>Ga0315282_10000689_pt1 | contig 66419 bp, 55 predicted proteins | sample YL17G07_20_MG_FD_203693 | JGI IMG/M metagenome (GOLD analysis project Ga0315282, IMG submission 203693) | Sediment microbial communities from Yellowstone Lake, YNP, Wyoming, USA - YL17G07_20 | ecosystem: Environmental > Aquatic > Freshwater > Lake > Sediment | place: USA: Wyoming | collected...
CCCTCCGACCGGATCAAAAAGCGAAATCCGAGGATCATAGACCTCACTCGTCATCAGCCGTGCCCAAAACGAGTGTTATCACACAGACTCTGAAGCCCGGCGCCACACCGCGTCGCTACGTGTCGATTTGCGCGCGCTGCAGCTTGTCGCTGTAATCGACGTACACCGTTTTCCATTCGGAGTAGAAATCGAGCGCGGTGACCGCCACTTCGCGGTGGCCATTGCCGGTCTGCTTTGTGCCGCCGAAGGGCAGGTGAGTCTCCGCCCCGATGGTCGGCGCGTTGACGTAAACAATCCCCGTGTCGAGATCGCGCATCGCCTGATAAGCGCGGTTCAGGTTGCGCGTGTAGATCGACGAGGAAAGACCGTACACCACGCCATTGTTGATTTCGATGGCCTCTTCGAGCGTGCTGAAGGGGATGACGGAAACCACGGGCCCGAAGATCTCTTCCTGGGCGACGCGCATCTTGGGATCGCAATCGCCGAAGATGGTGGGCTCATGGAACCAGCCGCTATCGTATTCGCCGCCCGTCAAGCGATGTCCGCCGGCGAGCAACTTGGCGCCTTCGTTCTTCCCGATCTCGACGTACTCCTCTACTGTCTTGAGTTGTCCTTGATTCACGCAGGGCCCCATTTGGACCGTGGGATCGAGGCCGTTCCCCACCTTCAGGGAGCGCGCGCGCTCGACGAAGCGTTGCATGAATTCCTTGTAGACATCCTTGTGGCAGGCAACGCGGCTGGCGGCGGTGCAGCGCTGGCCGGTGGTGCCGAAGCCACCCCAAATCGCGCCGTCGACGGCGAGGTCGAGATTGGCGTCGTCCATGACGATGATGCAGTTCTTGCCGCCCATCTCGAGACAGCAGTGCTTGAATGTGTGCGAGCAGGCTTCCGAGACCCGGCGGCCGATTTCCGTCGAGCCCGTGAACGAAACGACTTTCACGTCCGGATGGGTCATCAGTCGGTCGCCCACCTCGCCGCCACCGCCCGTGACGTAGTTCACCACGCCGCGCGGGACGCCCGCCTCTTCGAGCACCTTCGCGAGGTTGAGCATCGAGAGCGGCGTGTCGGTGGCGGGCTTCATGACCACGGTATTCCCGCAAATCAGCGCCGGCATGACTTTCCAGGAAGGGATGGCCATGGGGAAGTTCCAGGGCGTGATCATCGTGCAGACGCCGATGGGGGAACGCACCGTCATGCAGAATTTGTTGGGAAGTTCCGAAGTCGTCGTCTGCCCGAAGAGGCGCCGCCCTTCGCCCGCCATGTAAAACGTCAAGTCGATGGCTTCCTGAACGTCGCCGCGGGTCTCGATGAGGATCTTTCCCATTTCGCGCGTCATCAACTGCGCGAACTCTTCCTTGCGTTCGACGAGCAGGCGCGCGGCGCGGTAGATGATCTCTCCGCGCCGGGGTGGGGGAACCAGCCGCCACGATTTGAACGCTTGCTGGGCGGCGGCGATAGCGTTGTCCACGTCCTGAGTGTTGGATTTCTGAAAAATTCCGACCAGTTCTTGAGTGTTGGCGGGGTTAACGTTTTCGAACGTCCGTCCGCTGACCGAGTCAACCCATTCGCCGTCAATGAAATTCTTGTAGACCTTGGGTGGTGCCATGAAGATGTCCTCCGAGTGGATAGCAATCGGGTGCGACAGGCGCACACCGTCGCACCGCACGATGAACCGCGTCACTATAGCAGACGCCCCGCAGGGCTTCAAGGATGGGCGGGAACTCTATGGAGGCGGGGGGTGCAGTGGGCGTCCTCGGCCCGACGCGCTGCGAAGGGGTGTGCTTTTGCGGCGACTCAGTAGGCCCAATAGGGACCGACCACGCTGTTGGGCCCGGTCATGTTCTCAATCCCAACGAAGACGGGCCGGCCAAAGAAGAAGGGCATGCCCCAGTCAAAGGCGCCGGGGTTTTCGCCTCCCAAATCGTTGAATGCTGCGTTGGTGCCGCTGTTAGCGTTAAACAGGGCGTCGGCATTGGCGATGCTGAAGGACACGGCCCCTGTCGTGCCGTTCGCACCTTTGTTGGTAGCCGTGTAAGTCGCGGTGGAGGCCGGACAGTAGAACGAAGAATTGTCGGTGCAATTGGGGATGCCAAGCGTGGTGGGATCGAGGAAGAAGATGCCATTCGACCCGCTGTCGACATAGCTTGTGTAAGCGAGGTTGTTGCTAAAGGTCGTCTGGAAATTGCCGTAGGAGTCGGTGGTGTAAACCCGGGCGGACCCGAGGGCGTTGTCGGTTTGAGTTCCGATGCCGAAGATTAACGATCCTGAGGCGGACGGCGCCCCATCGGCGGGAACGGACGGCAACGTAATCAGCACCCCATTGTTATCCTGGGCAAAGGTCCAGACCGGGTTCTGCAGCTGCATCGTCAGGGGGACCGTGGCAAGTGTACAGAAAGAGTTGGGGCAGAGATAGTACATGGGCGGAAGTTGTGAGGAAGAGGATGTGCAGGCAGAGCCGCAATCCTGTTGGAAGACTCCAATCCCCAATATCCCGTTGGCGCCCAACGCCGCCACGGAGTTCTGGTTCGCCCCGCCGCCGCTGGCACAATCGGCAGGAACGGAGAAGGAAGGGGTCACGCTGATGATCTGGATAGGATTCGACGCTGCCTTCTCCCCCGCCAGCTTTAGGTCGGCGGCCACCACCGGCCCCCACACATACGAGCCGTCGGCAAAACTGACGCATTCCTGTAATGCGTTACTACTGTTATCGGTTATTTGCGGCAACGAGAGGCTAATCTGAGAGGAGAGAATGCGCAGCCCCTCCGAGCCAGTATCGACCAGGATGTTGGAAACAGTCTGGCAGTTCGTCGTGCCGGGCACGCAAACCGTTACATCCGTAAAGAGCCCATTCGGGAGGGTATTGGCAGGGCCCAGGTCCACTTGGACAGCCAGCGTGTTATTCACTGGCGGTTTGGTGGTATTCCCGGAACTGCTGCTGCCACCACCGCAACTGACCAGGCCCAGTACGCCGGCCGATAGCCCCAAGGCGAGTACGAATTTTGCAGCCGATATCTTGCCCACGTTCATTGCACAACCTCCACAGGAACATTGGGAGGAAAAAGACTGGGAACGTAGGCACGGCCGTGGAAGAAACGCATGTGCCCGCCGCTTTCCACGACCAGCTTGTCCGTCCGCAGGACGAGCGGCCCACGCCGCCGCGGCTGCGATTGCGAAGCTTGCTGGAACTGAGCGAAGTGGGATCCCAACAATTGTTGCAGGTTGGGCAAGGTTGGCCCTTGCCACGAAATCCCAAAAACCAAGCCGGCTGGCGAAATGTATTCCTTAACTACGGTGCGGTTTGCAGCGGTAATTTGGTGCAACGAGTAGCCTTCACGGACCATAGCGCGAAGTTCCCCGTGCAGGTACTGCTGGTCGGAGGTCACTGATGATTCGTACTCGCCCAGGACTGCCCACGCAGGCGCAGCCGATAGGAGCAGGCTGAGCACAATGGTCAATGCAGTTTTCATGGGTCCCCACTCGAACCTAAGGTTGTTAAGCCCTTTGGTTGCCTTCGAGTGAATTAGAGTTTGTTTTTGGTCAAAAGGTTTGATGCAGAGTCTCGCATTGTTGAAATTTTGCCTTTGGCGGGTTGGTGTGGAGGAGAGCTCCGATCGGGCTTTCAGGATGGCCTACCACTCTAGAGATGCGGTGGGAGGCCAGCCTTGGAAGAGTGCCGCGCCCTTCTCCTCAAGGTGGGAAGCGACAAGGAGGATGGTCGGACGTTGGGCCACCGCACGCTGCCTTGACACTTCGCCCGGGGGCGGATAAAATAATCTTCGATATTCGTAATTCATTGACACCGCAGAAGTTATAGCGATGACGTGGGGCGACAAGAGACTCGACAGACGAAAAGGTGAAATCCTCGCGACGGTCGTGCGCCTCTTCGTATCGACGGGCGTAGCGGCCGGTTCCAAAACCGTCGCTGAGAAACTCCACGAGCCCTGGAGTTCAGCGACGATCCGCAACGTAATGGCGGAACTGGAGGGACAAGGCTTTCTCGTTCAGCCTCACATCTCCGCCGGACGCGTCCCCACCGACCAGGGCTATCGCTACTACGTAGACTGCCTGGCGGAGACAGCACGGTTAGGCCCGGACACAGAACGGTTCATCGATGAGACCTTATCGCGCGAGAGCGATGTGCCGGAGAATCTGATGGCACGCACCTCCGAAGTCTTGGCGCAAGTCTCGAATATCGTGGGCATCGTGCTCGGGCCCACGCTGGATGAGAAGCTCATCGAGCATGTCAAGTTTGTGCGCTTGCCGGAGCGCCGAGTCCTCGCTGTGATCGTCTCGAAACCCGACCTCATCGAAAACAAGGTCATTGTGCTGGAGGACGACTACACGCAGGAGGAACTTGATCGCGCCGCAGATTTCCTCAACAGCGAATTCCGTGGCTGGTCGTTGCGCGCGATTCGGGTGGAGATCTTCAAGCGCCTGGAGCGCATGAAGACGCTCTGTGATCGGCTGGTATCAACGGTGGCCGTCCTGTTCCAGGAGGGGGCGCTGGGCGGCGAGGAAGTCCGCACCCTGTTCGTGGATGGAACGGAGACGCTGGTCGGCCAGCCCGAGTTCTCCGATGCGCACGCCATCAAGGAACTCCTGAAGGCGTTCGAAGAGAAAGTGAAGCTGGTCAGAATCCTGAGCGCCTGCCTGCAAACACCCAGTTCCGGAGTAACGGCGCTAATCGGCCGCGAGAATCCCGCCAGGGAAATGCAGAACTGCACCATCATCGCGGCGCCTTATCGGTACCGCAACCGGGTGGTGGGGGCGCTTGGAGTGGTCGGACCAACACGCATGGAGTACGATCGCGCCATCACCACGGTGGATTACGTTGCCCACCTCTGCAGTAAGCTCCTCAGCGCCGGCTGAGAGCTTCGTCTTGCCGCCGCCGGAGGGTGGGAAAGCCTGGGCTCGAAAGCCGGGGCGGTAGCCCAACCGCCCCAATGGGGTAGAATCGAAGCTCTATGGATCACGAGAAAGAAGCAATCCTTCCAGCAAATGGGGAAGCTGCTGAACCGTCTGCGGGGGCAGAGAACGGCGCGCCCGCCATCGCGCCTGTGGGCGCCGGGGAAGATCTGTCTGCATCGATGGAGAAGCTGCGCGCCGAAAGAGATGCCCTCTACGACCGCTTGCTGCGCAAGCAGGCAGAACTCGAAAACTTGCGCAAACGCACGCAGCGCGAGAGAGAAGATTTTCTTCAACACGCGACGGCAGAGCTGATCCTGGCGCTGCTGCCCACGCTGGATGCCTTCGACCGCGCCTTGCGGCATCGCGAGGTAAACGTTCCGGAGCAATTCTACCAGGGCTTGGAATTGATCCATCGTGAGCTGACGGATGTCCTTTCGCGGGCCGGGCTGACCGCCCTGGACACGTTGGGGAAAACGTTCGACCCCCATCTGCACCAGGCGGTTGAAACCGTCGAGGCGCCGGACCATAGGGACCAGGAAATCGTCGAAGAATTGCAGCGCGGCTACAAGCTGAAACAACGGCTGCTGCGGCCGGCGGTGGTCAAGGTTGCAGTCGCCAAGCGATCGTAAGATGCGCTGCCTGCACGGCTGCGCAGTCTCTTGCGATCGAGGGCCGGGTGATTGGCCCCCCGTAGGCGCGGCCGGCCGTTGTTGAGGTCAACCATTGAGTCAAAAACGCGATTATTACGAGGTGCTGGGCGTTTCGCGCAGCGCGGGAGAGCAGGAGCTGAAGAGTGCCTATCGCAAGCTTGCCCTGCAGTACCATCCGGACCGCAACCCCGCGAACAAACACGAGGCGGAGGAGAAGTTCAAGGAAATCAGCGAAGCGTACAGCGTGCTGGCGGATGGGGATAAGCGCGCTGCTTACGACCGCTTCGGACACGCTGGAGTGAGCGGTGCCGGCGGTTACTCTCCCGATTTCAGCTCGACGGTCTTTTCGGATTTCTCAGATATTTTCGGCGACTTGTTCGGCTTTGGCGACCTGTTCGGTGGCGGGACTGCCCGCCGTGCCCGCGCCCAGCGCGGCGCCGATCTCCGCTACGACCTCGAAATCACTTTCGAGGAAGCCGCCTCCGGCCTGGATACGAAGATTAAGATTCCGCGTTGGGAGAACTGTCCGGAATGTGGTGGCCGGGGCGCGAAAAAGGGCAGCGAACCTGTTACCTGCCCGGCCTGCAGCGGGCGCGGCCAAATCCGCAGCTCGCAAGGCTTCTTTACCATCTCTCGAACCTGCCCGCAATGCGCGGGGATGGGTCAGATCATCCGCGAGGCCTGTCCCGAATGTCATGGCGAAGGCCGGCTGCGGCAGGAAAAAGTCCTGGGGATCAAGATCCCGGCGGGGGTCGAAAGCGGAATGCGATTGCGCGTAACCGGGGAAGGAGAAGCGGGTTTCAGCGGCGGCCCGCCCGGCGACCTCTACGTCGCCATTTCCGTCCACGAGCATCCCTTCTTTGAGCGGCGGGGTAGCGACCTCTATTGCACCATTCCCATTTCCATCGTGCAGGCGGCCCTTGGCGCGGAGATCAAAGTGCTTACGCTACGCGGCCAGGAACGCCTACGAATTCCCGAGGGGACGCAGAGCGGCTCCGTGTTTCGGCTGCGCGGAAAGGGCTTTCCCAGCCTGGATGGCCGCGCTTCCGGCGACCTTTATGTGACCGTCTACGTCGCCATTCCCAAGAGCCTCACGCGCGAGCAGCGACGATTGATAGAATCACTGGACCTCGCTTTGCGCGTCGAGAATAGACCCGTCGATCGCACCTCCCACAAAAGCAAAACTCACTTTGCATGATTGCTCGCTGAGGGATGGTCTGCCACGGCCGCCCGGAGGCTTGTTCCATGCTGCGCCTGCGCTCGCCGCCTGCGGCCCTGCGGATCGTCAATGCCGTGCCGGCGGCCGACGGAGCCAGCGAAATCCGATGCTCACCATGCTGGCGTTGAAGCCGTGATTGGGCGGGGTGATTCCCGCATTGGACATGTGGAAGTATCGATACTCAATCACCAGGGCGCGTTGCGGGCTGAAGAAATACTGGATCCCCGCTCCCGCCTGGGGCATGAACTGGAGCTTGCCGCTGACCTCCGGCACGCGCGTCGTTAGCGTCGTGTGCATCATGCCCGCGCCGAGATTCAGGAAGGGCATGAAATTTCCGCTCGGCTTACCGTCAAAGCGAAAGAAGAGACTGTTCCCCAACATGTGGCCGCCGGGATGCACGGCGTTGCCAAACAATCCCTCGTTCACGATTTCGAAGCGTCGCACGGGGCCGCGTCGAAAATTGTGGACGATCAAACCCAAATGGGGTTGGGCTAGCAGAATGTTGACGTGCGATACGTTGCGCGGAATGGCGTTCTCCACCCCATAGCCAACCTGGAATCCAAAATTCCAGTGCCCGCGGTTTTCCCAGCGAGGAGCCGGTTCGAGGGGCGAGCGGTAGAAAGTGGCTGTCTCCGCGGCGCTGGTTTCAACAAGCGTTTGCGCCGTAAGATGGGGAGCGAAAAGCACGGCAAAGAGGATACCCGTCCAAACCCCTGCGCCCATCACCTTTGGTGCTCTATTTTTCAATTCGCGCGGTCTCCCGCCGAGGCAAGCGTAGTCGGTCTGATGACGTCCTGCAGCTTGTAGCTTACCCAGACCTAAAATGCAATCGAAAAGATGAGGATAAATCCGCCGCGCGCGTCGTTATCAGGTCGGGTCGTGCGAATCAGGACGGTCGCTGCGCGGCAGCCGTCGTGATAGCCGCCACTGGCGAAAGACCGTCCAGAGGATCTTGACGCCGGCGCGGGCGCTGCCCGTGAGGGTGCCGGAAATCTTGGATCGGCCAAAGCGACGGCGGTGGTAGTTGACCGGGATTTCGACCACCCGCAGCCCCAGCCGCGCTGCCTTTACCTGCATCTCCACATTCCATCCAAAATCGGGGTCACGAAGATTCAGCCGGCGCAATGCATCCCGCCTCAAAATGCGCAGCGGCCCAAGATCGCTAAAAGAAACTCCCCAAATCCACCGAATCAAGCGTGTGGTGAGCCAGTTGCCGAAACGTTGCACGGGAGTTAGAGAGCCGCCTTCGGCCTTTCCTAGCACTCTCGAACCCAGCACCATATCCCAGCCGCCGGCACAAAAAACGCTGACGAGACGTTCGCCATCCTCGGGATCGTCGGATAGGTCGGCGTCCATGAACATGATGGCTTCGATCTCGGGCCGGAGATGCGCGAGGGCGGCCTGGCAAGCCCGCCCGTAGCCACGGCGCGGTTCGAGAACAACTTCCGTGCCCGCGGCCCGCGCCACCTCAGCCGTGCGGTCCTTGCTCCCGTTGTCGGCCACAATGATTTGCGAATAGCAGTCGCGGGAAAGTTGTGAAAGCTGGGTCCCAATCGACTCCGCCTCGTTGAGGGCGGGGATGATCAGGGCGATGGATTTCAGGGGGCAAGTCATTACCGGCTCAAGGATGGAAATTCTATCAGACATACAAGCGGCACGCGGAGTTCGACACGGGAGGGGCGGGGGCGGGCCGGCTCTAGCCGCGTGGCACCGAGTATGGTATAAAAGTGGTGAGGTGAACGCGAGCATTAATTCATCTGATTCCTCGACGAGTTCAAGCGCGGTGACGGCGCCGCCCCGGCGTTTTTTTGAAATGCGCTACTGGTTGCGCGACCTTATCCTGTCTTTTCTCCTGGCCTTCATTGTGATTGTTTTCCTTTACCAGCCGGTGCAGGTGGAGGGCACCAGCATGATGCCGCGCCTCACCGACCACGAACGAATCTTCATCAACAAGTTCGTCTACCGGTTCGAACCAATTCAGCGTGGCGACGTCGTGGTCTTTTGGTATCCGCGGGATCCCGCGAAGTCCTACATCAAGCGTGTCATCGGACTGCCGGGTGAGACGGTGAGCATCGTCGCGGGACGCGTGCTGATCGACGGCAAGTCTCTTCCTGAGCCGTATGTCCCGCCCCAATATGCCGATTGGGAAAGCTATCCCCCGACGCGCATCGAGGCGGGGCACTTCTACGTTCTGGGTGACCGTCGCGAATCGTCCAACGACAGCCGCGTCTGGGGCACCGTCGATCAGAAATACATTTATGGCAAAGCGGTTTTTGTTTACTGGCCTTTCAGTAATTTCGGCCCGGTGGAGTAGCCTCGCGGCACCCCTGCGACGCCTCGCGGCTTCGCAGCATGTCATTTCCCCTTACTTCATTCCAAAAGATGAAGCTGACAGATTCACGAATTACGCTATGATAGTTCGCCGACTTCAACGAAGGGATCAGCGATGGAGGCGATTCTCGCCTTAGAAGATGGCCGAGTGTTTCGGGGGCGCGGCGCGGGCGCCCCCGGCGAGCGTTTTGGCGAGGTCGTTTTCAACACTTCTCTCACCGGCTACCAGGAAATCCTGACTGATCCGTCTTACGCGGGACAGATCGTCATCCTCACTTACCCGCACATTGGCAATTACGGCACCAATTCACTGGACTGCGAGTCGGCTAAGCCCTATGCCGAGGGACTGGTCGTGCGTGAGCTGAGTGCGCTCGCGAGCAACTGGCGGTCGCAACAGGAAATGTCTTCCTTTCTTGCCCAATACGGTGTGCCGATCATTTCCGACATTGACACACGGGCCTTGGTTCGCCATCTGCGCAACTACGGCGCCATGCGCGGCGCGATCTCGACGACGGGCCTCGATAGTGAGCGGCTGGTCGCCAAGATCAGAAAATCCCCCAGCATGGTCGGCCTGGATCTGGCCAGCCGCGTGACGACCCCCACGCGTTACAAGTGGCAGGAGCCCACGGTTGCCCCGATACACAGCCAAGAAACCACGGCCCGGCCGATGCCACGTTTTCATGTCGTGGCCTACGACTTTGGCATCAAGCAGAACATCCTTCGCAAGCTCGTCGATGGTGGCGCGCGTGTTACGGTTGTTCCGGCCGAGACGTCCGCCAGCGAAGTGATGGCCCTCGAACCGGACGGGGTCTTTCTCTCCAATGGCCCGGGGGATCCCGAGCCGCTCGAATACGCCGTGCGAAACGTCCGCCAACTTGCGGGGCGCGTGCCGGTCTTTGGTATTTGTCTGGGCCACCAAATCGTCGGCTTGGCGCTGGGTGGGAAAACCTTCAAGCTCAAGTTCGGCCACCATGGCGGCAACCATCCGGTGCTGAACCTGGAAACGCAGAAGGTTGAAATTACGGCGCAGAATCATGGTTTCGCAGTGGACCCGGACTCCCTGAATGCGAGCGAGGTCGCCCTCACGCACATGAATCTGAATGATCAGACGCTGGAAGGATTGCGGCACAAGTCGCTGCCGCTTTTCAGCGTTCAGTACCACCCCGAGGCCTCGCCCGGCCCGCACGATTCGTCGTACCTGTTCGACCAGTTTATGAAGATGATGGAAGATTTTCGAAAACGATAAATGGCACGCGGGGCGGCTGAGAGGTCTAATGGCGGGCAGTTCTCAAGTCGCATAATTCAGAATTCGTGATTTCTACATGCCCAAGCGCACTGACATTCACAAGATCTTGATCATCGGTTCTGGACCAATCGTCATCGGCCAGGCGTGCGAGTTCGACTATTCCGGCACGCAGGCCTGCAAGGCGCTGAAGGCCGAAGGCTACGAAGTGGTGCTGGTGAATTCCAACCCCGCCACCATCATGACCGACCCGGAATTTGCCGACCGCACGTACCTCGAGCCGCTGACCGCCGAATATCTGGACGCGATTCTGGAGCGCGAGAAGCCGGACGCGCTACTGCCCACGGTGGGCGGCCAGACGGCGCTCAATCTCTCCGTCGAACTCGCCGAGCGCGGGATTCTCGACAAACACAACGTGCAGTTGATCGGCGCGTCGCTCAATGCCATCAAGATGGCGGAAGATCGGCTGTGGTTCAAGGACGCGATGCGCAAGATTGGGCTGGACGTGCCGCGCAGCGTGCTCGTCAACAACCTTGAGGCAGCTCTGAAGGCCGCCGACCAGCTCGGTTTTCCGCTCATCCTGCGTCCCTCCTTCACCTTGGGCGGCACGGGCTCGGGCATCGCTTACAATCGCGAGGAATTCGAAGAGAAGCTGCGCTGGGGCTTGCAGCTCAGCCCCGTCCACGAAATCCTGGTGGAAGAGTCGGTGATCGGGTGGAAGGAGTTTGAGCTGGAAGTCATGCGCGACCACGCCGACAACGCCGTCGTCGTCTGTTCGATCGAGAATTTCGATCCCATGGGCGTGCACACCGGCGATTCGATCACCGTGGCGCCCGCGCAGACGCTGACCGACAAGGAATACCAGATCATGCGCGACGCCGCCTTCGCGGTGATCCGCGCCGTGGGCGTCGAAACGGGCGGCTCCAATATTCAATTCGCCGTCGAGCCAGAAACCGGGCGGATGGTGGTCATCGAGATGAATCCGCGCGTCTCGCGCAGTTCCGCCCTGGCGTCCAAGGCGACGGGGTTTCCGATTGCGAAAATCGCCGCACGGCTGGCGGTTGGCTACCGGCTGGACGAGATTCCCAACGACATCACGAAGAAGACTCCCGCCTGCTTCGAGCCGACGATCGATTACGTCGTCGTCAAAATCCCCAAATGGGCGCGCGAGAAATTTCCCGACTCCGACCACACCCTGGGGACACAGATGAAGTCGGTGGGGGAAGTCATGGCTATCGGCCGGACCTTCAAGGAAGCCTTCATGAAAGGCATCCGGTCTCTCGAAACAGGGCGCAAGGCGCCCACCCCGCCGCATGATATGGGTGAACTCGTTCCGCGTTTGACCACCCCGCATCCCGAGCGACTCTGGGATCTTTTTTACGCCTTCGAGCTCGGCATGAGCCGCGAGCAGCTTGCGGAGATCACGCGGATTGACCCCTGGTTTCTGAATCAGGTCGAACAGATCCTGGAGATGCAGGGCGAATTGAAGCGCTTCAGCCTGGCGACGGTCCTCGCGCCCGTATTGCGGGAAGCCAAGCGCTTTGGCTTCGGCGACCTGCAGCTTGCGGAGCTTTGGAGAACCACCGGCGATGCGGTCCTCGAACGCCGTCGCGAGCTGGGCGTCCGGCCCGTCTTCAAGCGCGTCGATACTTGTGCTGCGGAGTTCGAATCGTTTACGCCCTACCTCTACTCGAGCTACGAAGAGGAAGACGAAGCCGACCCTACCAACCGCAAGAAGATCATGATCCTCGGGAGCGGCCCGAATCGCATCGGGCAGGGAATTGAGTTCGATTATTGCTGCGTCCACGCCTCCTACGCGCTCAAGGAAGAAGGCTTTGAGACGATCATGGTGAACTGCAACCCCGAGACCGTCTCGACCGACTACGACACGTCTGACCGCCTCTACTTCGAGCCGCTCACGTTCGAAGACGTGATGGCGATTGTCGAGAAGGAAAAGCCCACCGGCGTCATCGTCCAGTTCGGAGGGCAGACGCCGCTCAACCTGGCGCGGCAGCTCAAGAGCGCGGGGGTGCCGATCATCGGAACGTCGCCAGAGTCGATTGACCTTGCGGAAGACCGCAAGCGTTTTGGGGAATTACTCGCCGACCTCGACATTCCGCAACCTGAGAATGGCGCCGCGATGAACGTCGAGGAGGCGCTGGAAATCGGGCGGCGGATCGGCTATCCCGTACTGGTGCGTCCCTCCTACGTGCTGGGCGGACGGGCGATGGTCATCGCGTACGACGAGGCGACTTTGCGCGATTACGTCCGCAAAGCGGAGGAGCTGCACCGGGCGCTTCCCATCCTTGTCGATCGCTTCCTCGAAAACGCCACGGAGGTCGATGTCGATGCGCTGGCCGACGGCAAGGACGTCGTCGTGGCCGGCATCATGGAGCACATCGAAGAGGCGGGAATCCATTCCGGTGACAGCTCCTGCGTTTTGCCCTCGGTCCAGATTCCGGAGGAGCAGCTCCGCACCCTGCGCGAGTACACCGTGAAGCTGGCACGTCAGCTCAAGGTCATCGGCTTGATGAACGTGCAGTATGCCATCCAAAACGGCAAGGTCTATGTGTTGGAAGTGAATCCCCGCGCCTCACGGACCGTGCCCTACGTGAGCAAAGCTACGGGGGTGCCCCTGGCCAAGACTGCGGCGCGATTAATGGTGGGACGAAAGCTCCGCGAGTTCGGCCTAGCGGGGGAACTCCCCGTCAGCTATTTCTACGTCAAATCGCCGGTCTTTCCCTTCCAGAAGTTTCCGGGAGTTGACACGATCCTCGGACCGGAAATGAAATCCACCGGCGAAGTGATGGGTGTGGCCGACGGTTTCGGCCTAGCCTTCTCCAAGGCGCAGCTTGCTGCCTATCACCGCATTCCGACGGAAGGACGGGTGTTCATCTCGGTCAACGAGCACGACAAGTCGCTGGTGGCGTCGGTAGCGCGCGGCCTCGCGGCGCTGGGATTCAAGCTCGTTGCCACGCGCGGTACCGCCCAGACGCTGCGCGCGGCGGGGCTGAAGGTGGAGAAGGTCTACAAAGTGAACGAAGGCCGTCCCAATGTTGTGGACCTCATCAAGAGCGGAAAGCTTGATCTGATCATCAACACGCCGCTGGGTCGAGCCTCGCGTTTTGACGAGAAGGCAATCCGCCGCGCCGCGGTGCAGGGAGGCATCACCTGCATCACCACGCTTTCCGCAGCGGCAGCGGCCGTAAATGGAATCCGCGAGCAGCGCGAAAAGGGGATTCAAGTCACCAGCTTGCAGGAATTGCATCAAAAGAAGGCCGCAAGCGTTGGCCATCGACCGTCAGCAGGCGCTTTCGGCGCGAGTTAGTTGTGGAGGGCCTAGGGGTTAAATCCAATGACACGCAATCAAATCATGAAACAGCTGAAAGGTGTATTTCCCCCTCTTGTCACGCCGTTTAACCGCAGGGGCGACGTGGATCTGGGACTATACCGCGAGAACGTCCAGCGTTACATGGGAATTGGGCTTTCGGGAGTGGTCATCGCCGGGTCCACGGGCGAGGCGCCCTTCCTCACCGAACGAGAGCGGCTTCAACTTCTGGATGTCGCGCGCAAGATTGTACGCCCACCCGATATCGTCATCACCAGCACCGGACTCGAAAGCACTCTCCTCACCTTGCGCCTCAGCCGTGAGGCCGTTGCCCGCGGCTCGGACGCGCTTCTCGTCATCACACCGAATTACTTCAAGGCGAGGATGGATTCCGCCACGCTGCAGGGACACTTCCGCGCGGTCGCGGACGGCGTCCGCCGTCCCGTGATCATGTACAACATTCCGCAATTCACCGGCATTCGAATGGCCCCCGAGACGATTGCCGCGCTCGCCCGCCATCCCAATATCGCCGCGCTCAAGGAAAGTTCGGGCGACCTGGGTTACGTGCGCAAGATCATTCGCCGCGTAGGACCGGGATTCCGCGTGTTGGTGGGGTCGCCGTTGATCTTCCTGCAAGCGCTGCAGGCCGGGGCGGTGGGAGGCATACTCGGCCAGGCAGACTTCGTGCCCGAACTCTGCCTCGCCATTTACGATGCCTTCCTGAAACGGCGCTTGAAACTGGGGCGTGATTTGCAACAACGGCTGGTTTTTCTGGCTCAGAGCATCGCTGTTCCCCATGGAATCCCTGGGGTGAAAGCGGCGGTTGATCTCTGCGGCTATCACGGTGGGCCGCCCCGCGCGCCCTTGATGCCCCTCACCTCCGCTCAGCATCGCGCCATAGCCGACGCCCTGCGCACCGCCCTGCGCGGCCTGGTGGCTTGAGGCAGATTGTCTAGTGCCGTTCCAACTTAATTCGCCTATGTACCGAAGCTACGCTATGCAGCTTGAGGTCAAAGACCTGGGTTAGTCTCACGTACCAGGATTAGCCCGGACAAGTTGGAAGGGCACTAGAGCGGCAGCTCCCGCCCGATTCCCATCTCTTTCGCGCGACGATAGATCAAGATTGCGGTCGCCATATCGTCGAGCGCCAAGCCGAGGTTCACGGCGAAGGTTCGTTCCTGGGCCGATTCGCGCCCCGACTTTTTTCCGGAAACCAGCTCGCCCAAGTCCGCGTACGGTTCGGGCGTCTCGCGAAAGTAGCCCAAGCTGCGATAGTAGGTCATTTGCCCCTTGTCGTCGGTGGCGAGCTTGTCCGCTTGGCGCAGCGCCGCGCCGCTCCAGTAAGAATCGAAATCCACCAGACTCGCAAAGCTGCCCTCGGCGAGCCATCCCGCCGGGATTGTGGCGTGAGGCGTCTTCAGTATCGGCCCACTCGTAACCACCAAGTCGAGCTTTTGCACCGCATCGGCAACGTTTGCGACCGGGTCGATCTCAAGCCCCAAAGCCTCTGCCATCTCCGTGGCGAAGCAGCGCGCGACCTCGGGATGGATGTCATAGGCCTTCACCCCGTCGATCTTGAAGAGGCAGGCTAGCGCTGCCAGGTTGCTTCGTCCCTGGACGCCGCAGGCAACGATTCCCACAGTACGACTTTCCTTGCGGGCGAGGTATTTCGCCGCCAGCGCCGTCGCGGCGCCGGTCCGCTGGGCGGTAATCCAGGTACAGTCCATGATCGCGATCGGGAATCCGGTCTCGGGGTCGTTCAGGATGAGCAGTCCGCTGATGTAGGGAAGACCTTTCGCCTGATTCTGCGGATAGCCGGCGACCCACTTCAAGCCTGCCGACTGGACATTGGGAATATAGGCCGCCATGGCATGAATGAAGGCGTCCGGGCGCGGGTGAATTCCGGGCTTCGGCGGCATCTCGGTGCGGCCCTCGCCTTTCTCCCGAAACATGTTCTCCAGCGCCCCGATGATCTCGACCATGGGGAGCTTGATCGCTTCCACATCGGGCCGCGAAAGGTACAGGATCTTTTTCTCAGCCATGGTTGCGCTCCACACTCCAACGAAGGGAACATCATGCGCGGACTAACATATCACACGCGCCCAATGGGACGGTCCGGGCGCACGGGCCATCTTGGTCGCATGCAAAGGATTGTCGGGATGGCGTGTCCAGTGTACGATGAAACTCTGGTCTTTCCGAATGGCGATTCCTTACACACGCGTTCCGAAATCATCGCGGCTGTTGCTTGATTATCTTTACGACTTTGATCGCGTGGCGGAGTTCTTCTCCGCCTCGCCGTTCGGCCTCGCCGGCTACCAAGCGGTCGCATCGCAGTTGACCGCGCAGGAGGACGAGCGGGGGAAGCTCGCCGACATTCTGGCAAAGCAAAACGAATCCTTCGGCAGCCCTCTCGCAGTCTTCAACAATATCGAGCGCCTCAGACACAAGGGAACGTTTGCGGTCGTCACCGGGCAGCAGGTCGGTCTGTTTTCGGGGCCCGTTTTCACGCTATATAAGGCGTTGACGGCCATACGTCTCACCCAATGGCTGTCGGAGCAGGGCATGCCTTCCGCGCCCGTCTTCTGGCTGGCGACCGAGGATCACGATCTGGAGGAGGTCTCGCAAGCGGCGGTCCTGGATGACGAATACGCGCGCGTGACACTGGCCGATCGCGGCGAGCGACCCTCGCCGAAATCACCGGTGGGACTGACGAAGTTAACGACCGGCGTCGCTGAAACTCTGAATCAACTCGAAGCGGCGCTTCCCATCGGGGACAGCTGCGCCAGCTTGATGCAGGACCTGCGCGAGTGCTACCAGCCCGGCCAAACCTGGACCCAGGGTTTTGGCCGATTGATGGCCCGCCTCTTCGGACGTTGGGGAGTGATTCTGGTTGACGCCTTCGATCCGAACCTTCGCGAGTTGTCCGCGAAGGCGTGCTCCCTGGCCCTGGAGCGGTCGGCTGATTTTCGGGGCAAACTCCTGGAACGCTCGCAGAAGCTCGAGGGAAGTGGCTATCACGCCCAAGTTCATGTGGGCAATGATTCCACGCTGCTTTTCCTGCTGGCAGGCAGCGATCGCCTGGTGTTACGGCAGAGCAGCGACGGGTTCGCGCGTGAGGATGGAGCCCGCTTCTCGGCGGCAGAATTGAAGAGCCTGGCGGCGAACGAACCCTCTCGCTTCTCCGCGAATGTCCTGCTGCGCCCGATCGTTCAGGACACTCTGCTGCCGACGCTCGCTTACGTCGCCGGCCCGTCGGAACTGGCCTATCTAGGGCAGGCGCAGGCGATCTATGCCGCTTTCGGTCGCCCGATGCCCGTGGTGTTTCCGCGGGCGGGGTTTACTCTGCTCGACCCCAAGACCGAGCGCCTTCTCGAGAAATACAAGATCACCGTGGAAGATGTCTGGCAGGGCGAGGAGCACTTGAACGGCAAGATCGCCCTGGCAGGCCTGGCCGATGGATGGGCGGAGCGCTTCGACCAGAGTGAGCGGGAATTGACAACACTTCTGGACCGCTTGCGCGAAGACGTTGAAAGTCTCGACCCGACTCTCCTGGATACCCTGAAGAACGCCGAGGAGAAAATGAAGTACCAGTTGGAGCGCGTGCGCGGAAAGCTGAGCCGCGCCGCCCTGCAGCGCTCCGAGCTGCTCGGACGGCATCAGCAGGCGGTCCGGCGATTACTCTTCCCAGAGAAGGATCTCCAGGAGCGGCAGGTGTGCGGCGTCTATTTTCTGGCGCGCGCAAGTTACGCGCTGCTGGACCGTATCCTCAGTGAAATTCGCGTCGAATCATCCGACCACCAGGTCTTCCTCTACTGATCCCGCCTCCGCTGATTCCATGCCTGCTCGTCGCACCTGCCGCGGGCGCGTTGGGGAGGGCGCATTCCGGACGTCTGTTATAATCGGAAAGCTGAACGCGTCAGACCCCGTCAGGTATGGCGCGGCCGGCAACTCCCGAAGGAGAGGAATCTCCCCATGGAAGCTCCGCATCGTGGATCTTCAACGGGCACGACCGTATCGCGCAACATCCAGGTGGAGACTCGCGCGCGCGTCGAATTCCAGGACATCACTCGCCTCGTGCAGAAATTGATTGCGGAATCAGGCGTCGCGAACGGAACGTGCCACCTCTTTATCCCGCACACCACCGCCGCGATCCTCATCAACGAAAACGACGATCCGGCCTTGCAGAGGGATTTGGACAATTTCTTGAAGAGGCTGGCTCCTCAGGATGCGTCATACCACCACAGTGACGGAAACTGTGATGCGCACCTCAAGGCAGCGGTGATTGGTTGTTCCAAAGCTGTCCTCATCGAGAACGGGAACCTGGTGTTGGGAACGTGGCAAGGTGTGTACTTCTGCGAATTCGACGGCCCGCGCCGGCGCAGCCTGCGCGTGAAGATTGTTTCGGATTAGCGAAAGGGTTCGGTGAGCGCCTACCCGCAACTTCATGCAGGACTGGCCGCGACGCTGGGCGTTTATGTTCAAATTCCGTTCTGCGCCTCGAAGTGCAGTTTCTGTAATTTCAGCTCGCGCGTTTCTGCCGCCGGCGTTTTCGACGCCTACTCGCGCGCAGTCGAGAGCGAAATCCGCGGACTGGACGAATTCTTCGCGCGAGGCGGGATTGCGGCACGGGTCTTGGACCTTGCCGTTGACACTCTCTACGTGGGTGGCGGGACGCCGCCACTGCTGGGAATCGGGCGGCTGCGCAGGATGATGGAGACTCTGCGCGCACAGCTTCGCACTGAAACTTTGGATGAATTCACCATGGAAGTCACCCCGGGTTCTGCCGCGCCGCAGATGCTTCAGGACCTGCGCGCCCTGGGGGTCAACCGGTTGAGCATTGGGGCGCAGAGTTTCAGCGACCGCGAACTGAGTGCCGTGGGCCGGCTCCACAGCGCTGCAGAAACTTCCGCAATGATCGCCGCAGCGCGGCGTGAAGGCTTTAATAACCTCAGCCTCGATTTGATCGCCGGCTTGCCTCATCAGACTGCCGACTCGTGGCGAGCGACACTAGAGACCCTGGCCCACGTGCGGCCGGAGCACGTGTCCGTTTACATTTTCGAAGTGGATGAGAAGAGCCGGCTGGGCGGTGAAGTCATCCGGCACGGAACGCGGTATCACGCCGGCGCGGTGCCCGACGAGGACTTTGTCGCGGACGCCTACGAACGGGCGCGCTCCTTTCTGCGCGTGGAGGGCTACTGCCAGTACGAGATTTCCAATTTCGCCCTGCCCGGCCGCGAATCACGCCACAACCGCAAGTACTGGCGCCGCGAGCCGTACGTGGGCCTCGGCGCGGGCGCCCATTCCTTCGACGGTGAACGGCGGTGGGCGAATGAAGTATCCCCTGCGCATTACCAGGCCCGGCTGGAAGCGGGCCAGTCCCCCTTCGAGCAAACCTCACCGCTTTCCCAGGATGAGCAGCTCGCGGAATTCTTTTTTCTCGGACTCCGCCAGGTGGAGGGAGTCGATCTATCTTTAGCGCGCAAGCTGTGGGGTCCTGAGCCTGTCGGCCGAACGGAATCTATCATCGGGTACCTCAACGAGCGCGGTTTGATCGAGAGAGACGGAGATTGGGTCCGGCTTGCGGACAGTGCATATTTAGTCTCCAATGAGATCTTCCAGGAATTTCTCGCTGCCCGCGAGCAGGTTTAATGAACACCTCTCTGAATGCCGGCAACGTCAAGAGCGAGCGCACAATCAGCGAATTGGAGAGGATCTGAGAGCAACAACGATGAGCGAACCTATCGTGGACCTGCGAAGTGATACGGTGACCCGGCCCACGCCGGCGATGCGGCGCGCTATGGCCGAAGCCGAGGTGGGCGACGACGTTTACCGCGAAGACCCCACCGTTAACCGGCTGCAAGAGCGCGCGGCGGAAATCTTTGGGCGAGCGGCGGGTTTGTTTGTTCCCTCCGGCACCATGGGCAATCAGGCGGCAATCAAGGTGCACACGCGCCACGGGCAGGAGGTGATCTGCGAGCAGCGCGGCCATATCTTTAATTACGAGATGGCCATGACCGCGGCATTCTCGGGCTGCCTGGTGCGACCCATCTGGGCAGAAGACGGAATCCTGAGCTGGGATTTGATCGTGCGCGAAGTGCGCGGGCGAAGCGACCACCGCGCGCGGACCGGATTAGTTTCACTCGAGAACACCTCGAACCTCGCGGGCGGGTCCGTCTATCCGCAGGAAGTGAGCGACGAGATTTGTGACCAGGCGCATGCGGCGGGCGTGCCCGTCCACCTGGACGGCGCACGGATTTTCAACGCCAGCGTGGCCCTTGGAAAGTCCGCGATAGATCTGACTCGGAAGTTCGATTCCGTGATGTTCTGCCTGTCGAAGGGACTGGGCGCGCCGGTAGGTTCAATATTGGTGGGGAGCAAAGAATTCTTCGAGGAGGCGCGCCGGGTTCGCAAGATGCTGGGGGGCGGAATGCGTCAGGCGGGAGTGTTGGCAGCGGCGGGATTGATTGCGCTCAAGGAAGGTCCCGAGCACCTGGCGATCGATCACGAGAACGCCAAGTTCTTGGCGAACGGTCTGGCGGAAATCCCCGGCATCAAAATCGATCCTGCGAAGGTAGTGACCAATATCCTCTTCTTCGATGTGACGGGGACGGGGCTCGCGGCGTCCGAGATTACGAAGCGCCTGGCCGCGCAGGGAGTTCTCGCCAGTGCCTTCAGCGCCCAGGTCATTCGCATGGTAACCCATCGCGACGTGGACCACGCCGGATGTGCGCGCGCCCTGCGGGTGTTGCGCGAGTCGCTGCACGCAATGCCAAAGACGGTCGCCGTCTGAATCGTCCCCTTGGGGCCTACTTCTTTTTCTCCGCATTCTTTGCTGCCAGCCTGGCGAGCGCATCGAAGTAGTGCCTGCGGTACGTGGAGTCGCCGGGATCGAGCCGCATCGCAGTGCGAAAGGACTCGATGGCGCCTTCGATGTCGCCCAATTTTTCCCGGGCATAGCCCAGGCCGTTGTAGGCCTCCGCGTCGTCGTGGTCGTAGCGGATAGCTTCCAGCATTTCAATCCGTGCCCGCTTCCAATCCTTGCCCAGCAAAAACGTAATCCCCAGCTCGCGGTGGAGGTCGGAATTCTCCGGATCTAGTTGCCGGGCGTCCCGCAAATGCTCTGCCGCCTCTTCAATTCTTCCCCGAGCGCGGAGCCGAATGGATTCCTGAATATGGGCGAGCAGGCGTTGCTTGACCTCCGCAGGCCCCAGTCCCGCGGCGGGTGAAGGAGTATTCTCGGCGGCATTGACTTGCAGAGTCTCCCCCACGCGGGGAGAGATCAGAATGGACCTGCTGGGACCGCTCGGGCAACTTACGTGAAGGTAGTGATCGCCCGGCTCTACGGATTCGAGAGTCAGCCCACCGTCCGCCGCGGTCTTCGAGGGTGCGTCGGCGTCCAGTTCCACGGAGCAATCAGCCTGCCCCGCATGCAGCTCAACGGTTGCCGTCTCGGGACTTTTCTCTTTTGACGAAAGAGCAGCCGCCAGACGGTCGGGAAGCAAACTGCAGAGAAGAACTGCACTTAAAGCAGCGCAGGCCCAACGCCAGTTGCCGAACACGAAAATCATGTTAGCACAGCGGCCACGGCACAGTTGTGCGGGTCATGCCGCTTTTCTTGACGGCCCTCGGGATGTGGTATAGCCTTTTTGGTGAAGGGCGCGGCGGCAGCCGGGCGAATCAGAGGGCTTCTTATCATCTATTCTTGGAACGCGGCAGGGTGGCAGAACTTCTCCAGCAATCCTTCGTAGCTCCGGCTTTCAGCATGATCAACCGGGAACAACTCTGGGCAGACCGAATCTTCGCTGGCGACCGTCGCGCCATCGCGCGAGCCATTTCGGCGGTCGAAAACAGCGCGCCGGAAGCGGCCGGGTTACTCAGGAGAATCTTTCCGCGGACCGGCAACGCTTTCGTCATCGGCGTCACAGGTTCGCCGGGGGCGGGGAAGAGCACGCTGGTCGAGAAGCTCGCGGGCTCGTACCGCGCCCAGGGAACGCGCGTGGGAATCGTGGCCGTTGATCCCTCCAGCCCGTTTTCGGGCGGAGCCATCCTCGGGGACCGCATCCGGATGCAGACTTTGTTCGCGGATGAGGGAGTCTACATCCGCAGCATGGCCACTCGCGGGCATCTGGGTGGACTGGCTCCCGCCGCGCAGGACGTGGTGACGGTTCTCGACGCCGCCGGCTGCCGCGTGATATTGATCGAAACGGTCGGAGTCGGCCAAGATGAAGTCGAGGTGGCGAGTCACGCCGATGCCACCATCCTCCTGCTCGTGCCCGGCATGGGTGATGAGGTTCAGACCTTCAAGGCCGGAGTGATGGAAATCGCCGACCTTTTTGTGGTCAATAAGGCCGACCGGCCGGGGACGGAACGCGTGGAGCAGGAAGTGGCGGCAATGCTTTCGCTCGCTCCGCGACACGAGGGTTGGCAACCACCGGTGTTGCGCACGGTCGCCACAACGGGCGCTGGCATCGAAGAACTTCGGATAGCGCTCGATCAATTCCGGCAGAGCAGCGAGCAATCCTCCCTGCGGCAGGAACGGCGGCGCGAGCAGTGGCGGGTACGGTTGCTGGAATTGCTCCGCCAGCGGCTCTTTGAGACGGCGCTGGCGGGACTCCCGGAGGGCGCGATGGAATCCCGTCTCGTGGCCCTCCTGGCGCGGCAGAGCGATCCTCATTCTGTGGTCGAAGAGCTCATCACGGAATTTCGCCAAAGAAGCGGTTGATCGGCGCGTATGAAGATTCATCACATCGGCATTGCGGTGGAGTCGTTGAGCGCCGCCCTGCCGGCGTTCGAAAAGATTCTCGGCTGCGCTCCGATTTCGCGCGAGACTATCGCGGACCAGAAGGTGCGCCTGGCGGTGTTCGAGCTGGAAGGGATCCGGATCGAGGTGCTGGAGGCCGCTTCGCCGGACTCGCCGATTGCGAAGTTTCTCGCCAAGCGCGGCCCGGGAATTCACCACCTGACGTTCGCGGTGACGGGCCTACCCGAGAAACTCGCGGAACTGGAGCGGAGCGGCATTCGTCTGATTGACCGCGAGCCGCGGCGCGGCGCCGGGGGCGAGGAGATTGCCTTCCTTCATCCTTCCGGCGCCTCGGGAGTTCTGATCGAATTGGTGGAAGACCGAAGCGCAGCAAAAGACGCTGACGCAGCGGGCGGGGCGGCGACGGGGCAGAAATGAAACTGGGGAAGTTCCAATTGGATTTGCTCTCCGACGGAACCTTCGCGCTGGATGGCGGCCAGATGTTTGGCGTGGTTCCGAAAGCGCTTTGGCAGAAGAAACTGTCCGCCGACGAGCGCAATCGCGTGCGCTTGGGCTTGAATTGTCTCTTGGTAAGGACGGGGGAGCACAATGTCCTGATCGAGACCGGCATCGGAGACAAGTTTGAGCGCAAGTTTCAAGACATCTACGGCATCGACAAGACAACAACGCTCCTCGCCGATCTCGAGCGAGTCGGATTGAGCGCCGCGGACATCAGCATCGTCCTCAACACACATCTCCACTTCGATCACTGTGGCTGGAATACGCGGTGCGAGAGCGGGCACATCGTGCCCACGTTCCCGCGCGCCCGCTACTACGTCCAGCAAGGAGAGTGGGATCACGCGTTCCATCCCAGCGTGCGGGACGTGGCAAGCTACCGACCGGAATTTTTCCGGCCCGCCGAGGCACAGACGGAATTCCTGCAAGGCGACTGCGAAATCGTTCCGGGAATTCGCGTGGAAGTCCTGCCCGGTCATACGCGCGACATGCAATGCGTCTGGATCGAATCGGAGAGCCAGAGCGCCTGCTTCCTGGGCGATCTCGTGCCCACGCGGGCGCACCTGCCCTATCCGTGGATCATGGCATTCGACCTTTACCCGATGGAGACGCTGGCCAGCCGGCACCGCATGCTGCCGCGGCTGATCGAGACGGGAAGCATCGTGATTTTCCCCCACGACCCGGAAATGGGCTGGGCAAGATTGAGTGAAAGAAACGGCGCCATCGTTGCATCGCCGGTGGCCTGAAGGAGCGGATTATTCGATTATGACGAGCGCAGAAATCGGAATCATCGGTGGCAGTGGGCTGTACGCCATGCCGGGCCTGGAACGGAAAAAGGAAGTCCGGGTCGCGACGCCATTTGGCAGGCCCTCCGACGCGTACATCGTGGGGACTCTGGAAGGCCGGCGTGTAGCCTTTCTCACGCGGCACGGTCGCGGGCACGTGCTGATGCCTTCGGAAATCAACTACCGCGCCAACCTCTTCGGCTTCAAGAAACTGGGAGTGGAGCGCATCATCTCCGTGAGCGCCGTGGGATCGCTGCGCGAGGACATGCGCCCGCTCGACGTGGTGCTTCCGACACAGTTCTTTGACCGCACCAACGGTCGCCTCTCGACGTTTTTTGGGGGAGGGTTGGTGGCCCACATCGGTTTCAGCGACCCGGTCTGCCCGGAAGTCGCGGAAGTGCTGGCTCGCACCTGCGCACGGCTGAACCTCAACTGCCATCGCGGAGGGACTTACGTCTGCATGCAGGGGCCGGCGTTTTCTACCAAGGCCGAATCGCACACCTACCGCGCCTGGGGGATGGACGTCATCGGTATGACCAACCTGCAGGAGGCGAAGCTGGCGCGCGAGGCGGAGATCTGCTACGCCACTCTGGCCATGGTGACCGATTACGATTGCTGGCACCCCGATCATGACGCGGTCACAGTGAAGCAGATCATCGACTATCTGAACCGCAATGCCGAAAACGCCCAGCACATCATTCGCCGCGCGGTCCGGGAAATGCCTCGGGTGCGAGACTGCAAGTGCGGGAGCGCCCTGGCCCACGCCGTGATTACGGACCGGCGCAAGATCCCCGCCGGCACGCGGCGAAAGCTGGATCTCCTCGTGGGCAAGTATCTCAAGTAGCTTTTGTCGTCTCTCAGGAGGCTGGAGACTGAGGCATGTCATTACTCGTCGTGGGTTCTGTGGCGTTTGACTCGATTCGCACGCCGCACGGCAAAGTGGAAAATATCCTGGGCGGCGCAGCCACCTACTTCTCCGTGGCGGCGAGTTGGTTTGCTCCGGTGCGGGTGGTCGCGGTGGTCGGGGAAGATTTCGGCGACGCGCAAATGCGGGTGTTTCACGACCGGGCCATCGACACGACGGGCCTGGAGCGCGCTGCCGGCAGAACTTTTCGCTGGAGCGGCGAATACGCCGGGGCCATGAACGAAGCTCGCACGCTCGACACCCAGCTCAACGTGTTCGAGCTCTTTGCTCCCAAGATTCCCGCCTCCTACCTCGACAGCGAATTTGTTTTCCTCGCCAACATCGATCCCGTCTTGCAGCTTCACGTCCGCGAACAACTTCCCCAGGCGCGGGCGGTAGGACTGGACTCGATGAACTTCTGGATTCAGGGCAAGCCCGCCGAGCTCAAGAAGACACTGGCGGCGGTGGACATCCTGGTGATTAACGAAACCGAAGCCCGCCTGCTCTCCGGCGCCCAGAATCTGAAGCACGCGGCGGCGGCGATTCGCAGTCTGGGACCGCGCGTCCTCATCATCAAGCGGGGCGAATACGGCGCCAACCTTTACACGCAGGACTCGATCTTTTCCGCGCCGGGACTTCCGCTCGACGAGGTCAAGGACCCGACCGGCGCCGGAGACACCTTCGCGGGCGGATTGATGGGATACCTGGCGCAGACCGGAGACCTTGCCGAAAACAACCTCCGGCGCGCCGTAATCTACGGATCGGTGATGGCCAGCTTCGCGGTGGAAGATTTCGGACTCGGCCGCCTGCTGCGCCTCGATCCCGCGCAGATCGCCGCGCGCTTTCGAGACTTCAAGAACCTCGCCCATTTCGATGTCTGATGATCCCTTCCCCGCGGCCGCGAGCGCGTTGGCCATCGAGCGGCCCGACGTGCGAGCGGGAATTGCCGTTTGGGCTGCAATTCTCGCCGTGGCAGCGGTAAGTCTTCACACCTTCTACTCTCGCGGGCTTATCAACCTCTATGGCGATTCGATGGCCCATCTCGAGGGGGCGCGCCGCCTCATCGATTCCCTGACGCCCGGTTACGCGGAAATCGGAACGGTCTGGCTTCCCATCCCGCACCTGCTGATGGCGCTCCCCGCCCAGAATGATTTTCTCTGGCGGACCGGCCTCGCGGGCGGAATCGTCTCGACGATTGCCTTCATGCTGGCCGCCTGGACCCTGTTTCGCCTCTCCCTGTCCATGAACGGAAGTCTGGCGGCGGCGATGGTGACTCTGATCGCATTCCTGCTCTGTCCCAACATGCTCTATCTTGCGAGCACGCCGCTCACCGAGCCGTTGGCGATCCTTTGCGTGGTCCTCCTCGTCTTTGCGCTTTTCCGCTATTGGCGCACCGGCTCCACCGCCGCCTGGATGGGAGCCGCGCTGGCAGGATTCGTGGGAACACTGACCCGTTACGAATGCTGGTCCTTGCTGCCCTTTGCCGCGCTCTACGTCCTCCTGGCGCGGAAGGATCGAAATCGCCTTCGAAGGACGCTGCTTTTCGCGTTGATTGCCGGGGCGGGGCCGATGCTGTGGCTTCTCCACAACGCCTACCGGTTCGGGAACCCGCTGGAGTTCTACACCGGCCCCTTCTCCGCCAAGGGAATCTACGAGCACCAACTGGCGACGACGGCGTTCCGATTTCCCACCGACGGCAGCCGGATTATCTCCGCGCGATACTACTTGGAAGACTTGCGACTCGTGATCGGCGTCTGGCCGCTGGTTCTGGCGCTGCTCGGACTGATCGCCTGGGCCGTGGACGGGCCGCGCCGCGCGCGCCGGGCGGCGGCGTTGCTGTTGCTGGTCCCGCTGCCGTTTCACATCCAATCGATGGCCCATGCCGCGGTGCCGCTTTACGTTCCCACGCTCTTTCCCAATACCTATTGGAATCTGCGTCTGGGGATAGAAATGCTTCCCGCTGTGGCGCTGCTTGCTTCTTTCCTCGTGCCCGCCGTCTCGCAGAAGGCGCGCGCCCTGATGATGGGGATGTTGCTCCCCATCCTCGTGGCGCAGTATGCTTCGACGCTCGCCCACGGCGCCGAGGAATTGGCTATCGCCAAGGAAGGTGTGCTCAACACGCCGTGTCGCTCCCGGCGCCAGCAGGACCTCACGCAGTTTCTGCGCCAGCGATACGATGGGCAGACGATCCTTATGGCGGCGGGGAAGTGGCCTTGCGTGCTTCCAGCGCTGGGGATTCCCTATCGCCAGACGCTGAGCGACGCGAACCACGACCTCTGGACCCAGGTGAGGCGCGAGCCGGAGAAATTCGTCGAATGGATCGTGCGCGGCAGCGATGAGCCGGTTGACTGGCTCATGCACGCCCACCCCCAGGCGTTCACGAGATTTGTGGTTGTATTGGAGGAGCATGTTCCGGGTGAAGGGCAGCTCATCGTGTACCGCAGAAAGCCAGAATAGGCGACACTTGGCAGGGAAGCGCACACCAATAATCTGAACGCTCGAAGGTCCGGAGAGAATCATGAAACGTGAAATTCCCTTCGCCAAGTTTCACGGCCTGGGAAACGATTTCATCGTTGTGCCCACGAAAGCGCTGACTACGCCCGCGAGCGCGTTGGCGCGTGAAATCTGCCGCCGCAACACCGGCGTGGGCGCAGATGGTCTGCTGGTTCTAGGGCCGGCGCGAGAAAAGGGAATCGACGCCCATTTACGCTTTTTCAACGCGGATGGGAGCGAAGCCGAGATGTCCGGCAATGGCATCCGGTGCGCCGGCGCTTTCCTGGCGGGGGCCGGATGTGAAAGCGACCCGCTCAAGATCAAGACCGTCGCGGGAGTCAAATCCCTCGAATTGGTCAAGGCAGAGCGCGGGCGCTGGCAGTTTCGTGTAGCGATGGGAAGCCCCATCCTTTTGCCGGGGAAGATACCATTCAAAGGCGCCAAAGGATCCAAGCCGGTGGTGGGTTTTCCCCTCCCAACGCGGCGCGGCCCAGTGCCGGTGACCGTGACCTCGATGGGAAATCCGCACTGCTCCATTTTTGTCGACGATTTCGAAAGCATCGACTGGAAGACGGTGGGCAGCGAGATTGAAAGGATGAAGCTGTTTCCGAACCGGACCAACGTGGAGTTTGTGCGCGTTCTCAACCGCAGGGAAATTGAAGTCCGCTACTGGGAGCGCGGCGTGGGCGTGACGATGTCCTCAGGGACCGGTTCCTGCGCCGCCGTCGTAGCGGCGATCCTCAATGGGCGGACGGGACGCAAGGTGCATGTGAAAACGCTCGCCGGGACGCTGGCGGTTGCTTGGCCGAAGGGAGGGGAAGTAACTCTCACCGGCCCGGCGGAGTTCATCGCCGACGGTGTCTATTACTTCCGCTCCTGACGCGCTGCTCACTCGCCCCGTTTCTCCGCCTCGCCCACCATAGGCACGAAGCGCACGGGCAACAACTCTTCCTGCTTGATCCCCCGCGGCGTGCGCCGGACGCGAACCAGTTCCTGGAAGAACCGTCCGACGGGCAGCACCAGCCGCCCCCCGGAGGCGAGCTGGTCCACGAGCGCGGGAGGGATATGGTCCGGCGCGGCGGTCACTATGATGGCGTCGAAAGGCGCGGCTTCCGGCCAGCCGCGGTAGCCGTCGCCGATGCGGAGCTTAATCTGCGAATAACCCAGCTCCCGCAGGCGCACAGCAACTTCCTTCCCCAGCGGCTCGACGATCTCAATCGAATAAACTTCCGCGGCGAGTTCCGCGAGTACGGCGGCTTGATAACCGGAACCCGTCCCAATCTCCAGGACGCGGTCGCGAGGTTTGAGCTCCAGGGCTTCCGTCATGAAGCCCACGATGTAAGGCTGGGAGATGGTCTGACCATGGCCGATGGGCAGCGGCTGGTCCGTATAGGCGGAGGGCAGCATTTCCGCGGGGACGAACAGGTGCCGCGGCACTTTGCGCATCGCCGCAAGCACTCGCGCGTCGCGAACGCCCCGCGCGGCGATCTGCTCGCGAACCATGCTCTCGCGCGCGGCGCGCAGGCTGCCGGAGTCAGCACGGCCAGAATCCTGACTCAAGGTCAGGCCGGCTTCGGGGAGTGCAGAGCGCTCGGCTCCCCAGGCGAAAAGCAGAATGGAAAGAAGAAGAGCACGAAGGCATGATTGAGAAGGAAGGTGGAGTTGCATGTCACCCTCCGCGTTCCGGGGGCGTCAAGGGCGCACGTAGAGATAGAGCTGGTGGCTGATGCCCACCTCGGACATCACCATCAGCGATTTCTCGGGCGTCCAGCCGGGAATCTGAAAGTCGTGGGTCACGACGCGCGCGCCGGAGCGCAGATCGCGCTCCAGGATAGGCTTCAAACGCTCGTTAACGCTGGTCAGCAGATAGAGCGTCACCACGGTGGCGGGCTTGAGGCTGACCTTGTACATATTCATGTGCAGGATCTTGGCCTTGTCCTGGAGCTTCAGGGCGGCGATACGCTCCGTCGATTGCTTGTAGAGATCATCGTCGAGCTCCACGCCCACGGCTTCGGCGTGGAACTTCTGTGCGGCCATAATCACGATGCGCCCGTCGCCGGAACCCAGGTCGTAAACGCGATCGGTCTTATCGACGTTGGCAAGCCGCAGCATTTCGCTGACGACGTTTTCGGGAGTGGGGACGAAGGGAGCCAGGCGGTCACTGCGATCGCTTTCGGTGGGCTGTGCCTCCTGCGCCGGGCGCGCGATGGCCACTGCCGTCGCGAGAACCAGGAAACCGAGAATTTGCGCTGCAATCCGTCGTCGCCTCATCAAACCCATTGCCGAACTCCCTGTCTGCGTTATGCTTGCCGACTTGGATTTTACAGGCGCGAGTGCGCCTTGTCGAGCCGCAGGCCGCCAGCGAGTAGTGAATTGACCGGGGTCGAATTCGATGGTATGAAGCGCTGGCGCCGCAAGGGAGAATTGGAGAACGATGACGAGTAATCCGCCGACACTTCGAAGGGGACTGACGCTCGTTAGCGCCACCGCGCTGGTCGTCTCCAATATGATTGGGACGGGAATTTTCACGACGACCGGCTTCCTTGCCGGAGACCTGGGACGTCCATCGCTAGTCCTCGCTATCTGGCTGGTGGGCGCGGTCATGGTGATTGCGGGCTGCCTTTCGTATGCTGAACTCGGAATCAATTTCCCGCGCTCGGGCGGGGAATATGTGTATCTCCGCGAAGCCTGGGGGCCGTCCTGGGGGTTCGTGAGCGGCTGGGTGTCGTTCTTCGCCGGATTCGCCGCCCCCGTGGCCCTGAGCGCCATGGCGTTTGCCGAGTATCTGAGCACCTTCGTTCCGATGTTGCGCGTGAGCGGAGACCGGAGGCTGTTTCTCGGGTTCCTCAATCATTCTCCCGGAGCATTGCTGGCGGTGGGGCTGATCCTGGGCCTGGCGCTCGTCAACATCCTGGGAGTTTCCCTGGCCGCGAAACTCCAGAGCGGACTGAGCGCGACGACGCTCGCAGTGCTGGCGCTATTTCTCCTCCTGGCATTCTCCGTGGGAGCCGGGGACTGGCACAACCTGGCGATAGAGGCGGCGCGCACTTCCCGTCACGGGGTGGGCACACAATTCGCGGCCTCGCTGGTCTTCGTAATGTTTGCTTACAGCGGGTGGAACGCGGCGACCTACGTGGCCGAAGAGATGAAAGACCCGGAGCGAACGCTGCCACGCGCGCTGCTCTGCGGAGCGGCGATTGTGGCGCTCTTTTATTTTTCGCTCAACGTGGCATTCATCTACGCCTTGCCCCTGGAATCGCTCAAGGGTGTCGTGGCGGTCGGGGCGACGGCGGCGCAGGCGCTCTTCGGCGTGCAGGTGGGCGGATTCTTTATCGGCGTCATGGCCCTGGCGCTGTTTGGCTGCGTCAGCGCGATGTCGCTGGTGGGGCCGCGCATTTACTACGCCATGGCGCGGGACGGCTGCTTCTTCCCGGATGCGGCGCGCGTTCATCCGCGCTGGCGGACTCCGGTGCGTGCCATCCTTTATCAAGCGGTGGCCTCCTCGCTCCTGGCCCTGACGGGAACTTTTGAGGCTCTGATGGTCTATGTGGGCTTCGCCTTGGTTCTCTTCACGACGATTGCCGCCGCCGGGATTTTCCGACTTCGTAAGCGGCCGGATTGGAAGCGCCTGCCGGCGGTAAGCTGGGCCTACCCGCTCGTGCCGCTGCTTTTCATCACCTCCAGCGGCTGGATGCTGATCTCCACGCTGGCCTTTCGTCCCAAGGCCTCGCTGCTGGGATTGCTCACCATCGCTTGTGGCGGGCTGTTTTACCGCTGGCGCTTTCACAAAGCGGGATAGAAAAGGAGGATTTGCCTGCGAGTCACTCGCTTTTTCATCGCTCTTCTCGCAATTGCTCTGGCCTTCGGCGCATCGCGCGCGCCAGGGGCGGACGCGCCGGTCTCCTATGAGATCGATCTGCGCTCACCCGCTTCGCACCTGGTCCGCGTCGGCATGACCATCCCTGACGCCCAGGCCGGCACGGAGGTTCAGTACCCCGCCTGGAACGCGCTCTATCAAATTCGCGATTTTGTGCGCTGGATGCGCGACCTCAGCGCGCAGTGCGACGGCCAACCGCTGCAACTCGTGCGCCGCGATCTTTACACCTGGTCGAGCGGGGAGCGTGGCTGCGACAAGCTGGAGGTCCGTTATTCGGTCTACCTCGACGAAGAGGGAGTCTTCTCCAGTGTCTTGAACGAGCGTCACGCCTATCTCAATCCGGCCATGCTCCTCATGTATCTGCCGCAAGACCGCGCGCGAGCCCTGCGCGTGAAGTATCTTTTGCCGGAGGGCTGGAAGCTGGCGACGCTGCTGGACCCGGTGCAGCCGCCGGTTGAATTTGAAGCGAGGAACTATGACGAGCTCGCTGACAGTCCGGCCGAGGCGGGCGTTTTCCGCGAGTACGATTACGTCCAAAAGGGCGCGCAGTATCGCGTTGTCGTGGATGCCGCCACGAACGAGTGCTCCAGCGGGAAGCTCTTGGAATCGCTCCGGAAGATCACCGCCGCGGCGACTTCCTTGATGCAGGACGTGCCCTTTGCGCGCTACACGTTTCTGGTGCACGTTTCGCCGGTCGGCAGGGGGGGAATGGAGCACCGCAACGGCACGGCCATCACGGTTTCGGCCGATGAGTGCAATTCGAACTGGCCGGGAGTCGAATCACTCTTCGCCCACGAATTCTTCCATGCTTGGAATGTGAAACGCATCCGACCGCAGAGCCTGGAGCCGATCGACTACGTCCGGGGGAACGACACGCGCGACCTCTGGTTTGCGGAAGGCGTGACGAGCACCCTCTCGGAGTACGCCCTGCTGCGCGCCGGGATGGCGCCACGCGAGACCTTTCTGGCACGGCTGGCGGGCGAAATCAAACGCCTCGAGGATACTCCGGCGCGAAACACCCAAAGCGTCGAGGATTCCGGGCGAGAGGCCTGGCTGGAGAAATACGCCGACTACCTTCTTCCCGTGCGCAGCATTTCCTATTACAGCAAGGGCGAGCTTTTGGGGTTTCTGCTCGATCTCCTGATTCGCCGCGAAAGCGGCAGCCGGCACAGCCTGGACGATTTGATGCATACCCTCAACGAGGATTACGCCCGGCGCGGGCGCTTCTTCAAAAGTGAGGATCTGATCCGAATCGTCGCAGGGCTGAGCGATGATCCCGGACCCGCCCGCCGATTCTTTGAGGAGCATGTCTCCGGCACCCAGGAGCTGGATTACGATCAATATCTGAACTATGCAGGACTGCGACTCGTGCGCACTCGCGCGGAGAAGCCCAACCTCGGATTTGTGGCCGTGCAGAATTTCGGCCAGGCCGTGGTGGTTGCCTCCGTGGAGCCGGGCAGCCGCGCGGAGCAGGCCGGGCTGCGCGAAGGCGATCTCCTCCTGGAGATGAACGGCAAGCCATTGCAGGGAACCCCGGACGACCTGATTGCGAACATGAAACAAGGGCAGGCGATCACTTTCCGGGTCCGGCGCCGACGACAGGAAATCCCTATCAAGTACATCCTGGAGGCAAAAGGCGACACCGCTTACCGCATCGAGGAAGCTCCTGACGCTTCCGCCGAGCAGCGGCAATTCCGCGAGCTCTGGTTGACCGGCCAAACGCTGCCAGGAGCCAGCGGGGAGAAACCATGATCCGCACCGTTTTCGTGGCGTTCGTGATTCTTGCCTTCCTCGGCGTGGTGGGTGTTCCGATTCTGATCTACTCCGCGCTGGCCGGCGAAACCGACACCCTCTATCGCGTCGGGAGATGGGGATGCGGATTGGCGGTGCGACTGGGGGGAATCAAGGTCGAGGTTCAAGGGCGGGAGAAGATCCCCGCCGGCCGCGCCGTCGTCTTTATGCCCAACCATCAGAGCAATTGCGACCCGCCGGCAGTGATCTCGGTTCTTCCCGAGGTTGTGGTGCTGCCTAAGAAGGAGGTCTTTCGGATTCCCATTCTGGGCCGGGCCATGCGGCAGCGCGGCTTCATTCCCGTGGACCGCAAGAACCGGGAGCGAGCCAAGCAAGCTGTGGATGAGGCCGTGAAGGCCCTCGAAACTGGGCACTCTTTTCTCGTCTTTCCTGAGGGCACGCGCAGCCCAGATGGTCGTTTGCTCCCATTCAAGAAAGGCGCCTTCATCATGGCGATCCGGGCGCAGGTGCCCATTGTTCCCATTTCGATTTCAGGCGGGAGCCGCATCATGCGCAAAGGGGAGTGGGCGATTCACCCCGGGACATTGAGGATTACGGTCCACGAGCCTGTCCCCACGGCGGGCTTGGGCGAGGAGGACCGCGGCGCGATTATCGAGCTGGTGCGCGCGGCCATCATCTCCAGCCTGGCGGAAGATGAAAAGCCCGAGCAAGCGCCGCGTGCCGCGGTGCCAGGGCGCCCATTGCACGGCCGGGCGTCCGGTGGGCGCCACGAGGTCGCCATACAACACGGATTTGTTCGCGCCGACGTGGATGGCGAAATCGTGCTCTACGAGCACCCGAAAAAGGGGACCCTCCACACCTTCGGTGACGGCAGTTGGAAACACATCACGGCCGAGGGAAGGGAAGTGTCCGGCGCCGGCGCCGAAGGGTTGGGCGAGTATCTGGCTCAACTGGAGAAACCGGGTCATTGAAGGAACGGTGCGATTTCAGCAAGGCCGAGAGCAGTCCCGCCGTAAGGGTTACGCAGGGCAATGTCGGCTTGAATTCTAAAGACAAGAGTGCTAGACTAGGATCTTGGCGACGGCGGTGGCTGTCAAGCCGGAGATTAAACCTGCGGACTCAAAAACCGGGAAACGAAGCCAGAATGTCATAGAAAGGAAAGGAGTCAGGATTCAGGCCTCTGGAGAGCGCTCGGGGGTCTCCTAGCCTCTGTGGCAAAAAGCCCGAAACCAATGGTCCCTCGGCTCCGAGGAAAAAACAAAATATCGAGGAACGAAGCCAGAATGTTATAGAAAACAAAGGGGTAAGGACAAATAGTCGAGGGTTCAATCTGAGACGAGTGAGACTGCGAGCCTTGGCCCGAGGTATCGGACAATCAGTCCAGACCGCGCCGCCGCCTCACTGACCCTACCCGTTCCCGACCAAGCAGAACCCTTGTCGTCCGTCGCCTGACGAACTCCTCAGCATGACAGTCAGGGACAGGCGTCACGACTGCGCTTCCGGCTTCTCTACTAGCTTCGCGACCTTGCGAAGGGTGGCATGCATCTCCGGCAAGCGGGCATAGACGGCGGCGCACTTCAACCAGCGCGTGTTGTCCATGGCGGGATAGCCGGAGACGATCTTGTTGGCCTCGACGTCGCTGGGGATGCCCGACTGCGCGGTGGCAATCACGTCGTCTCCGAGGGTCAAGTGGCCCGCGACGCCGACCTGCCCGGCCAGGACCACGTTGCGCCCCACCTTGCAGCTTCCCGCCAGTCCAACCTGACCGCACAACAAGGTGTTCTCGCCGATGTCGCAACCGTGGCCGACTTGAACGAGGTTATCCACCTTGACGCCGCGGCGCAGGCGCGATTCGCCCACGCTGGCGCGGTCCACGCAGGCATTCGATTGCACCTCGACGTGATCTTCGATCACCAGGCTTCCCGCCTGCACGATCTTGTAGTAGGAGCCGTCGGCCTGCTTGGCGAAGCCGAAGCCGTCACCGCCCACCACCGCGCCGTTTTGCAGGATGACGTCGTCGCCGATGCGCACGCCCTCGCGCACCACGGCGTGCGAGTGGGCCTGAAAGCGCTGCCCGATCTTCGCGCCCTGATAGACCACAACGAAACTCCGCAACACACAGTCGTCGCCGACCTCCACGCCGTCCTCGATGACCACATAGGGTCCAATACTCGGGTTGCGGCCGAGCTTGACATCGGGGGCAATCACCGCCGTAGGATGAATGCCTGCCGGCGGGCGATGGGGCGGGTGAAAGATCTCCAGGGCCTTGGCAAACGCCAGATAGGGGTTCTCGGAGCGCAGCAGGAAATGGCCTTCCAGCTTCAGGTCGTGAGAGGCGATCACCGCCGCCGCGCGCGTCGTCTTGAGCTTGTGGTGATACTTGGGATTGGAGAGGAACGTGACTTCCGTTCCCGTGGCTTCATCGAGTCCCGCCACGCCGGTGATTTCCAGCTCCCCATCGCCTTCCAGAGTGCATCCCAATCGAGCTGCCAATTCACCCAGTTTCATAAGCTCCCCCCTCATGCCGGCTGTCCGGCGGCCCGAAGGTCGCCGTTGGTTTGATCTTTTTGCGAAGCACAAGCCTACCAGCCCGCGACGCAGTCTGGCAACGCCCAGTACTGCGGTCACGGTACCTCCGTGTCATTGCGAGTGAGAGGAGAGCGATGGACAATCGGCATCAGCCATGAGGCCTTTCCCCGCGCCTCACGGGCAGGGCCCGGCGCCGCAAGAACGGAAGGAGCGACGCCTTCCAGTTGTAAGGTGGGCGGTCGCAGCCCTCTTGTGGCCGGGACGGATAATGGGAATGCACGGGCCCGATGGGGCTGTCATTCCCGGGGAGCGAAGCGCGCTGGAGTTACCGTGCGGGCGGTCTCCCTTGCTTCACTCCCGCTGAATCGGCCGACGGCGCCGGGCCCTGCCCGACCCCCCTCAGCACCCTTGCAGCCGCGCAAATTTCAGGATACTCTCTCTGCGCTCGTCAGAGAAAGGTTAAGGCGTCAAGACCATGCGTTATCTTCGCTCAGGCGGACGGATCCCGGTGGAACTTCCGGTGGTGATCCGCTGGAAATCCGGTGGAAAGAAACGCGTGGCGGAAGGCAAGACCGCCAGCATCAGTTCCAATGGCGTGCTGCTGTCGGTGCCCGTGAAACTTCCGGCCGCAACGCCCATCACGCTCTCGGTGGACTTGCCCGTGGAGTTTACCAAAACTCCGCTGCGGCTGGTGTGCCAGGGTCGAGTCGCCGAGCACGAAGCGAAGTCACCGGGCCTGAGTGCGGTCATCGACAGCTACCAGTTGCGCCCCGTGCGGGCGGCTTCGAAGTAACTTCGCAGAGCCCACCTGCGCCGCAGGGCAGGGGAGGCGAACGGCCCGGGAAATCCGCGTGGGACGGGCCGGGTGCGTGCAAAGTGAGCACGGTCAAGAAGAAAATCCGCATCCTCATCGCCGACCAGGAAGGCGTCTTCCGCCTCGGACTGAAGAAGCTGTTTGCGGTTGAGGACGACCTTTACGTGGTCGCGCAAGCCGACCAGCCCGCCCAAATTCCTGGGCTGGCGGAGAAGTTCAAGCCCGACGTCATCTTCGTGCAACTCGAAATGATGGGGCGCGATGCCGCCGAATTCATCACCCGAGTGCGCTACAACTGGGCGGGGGGAAAGATCATCGTGGTCGTGCCCCCCGCCAACCTGGAGGGCAAGCAGCTCGTCAGGGCGGGAGCCGTGGGGATCATTTCGCGCGCCACCGACCCCGAGGAATTCATCAAGAGTGCCCGGCATGCGATGCGCAACGAATTATGGCTGCCAAAGTCGCTCGTCGAACATGCGACGGAACCCGCCGAACCGTCCGACAAACCGCGCCGGCCGGTCGATATGCTCACGCGACGGGAGAAGTCGATCATCGCCTGCCTGATCCAGGGCTGGCGGAACCGCGAAATCGCCCAGGAACTGCACATCACCGAGCAGACGGTCAAGAACCACCTGCGCGCGATTTTCGACAAGGTCGGCGTGTCCGACCGCCTTGAACTTGCCCTCTACGCCATCCATCAGAAGCTCGACCTACCCCCGGTGTCGCAATCGGGCAGCGACTTGCCTGCTGCCGCGGCATGACCAATTCGCAAACCGCCCCACGATGTAGAGGCGCGCTTATGCCGCCACAGCTCCAATCTTCTTTGGGCCCCAATGACGGCGTCTAGCTGCCCTCACTTTGACGGCATTTCAGGGAAAAGCCCAATCTGCGGAGACTCTCCGGCGGGTTTGGCAGGCCGGCGTCGCGTGCGTTGGGCGGCGCGGCGGGCGCTTTCGTCGGAAATGACACCCAGCGCCTCGACGGCCCCCAAAGCCGATTTGGGGACGAAGACGCGCAGGTTGTTGGAGTAGAAGTCTGGCGGAGTGATCATGAAGCCGGAGGCGTCTACTGCCAGCAGGTCGTTGGCAAGCAGGCCTTCCAAGACCTCGTTGTCCTTGAAGGTCATGCGGATCCAGATGCCGGTGATGCGCGGCCGGCTGCTGAAGACTTTGCGCTCCTGCCGCTTGGCGTCTCCCTCGAAGTCCCGGACAAAGTAGATGCCCTTGACGGACTCGAGTGGCACCGTGGCCAAATGCCCTTCACGGTCAAGGACTTGCGCCCCGTTGGGAGCCAGGAAGCTGCCCGATTCCACATACCCCTTGAGTGCCGACCCGTCCATGTAGTGAACGACCACCTTCTTGCGGGTCGAGGTCTGGTTGGCCTTCTCGGTTGGCATGGACGCGAAATTAGGGACTTTCAATCACTTACACTTGGACGCTGAAACTACCTTGTGCTAGTATAGGTTCCGCGCGAGGCCTGTCAAGTGGTACGGCGATCAGTACGGAGCGCCGGTGTTGAGAAGAGGCCCTAAGGCATTAGGAAGCAATAACTTAGCAAACCTGGCTAAAGCCGAGCTGCGGCAGAATGATATCGCCTCCGAGGAAGCAGAGGGTCGAACGCCCTTTGCCCGCTGACAATCTCGGGGAATCACGGAGTGACACTCCTCATGTGACCGGAGATGACCTAGGTTCGCTTCCGGTCCGCAGGACCCCACCCAAAAGTGTCGACGTCGCCGCATCGAATCCTGATAATCCCCTTCGCCACGAAAAAGTTACGGCGGATCGCCCCCCGCTGGCCCCGGAGCTTCGGGCGTTCCTCGAATACTTGCGTGTGGAAAAGGGGCTGGCAGCCAATAGCGTTGTGGCCTATCAGCGTGACCTAGTGGAACTCATGGAATTCGTCCGCAAGATCAGCCGAGAGCTCACGGAGGTTCGCCGGGACGATCTCCGGAATTTCCTGGCCTCGTTGCACCGCCGCGGCTTATCGGCGCGCTCCGTGGCACGCCATCTTGTCTCGCTACGCAACTTCTTTCGATTCCTGGTCAAAGAAGGAAAGGTTCGACAAGACCCCACGCGCGACATCGACGCACCGCGCATCGGCCAAAGGCTACCAAAGTATATGACCACGGACGAGGTCGATGCGCTGCTCCAACAACCTGATCCTTCCACTCCGCTCGGGCTACGGGACAAAGCCATGTTGGAGTTGCTCTATGCAACCGGCCTGCGAGTATCGGAACTGATCGGTCTGTCCTGGAACGATTTGGAAATCAATCTTGGTGTTCTGCGTTGCCGAGGGAAGGGGAACAAAGAGCGCTTGATCCCGGTGGGTAAGTCAGCGCTGCGCGCCGTCGAGGCGTATATGCAACAGGGACGGCCAGCACTCGCGAAAGGACGCGAATCGCCATTCCTGTTTCTGAATCGGCGGGGCGGAGGGCTGTCGCGCGTGGGGTTCTGGATGCTGATCGTCCGTTACGGCCGCGCCGCGGGGATCTTGACCGACATCACACCTCACGAGGTGCGGCATTCCTTCGCAACCCACTTGTTGGAGCGCGGTGCCGACCTGCGTTCAGTTCAGATCATGCTCGGCCACAGTGACATCTCGACAACGCAGATCTACACGCACGTCCTTAAAGAACGCTTGAAGCTGGTCTATCACGAGCACCATCCAAGAGCGTAAGGGCAGAGAGTAGCGAGTGGCGCGGGAGGAAAAAGGAGTCTGCGGGACCGCCCAGAAAACTCACGGGCGGGAACAAACTCTGAGGGAGTGGGGCAGGAAGAACAAAGTGAGCGCGCTGGCGCGGCATCACAGTCCAGCCCTCCCTGACCTACTCCGTGGAACCCAAACATGAGCGACTACAATTTCCTGATGGAGACCCGGCTCTCGGCGGAACAGTTTCAGGTCATCAACCACTTGAGCCGCCTCGCTGGCAGCCAGGGGTTGAATCTCTTCCTCGTCGGCGGGGCTGTCCGTGATCTGACTTACGGCCAGCAGGTCGTCCGTGATCTAGACTTCGCTGTGGAAGGCAAGCCGGATAAGATTCTCCGCCAACTGGAAGCGAAACCCCACGGTGGTGCTGAGCCTGCCCCCTTCCACGTGGTGTCAGAACAATACGATTCGCGCCTCGAATCGACGCAAGTCATCTTCTCCAACGGGGTGCGGGCGGAGATTGCCCAGGCGCGAGTTGAGAATTACACCCGGCCGGGCAAGCGGCCGGAGGTCGCTCCGGCGACGATTTTCGAAGACTTGCGGCGGCGGGATTTTTCCGTCAATGCCATGGCAGTCTCCCTGCATCCCAACTCCCGGGGTCTGTTGCTCGACCCGACGAACGGCGCCGCGGACATCGAGCGCCGGGAGCTGCGCGCGCTTTACAGCCGTTCCTTCTCGGACGACCCCACGCGCATCTACCGTCTTCTTCGTTTGGGAATGCGCCTGGGTTTCAAAGTGGAGGACCGAACGCAAAACTGGCTCACTAGCGCCCTGGAAAATCGCGCCTGGGAACGCCTCGACGCGGAGCAACAGGGAGGCGAGTTGCACGCTATCCTGCAGGAAGAGAACCCCGGCCGCCTTTTGAAGGCATTGGCGCAGCAGGGGTTGCTCACTGGGCTCGACCGCAAGCTTGCCTCCTCGCGGCTGCCATTCGACCAGTTCAGCAAGATTCGCTCCGTCGCGCAGAACGTCGCCGGCGCGGATGCTTTTCTTCTCAATTTCCATTGCGTCGTTTCCAAGCTCGGAGGGGCACAGCAACACCGTTTGGCCCGCCTGATCATCGCGGATCGGAAAGTGCTGAAGACCGCGCTCGAGCTGGAAAACGACGCGAAGAAGTTGGCGCGACTGCTGGCCAGCTCCAAAGCCAATCTACCCAGCCAGGTTTACGGCCTGCTCGAAGGGCAGCCTCTGCACGTGCTCCTTTTCCTCCTAGCGAATTATCCGCAAGCCAAAATTCAGAACCGCATCAAGAGTTTTCTGTTCAAGTTTCCCGTGGTGCGCGCCCGCATGCCGCGCGCGGAATTGCTCACCCTGGGGCTGGAAGCAGGGCCGAAGTTCGAGAAGATTTTCCACCAGCTCTTCCTTGCGCAGCTGGACGGGAAAATCAAAACCCACCCACAACTGCTCAAAGAGTTTCGCGCTCTGGCGGGGATCAAGGAACCTGTTCCGCCCAAGCCCGCACCTCCCAAGCCGCGCCCCAAACCCGCGAAGCCCCCCGGTGCTTCTCCCGCAAAGAAGCCGGCACCTCCGCCACCAGGCAAGCCCGCAAAGGCGGTGAAAGCAACGATGGCCAAGCGCCCGGCCGCGAAGTCGTCGAAGCAACGGAAGAAATAGGCGGCCCGGTGCGCTGGTCCGAGCCGAGCGCGCCACGTGCCAAGGTCGTCCGCCCGTTCCGCTCCTGAAATTTCTGCTAGAATGCTTGCGATGTCTTTTCCCGGATTCGTTCACCTTCATCTGCATACGGATTACAGTCTCCTCGACGGCGCGTGCGAAATCACGCGCCTGATGGACCGCGCCGCAGAATTGAAAATGCCCGCCGTGGCAGTCACCGACCATGGAAACCTCTTTGCCGCGGTGAAATTCTACAGCGCCGCGAAAGCGCGCAACATCAAGCCCATCATCGGCTGCGAAGCATACGTCGCGCCGGCCAGCCGCTTCGACCGCACGGCGGACGCCGACCGGCCCAACCATCTCGTCCTGCTCTGCGAGAACGAGCGCGGCTACCGCAATCTGGTCAAGCTCACGTCCTCCGCCTATCTCGAGGGCTACTACTACAAGCCGCGCATCGATAAGGACCTGCTGGCGCGCCACTGCGAAGGGCTGATCGCTTTTTCCGCCTGCCTGAAGGGCGAAGTGGCGTCGGCGCTAAGCGCTGACCGTTACGAAGCCGCGCGCCAGTCCGCCTACGACCTGCGCGATATTTTTGGCAAAGGAAACTTCTTCCTGGAACTTCAGGATCAAGGGCTGCCGGACGAGAAGCGGATCAACCCGCGCCTCGCTGAGATGTCGCGCGAGACCGGCATTCCACTCGTCGTGACCAACGACACGCACTACCTCACTCGTGAAGATTCGCGCGCCCAGGAAGTCCTGATGTGCATCCAGACGGGGAAGACGCTCCGCGACCCTTCGCGCATGAAGTTCGCGACCGACCAGTTCTACTTCAAGACGCCGGAAGAGATGCTGGCAATATTTGGCGAGGTCCCCGAAGCGCTCGATCGCACGCTCGAGATCGCCGAGCGCTGCAACCTGCACCTGGAGAAGAAGCAGCACGTCTTCCCGCACTTCGAAGTGCCGGCAGGCGAAACCCTCGACAGCTTTTTCGAGAAGGTAACGCGGCAGGGCTTTAACGAGCGCCGCGCGCGGCTGGAGCGCTTGCGAGGCGAGGGCCGGCTGCGCCAGCCCCTTGAGGCCTACGAAGAGCGGCTGGAACGCGAGATCGAGCTCATCAAGCAGATGCGCTTCGCGGGCTATTTCCTCATCGTCTGGGATTTCATTCGCTTCGCGCGCGACAAGTGTATTCCCGTCGGCCCGGGGCGCGGCTCGGCAGCGGGAAGCCTCGTCTCCTATTCGCTGCACATCACTGACATCGATCCGTTACAGAACGGGCTGCTCTTCGAGCGCTTCCTCAATCCCGAGCGCATATCGTTTCCCGACATCGACATCGACTTCTGCATGCGGCGGCGCGGCGAGGTCATCGGCTACGTCACGGAGAAATACGGCCGCGAAAACGTCAGCCAGATCATCACCTTCGGCACCATGGGCGCCAAGGCCGTGATCCGCGACGCGGGGCGTGCCCTCGACATGCCCTTCGGCGACGTGGACCGCATCGCGAAACTCGTGCCCAACATCCTGAACATCACGCTCAAGGAAGCCATCGCGCAGTCCGCCGAATTGCGCCAGGCGCGCGAGCGCGATTCTCGCGTGGCGGAATTGCTCACCATCGCCGACAGCCTGGAGGGTTTCGCGCGCCACGCTTCGACGCACGCCGCCGGCGTCGTCATTTCGCCCCAGCCCTTGCAGGAGATTGTGCCCCTCTACAAGAGCAGCAAGGATGAAATCACCACGCAATACGCGATGGACGATCTGGAAAAGATCGGGCTGCTTAAGATGGATTTCCTGGGCCTGACGACGCTCACCGTCCTCGATGACTGCCTGAAGCTCATCGCCGCTTCCCAGGCGCTGACGCTCGACCTCGACGCGATCCCGATGGACGACGCGAAGACCTACGAACTGCTCGGCAAAGGACTGACCTCGGGCATCTTCCAGTTTGAAAGCCGCGGCATGACGGACATCCTGCGACGCGCCAAACCCAATCGCCTGGGCGACCTCACCGCGCTGAACGCCCTGTATCGTCCCGGGCCCATCCAGGGCGGGATGATCGATGATTTCATCGCCCGCAAGACCGGCAGAAAGCGGGTCCCTTACGATCTGCCGCAGCTCAAAGATATTCTGGAGGAGACTTACGGAGTCATTGTTTACCAGGAACAGGTGATGCAGATTGCGGCGAGCGTGGCGGGCTTCACGCTGGGAGAGGCCGACGTCCTGCGCCGCGCCATGGGCAAGAAGAAACACGAAGAGATGGTGGCGATGCGCGAAAAGTTTCTCGCTGGCAGCCAGAAGAATGGCGTTCCCGGCGCCAAGGCCCAGAAGCTGTTCGAACTCGTCGAGCAGTTCGCCGGCTACGGCTTCAACAAATCACATTCTGCCGCCTACGCGCTCATTGCCTACCAGACCGCTTACCTCAAGGCGCATTACCCCGTCGAGTTCATGTCGGCGCTGCTGACTTCAGAAATCGGCAACCAGGAGAAGCTCACGCATTACCTCAACGAGTGCCGCGACATGGGGATCAGGATTCTACCGCCCGACGTCAATTCAAGCGAACTCGCCTTCACGCCGGAAGCGAACAGCATCCGCTTCGGCCTGACGGCGATCAAGAACGTCGGCGCGGCGGCGATCGATTCCGTGCTGAGCGCGCGCTGGAAGCTGGGGCGCTTTGATAACCTTTTCCAACTTTGCGAGAATGTGGATTTGCGTCTGCTTAACAAGCGGGTCCTTGAAAGCCTCATCAAGGCCGGCGCGATGGATTCGCTGGGGGTGCAACGCCCGCAACTGATGGCCGCACTGGACCGTGCCATGGAACTGGGCGCCAATCGCCAACGCGATGCGGCGAGCCCTCAACACGGTCTGTTCGGGGGCGGGGAGGAGCCGGCGCCGGTCGTGCCCGTGGCGCTGCCCGACGCACCGGAGTGGAGTGAGACGGACCGCCTGGCCGGTGAGAAAGAAGTCCTGGGATTCTACGTGACCGGCCACCCGCTCGAGAAATACTCCGCGCGCCTCGCGGGCCTGGTGGGGACCGACAGCGCCTCCATTGATTCGCTCGAGCACGAATCGCCGGTGACGCTGGCCGGAATTCTCACCGGCCTCAGGGTGCGGCCCAGCAAGAAGGGCGATCTGTGGGCGAGCGCGAGCCTCGAGGACATGCGCGGCGCGGTGGAATTGCTCGTCTTTCCGCAATCGTACCAGCAGCTTCAAGGCGTGCTGAAGAACGAGGCGGCGCTGCTCATTAAGGGGCGAGTGCGGATCGAGGAAAATTCGCGGCCCAAGGTTGTGGTCAGCGAGGCCAAGCCGCTCGAGAGCGTGGGCAACGGCGCGAAACCAGAGCTGCTGATCCGGATTGATCTGGTTTCGGCGGCCCCCAAAGCACTCGACGAAATCGAGAAATTGCTGGCCGCGTCTCCGGGCGAGAACCCTGTCCTCTTCGAGTTTACGCAGGCGAGCGATTTCCGGGTGCGTTTGCGGCCGCGCCCGGCGCGCAATGTCAAGCCGGAGGGCGCCTTGCTGGCGCGCCTGCGCGAGCTGTGTGGCAGCGAGCCGGTGATCCTCGGACAGCCGGGAACGGCGAATGGCGGGTAGCGCGTGCTGCCCGTGGCCTGCTGTAGCAGCGGTCTATGACCGGCGTGGCCGGGAAGCAGACATGTTGCCGCGCACGGAGCGGCGGTACAATACGGCACCGTGCTATTCGCAGGCAGACCCGACATGGTTTGTGAATCGTTCATATGACTGACACACTTTCACAATCGGCGGTCATCCGCGACCTGGAGAAGCAGATCGCCGAGCTCGGAAAAGACACCGAGTCGGAAGCCGTGCGCGAAGAAATCGAGCGGCTGCAGGTCCAGCTCGATGCGGTGAAGCAATCGCGCCCCGACGGTCCGAAGGATGCCTGGGACCACGTGCTGCTGGCGCGGCATCCCCAGCGGCCTTACACGCTCGATTACATTCACCTCCTGTTTACCGAATTTACGGAGCTGCACGGCGACCGCCGCTTCGCCGACGATCCGGCGATTGTCTGCGGCATGGCGCGTTTCGAAAGCCACACGGTGATGGTGGTCGGGCATCAGAAGGGGCGCGACACCAAGCAGAAATTGTTCCGCAACTTCGGCATGCCCAAGCCGGAGGGCTACCGCAAGGCGTTGCGCGCGATGCAACTGGCGGCGAAGTTCGGCCTGCCCATTGTCACGCTGATCGATACGCCGGGAGCCTACCCCGGCATCGGCGCCGAAGAACGCGGCCAGGCGGAGGCGATCGCTTACAACCTGAAAGAAATTCCCAAGCTCGGCGTGCCCATCGTCGTGGTCGTCCACGGAGAGGGCGGCAGCGGCGGCGCGCTCGCCATCGCCATTGGAGACCGCGTCCTGATGCTGGAGAACGCCGTCTACTCGGTGATATCCCCCGAAAGCTGCTCCTCCATCCTGTGGCGCGACTGGGAGCACAAACAGGAGGCGGCGCGCATTCTGAAGCCCACCGCTCAGGACCTTTATGGCTTCGGGATTGTTGACGCAATCGTCCCTGAGCCGCCGGGCGGTGCGCACGAAGATTACGCTCACGCCGCGGCGCTGCTACGCATTCCGCTGGAAGCAACCCTGCGCGAGCTCAGTACCCTCCCCAAAGAAACACTCCTCCGCCAGCGGCACGACAAGCTCCGCAAACTCGCCACCTTCGTCACCGAACACCACTAGCGCCGCCTCCCAAGAATGCCGTCGCAAATTGATGGAGAGGCGGCTTAGTGCCGCCAGCAAGCACAGAGACCCTTGGACTGATGGCGGGATAAACCGGCTGCGACATCAATGCGAACGCTCTTTCCATTCCTGACAGAGCATGCTACGCTGCGCGCACCGCAGAGATTCGCGGAGAGCTGTAAGTGCAGTTTACAAGCGCACCCAGGCTTCCAAGGAGGGCTCTCGACAATGACTCAACGTCCTTATTCGAGACGCGATTACATAAAGTTGATGGCGGGCGGAACGGCCGCGGCGTCACTCGGCGGCGCCATGCACGCGCCGGTGAGTTCTGCGTCTGCTGCTCCCAGGGACGCGACGGCTGCCGACCGCGCGCGCCGGATGAAGTGGTGGCACGAAGCACGCTTTGGGATGTTCATTCACTGGGGGCTTTACAGTGTCCTCGGCCGGCACGAATGGGCCATGGAGATGGAAGGCATTCCCGTGGCCGAGTACGAGCAACTCGCCAGGCGCTTTACACCCCAACCGCACGCCGCGCGCGCCTGGGCGAAACTCGCGCGGCAAGCCGGGCAGAAATACATGGTGATGACCACCAAGCATCACGAGGGCTTCTGTCTGTTCGACACCAAGCTGACGAATTACTGTGCGCCCCGGCAAGCCTGCGGGCGCGACCTCGTCCGCGAGTTCGTCGATGCGGCGCGGGAGGAGGGTATGCGGGTGGGTTTCTACCACTCGCTCATGGATTGGCATCATCCCGACGGCGCGCGCTGCGCCACCGACGAAGCGGCACGCCAGCGCTTTGTTGCCTACATTCACGGCCAGATCCGCGAACTGCTCACCAACTATGGAAAGATTGACATCCTCTGGTACGACGTTAACTGGCCGCTCTCACCACAAGGATGGGAGTCCGAGAAGATGAACAAGATGGTCTTCGAGCTACAGCCCGATATCATCGTCAACAACCGCAACGGCCTGCCGGGCGATTTCTCGACGCCGGAGCAGGAGATCGTCGCCGAAAAGGCCGGCCGCGCTTGGGAAACCTGCATGACCATGAATGACAGTTGGGGCTACCACGCCGCCGACGACAATTGGAAATCACCCAAGACCGTGGTGAGAAACCTGGTCACCTGCGCCGCCGGAGGAGGGAATTACCTGCTTAACATCGGCCCTAAGGCGGACGGCTCGATTCCGGAAGAGTCGGTGCGCATTCTGAGCGCGGTCGGAAAATGGATGGAGAAGAACGGTACAACGATTTACGACACCGACCGAATTCACGCCGATTGGCACACTTACGCCGGCTACACGCGCAGGGGAAACACGCTCTACGTTCAGGTGCACTTCTGGCCGGGGGAGACGGTCGCCATTGGCGGGCTGCGCTCGAAGGTCCACTCCGCCCGGCTCCTCGCCTCTGGGCAGGAGGTGCGCTTCGAGCAGAGCGAGGTGCAGGTGAAATTCACGGGGCTCCCTGCCACCGCGCCCGACGACCCCGTCACTGTGCTTGCCGTGGAGTGCGATTCCGAACCCGTCATCATCAGCCTGGATGTGCGCCGGAAGCGAAAACGCGAGCAGGTGGGCGTGAGTTTTTCGTGAAGGGCGTGGGGTCAATATTCTTGCCATGTCTGCGACCCGCGCAGCGCGAATTCCTTGACCTGGTGACATCGTGCAACAAGCGCGGTATCGGCGACCGGCCTGCCTGAATCGCCGACATCGCAGGGCGATAGCTGCTCCACCCTCGAGTGTCACAGTCGCGACGCAATCCCAGGATAGCGGGACGATGCCATGAACATCTTCGAAATGGCGCTGCTCGTGTGGCTCGGCTCGCTGATGGCGGGTTTCCTAGGGGCACTGACGGGGCTCGGGGGGGGCATTATCATCACCCCGTTGCTGACCCTGGCTTTCGGAGTGGATATCCGTTACGCGATCGGGGCAACCCTCATCTCCGTCATCGCCACCTCCTCAGGAGCGGCAGCCGCCTATGTGAAAGAAGGTTTCTCGAACATACGCATCGGCATGTTCCTCGAGATTGCGACGACGATAGGAGCCGTCACAGGTGCTTCAATTGCCGCACGCCTGCCGACCTCCTGGATCGCGATTATGTTCGGCCTGGTGCTGATTTACTCGGCGTACGCATCGACTCGGCCTTCCTTGCTGGACTCGGGGAACCAGGGTCCGGACCGTATTGCGACGCTGCTTCGCATGGATTCCAGTTTTCCTACCCCTTCGGGTCCACGGAGTTATCACGTCCGTGCCGTCCCGGCGGGCTTCAGCCTGATGTTTGTGGCGGGGGCAGTTTCGGGCTTGCTGGGGATCGGGTCCGGAGCGCTCAAGGTGATCGCCATGGACCGCGCCATGCGCTTGCCTTTCAAAGTTTCCACGACCACAAGCAACTTCATGATTGGCGTGACCGCTGCGGCGAGCGCAGGTGTTTACTTGAGGCGCGGCTATCTTGATCCAGGCCTCGCCATGCCAGTGATGCTGGGCGTCCTGTTGGGATCCTTCCTGGGCGCCCGTGTTCTAACTGAGGCGAAGTCACAAAAGCTGCGCTTCTTGTTCGGAATCGTCGTGGCGGTCATGGCAATGGAAATGATTTATCACGGTCTTACCGGGAGGCTTTAACGTGGCACGTCTGTTTCCCATCTGGTCGGACGAGCAAGTGGAAACCATCATCGCTCGTCTCTTGCAGACCGGAGTGTTGGTGGCGGCCGCGATCGTGACTCTGGGCGGCATCGTATTTCTTATCCGGCACGGTTTGTCCAGCCCGCATTACTCGGTGTTTACCGGAGAGCCGTCGGGACTCCGGTCGGTCTCCGGCATTCTCACTGGCACCCTAACCTTGCAAGGGCGCTACTTGATCCAGTTCGGCCTGTTCATCCTGCTTGCGACGCCAGTCGCCCGCGTCGCTTTCGCAGTCGTCGCTTTTGCCTTCGAACGCGATCGGCTCTACATGGGCGTCTCCCTCATCGTCCTCGCCGTGCTGGTCTACAGCTTGACCTGGGGCGGGTAAGCTCCCTTCCGTCGCCGGCATTTATTGCGCGGTGACTTCCACTTTCGGGAAGTGGTCGGGGCGCACGTCGGCAGGCCATGTGACGGCGCCGCGCGGCCACTGATTCTCGACTTCCTTGATCCCGAGTTCCTTGCCCAGCCGGAAGCGCACGCGCTTTATCGCTCGTCGACATGAAGCCAACGCTGTTGGCCCAACAGAACCATGGCCACGGCGCTTCGGCCAGCCTTGAGGAAGGGAAGTACGCAAACCGTCGGGCCACACCGGCGCGATCCGCCTTCGCGGCCCGGGTTCTTGGGAATCTGCCTCATCCGAATCCCTGAATTAATGGAACTGACCGGCAATCTCAAGTTTGGAAATTCCCGGAACGGCGTTGTCGGCTGCCCTGCCAAGCGTCTATAATCATCGGCGCCTTTCAATGAGGAATTCCGCACGAGCGATCCGCTGTTTCGCGATTACGAATGCTTGGTCGAGATTGCCATTCTGGGGAAGAGATTCAAGGTCCCCGAGAAGAATACCTTCCTCCGCGCCTTTCAGTTCATCAGCCCCGGGACGATCCCTTACGGCCGCTTTTGCTGGGACCAGGAATGCCAACTCTGCCGGATCGGCTGCCGGTCGGCCTCGCAGGCTGATCCAAAATCCCGTTCTGTATTGGCCTGCAAGCTCCTGGTGGCTGACGGCCTGGAAGTTACAGAGCTCTCGGATGAGTTGAAGTGGACTCTAACGGGTGCCCTGAGGCCTCCTGAAGCAGCTACGCCTCAGCAATAGGCCGCCTGCCTGAATCGCAAGGAAACGTTCGCATTTCGGTCACAATGTGATGCCCGTCAAACTGTCACATGCTGTGTGGCGTATAGGTCCTTGACGAACATACTATGACGGCGAAGCGGGGAAGTAGTCGGTTAGCAACTTAACTGGGCATCCAAGGCTAAGGCGGGATTTCTGGGAAGATATAACAACTGTAATTTCAATCGCTTACCAGTCAGGAGCTGGGGCGTCCCGCTGAGTCTCCTATTCCTACCATTTAATGGATCGCGATTCCAGAGAGTGGTCGTCATGTAGAAAATGCTATCGCCGGAATAACAGTGGCCCCTTGGGCACGCAACGGGGAAGGGGCCAAGCTAGATCGGGACCCAGACGCTCCATTCAGTATCAGGGCACTGAGTTACAAAAACTCAAACTCCAACAATTTTCGAGGTGAAGTGTGAGCACTGCACCGATTAGCAGAATTCCTGCGGCCAGCGGAAACCTAGTTCAGATTTCCTCTCAGGAAGAACTGATTCGGCAGCGGCTGGAGGACGAACGCCGCCGGCTGGAAGCCGAGGCGGGCATCGCACCCCCGCGGGCAAATCACTTTCACAAGCCCATCGAGCGTCCCTTCACGAAATCGCAGCGCAACACGACGACAGTCCTCTTCGGCGGACTCACTTGGAAGCACGAGAAGCTCGTGCACGCAGCGCTTTCCAGCCTGGGCTACAAGTGCGAAGCCATGCCCACGCCCAACAAACGCGCCTTCCAGCTTGGCAAGGAGTACGGAAACAACGGACAGTGCAATCCCACCTACTTCACCGTGGGGAATCTTGTGCAGTTTGTCCAGCAACTCCAGGAGCGGGGTTTGAGCAAGCAGGAGATCATCGACCGCTATGTGTTCGTCACCGCGGGCGCCTGTGGGCCGTGCCGCTTCGGGATGTACGAAGCGGAGTACCGCCTGGCGCTGCGCAATTCGGGTTTCGATGGTTTCCGCGTACTGCTCTTTCAGCAGGAAGGCGGACTAAACCAGGCGGAGATGGAAGCCGGCCTGGAAATGAATCTCGACTTTTTCCTTGGCATCCTCAATGCCCTGAATATCGGCGACATCATCAACGATGTCGCCTACCAGATCCGGCCGTTTGAAGTCAATCCCGGCGAAACGGATCGTGTGCTGGAAGAGTGCATGAACCTGCTGCACTCCGCCATGCTGAAGCGGCAGCCCTGGACAGTGAACGGCAAGCTGGGCGCGATGCTCAAGAAGAGCGGGTTGCACTCCGCCACAGAGTATCTCGGCAAGTTTTTCAATCAGATTCTTAGCGATGATCTGATGAAGGCGTTGCGTGAGGTGCGCGACCGCTTCGACTCAATCCCCGTGGACCGCACCCGGGTCAAGCCCCTGGTCAAAATCACCGGCGAGTTCTGGGCGCAAACAACCGAAGGCGATGGCAACTTCAACATGTTCCGATTCCTCGAGAAGGAAGGCGCACAGGTAATCGTCGAGCCCATCGGCACCTGGATTTGCTACCTGATGCACCAAGCCAAGCAGGAAGCGCGCGACAAGCGTGGATTAGACCTGGTGGCGGACGGAGTCTCGCGGTGGAACATCCCCAAGGTCTTCAAGAACCGCATGAATACCCGGAAGAAGCTGGCGATGCTGACTGTGGCAGAGACTATCTTTAAGCGCGAATACAACCGAATCATCGAGGCGCTGGGCGACCTGGCGCATCACCTCTGCGACCAGTATGAACTGCAACGGCTCGGACATCCGTTCTACAACACGCGCGCGGGCGGTGGTGAAGGCCACCTGGAAGTGGCGAAGAACATCTACTACTCCAATAAGGACCTCTGCCACATGGTGCTCAGCCTCAAGCCTTTCGGGTGCATGCCGTCCACGCAGTCCGACGGCGCGCAGTCAGCGGTCGTCTCGCATTATAAGGACATGATCTTCCTGCCCATCGAGACGTCTGGCGAGGGTGATGTCAACGCCCACAGCCGCGTACAGATGGCCCTCGGCGAAGCCAAGGTTCGCGCCAAGAATGAAATGAAAGCGGTGCTGGAAGAGACCGGCGTGACGATCGAGGAAGTGCAGGCGTTCGTCGCCGAACACCCTGAAATGCAGCGACCAATGTACAAGTTCGGTCATCGCAAAGGCGTGGTAGGCGTCGCGGCCAATTTCGTCCTGCACGCTACCCAACGCATGAAAGCCGAGCGTCGCACGAAAGTGCTTGTAAATTGAAACCCTCACCCCCGCCCCTCTCCCTGAGGGAGAGGATGTCCGTCAACTGACGGACGGGTGAGGGTTGTTGTAGCGGCGGCGTCCTCGCCGTCCGTCAGCCGACGGATGAGGACATCGCCGCTACAGAGGAGACACTGAATGCCTGCTTCGGAAGACCTGATGGTCGGCCTGGACGTTGGCTCGACGACGGTGAAGTCCGTCGTGGTCCATACGACGACTCAAGAAATCCTCTGGAGCGATTACCAGCGCCACGACACCAAGCAACCGGAGAAGTGCCTCGAGTTTCTCAAGCGTATGGAGGATGAGGCCGGGATCAAGGCCGGCGAGACGCGCGTTTTCGCCACGGGCAGTGGCGGGAGCGGCATCGCGGCTTTCATCGGCGCGAAGTTCGTTCAGGAAGTGAACGCGGTATCGCTCGCCGTTGAGCACCTCTACCCCGAGTGCGGTTCCGTCGTGGAACTCGGCGGGCAGGACGCCAAGATCATCATCTTCAAGGAAGATCCGGAAACCGGCCGCAAGAAGAAAATCCCGTCGATGAACGATAAATGCGCAGGCGGCACGGGCGCGGTGATTGACAAGATCAACGCCAAGCTCCACATTTCGGCTGACGAGCTCTGCAATATGGGATACGTGGGGCAAAAGCTCCACCCCGTGGCAGGGAAGTGCGGCGTCTTTGCCGAGACCGACATCAACGGCTTGCAGAAGAGCGGTGTCCCCCCCAACGAACTCATGGCTTCGTTATTCGAAGCCATCATCCAGCAGAACCTGGCCGTTCTGACGCGCGGCAACACTCTGCGTCCCGTGGTGCTGCTCCTGGGCGGCCCCAACACGTACATCAAGGGAATGCGCGATTGCTGGAAACACAACATCCCGAAAGTCTGGGAGGAGCGCAATTTCCCTCTGCCGGAAGGCAAGGACCCGGAAGAACTCGTTATCGTGCCGGACAATGCTCAATACTTTGCCGCTCTCGGCTGCGTGCGCTTCGGCCTGGACGAGGAGGGAGATCTCGGCATCTACAAGGGCTGCGACAAGCTCGACTATTATATCAACTTCGGCCGCCAGGAAGAGAAAGCGAAGAAGGGCGGGGGTGGCCTCTACAAGACCGAAAACGAACTGGACGAATTCAAGGAGCGCTACCGGGCCAAGAAATTTGTCCCTCACGCCTTTAAGCCGGGCGAGCACGTCCGCGCCTTCATGGGGATTGATGGCGGATCGACTTCGACCAAGGCCGTCCTGCTCAATAATGACGGCGAGATCATGGTGAAGTGCTACCAGCTCTCCAAGGGCAACCCCCTCGAGGATACCAAAGAGATGTTCGCCAACCTGCGCAGCCAGGTCGAATCGCAGGGCGCGACATTGGAACTGCTGGGAGTTGGCTCAACCGGATACGCCAAGGACATCCTGAAGGACGTGCTGCGCGCCGATGTGGCCATCGTCGAGACCGTGGCGCACACCGAAGCCGCTTTGCATTTTTATCCCAAGGCTGACGTTATTTGCGACGTAGGCGGCCAGGACATCAAGCTCATCATCCTGCAGGACGGCCGGGTCAAAGATTTCAAGCTCAACACGCAATGCTCGGCAGGGAACGGATACTTCCTGCAGTCCACCTGCGTGGGCTTCGGCTTTGACGTGAAGCAGTACGCGGATATCGCCTTCTCGGCGAAGTCGATGCCCATGTTCGGCTACGGCTGCGCGGTGTTCATGCAGTCGGACATCGTCGATTTCCAGCGCCAGGGCTGGAAGCCGGAAGAGATCATGGCCGGGCTGGCAAACGTCCTGCCCAAGAATATCTGGCTCTACGTTTCGCAGATTCCCAACCTCGCCTCGCTGGGCACGACTTTTGTTCTTCAAGGCGGCACCCAGCACAATCTGGCGGCGGTGAAGTCGCAGGTGGATTTCATCGAGTCGCGCTTCAAGGACAAAGGCGTCAAGCCCAACGTCATCGTGCACGAGCACTGTGGCGAATCGGGCGCCATCGGCGCGGCGCTGGAAGTGCGCCGCCTGTACAAGCGCGGCCTGCGCACGAATTTTATCGGCCTGGACGCGGTGCAGAACATCAGCTACATCACCCATCGGAGCGAGGACACGCGCTGCTACTTCTGCAAGAACAAGTGCATGCGGACGTTCATCGACGTCAGCATCGCCGACGCCGACGAATCGTGGAAGAAGTCCAAGATTCCGATTGCGGTGGGCATCAAACGGCTTATCGTGGGGAACTCCTGCGAGAAGGGCCTGGTTGAAGACGTAAATGACATGCGCGAAATCAAGAAGGGTCTCGACGCCATGAAGAAAAACCATCCCAACATGGCGGAAGTCGCGGCCAAGGCGGCCTTCAAATCCTATGCGCCGCCCGTCGTCGCCGACCCGCTCCCGAAACATGCTTTTACGGCGAGGCAGAAACAGCGCGTCGAGTTGATGAAGAAACGCCAGGACCTGCGCATCGGGATTCCGCGGATTCTCAATATGTATTCCATCGCACCGGTCTTTAGCGCCTATTTTGAGGCGCTGGGGGTTCCTGCGGAGAACCTTATCTATTCCGAATACACGAGCGAACAGCTATACAAGGACGGCGCCAAGCGCGGTGCTATCGACCCGTGCTTCCCCTCGAAAGTGGGCATCCCGCACGTCCACAACCTGCTTTACGCGGCCCACAAGAAGAAGCCACTCGACATCATCTTCTGCCCCATGATTGATGATCTGCCGAGCGACCTGCCGTTCGCCCAGGCGCACCGCGCCTGCCCAACGGTTACCGTGACACCCGAGGCGGTCAAGGCGGCGTTCATCAAAGAGGGGGACCTCTTCACGCAAAACAACATCCGATTCTTCAACACGTTCGTGAATCCGGCCCAGCCGACGTTGTTTGCCAAGCAGCTTTTCGACGAATTCAAGGACGTGCTGGGCCTGTCGTGGGAAGAAAACCTGCGCGCTGTTCAGGAAGGGTTGAAAGCACAGGGCCAGTTCCAGAACGGCGTCCTGCGCGCGCAAGGGCGGGAAATCCTGGAAAAACTCGAAGCCGAAGACCGCATCGGGATTGTCATCCTCGGCCGTCCGTATCACAACGACCCGGGGATCAACCACGAAATTCTGGAGGAATTCCAGAAGATCGGCTACCCGGTGCTCACTCAGGCCTCGCTCCCCATCGACGAGGACATCGTCTGGCGTCTGTTTGGTCAGGACGTGGAAGCCGGGACCATCAAGCATCCCATGGACATCTCCGACGCCTGGAAGAACAGCTACAGCGAGAACACCTCGCAGAAGATCTGGGCGGCGAAATACACGGCGCGCCATCCCAACCTCGTGGCGCTGGAGCTTTCCAGCTTCAAGTGCGGACACGACGCGCCGGTCTATTCGGCGGTCGAGGAGACCGTGACGAAGTCAGGCACTCCGTACTTCTCCTTCAAGGACATCGACGAGAACAAACCCAGCGGGTCCATCAAGATTCGCGTCGAGACGATCGGCTACTTTCTCAAGCGCTATCGTGAAGACCTGGTCTATCGTAAACAGAAGCAGGCCGAAATTGAGGCGCGTCTGAAGGAACTGGAAGCGCAGTGGCGCGCCGAGATGAATGACCACAACCGGCCTTCCGCCCCGCCGCCCAGCCCCCCTCCACCAGCCTACGAAGTCGAGACACCGGTAACCATCAACGCGATCAAGGCTGGGGAATAGGGGCTCGGGAAGCACGAAAGGTGAACTCTAAGGTACGGGTCTGCAAGGGCTCCGCTGCATCAACTGCAATCCATCATTCAGCCTTTATCCTTTGTTGACCGTGGCCTCGATGTCTGCTATTTAAGGATGCTGCGGCCCTGAGGGCGAGGGTGGGCTCGTTTCGCTAACACACAATCACCAACACCTGGTTCTGAGGTTCTGCATGGGTTTCGATTCTGACAAAATCATGTTCGAGATTTACCGCGAGGCGACATACTCGCGGCGGTATCGCGTGGTGTACTTCACCGAACTGCAGGACCACAACAAGGAATCCGAAATCAACCGCGCCATGGCCGGCGAGCATTTCTGCGACGGCTTCATCCGCAACTACCGCAAGGAGCAGGCAAAAGAAGTTATCACCCGCATCCTCGAACGACTCAACGCCGGTGAGGCTGTCACTAAGGAAGTTGTGGAGCGCGAATTGAAGCCCTTTGTCCCCTCGTAGAGCTGGAACCCAGAGCAGCCCCTCCGCCTGCCGTCATCACAATTGAGACTTCCTCAGTGTATCGCGCCAGAGCGTACGAGCTGCTCCATCGCCTCCAGCGGCGCCGTAGTGGTCAATTCGACGCGCGAGCCGTTGGCATGGACTTCGAGCCCTTGCATAAGTGTCAGCAAGCCAGCCGGCAGGGGGTTGGCTCCCACCGCCGGGCGAGCGTCGCGCAGCACGGAAAGCAACTGCGCGAACGCCGAAGCCGATTCGTTGTTCTGGCAGAGAATGGAGATGTGGGTGATGACACCTCCATTCCAATCCATGCGGTAGAGGACTGCCTGCACCGGCCCAAACAGAACGCTCGGGTCAAGCCCCTGCTTGCTTCCCGCCGCCAGCCACGGTCCCGCTTGGCTGGTCGCCATCTTGCCGGTCGAAATGCCCCATTGCGGCGAGGTGCCTTCCAACTCCGCTTCCCATCCCACAAACGCTGAGTTTGTGTCCAGCGCCGGTTTGGCGCCCGCGCGAACGTCGAGCAGTTCCTTCATGTCGCGCAGCCTACCGAAGGCCGCGGAAGAGGAACTGAGAAACACGAACACGACGTCCGTCGGATCTTCGCCTGAACCAAAGGAGTAGAGCTCATACCCCTGGTATTCTCGAATGGGCATCTGCTGCTGCACGACCACCTTTCGTACCCGCTCGCCATCGAATCGCCCTTCGGCGCGGCCCACTAGGCTTCCGCTTTCCATCCGCCAGCCGAGCATCACTTCGTCCACGTCCTTTTCCGAGTCGAGGCCGAGTGAGCGGAGGAAATCCTGGAAATCGCGAAACTGGCGATTGAGGAGGTAATTGCGAATCTGCGCGTACTCCGCCAGACTGCGCAACTGTGCCAGATTCAGATAGGCCACCTGCTGGGTATCAGCCGGAAAACTCGAAAGCGCGTCGTGCGCCAGGCCCTGGGCCCGGGTGAGGGAAGGGAAGAGCAGGTGGAGAAGCACTCCCACGATGACTCCCTGGGCGATGCCCCCAAGTCCGTACGTGTTCGATTGGTGTCGCAAACGCATCACCCTGATGATAGCAGCGTGGGGGCCTGGCAGGAAGGCCACTTGGCCAACCCGGTTCTTTGACTGCAGATGGACAGCCAGACTCTGACCCGCCCAACTCCATGCAACTATTGGAGTTAAGAGAGGTGGCAGGCCAGGCCACGGGTAATTCCTCCAGTTGCGATGTAGATTCTTCATGCCCGGTTGCCTCCAGTTCGCGAGCCTTGATTTGCGGTCCAATATCTGGTAATTTGAGATCAGGCAGGTGGGGTGGACCTGACATTCAAGTTCTCTTGCAGGAGTGTGGCATGGCAATTGAGTTGACAACCAAAGCCGTGGAGAAGGTCAAAGAAATCCTGACCCGGCAGGAACCGAAACCGCTAGGGCTGCGCGTCGCGGTCGTCGGCGGTGGATGCTCTGGTTTCTCCTACCAGATGAATTTCGAGAGCGAGAGCAACGGCATCGATAAGATCTTTGAATTTGATGGCCTGAAGATCTTCGTCGATCAGGCGTCCTTGATGTACCTGGACGGCACCAAGATCGATTACGTCGAGTCGCTGGAAGGTTCAGGCTTCAAGTTTGAGAACCCGAACGTGAAGACAACTTGCGGCTGCGGCAGCTCGTTCAGCGCCTAAGCCGGATGGCCTTCTGGCGGACACCCCCGGCGCGTCGCCTGGCGGCGAGCGGCGGGGGTTCGTGTTTGGAGCGCCGCCGGCCGACCCGACTTCCCCGACCTATTGCTCCTTTTTGATCGACTCTCGCCCCTTAGCTCCGCAAACGCAGATATAATGAGGGCGCATGAAAATTGCCCTGGCCCAGATTAACTCCACCGTCGGTGACTTTGATGGAAACGTCCGCAAGATTGCGGAATTCGCTGGCCGCGCTCGGGAGCGCGGAGCGCAATTTGTAGTTTTTCCCGAGCTGGCGCTCTGTGGCTACCCTCCGCGGGATCTGGTTGAAAGGCCGGAATTCCTCCGCCGTTGCGAGGCCGAGTTGCTACGCCTAGCGGCCCTGCTGCCGGATGTTCCCACTCTAGTCGGCTATGTGCGGCGCTCGCACTCACAGGCCGGCAAAGCGGCTGCAGACGCGGCTGCCCTGCTCAGCGGCGGGAAAATCCAGGCCGACTACACCAAAACCCTGCTGCCTTTCTACGACGTCTTTGACGAATCGCGCTACTTTGAGCCGGGTGCGGGGCCATTGGTCTTTCAGCAGCAGAGTGTGCTGCTCGGAATCACCATCTGCGAAGACGCGTGGAACGACAAGCATTTTTGGAGCAAGCGGCTCTACGCGCGCGACCCGGTGGAGGAAACGGTGCGCGGCGGAGCTACAGTGCTCATCAACATCGCCTCCTCGCCTTTTTGTGCCGGGAAGACTCAATTGCGCCACGAAATGCTGAAGGCCCTGGCCTGCGAGCATCACATCCCGGTGGTTTACGTCAATCACGTGGGAGGCAACGACCAGCTCATCTTCGACGGGACGAGCCTGGCCTTTGATTCCAGCGGCAAGCTGTGCGCGCGCGCCAAATCCTTTGAAGAGGATCTGATCTTCTACGACACAGCGAGCGGTGCAGGTGAGGTCCGGGAAGTGCCCGCTTCCCAAGCCGCCGAGGTCTATGAAGCGCTGCGGCTCGGGACCCGTGACTACGTGGCGAAGTGCGGATTCACAAAAGCCCTGGTGGGACTGAGCGGCGGTATCGATTCCTCGCTCGTCGCCACGCTTGCCGCCGACGCGCTGGGCCCCCAGAACGTGACGGGCATCGGCATGCCCGGGCCTTATTCCTCGCCGGGGAGCATTCAGGACGCCGCGACGCTCGCCCGGAATCTGGGCATTGATTTCCGCGTGATCCCCATCACACCCATCTTCGAGACCTACCTCACGACTCTCGATCCCGCCTTCGAGGGCCGCCCGCGCGACGTCACCGAGGAAAACATTCAAGCGCGGATTCGCGGCAACATCCTGATGGCCCTTTCCAATAAATTCGGGGCATTGCTGCTGACCACCGGAAACAAGTCAGAACTGGCCGTGGGATACTGCACGCTTTACGGCGACATGGCGGGCGGCCTGGCCGTCATCGCCGACGTGCCCAAGACCATGGTCTACGAACTGGCGCGCTACGCGAACCGGGCTGGCGAGCGGATCCCCCAGGTGTGCCTCGACAAAGCTCCTTCGGCGGAACTGTGTCCCAACCAGACCGATCAGGACACGCTACCGCCCTATGAGACGCTCGACCTGATTCTGCGCGCCTCGATCGAAGAAAACCTTTCAGCGCAGGAAATTATTGCCAAGCATCGACTGGATGGCTCTCTCGTGCGCGACACACTGCGCAAGGTCCATCAGGCGGAGTACAAGCGCCAGCAGGCGCCACCAGCGCTCAAAGTTACAGCCAAGGCCTTCGGCATAGGCCGCCGTTACCCTATTGCTCAGAAATTCTTCGAGTAAAGCCGCTAGACGCCCGCCATCCCGGTCCCAGCAACTGCTCGTCCCTTGCCCGGCTTGGCGACCGCTCGGCCATGCTAGAATTCATAGCTCCGGCCACGCGGGGTGCAGGAATTCACATTGAAGAAAAACCTCCACCGCGGCACGCTTTCCGCTCTCCGTCTGCCACTGCTTTTCGGGGCGTTATTGGGTCTGGCGCTTGCGGAAGGGCGCGCCGCCACGTTGCCACCTTCGCAAGTCGAGAGTCAAACGCTCGCCAACGGCTTGCGCGTCCTGCTCGTCGAGAAGCACGAATCGCCGGTGGCGAGCATCCAGGTCTGGTATCACGTGGGCTCCAAGGATGAGGTGCCGGGCCGGACGGGTTTCGCTCACCTGTTCGAGCACCTCATGTTCCAGGGCACAAGCAATATCGGTCCCGAACAGTTTTCCGACTACATCGTCCGTGCCGGCGGCCTGGACAATGCTTACACCACCGAGGACGCCACGGTCTTCTGGGAAACGATTCCCAGCGCCGTGCTGCCCGTGGCCTTGTGGCTGGAAGCCGACCGGATGCGTAACCTGGACATCACCGAGAAGGTATTCAAGACCGAGCGCGAAGTGGTGAAGGAAGAGCGCCGCATGCGCTTCGATAACCAGCCCTATGGGACGGTCATCGAGACGCTGTACCGCGCCGCCTACACCACGCACCCCTATGCACACACGCCCATCGGCAGCATGGAGGATCTCGACCGCGCAGGCGTCGAGGACGTGCGCGCGTTTTACGATACCTACTACGTGCCTGCCAACGCCACTCTGGTGATTGTGGGGGACTTCGAGAGCAGGGAAGTCCTATCCCTCGTGCAGGAGTACTTCGGCCGGGTGCCCGGGAGTGGGCAGCCCGTCGAGCGGCGAATCGCCCCCGAGCCGCGCCAGAAATCGCGTCGAACACTGCGCATCACCCGCAACGTCGCCCTGCCGGCATTCGTGGCGGGATATCACATGCCCGCCGATGGCACACCCGACGCCTACCCCCTGCGGCTTGCCGCACGCATCCTCTCCGAGGGCGACAGCTCGCGTGTTTATCGCCGCCTCGTGTACGACAAACAAATGGCCCTGCAAGCGCAGAGCGCCGGCAATTTCACCGAGGATCCCAACTTGTTTTTTGTCTTTGCCGTACTGAACGCGGGATTTACGCCCGCCCAGGCGGAGGCGGAGATGAACGCGGAGCTCGAGCGACTGAAGACCGAACCCGTTTTAGCAACGGAGCTGGCCAAGGCGAAGAATCAGATCCTTCGCGACTTCGTCATCAGCCGCCAGAGCGTTCAATCGCTCGGCGAAGAACTGGGTTACGCGGCCGTGGTGCTCAAGGACCCGAATCTGCTGGATTCGGAGTTAAACCGCTTCCTCAATGTGACCCCGGAAGATATCCAGCGTGTGGCGCGGCAGTACTTCACGCCGGAGAACGCCACGGTCGTCGAGGTCTATCCCGCAGCGGGCGGGCCGGCAAAGTAAGGGCAAGAGAGAAGTCCAAATGACGGACCGGACCATTCTCGCCTTGGGAGTTGGCAGCAGCCTTTCCTGGAGTGCCTCGCGCGGGCCGATTTCCTCTCACCCCTCTCGGCATCGCCGCGCCGCCCTAGCAGGCCTAGCTGCAATCCTTAGTCTGGCAGCCTTCCCCGCCACGGCGCGAGATTTCCCCCCGGAGGTTCCGCCGCCACATCCCATCGTCTTGCCATCGGCGCAGGTTCGAGAGTTGCCCAATGGTTTGAAGGTCGCAGTCATCGAGCGGCGCTCGTTGCCCCTGCTGACGCTCCGCCTGGTCGTAAAAGCCGGCGCGGGGGCGGACCCACCATTGCTTCCCGGGACGGCGCAGTTCACCGCCGACTTGCTTTCTGAGGGGACGTCGCAACGCAGCGCGCGTCAGATCGCTGAGACCGTCGATGCCATCGGGGGCAACCTCGAGACGCGCGCCGAGTGGGACGATTCATTCGTGGAATTGACCGTGCTCTCCGATCACACCGTTCTGGCGTTTAATCTCCTTGCCGACGTGGTTCGCCACCCGACGTTCCCGGGGGAGGAGATTGAACGCAAACGCCAGCAGACGCTCTCCGCCCTCGAAATCCTACGCGACGACCCAGCGTTCACCGCCGACACCCTCTTTCAAAGACTCGTCTTTTCCGGAACACCCTACGGCCACACGCTGGACGGCAGCGAGGGATCGGTGCGCCGAATTGCGCGCTCCGACGTGGAGGCTTTCCACGCCCGCCACTACCAGCCGGCCAATTGCATCCTTGCCGCGGTAGGCGACATCACGGCCGAACAGGCCGTGGCGCACGCGGCAACGTATTTCGGCGATTGGGAGGGTACGCCCGCGCCCGCGCCGCGCACGTCTCCGCTCCCCGCGCCGCCATCCCAGCGGACCATCATCGTCGTGGATAAGCCCGACGCTGTGCAGACCGAAATCCGTGTTGGGAACCTCGCCATCCCTCGCGCCAGCGACGACTACCTCGCGCTCACCGTCGCCAACCAAGTGCTGGGTGGCCCGGCGGCCAACCGGCTCTTCAGGACCTTGCGAAGCCGCCTGGGAATCGCCTATGGCGCTTCCAGCGATCTCCTCTGCGAGCGGACCGCAGGGAGCTGGGTCGCCAAGACCTCCACTCGCACCGAGGAGACGGTTCGCAGTCTGCGTGCGGTGATCGGGGAGATGGAAGATCTCCGAGGCCGTCGCATCAACGCAGCAGAATTGCGCACCGCCCAAAGCTACCTGACCGGCCACATGGCACTGGAATTCGAGACCTCCGCCGACGTCGCCGAGCAGACGCTGGAATTGATGGTCCACAATCTGCCCCTCGACTACTGGAGCCGCTTCCAGGACAGACTCAGCCAGCTGGACGCGGACGAAGTCCATGCCGCCTCCCGCCGCTACCTAGACCCGGAGCATTGTGTTATCGTCCTGGTGGGCGATGCGCGCCGGTTCGAGGGCCAGCTCAGGAAATTCGGCGCTTACCGAATCATTCGCAGCCAGGACCTGGACCTCGCTGCGCCGGACTTGGTGCGGCCCGCGACCGAGCCCAGCCACTGAAGCAGGGAAGTTATGCGGAAAGTTTTTGTCCTTGTGATCGCGCTCGCGGCACTGGTGGCGCTGGGCGATGCGCTGATCCTGCCGCGCGCCCGCCTGGACCCCTTCAAGCTCACCGCGTTCCTCACATGCTTTGTTTTGACGCTGGCAGCGTTCGTCAGCTTGGCGATCCCGGGTTTCGTCAAACTGCTTCGCCCGCTGGCGCTGCAGTCGCCCTGGCTGGCACTCGCACTCCCCGGGACGCTGCTCCTGCCCTACTTCATTCTGGCCTTCGGCACAGGCACCTTTTCGTTCTGGGCCTTGCTCAAGCTGACGGCTTACATCGCGGCGCCCAATCTGCTTTTGCTCCCGGACCGGATGCAGCACGTGCATCGCGCGGGCTGGCGCGACTTTGCCGCCATGCTCGCCCTAGCGCTGCCCGTCATGGCCAATTGGCTGGAGGGCATCTGGATCTGGCCCGAAGACCTCTACCTGTTCCGGCCGCTCTTTTGCGTGTGCGTCGGCGCCTATGCCTTCATGGTGATGCGGAACCTGGACGGGGTAGGCTATCGCCTGACATTTCGCAAGGGCGACCTCATCGACGGCGCTACGAACTTTCTCGCTTTCATGGTGCCCTGCATCCCGCTCGGTTACGCACTGCACTTCATTCGATTCCACGCGCAGCCCGTGTCGTTGAGCGAATTCATCTTCCAGTTCGTGGGAATTTATCTCACCATCGCCATTCCGGAGGAGTTCCTGTTCCGTGGCGTCCTGCAAAACTTTCTGGTGCGCAGCCTCACGTCGAAACGGCGCGGGCTATACGGGCTGCTCATCGCTGCGGTCATCTTCGGGGCCTCCCACATGCATCATGCGCCCGTGCCCAACTGGCGATACGCCATCATGGCAACGCTTGCCGGACTTTTCTACGGCAACGCCTACCGCACCCGCCAGCGACTCTCCTCTCCCGCCCTGACACACACGCTCGTCGACACCGTCTGGCATTTCTGGTTTTGATCGCTGTGGGGCGGTATCAAACCCCTATCGCACTGATGCGGAGTTCTCCGCAAGAGCGCGTTGTAACCGTTGCTCATCGGTTGTAGAATCCCACGCGGCCCGATGTAGGAATGAACTCGCGAACAGTCCGGACTGATAATAAGGAGATGGCGATGAAAAAGATTGCGGTAACCGTGGCAGTTTGTCTGGCAGTGCTATGTGCGGCCGGAGCCGCTCTAGGCAAGGAGAAAAAGCCGAAGCCCGGCCCCATGACTGGCACCTGGGAATGCACCTCGCACGGCAGCTCACAGGGCGACATGCCGTTCACTCTCTACCTCGAGCAGACCAAGGAATCGGTGACCGGATCGGTTTCGTCACCAATGGGCGGCACGGAGCTAACTTCCGCCTCTTACGTGAAGAAGAACCTGGAAATCCACATCGACACCCCGCAGGGCAACTATGTGTTGATGGCCAAGCTTGCCAAAGGCCAGCTCAGCGGGACTTGGTCCGTGGATACCGGCGAGAAGGGAACGTGGGAAGGGAAGAAGGCTGCCGCGCAGAAGTGAGCGCCGCGCCGCCCGTCCTCGTCAGTCCATCCGCGCGCCATGCCGAGGCTTTGCGGCAGCGCGCTATTCGCCTCGAGTATTTTACGGTGGGATGGAACATCCTCGAGGCGGTAGTGGCGCTCTTAGCGGGTGGCGCAACTTCCAGCATCGCCCTGGTCGGCTTCGGCCTCGACAGCATCATCGAAACGATGTCGGGCGTGACCTTGCTCTGGCGGTTTCGCCAGCGCCGCGGGGAAGAAGCTCGCGCCGAATCACGTGCCGTCAAGGTCGTGGCAGCCACGTTCTTTGCGCTTGCCAGCTATGTTGGCTTTGAGGCGGCCAGCGATCTCTGGCTGCGCCATGCCCCGCACTTCAGCCTGCCTGGCCTGTTTCTGGCGGCGCTCTCACTCCTCATTATGCCGTTCTTGGGGGTTGCCAAGCGGCGCTTGGCGGTGCAGCTCAAGAGCCCAGCGTTGGCCGCCGACGGTATGGAAACCCTGCTTTGCGCCTACCTCTCCGGTACGCTGCTTTTGGGCCTTGGGGCGAACGGACTTTTTGGCTGGTGGTGGGCCGACCCCGTTGCGGGATTGGTCATCGCCGGGTTCATGGTTCGCGAAGGGCTTGAAACCTGGCGTGGTGAAGCTTGCGGAGACAGGTGCAACCGGCCCGACTACGGTTCGTCGTAGCGCCAGGCTCTTGATAAGCGCCTTACTGCCGCAGGGCGTGACCTCCCATCAAAGCCGCTCAGCGCGCCCAGAGGCCGCGGCGCTCCGTGCGCGCTTGCCGCTCCAGGCGGACGAATTCTTCCTGGTATCGGAAGGGAAATCGCGTATAGGCAAAACCGTATCCCTGGCGGATGATTTCGGCGTTCAGAAAGGTCCCGTCCGTGAGATAGACGTACGCCAAGGTCCGATGATAGCGATCGAAGGTCTCGTCGCCGAATTCGAGGCGCACCGTGCGGCCTTCGGCAAGCCGCCGCGTGAAGGCGGACGCCTCCTTGCCAAAATACTGAACTGGGCGCCGGGGATCGACCGTCTCGGGCGTGTCCACGCCGATCAGCCGTACCCGCTCGCCGCCATCGAGCTGGATCGTGTCGCCGTCGATAACCCGGACGCATAAACGCGACTCCGCGGCTTTTCTATAACCTGGGGCGGAAGGGGGCGCCTCGTGCCGAAGGTAGCTCGCCCCCCAAATCGCCACGAGCGCCAGAATCCCCGACAGCAGCTTCACCCGTCCACTCAATCTCATCCTGGCCCTACCGCGCGTGCCCAAAGGCGAACTTGCTTAATCCTTCTGATCGACCATTGGGCCTGCCAAGATGATACATCGGGATGGCAAGAAGCCAAGGGGGGCTTGGCGTGTGAGGCGTTGAAGGGCCTAGCTTGGTCAAGAGGGGACGCGGCCGGTTCCATTAGTTAACATAAGATACCTTATCAGACGCACGAAACGGCCACAAATCTCCCTGCAGTCCACGAAACAACCCTCAGAGCAGCTCCCTTCCGTTCGCAGCATCAAGCTCGTCTGAACGGTTCTATCCGATCAGGCAGGAAATCAGTTTTTCGGCTTGACGCAGCGGAGATCTGCGTCCGTCGTTGGTCGCCGCATAATAGGATGGGAGACGCGCGCCACGAGCTTGCGTGCCGTAGCCGCCAGGAGCTTGGCACTCTGTTCGGTGAGGAAAACCGCCGCGGAGGTCAGGAACACTACCCCGACCATAAGGTAGAGCACAATCAGGTAGGAAATTTGGTCACCTATCATGCTCATAGCAGCCTCGCGCCTTCACCCTGTTGGATGCGCCACCAGCCCGCATGGTTCGCTACCGGCGTCCGGCCTACCATGCACACGCCTTGGGCCAGAAGGCTTGCCCCCCTTAAGTCGATGTAATCTCAGGCCCTTACCTTTGCCTCCGGTCAAGGACATTCCTCGGCGGCGCAAGGATCTCTCTACATTCCAGTGTAATCGTTACGTCTTAGTGTATCGGGTTGATCGCTGGTGAGACGAAGAGCAGCGGCAAGGAAAGTTGCGATGCTCCTGCGGCACTGGCAAGTGATTCTGGACAAATCGTCACAGGCCGGGTTCAGGGGAATTACACCGCAAGGGCGGCAATGCGGCGCAGGAAATCGGCCTGTTCGTCACGGCTTTCGGCGCCGATAGTGAAGGCGTCGAGCACTTTGCTGCCGAGGGCATACTGCAGGGCCTCGTCCTGGCGGTTGCGCATGTCGCCCTGGCCGAGAATCTTCATGCCGACAATCCCCTTCCCGGCGGCACGCATTTGCCGGAGGACTGCCAAGACCGTATCAGGGTCGGCGTCCATGTGCGCGCCGATAGGGTTGAGCCGGGCCAAATCCACTTCCACCCACAGGGACTGGGCGGCGGCGCGCAGCGCTCCGATGGTGTGGCAGGAGCAGCCGTGGGCACGAATAATCTTCTTCTCCTTGGCCTCGGAAAGGGCATCCATGGCGCCGCGGAAACGGGTCGTCCAATCGTCCTCCTGCACGCAGTGCATGAGCAGGATGTCGATTTGATCGACGTTAAGCTCCTTGCGGAAGCGACCGATATCCTTGCGCATCCCGTCGGCGTCGCGCGCCCAGGACTTGGTGAGAATCGTGATCTTATCGCGGGGAATGCGCTTCAAGGATTCCTTAACGTGGGGGTGAGTGCCATAGGAGTCGGCGCAATCGATGAAGCGAAGTCCGTGGTCATAGCCAGCCCAGAGCAGGTCTGCCAGGCCCTGGATGCCCAGCTTCCCCTGGTTGGAGGTGTGGTTGTAGCCCACTGTACCGGTGCCCATTGCCAGGCGCGTCGTCTGGATGCCCGTCTTTCCCAGGGTCACCAAGTCCGTGGCGGCAAAGCACTCCGTCGCGGCGCTCGCGCCCACAGCCAGCCCCTTCGAACCGAGCCACGCTGCGCCCAGCCCCAGGGCAGTCTTGCCGAGGAATTCTCTGCGCTTCATCACGTCACCTCACTCTTGGTATATGTGACGGGACTTCTCTGCCCTGAGTCCCCTTGGAAGGCTTAAGGCTACCATCGCAGCCAGCACCGCGCAAGCGGCGAGTGGCATGGGTGTCGTTAGCACGTGAAATGTCCGGGTGAATTAGCAGGTGATCTGTCCGCTGGGGGCGGATTTCGGGTAAAGCATTCTGCGGGAAGGAGGCAGGATGAGG
>Ga0315282_10000690_pt1 | contig 66419 bp, 53 predicted proteins | sample YL17G07_20_MG_FD_203693 | JGI IMG/M metagenome (GOLD analysis project Ga0315282, IMG submission 203693) | Sediment microbial communities from Yellowstone Lake, YNP, Wyoming, USA - YL17G07_20 | ecosystem: Environmental > Aquatic > Freshwater > Lake > Sediment | place: USA: Wyoming | collected...
TTTCTTGAGTATTTGTTATTTTTGACACAATTTAATAATACTCGAAAGGAGTCATTTATATCAATGTCTAGCTTTTAACCTAGTAAAAACAAAGGTTCTACATAAAAACCTACCCTTGTCAGCCTTTGATAAGGGGGTTAGGGGCAATGGCACTGACTTTAGATAAAATATTGTGGAAATTCTTTGTTCCGTAGGAACGATTGAAATCTAAGACTGAAATCTGAATTATTATTTTCATTCGTCCTTACAGGACTAAATTTTGTTTGTATTCGCTAACCCAACAATAAATTGCTGGGCTATTATCAATTGTCCTAACGGACAAAGAAACATGGTTTTTGTATCTGAGTCAACCATAAAATCGTTAAGTCACTGCCATTCGGATTAGGGGGTTGTTTTTTGGCGATTTCTGCATTTTTTAACGATTACTATTCACAAAAAAACTATAACTGTGTTAAAATATACAGGAAATCAAAAGAAGTATTGAGATTGTTATAATTGTTTTTGTGGTACGGAAAACTTTATATGGATGAAAGGATAATTAAACGTGACTTACCGAGAGCTATTTCGAGAAATAATGTATTATGGTAAATTCGATCACATGCCAGTCATTCACTGGGGTGGTTGGGGGGAAACGCGCCAGCGATGGCTTAACGAGGGATTACCCGCTGATAAAAGCGAACATGAGTTTTTTAACGCAGTTCCCATGTGGGCAGGTACCGGGTTACATCTTGGATTAATGCCCGGTTTTGAATACAAGGTATTAGAAGAAACAGAAGAATACCGCATAGTTCAAGAGGGGGACGGTGTGATCAGCCAGCAGTGGAAGAATAAAAGCTGTATCCCACATTTTATTGATTTTACTCTGAAAGGCGCTAAAGAATGGGATGATTTCAAAGAACGCCTTCAACCTGATCCTGCCCGCATTCCCGCAGACCTTGATCAATCAATTGAAAATCTGAAAAACTCAGCTTTACCTGTCTGCATCGGAACAGCTTCTCTAATGGGATGGATACGCAATTGGATGGGCGTTCAGAATATGTCGTATCTCATGTATGACGACCGTGATGTTTATGCTGATATGGTAATGACCATAGCGGATCTCGTTTGCTGGCAGATAGATATAATATTGCCTAAGCTCAAGGTGGATTTTGGTTTTGGATGGGAAGATATTTGCGGTAAAGCAGGCCCGTTAGTCAGCCCCAAAATATTTGATGAATGTGTCGCGCCCGGTTATATGAAAATCCGCAACAAACTTGAAGAATACGGTGTTGATATATACGGTGTAGACACAGATGGTGATGTAAGGGCTTTAATAGGGCATTGGCTCGATGCTGGCGTGAACTTGCAATTTCCTATAGAAGTGGGCTCATTCAAGGGCGATGCTATGGAATATCGTAGAATGTATGGCAGAGATCTTCGGGTCATTGGCAATTTTGATAAATTGGCACTTGAGAAAGGACATACAGCTATTGAGGCTGAAATCCAACGCTTGCTTCCATTAATGAAAGAAGGTGGGTTTATCATAATGCCAGATCATCTTATCACCCCCGGGACCCCGCTTGAGGATTATCGCTGGTATCTTGAAAGAGTCCGTGAATTGAGGTTTTAGGTTCTAATACCATTTGCCAATTGAAATGCTGCATAAAGTTTGTCATTCTGAACGAAGTGAAGAATCTTCTTTTGGTTATAGAAATAGATTCTTCGCTATTGCTCAGAATGACATAAAAATAGTGATGAGTGATCAGTAATGAATGATGAGTGAAACAGCATGATAGAAAATGCTCATAACTCATTACACATCACTCATCACTTATCGAGGTATTGATATGATTAGTAAACAGACACATACTTTCAAGGTTGTCGGGAACTGTGAAATTCAGGCAGATGTTTATGGCGTATTCGATCATGCCAAACGTCCTGTAATTATGTTTATACACGGCGGCGCTTTAATCATGGGGCATCGAGAAAACATTAACCACGAACATCTGGAAATGTACGTTAATGCAGGATATAACCTTGTTTCTGTTGATTATCGTTTAGCACCAGAAACGAAGCTGAAAGCGATTATCGAGGATGTTCAAGATGCTTACAGTTGGATATATGAGATGGGTCCCAAGCTATTTAGTATCGATCCTGATCGTATATCGGTAATCGGGCATTCTGCTGGAGGCTACCTGACGCTAATGACCGGGTTTTGTGTTGAACCTCATCCTAAAGCACTGATCTCTTTCTATGGATACGGCGACGTCATTGCAAGTTGGTACAGCCAACCCGATCCATTTTATTGCCAACAACCACCTGTATCAAAAGAGGATACTTATAATTCCGTAGGCGACACGGTGATTTCAGGAACTTCAGGTCCAAATAATCGCTATCTTTTTTATCTTTACTGCCGTCAACATGGCATTTGGCCCAAAGAAGTGGCAGGATACGATCCTGATACCGAACCAACTGCGTTCACTCCATTTTGCCCTGTCCGTAATGTAACTATTGATTATCCACCAACCTTATTGCTTCATGGTGACAAAGATACAGATGTACCTTATGAGCAATCTGTAATGATGGCTAATGAACTTGCCCGTGTTGGTGTTGAACATGAGTTAATCACGATCCCAAACGGCGGGCATGGCTTCGAGGGTGTAGGACTTAAAGATACTCTGGTTTCTAAGGCTTTTGAACGGATTCTTAGTTTCTTGGAAGATCATAATATTTAGGTCGAGGGATATGCTATGCAATATAATTACATAAAGAAAATCCTAATTTTATTTATTATATTATTTTTACCATCAATATTGTATGCAGAGACAGGAATAATAAAATTTGATCAAGATGGGTCATTTTTCATAGAAGGACAGGGCTTGCCAAAGGTTAAGGGAAGTCTGTTCTTGTGGTATGACGACTGGAAGTATGTTACGCCATCGTCAGTCACATCCGCTGAACCAAACTCGTGGAGTGGAAATATGCCCGAACCAAGCGCGACTAGCGGGCATGTATCCTATACTCAAATAGTGACGTCCTCACCTGATGACAGCGTGGATATATCACTTGAATTCCATAAAAACGGTGATATTCGGCTTAATCGTGGCATATTCATGCTTGTCGAGTTTCCGATGGAGGAGATGTCATGGCAGACAATTGCATTCACACACGGTGAGCCTTATATTGCGGCAGACGCCTATCGAACGTTTGCTAAGGGTTTCAGCGTTAATCTCAATGAATCAAAAGCCCTTGAGTTCATCGCTGATCGTGCCTGCATATTCGAGCATCGTGGTAAAGAGGGCGAATCGCTCATGAATATACGACTTTTGCCCGATGCTGATGGGAAGGTCAACTTAAAACTCAGCATAAAACCCGCCATTAATGCGATTGTTATGTGGCAGGAGACAAACAAAGCGAAACTAGCAATAAACGACGTAATCCTAAGTAAAGAACAGGTTCCTCGTTACTCTATGCTTGAATTGACGGTTGATATGACAGCGACCTACGACAATTTATTCGAGCCAGATGATATATACACAGAAGCATTATTCACATCACCATCGGGTAAAAAGATCAGTATTCCCGGGTTTGCTTATCAGGGATTCAAATCAGAGCAGGACGGTGATCTTGAAATACTGTCACATGATGGCAAACCTGTGTGGAAGGTGCGATTCACTCCAACAGAAATAGGTAATTACAGTGTCGTAGTGAGCGCCAAAGATCGAAGCGGCAAGATCAACTCAAAAGAAAAGAAATTTACCTGTATCGCTTCGGATTTGAAAGGTTTTGCTAAGTTAAGCAGACCGTTTGTTAAAGAAACCATCGTAACAGATGAGCAAGATAGCAAAAGCAATACTAAATCGAGTAAAAGTAAATCTAGTAAGACTAAATCCAGTAAATCCAAGTCAAGTAAGAAAAAGGCAGATCAAGAGACTTCGGAGCCAAAAGAATCTATAAAGGTCAGCAAGCCGCCAGCCAACGATTCGCCAGTATACTTTCAGCTTGATAATGGTGAGACGCTGTTCATAATAGGTCATAATATCCCAACGTACAGTCCTGAGATCGAGGAATACTTCAAGAAAATGGAAGCGAATGGAGAGAACTATACCCGTCTGTGGATGTATAGTTCAGCATTAGGGCTGGAATGGGGACAGCCAGCCGGCTACTATCGCCTAGATGAGGCATGGAAACTTGATAAAGTTCTTGAATTGGCATTAAAGCACGGAATATACATCATGCTCTGTTTCGATACCCATCAGGACTTTGGAGAAAACTGGGACAGTAACCCTTACAGTGATAAACAAGGTGGTCCTTGTAAAACGCCTCTGGATTTCTTTAGAGACATGAATGTTCGCAAGCTTTATAAAAACAGACTGCGCTACATAGCAGGCAGATGGTCAGCTTACCCCAATATTCTTGCGTGGGAGTTTATGAACGAGATGGAAGGCTGGGAAGGCGCCGATCAGAATCGCCCTGTCGTCACAAAGTGGATAACAGAGATGGCGAATGTTTTGCGGAAGTATGACCCATACAATCATCCCATAAGCAGTAGTTTGTGGACGACCGCTGGTTGGCCAGAGCTATGGAAACTTCCAGAGGTTGACTTTGTGCAAACACATTTCTATGCTGACAAACAAATGGACATGGCTCAGGAAGTCGCAAATATCTGCAAACAGAAGCGCACTGATTACCCCGATAAACTCCATCTGTTCGCTGAATATGGTATTAAGGCTGATGATGGAACAGCAAAGAATGATCCGACAGGCGTTCATCTTCACAATGGCAACTGGGCAGGATTGATGTCTGGTTCTGCATCTGTGCCTGTAAGCTGGTGGCATGAATCCTATATTGATCCCTTAAATCTTTACGGTGTATATCATGGAATAGCGAATTTTATCTCTGGTGAAAAAGACTTGGCAAAGCAAATGTGGAAGCCATTAAACGCTACTATCTCTGACGCCAAACCTAATCTGAGAGTTCTGGGCATGCAGACTAATGATAGGGCTTTAATATGGGTGCAGAACAAAGACTATACTTGGTACAATGTCCGTGATAAAGTACAGATAAACCCCGTGCCTCCTTCAACGTTAATCATATCAGGTTTTGCGAATGGAACCTACAAATTGGAACTCTGGGATACTGTCAATGGTACAGTAATAGATCAGAAAGAGATCACAGCGAAAGATGGCACACTGTCCTTTGATCTGCCTGAAGTGAATCAGGACTATGCCTTTAAGATCGGGGTCAAAAAGTAATGAGTGAGCAGTAATGAATGATAGGTAAAAACGATTTTTACAGCATACTCATTACTCAATTAAGGGAAAAAGATGAGATTACTGAATACTGAGTTTCTTCAACAAAGAAGACTCCATCTGCCAGCGTTTACCATCGTTGCTTTAGCTTTGACGCTTGCTATTATTATAACCGTGTCGTCTTACAGGAATATACTCAGAGAACAACAGCGTTTCGATGAGCATCTATTACGTGAAGGAACTATATTTCTCCGTGTATTCGAGAGAAGAGCATTATCTGAAATACTACTGGCATTGATAAGCGGGGACCCGTGGAAGAAATATATTCAAGAATTAGCAGAAGACTTGGGAGATGAGGCAGATGTTGAATACGTCCTTATTACTGATGAATATGGCAGGATAATTATTCACAGCGAGATGGATAAAATAGGAGGAATCGTTGATGCTGATTCCGCTATCGGCGGTAAAATAGTTAATAAAGATTCTACTCATAAAGTAAAGGTATTTGAGGTTGCAAAGCATTTCATATTACCCAAAGATACGATTTACGAGAAAATGCCACTCAGCCATAAAAAACTGATAGCAGAGAGTTCCATAGAAAATACTCTTAAAGATTATCGGATTTTAATAGCGTTGGATACTCAGCAATTTGATGATATTCGCAAAGGAGAAATAAGTAACATCATAATAATGAGTGCGATACTATTAATAGTCGGTTCAGTTGCATTTTACTTCATAATTATTATTCAATATTATTATTTACGCCAATCACATTACGAGCAAGAGTTGAGCATTGCGGCTGATATTCAGAAAAAGCTTTTTCCACAGAAATTCCCTCAAGATACAGGTATCCAGATTTCTGCTGTAAATATTATGGCGGAATCCGTAGGCGGAGATTATTATGATTTTACCATAAACGATCAGGGGCAACTAGCTTTGGCGATTGGAGACTCAATGGGAAGGGGGATATCCTCTGCATTGTTAATGACTACTGTTCGGGCAGTCTGGCAGAGCTGGGTTGTTATTGGGTCTAAATCACCAAGTGAGACGTTAAGTATGGTTAACCGATCTGTATATCAGGATATGAGAGCCGCCGGGGCATTTGTGACTATGTTCAGCGCATTGTATGATCCAACGACATCTATCTTTAAATATTCTAATGCGGGTCATCATCCACCAATCTTCCGTACTGCTCTGACTCCGAAATGCAGGGACCTCGACGTCGGTGGATTTCCTCTGGGTATATTCCCTAATTCTGAGTATAAAGGTGACGAGTTCATTATGCAGGATGGAGATATCATCGTTATATATACTGACGGCATCGTGGAAGCACAAAATAGGGATGGTTCCTCTTTTGGACTTGAAAGGTTGTGTGATATCGTGAATCAAAATCATGATTACACTGCTGAAGATATTAAGGACATAATTTTGTCTGATTTGAATCTATATACTGGCGGAGTTTCATATACCGATGACGTTACTATTGTAGTGTTGAAAAAGTAGGGGTATATTGATGAATTTTAATTTTAGAAAAGGGAGAGGCAGAAGGGATTTATGATATTACTCGATTAATTTTTCAAGGTTTATCAATACATCACTACTACAAAATTATAGAGGAGAATTAAATTTATGGAAAGATTAGCAAAGATTATTTTGATACTTTTTGCCTGTTTATTTGTAAGTGCTTTTCTGAGTGCCTGCTCTATATTTCAGTCGGTTATCAGCGAAAAGATAAAGGAGCCTAAGGTTGATTTCGTAGGCGCAAAGCTTTCTGGACTGTCATTCGACGCTGTTGATCTGCTTTTTGATTTGAAGATAGAGAATCCAAACCGCGTAGGGGTGAAGTTAGCTGGTTTTGATTATGACCTTCTGCTTGATGGCGGCTCTTTTGTAAAAGGAAATCAAGATAAGGGCATCGAGATACCATCAGCAGGTGAAGAGACAATCCAACTGCCTGTATCCTTGCGTTTTGCGGATATATATCAGGTTTTTGAGAACCTGCGAGAACAAGGGGCATCGAACTACCAGATAAAGTGCGGATTTTCATTTGACGTGCCTGTTCTCGGTGCTGTTAGAGTTCCCGTAAGCAAATCGGGAGAATTTCCATTGATCAAAATCCCTAAACTAAGCTTTGGCAGCTTGAAACTTGAGAAAATGGCTTTAACCGGCGCTGATCTGAAACTTAGTTTGAAGCTTAATAATCCCAATATATTCTCTATGATTCTCGATGGATTGAATTTTCAGTTTAAGCTGAATGATCAAAGCCTTGCTTCAGGGATAACAAGTAAAGGCGCACAAATCAAAGAGAAGGGCGAAAGCCTGATCGAGATACCCATATCCCTTGATTTTCTCACAGTAGGAACTTCGATATACCAGATACTAAATGGGAGCAAGAATATTAATTACAGCCTTAATGGTAAACTTGATTTAACGACGTCGCTTCCGCTTCTTGATAAGGTCAACCTCCCGTTTGAACTTTCCGGGCGGACAAACCTGATTAAGTAATACGAGTTTTTCAGTTAGCATTGTAGATCATGCCGACTGGCTTGTTTATTATTAATCAAAGCTCACAAATAAGCTGTCAGCATGTGCTACTTCTGCCATTTTTGCCCATAATTGAAAAACTCGTATTGACGATCTGATATAAAATCCTTATAATGCTTTTGATTTGTTGCGCTAGTTTTTATGATTCTCTTCAAACTTTTTAATGCCTGTTATGGCATCACTAGAAGGAGTCAAAGATGAAAAGAGGGGGAGTTATCGGCTTTGTATTTCTGCTTGCGTTTATCGTTCTGCCTATCAATTCCTTTGCAACATCCGCAGTATATTGGCATGAGGGTGTTATTGATGAACTGGCATTTGCGTTTGTACCTGCCTTGCCCGTGGACCTTGGAGGTTTTTCATTTGATGCGGCTTATGTCAAGATAGATACGACAGGAAGAGAGATAGTCGTCATAACTGACTTTCTAATGTATTATTACTTTGGTGAATACAATCCCGGATTTATATATGTCTGGGAAAAGATGCCTAAGTTTGATAAAAACGGCAATCCAAAGAAACCGTATGATTTTATATTACCCATGAATTCAGCAAGTCTTATAGAGCAATTCCAGCTAGATGGTCCTTTAACTACTGACCCGTTTCACGTAAAAGCGCCTGATGATACAAGCCTGATCTTTAACACTGAATTGGCGCCAGAAGGATTAGGCACTGTCAATTTCAGACTGGTAATACAAAGAGGGAACGTGATATTTGCTGGAATTCCATAAGATTACGAGTTTCTCGGTTAATACTAATAATGGATTCCCTCTTACGTGGGAATGACGTAATTAATGGCATGTCATTCCCATGAAAACTAATGGCAATTTAAGTCCCAATATACGGACTTATGTCGAAAAAAGGTTAAATAGTATGAAACGAAATTCAATATCAGATAAAAAACTGAATAAGCAAAATATCAAAAGAAAAATAATATGAAGATATATAATATAAGTTCCGAGAAAATCATGAATATGCTAAAAGATCACTCTGAAATTCTGCAAAAATATGGAGTTAAAAGAATTGGTTTATTCGGATCATTTGTTAGAGGGGAACAAAAAAAGAATAGTGATATAGACTTCCTTGTCGAATTTGAAAAACCTGTTTTTGAGAACTTCATGGACCTTGCTTTTTATCTTGAGGAACTATTTGGCAGAAAAGTAGAGCTTATAACTAATGGCAATTTAAGTCCCTATATCCAGCCTTATGTTGAAAAAGAGGTTAAATGGTACGAAATACCAAGTCAAATCTCCTATGCTTTGCAAGAAGGTATAATATGAGTATATTGGGTGAAAAATTAAGTAAACAAGACATAAAAAAGATATTAAAAGAACATAAAGATATTCTGAATAAATATAAAGTAAGGACTATCGGGCTTTTTGGTTCTTATGTAAGGGATGAACAAAGAGAAGATAGCGATATTGACTTGCTTGTAGAATTTGATGAAAATACGTACAGTAACTTTATCAATCTGATTTTTGAATTAGAGGATATATTCAGGAAAGAAGTGACAGTTGTCAGTGAGAAGGATTTATCACCTTATATTCTCCCTTATGTATTAAAGGAATTAGAAATAATTGAAAGATGATAGTATTTTCATAAGGCATATGCTTGATGAGATGAATTACATTATACGCAAAACGAAATTCATAAGTTATGAGGATTTCGTGAATGATGAGACTCTGACAAAAGCAATTACAAGAAGTCTGGAGATAATAGGGGAAGCAACAAAGAATCTTTCAATTAATTTTAGAGAAAAACATCCTGATATTGAATGGAGAGCATTGACAGGATTGAGGGATAAACTCATACATAACTATTGGGGAGTGAATTTTGAAAGAGTGTGGGATATCATAGAAAATCTGATTCCAGAAATCGAGAGAAAACTAAAAAGAATATTAGAGGATGATAGAAAACTTCAAAATCCATAGACATCTATCTAATCAGCACTATTCCCGTTATATTTTTTTAACGATTAAGAAAGGAAGATGAGTTGGAAAAAGCAATAACAAAAATAACTTTTTTAGGCACAGCGGCGTGTATCCCAACTGCAGGTCACGACACCGCCAGCTTTATCATCAACAGCAGGCATCTGGTTGACGTAGGATGGTATTCGGCGATAAAGATGCTCAATTACGGGTTCAGCCCGCTTGATATGGAAACGGTTTTTATTTCACACTGCCATCACGATCATTATATGGGACTTCCACAAATACTATTCTACCTAACTATGCAAAGAAGCCAACGCCCGGAAAAACCACCTGTTAAAATCGTGGGTCCAGAAGCGGATATTCAGCGCGTCGCAAATTTAGCCTATTCTCTCTTGCAGGTAGAGCGCTTTCCTGAACTACAATTCACTTTTGAGGTAATTCCTGTTTCACCCGGGGAATCACTTGACACAAATGAATTGCATATTGACACCTGTGATACAATCCATCCCGTGCAAGGTCTATGTTACAGGTTCACAGATAAGCGAACTCAATCATCATTTGTCTACACAGGCGATACTGCTTATCATCCACCGATTGCTGATCATGCACGAGGGGCTACTTTGCTTATTCACGAGGCATCTCATGGTCCTAACACTAGCTCAGATCGTTATGCACACTCTGGTTCGCTAGAAGCCGCAAAGATCGCCCAACTCGCAGGCGTTAACTGGCTTGCATTAATACATTGTCCAGAATCACTTGCACAAAAGGCGTTAGACACAGCACGACAGATAGTGCCAAATACTTTCCTGCCCGAAGATGGTCAGACCATAGAAATACCATGAAAGAACCTAATCTTTCCACTAAGCCAGTTCGATGGTACGTTATTATCATTGGATTATTTCTTCTTCTGATCAATACCTATTGGGTATTTATGGGAAGCGAAGTTTGGCATTCAACCCAACTCACCATCGCATCTCTATTTTTCAATGCAGTTTTTACTCTATTAGTGCTGGTACTGATAAACCTTGTAATCCAGCGTATCACACCAAAACATGCCCTCACGCAAGCCGATTTGCTGATGATCTATACGATGATCGTGATGCTGTCCACCATAAGCGGCCATCCAATGATGGGATATCTATTGCCAGCGATTGAGCATCCTTTCTGGTTCGCAACAGAAGAAAACGAATGGGAACAGCTTTTCAGCAACTATCTTCCTACGTGGCTCGTAGTGCATGATAAGGATGCTCTTCAAGGCTATTTTCAAGGAAATTCGACGCTTTATACTGCAAAGCATTTGAAAGCATGGCTTACGCCTGTATTATCGTGGTCAGCGTTTGTAATAGTACTCTGGATGGTTCTTATGTTTATGAGCGTGCTGTTGCGCAAGCAGTGGATGGAAAACGAAAAACTTAGCTATCCCATTGTTCAACTTCCAGTAGCAATGACTTCCGATCCAAAAAGATTCTTCAAAAACAAATTCATGTGGATAGGTTTCGGCATAGCCGCCAGCATTGAAATATGGAATGGATTTGCCTTTATTTATCCCACTTTGCCAATGCTTCAGGTGAAAAACTACGCTGTCGGACAGTTTAATTCAAGACCCTGGGATGCTATGGGAACGATAAATACCTCATTCTATCCCTTTGTGATTGGGATCATGTTCTTTACGCCATTAGATCTATCATTTTCATGCTGGTTTTTCTATGTCTTGCAGAAATTCCAATGGGTATTTTCAAGTATATTTGGGCTGAGAAGTATCTATCCTTATGAGCAATCATTAGGGGCATGGGTGGCATTAGGACTCATCCCACTCTGGATAGGACGAAGGTTTTTCCTGCAAATCTTTCGCAAGATCATTGGCATAAAAAGTATCATAGATGATTCATCAGAGCCAGTAAAATATCGGACAGCCGCCCTTGGTATTGTTGCAGGACTATTGTTTCTAGGATTCTTTTGTTATCAGATGGGCATGTCCTGGTGGGTAATACTGATTTATCCGCTTATATATTTCCCGATGGTTCTTGGAATAACACGCTCACGGGCAGAGATTGGTCCTCCTGTTCACACACTCATTTATATTGACCCTGGACGTGTTCTTGTCACTATCTTTGGCACTCGAAAGCTAGGTACATCTACTTTAGCATCCTTTACTTTGCTATACCCATTCAATCGCTGTTATCGTGTAAATCCAATGCCAAGTGAGCTTGAGGCTTTCAGGATAGCAGAGCGTTCACGAATTGACAACCGAAAACTAATGATCAGCATGATCATTGCAATCGTGGTGGGAGTTCTGGTGACGTTCTGGGTTTATCTGCACGTACTCTATCAAATGGGCGCTGAAAGTAAAGCCCGTGGATGGATTGTATACATGGGTTGGGAAACCTATAACCGATTGGGATCATGGCTGACAGATCAGAGGATGCCGAATTACACTGAAGCATTGGTGATGATAGGCGGATTCCTTTTCACGTTTCTGCTCATGGTATTGAGGATAAAATTTATCTGGTGGCCCTTTCACCCGGCTGGATATGTGCTTGCATCAGCGGAGGGTCTTGGTTATTTTTGGTTTGCTGTATTTGTAAGCTGGCTTATAAAGTTTATTATACTCCGATTTGGAGGGGCAAAGAGTTTCCGTAAATCCGCACCTATCTTCCTCGGCCTCATACTTGGTGACTATACACTTGGCTGTCTGTGGAGTATTTTTGGCATAATATTCCAGATGCCTACTTATGGTGTATGGCACTAAAACCTTCCAAAAAATTACCTCATTAAATAAAAATTTCTTGGGAATAAATGAAAACAACCATTTGTTATTAATTTGACAAGAGTCAAATTAGGCAAGGTGTTTCACTTTGTGCGGATGTGTAATGTCCATTTTATAACATTTTCCAAAAATTATAGTGCGTTAGCATTGGTAAGTAAGTTGTTAGCGGCACGTATTTTTTAAATAATTAATGCGCTATATCAAATGGGTATAACATTAAAATTAAGGAGTATAAAAAATGAAGAAATTTAGCTTGGCTACATTTGTATTTACGATGCTTATAGGAATGGTATTTTCTTTCAACATAGCCCTTGCACAGAATTCACAGGGAAATGATCCGCAGGGAAATATGCCAATGATGGAAAAAGGCAGGAACGATGGCGGCATGATGATGCAGGGAATGGATATGCCCATGATGGGAAAAGACAAGGACGATGGCGGTAGGATGATGCAAGGTGCTAACATGCCCATGATGCAGGGCATGGATATGCCCATGTGTTCCATGATGATGATGGGCGGCGGCGGTAGAATGATGCGAGGGATGACGCAAGGTATGGATATGATGAAAATGATGGATATGCCTATGAGTTCCATGCCAATGATGAGAGCTTATATGATGTCTTATGCCGATAAACTCCAATTAACTCAAGATCAAAAGGATAAAATCAGTAGTATGATGGTCACCCTTAAGAAGGATATGATAAGGAAGAATGCTGATCTTGAAATCGCAAAGGTTGATTTGGAAGAGCTTGTGATGAACGATGAGCCAGACTTAACGGCTATCGGCAATCAACTCAAGAATGTTGCAAATATGGAAGCGGATATAAAGCTTACCCATATTAAAGCTATGGTAGATATGAAAGCTGTATTGACGAAAGAGCAGAAAGATAAACTCAAGGCGATGATGATGGAACACATGGGTGCTATGGGTATGCCTATGGGAAGAATGGAACAAAAGGGCTGGTCAAAAGAAAAGTCAGGTGAGACTGGCACAAAGGGTATGCCTGAAATGGAACGCAAATCTGAAATGGAACGCAAATAAATAAATTCTGGCTAACCCACGATGCGTGTAGAGTGATGAGCACCCAGGCAGCGAGCTACCCCCTCCCGTTTCCTGTCTTGCTCTACTCATCACTCAAAACGCATCTGGGCATCATCATTAAAAGCTTTTATTCATAACCACTCCTTTTGGGTTACAAATTAAAATTACAGTACAGTCGAGATTTTAGATAAGTTTTTTGATTTCCTCAAGTTTAGTGGCGATCTTGATTGCTTCTTTAATAATCTCAAGTTTATCATTAGACTCTAATTTTCTTATTTTCTCCATCAAAGCTAATCCATTAGTTCCAAATTTTATTTCAAGTCCCATTGATATCGTTTCATAAAGTCCTTCTTTAAGTCCTTCTTTAAGCCCTTCTTCCTTGATAATATCATAAGCAATTGACTGTATCATTATATCTCGCCTCCTTTTGATAAGCTTAATAGTCAATTCTTTATCTTTTAATCCAGCAAATATAGCCATCGCTGTTAGTAAGTCAGCCTTTTCAACAATTTTTAATTCTGAACTTTCATAAATCCTCTTTTCCGCTTCTTCTATTATACTTTCTTCCCCGTCCATCAAGGGTAGAAAAGGATATAAACTAATCTCATCAAGGAATTTACTAGACTGTTCTTCCCAAAGACGAACGACTTCATATTTGAAGGTAATATAATCGTTCTTATAAATTCCGGTTGCTAATGACGATTTTGTAAGTGACAATGCAAAAGGTATAACATCCAGATGATACTTTAGCATAAATCTAGCTGTATAGTCAATCAGTCTGACAACAAAATCACGATCAAAAACAGTTTGGATTTCAAGCAGAACTATTTTCTCACTTCCATCTTTTAGGACAACGTGTAATGGAAAATCGCTTCTTTTCAGGCTGACCGTTTCTTCTGGTAATTCCTCTATCAATTGGATATTATCAGTATCCATCTTGATAAATCTGCGTAAAATCGCTTCTTTGCTTATGTCTACAATTACTTTTGCGGCGATGTCATATTTCATTTCAGTATTTATATGGACTTAAATTGGGACAGACACACAGGTCTGTCCCTACATTTTATTCGGTTACTTTGTCGCACTAGCAAGAGCCTTGGGCGGTTTGAGTGATACAGCAATACCAGCGGCAATAAGACATGCAACACCACTAATAATAAAGGCAGGTAGCCAACCACCGACTATATCCCTGATGTTCCCTGCCATAATGGGACCTATAATTCCACCGATACCATAGGCGGTAAACACCAATGGATAGTTCTGACCAATGTTCTTCGTACCGAAGAAATCCGCTGTCGCAGTTGGGAATAATGCGAAGTTCCCGCCGAAATTGAAGCCAATTATTGTCGCACCAAGGTAAAGCAAGTATTGATTTGCGCCCATTGCGTAGAACAGCAACATAATTATACCCTGAGTTAAAGTCATAATGAATAGTGAGAGTTTGCGTCCTATCTTGTCTGATACAGTACCCCAGATAATACGACCAAGCCCGTTTGCAAGGGAGTAGAATACAGCCATAGCTGTTCCAGCGATTGCACTAGCTGACTGTGCATCTAACCCGCCTCTTTCCTGTAGGGCTTCGATTCCAAAAAGCCCGATTATGCCGATGGTCATGAGTCCAGCCATACTAGAGAAGATAAACATGACCCAAAGACTATAGAACTGTGATCGGCGAAGCATGTCTGGCGTTGTGAAATCGCCTGCTGCGACAGGCTTTCCCTTCTTGGGCTCTGGCGGGGTCCAGCCCTTTGGTTTCCAACCTTCAGGGGGATTTACCATCCATATAGACCCAACCAAGACGCAAACGGCAAAAACGATACCGTAGATTAGAAACACTCTGAGGACACCAAAATTCTCCAGCAGATGTCCCCAGTTACCTGCAAGCTTAACCCAAATAAGTGCGCCGAATCCGAAACCTGCGACTGCTAAACCCGTTATAAGTCCCTTTTTATCAGGGAACCACTTCATACCAACAGCTATTGGACAGACATAGCCAAAACCGATCCCGGCACCACCGATAAGACCGATGAAGATCACTTGGGTTATAAAGCTCTGACCAAGAAATCCACCAAGTATGTAACCTAAACCCAGTAGAATTCCACCTGTTATTGCAACTCTACGAGGTCCTGACCTAGCCTGCCATCTGCCAGCAAATATCATGACAAGCGCAAATGCCACAAGTCCCACAGAAAAGATAATCTGCGTTTGCGTTTTCGTAAATCCTGTCCAAACGCTTATATTCTCATCTTTCTTAAGGTTATATACATTTTTTCCTTTATTAATATCAATCTGCCATCTTTCTCCAGCTTTCTTTACTTTAATGGCAGTATTTTCAGAAAGCGAAACACCATTCTTTTGTAATTCTAGTTTCAAATTGTCAGAAACTAATTTATTATCAAGATCTGACTGGAACTGTGGATTAATGCTAAAGAGCACTTCACCGAATCTTGTAACCGGATCTTGTGATTTGCCCGCTAGATATGGAGTAAAAACACTCCATGAGTAAATAGCACCAAGACACAACTGAATAAGAATGGCTCCGACAACAACAAGCCATCTGTTAATAACCTTTTCTTGTGATTTTTCCATCTAGTCACCCTCCAAATATCACATTAAGCCGTTAGACAGTTGCTAACTCCTGTTGATTTTGAACTAATATTTTTGGGCATGGTTCATAATTAAGGTAACATTCTTTTAATCACGAATTACACGAATGTTTTTATTTATATTCGTGTAATTCGTTCCTATTCGTATCATTCGTGATTAATTGTTTTTTTCTTGATCAAAAAATGTTACCTTAAATCTTATAAGAAATGAACCATCTCTATTTTTGGATTTGGATTCTTGGGAGGAATCGGAAGCCCTTGTTCTTTTAGCAAACCGACATGCTCTATCATTCCCAACTTGGCTTTATATATACAATCTTCAATAGATTGTCCTATGCCTGTAAAACCTTCCAGTTCCGGAGAATAGAACCCAAAGAAGTCTAGTTCTTCGGTAGCTTCTATTACCAGTGAATATTCTAATTCAATCATTTGAATCCCCAAAAATTAAAAGACAAAAAAGGGACGTTCAGTTGAACGCCCCTTATATTTCCGTTGAACGCTGAAAAAACTATTTAGACTTACGTCCTGCAAGGAGCGAATCAACAACATGAGGATCAGCAAGAGTCGTTGTATCACCCAACTCACCAGTTGCACCTTCAGCGATCTTGCGCAGAATACGGCGCATGATCTTACCGCTACGGGTCTTTGGAAGTGCATCAGCAAACTGAATCACTTCTGGCTGTGCGATGGGACCGATCTCCTTGCGAACGTGCTGGATCAGTTCCTTTATAAGTGCCTCAGTCTTTTCCACACCTTCACGGACAGTTACGTAAGCATAAAGTCCCTGACCTTTGATCTCATGAGGCATTGCAACGACCGCCGCCTCTGCAACTGACGCATGACTGACGAGAGCGCTCTCAACTTCGGCAGTTCCAATACGGTGTCCAGAGACATTAACAACGTCATCAATACGACCCATAAGCCAGTAATCACCGTCTTCATCAAGCCTGCAACCGTCACCGGTGAAGTATATATCATTATACATGGTAAAGTAGGTCTCAAAGAACCGATCATGAGCACCATACATCGTTCTCATTATACCGGGCCATGGTTTCTTGATGCAGAGCTTTCCACCCTCGTTGATATCGCACTCGGTTCCATCGTCACGCAGGATGATCGGCTCAACGCCGAAGAATGGACGGGATGCGCTGCCGGGCTTCAGTATATGCGCTCCGGGTAATGGGGTGATGAGGATTCCACCAGTCTCAGTCTGCCACCATGTATCAACTATCGGGCAGCGATTCTTGCCTACATGCTCGTAGTACCACATCCACGCTTCAGGATTAATAGGTTCACCAACAGTGCCAAGTAAGCGTAAACTGGACAGATCACACCTATTCACCCAATCCTCACCTTCACGAGCCAATGCGCGAATGGCAGTAGGGGCAGTGTAGAAGATATTAACCTGAAACTTATCCACGACTTTCCAAAAACGGCTGGCATCTGGATAAGTGGGAACACCCTCAAACATCAATGAAGTTGCACCATTTGCCAATGGACCATATACGATGTAGCTGTGTCCTGTTACCCAGCCAATGTCGGCTGTGCACCAATAGGTATCTTCATCATGTATGTCAAAGATATACTTATGAGATATAGCGCAGTGAAGCAGATAACCACCAGTAGTATGTAAAACTCCTTTAGGCTTGCCTGTGGATCCTGACGTATAGAGGATGAACAGAGGGTCTTCTGCGTTCATAACTTCCGGCTCACATACTGCCGAAGCACTCGCCATTTCCTCGTGCCACCATGAATCTCTGCCTTCCGTCATACTAACCTGTGTATCATTGCGTTTGACTACGATCACTTTCTCTATGCTCGGACATTCCTTTAAGGTTTCATCAGCAGTTGCTTTTAACCCAATAGACCTACCGGCACGCAGAGAGACGTTGCTGGTAATAAGTATTTTACATTCAGAATTCTGAACACGGCTTGCAAGGGCTTCTGCGCTGAATCCACCGAATACGATTGAATGTATAGCACCGATGCGTGTGCAAGCCAGCATTGCGATAGCAAGTTCAGGGATCATCGGGAGATATATAGCGACTCTATCGCCTTTCTTGATGCCTTTGCTCTTGAGGACATTTGCGAATTTGCAGACTTCTCTGTGAAGTTCCTGATAGGTTAATATCCTAACATCATCTTCTGGTTCTCCCTGCCAGATGATGGCGGCTTTGTTCTTGCGCCACGTATTCTGATGGCGATCAAGGCAGTTATAACTGACGTTCAACTCACCATCTTCGAACCACTTTATGTCTACGATCTGTTTGGCTGTATCCCAGGTGTATTCTCTTGACTTCGTGGGTTTTTTGTACCAGTCAAGCGATTCTGCTTCTCTCAGCCAGAATTTATCTGGATCATTAACAGACTCATCGTACATCTGTTGATACTGTTCCATAGATTTGATGTGTGCGTTTTTTGCGAATTCCGGCGGCGGCGGGAACTTCCTTGATTCCACCATAAAAGATGAAATTGCTTGTTTTGTTTCTGCCATAAATTTTTTCCTCCTGATAAATATTGTATCTCAGTAACATATTAACCTAAGTAGTTTTTTCACTAAATAACTAATATTATGTCATTCTGAACGAAGTGAAAAATCTTCTTTATATAACAACGTTTTAGAATTCTTCGCTGACGCTCGGAATAACATAAGGAACTTAGCGAAAAAACATCTAAGATAACAAAAATGGTAGACAGATGTGATATAAGATTCACATATCTACCAGTTAAAACGGCTATTCAAAGCCGATAACTGCCTAAAGGAAGGCAAATATACCCGCTACCTCCTATTTCAGTTGCAATCGTTCGTATAAAAGCGAGAAGTTTACCTCGTCATTTACTAATTGAATAGCACGGTCTATCTTACGACCATCTCTGATCCGCATTGTACTCATAATATCCTCGACTCTCTGCACCACAGTGAGTGTATCGCTTCGCACTACCATGATGGGAACTTCACGTTCCTCTGCCATAGCTATTATAACATCATTGGGGTATAGATTTCCAGTGAGAATTAAACATTGGGTGTTAGTTTCAAGAGCGGCAAGCTGAATATCCCCTCGATCTCCACCGGTTATGACGGCTTTGCTTCTGATCTTTCTAAAGTAGCTTAATGCCCCCTCAACGTTCATGGCGCCGACGCTGAAACGCTCAACAAGCTCATCCTGCTTGTGCTTGCAACAAATAATCTCACCGCCAAGTGATTCAGCAAGCTCACGGATGGTGACTGACATAAGGAAAGGATCATTCAGTAGCACACCCAATACATTCAGACCATTTTTTTCAAGAAAAGGCAATACTCTCCGCTGAATGTAATCATATTTCGGAAGTTCCACTTGATTTAATATTACACCAGCAATTTTATCGCCAAGTATGCTTTTTGCCATCAGCAGGTTATCTGTGAATACTTCCTTTTTGCAGTTATCAATGACTATTGCATCGGCGTTTAACCGTTCTATTAAACTATGAGCAGACAGACCAAGTAACGAGCCATCACCGAATAGCCTATTACCTTCGATTATAATTATGTCCTTATCTTTTGAGTTTTCTACGTATGCCCTTATGAACTTTTCATCCAGTTTCAGATCATCTCCGCTATAAGCCTGAACGATCATATCTTGAGTCATAATAATAGGCGATAGATGCTCGGGTGAATCTTTTAACCCCAGAACTTCATATACGACAGAAGCGTCTGAATCTATGACCACGCCGTCTATTGTAGTGGGAAACATACCGAGTGTCTTCATATAACCTACTTTGAATCCATCTGCCTGAAATCTTTTACCTAATCCCAAAGCTACAAGGGTTTTACCACAATATTCGCTAGTAGAAGTGATGAACAACGTCTTCATTTAACAAAATCTCCTTACTTCTCGATACTCAATTTATATCCAGTATCCAGCTTATATATCCACGCTTATCCTGCAGTCAACCGCAACAGCACCTTTTCCGATGGGCATTACCATCAGAGGATTTATATCCATTTCTATGATTTCTGGAAAATCAGTAACCAATTGGGATAGCTTTACGAGTGCATCAGTGATGCTTTGTATATCCGCTGGTTCTTCGCCTCTAACGCCCCTGAGTAGCGGGAAAGAGCGTATCTCATTTATCATCATATTCGCTTCACGACGGTCAATGGGTGCGATCCTGAATGCAACGTCTTTGAGAACCTCGACGTATATACCACCGAGTCCAAACATGAGCATTGGACCGAAATCGGGGTCTTTCGCCATTCCAAGTATGACTTCTTTCCCTTTTGGGACCATCTGGTTTATAGTAACGCCCAATATCAAAGCGGATGGCATAAAACGTCTTGCAGAAGATATGATCTCCTCAAAAGCCCGTTCAGTATCAGCGTCACTGCTTATTCCCAGTCTAACACCGCCAATATCTGACTTGTGCAGAATATCAGGCGATGCGATCTTCATAACGACAGGATAACCGATCTTACTTGCTAACTCAACAGCCTCGTGACCTGTTTCAGCCAATCCCATTTTTGGAACGACAAAACCGTATTCGGTCAGTACTTCCATAGCCTCTGAGCCAGCGATGGTGTGTTCACTTTGCGCCTCTGCCTTTGCAAGCAAGCTTGCTATCTTCTTTTTATCAACAGGGATTTTTTCTTGTATAATTTCTTTTGGATTATTCCTCCAGTTTGCGTATCTGCTTGCCGATTCGAGAGCCTTTATAGCACGTTCTGGATCTGTGAAATTAGGGATCCTGTTTTTATCGAGAACACTTATTCCGTCCTCAACGCTATGCCCGCCCATGAATGATGTAACAACAGGTTTACCGCTACCAGCAAACGTGTCTACGGTATATTGGGCAGTCAGACCCGCTTCAGTGGGGGCTTGTGGGGTGAGGAGAACTAAAAGAGCATCAGTGTTTTTATCATCCTTAATAGCCTGAAGCGCCGAAAGGTATCTGTCAGCTTTTGCATCCCCAATAACATCCACCGGATTATATAATGCCGCAGTGGAAGGTAGTGATTTACGGAGTGTATCTATGGTTTCAGTCTGGAAGTTAGCCATTGTGAGTATTGACTTCTCACAAGCATCCGCCGCCATGATCCCCGGTCCGCCAGCATTCGTCAAGATAGCCAATCTATTGTTCTTAGGCAAAGGTTGGTATGCCAGAACAAGCGCATAGTCAAACAGTGATTCAAGAGTTGCAGCACGGATTATCCCACACTGCTTAAACGCCGATATGAATGCGTTTTCGGACCCTGCAAGAGTTCCAGTATGTGAGGAGGCCGCTCTTGCCCCGGCGGCAGTGCTTCCTGACTTGATTATAATAACGGGTTTCTTTTTTGTTGTATTAAGCGCCGCATCCATAAAGGCTTTTCCGTTCTTAACGCCTTCTATGTATCCCAGTATAACATTTGTGTCGGGATCATCAGCAAGAACTGTAAGTAAGTCAGCCTCGTTTACGTCCATTTTGTTACCCATGCTTATGAATTTGGAAAAACCAATGTTTTCTTTGATTGCCCAATCTAATATTGCAGTGCCAAGCGCGCCTGACTGTGAAAAAAATGCTATCTTACCCGGCGATGGCATACCCGGAGCAAACGAAGCATTGAGTTTCGTTTGTGTATCTATAATTCCCAGACAGTTGGGTCCAACGACACGAATATTAAGTTCCTTAGTACGCCTTGCCAATTCTTGCTCAAGTCTAGCGCCTTCTGAACCCGATTCCTTGAAACCGGCTGTGATTATTATAACAGAGTTTATGCCCTTATTGCCGCAATCTTCAATTGCAGACATAATAAATTGAGATGGAATAACCATTACAGCGAGACCAATATGATCTGGTACTGCCGTAATATTCTGGTAGACTTTAAGACCCAGTATCTCATCTGCTTTTGGGTTGATGGGATATATCTTCCCCTCAAACCCGTTTATTACAAGGTTTTTAACTACCTCGTAACCCACTTTCCCGGCTTCTCTCGAAGCCCCTATGACAGCCACAGAATCTGGCTTAAAGAAATTGTCTAACATAACTAAATCCCCTGTAAACAGTTTTTAGTTTTCATTTAAAAAAATTCGGTCAACCATTACGCCATTTTAAGCTTTTGTATCGCCTTTTGGTAAAGATCAATGTACTCTCTGGCTGAATTTCCCCATGAAAAATCCGATTCCATAGCGTTTGTTATCAGTTTTTGCCAACTATTTTTATTATGGTAAACGTCTATTGCTCTTTTAACAGCGGATACTAAAGCATAAGACGATTCGTCTTCAAATAAGAATCCTGTTCCCTTACCCGTCACTGGGTCATATTCATGCACCGTATCTGCAAGTCCTCCGGTTCTGCGGGCTATAGGAATGGTTCCATATCTCATTGATATAAGCTGGCTAAGTCCGCATGGTTCGTAGCGTGACGGCATCAGGAACATATCGCTTCCTGCGTAGATGCGCCTTGCAAGAGAATCATTGAAACTTGTTTCCGATCTAACGTTATGCGGAAAATCGTGAGCTAGTTTTCGAAATAGGTAACGATAATGTTCTTCGCCAGTTCCCAGAAGTACAATTTGAGCGCCCATCGAGACTATTTCTTGAGTTGCTTCTGCTATCAAGTCAGGTCCTTTTTGATACGTAAGCCTTGAGACAAAGCCCATCATCGGTATCTGAGCGTCCTGCGGGAGTCTGAGTTCCTTCTGGAGAGCAACCTTGTTCTCAACCTTTCTTCCTGTTGATGATAAATCAAATCTAACAGGAATTTCTCCATCAGTAGCTGGATTCCATACATTGTAATCTATACCATTGACTATCCCATAAAGGTCGTTTGCTCTGTAACGAAGCATAGAATCAAGCTGTTCACCGTATCTTGGTGTCTGTATCTCTCTGCTGTATTCCCTGCTGACGGTATTAACTATATCAGAATAGGATATACCCGCCTTAATAAAGTTTACGTTATCCCAGAACTCCAGCTTTTCCGCCTTGAATTCTTCCCAGCCTACTTCGATATATGGAAGTAGTTCTTTGGGGAATATTCCCTGATAACCGAGATTATGTATCGTAAATACAGTCGCAGTATCTTTGAAGAATGGGTCCTCACGATATATTGTTTTCAGATACACGGGTATCATCCCGGCGTGCCAGTCATGGCAATGGAATACGTCAGGCTTGAAGTTTATAAACCTCGCCAACTCAATACAAGCCCTTGCAAAAAGCGCAAAACGATAGCCGTCATCATTATAACCGTATATATTACTCCTGCTCAGGATTCCGCTGTGTTCGAGGAAATAGGCTTTACATCCCTCTGGAAATTCCAGATACTTCACTTTAATTTCATAAGGAAAACCAGACATAGTAAATCTGATCGTGTCAGGTAATTCCTTCAAGCTATAATAAGAGTCATCTATAAACCCGTATTTTGGTATGACTGCTATTGCGTCAACGTTTCTGAGATCAGCTAATGCTTTTGGCAATGAGCTTACTACGTCAGCAAGCCCGCCTGTTTTCGCATAAGGCGTCATCTCCGAAGCGGCAAGCATAACTTTCAATTTATTTTCTGAATCCATTTTGTTTTTCCTTTTTTACAATTAGCAACAAAGTTAAGTATCATGGTTAGTTATACACATTTAAGAACTGCGGACCATTAAAGTGAATCATGTGATCGGGGTTGTTTCCTATCCATACCTCAGTCTCCCATGCAATATTATCTATATGTTTTTTGAACTCTTGGAAATCAGGAAAAGCACTAATATAAACCTTCTTAGATTCGCAGGATCTTAACATTTCTTCTAATTCAATATATCTTTTGTGAGATACTGGACCTTGTGACGTTACAACTTCGATTAAGAAAAGGACATTCCTTTGAGGATCATGAAATATAATGTCGGGTAACTTATCATGTTCTGTTATTGGAATATTTAATTCTTCTAATATACTTTTCTGTTTATATAACAATTTTTGGGCTGTATCACCAATGTATATTAATTTGGTATCTGGACAGAATCTTCTATGAAATTCTTTAATTACTTTTATTTGAAGTTCATTATGCTTCCCTGGCGAGAATTCAATAGGAGTTCCATCAAATAAATCTATATGTATGAGAGTTTCTTCTCGAAGTCTTGCATATTTTTCAACTAATCTTCCTTTATCATTTATAAATTCCTGCAATGCAGATTGCCAATCTGATGTTCCATATTTACGTAAGACATCCAAAACTTCTTCTGTAATTGAATATACTGTGTTTGGGCTATTCGTTGATCTAATTGGATTGTCAGGATTCTTAATAACAATACTTGCTTGTATGAATGGGAGAATTACTTCATCTCTTATTGTTTCACGAGTATTTTCGGCATATCTTTTATCATAATGATCTTTCATGAAAATCATAATATCATGAATCCCTATAAGTCGCTGTTTAGCTCCTGTCCAAGAATTTTCTTTGTTCAAATCCGCTAGTGCCAACAAAGTCAATGCTGATTGTTCATTTTGCTGTTTTTCAGGTAATCCTAAAACTTTTAAGATTTCAACTGCTTCATTGATCTTGCTCATAATGTTCCTTTTTTAATCTTCTTATTATTTCAGGCTTAATTTCCAAAATCTCAGCAACAAAATCGTCTATATCGAGTATATTGCTATGAATACGAGCATCACAGATTGTATGACCAATTTTCCTTAGGTCATCAATATTTGGAAAAGGTAAGTTTCTTATATCTGTTGCGTTTACTTGAGTATTCCCGTTCAACGATCTAAAATAAATATCAATAATCTTCGTATTTAGTATTCCTGCAATACCGAAGGCTTCATAAATTGTTAAATTTCCGTCCGATTTACGAATATAATTCACATGGTTCTCGATACCGATGACTTTGGAATTATCAAAATGAGACTCTAGGAACACTGATGCATATAATCTACGTTTCTGTTCTTTTGAACTGAAACGATTAACAAGCACATAGTTTCTAACAGGTAGCAATAGAGGAATTGTCTTGTCACATATACAGATTGCGTAAGGCTTTCTATTTTTTTTAAGTGGCCACACTACTCCCATATTTTGCATATTATGCATCCATAAAAGAGGAACTGATTGCATTGTTTCTGATGATTCATACAATAGGTACTTTTCAGCCCGAAAAGGAACTACAGGACCTGTCGAAACCTCAAAACCTAAACTGGTCAAAGTATCAGTCCATGAATCAATAATGCTCATAACATCAATACTAATATGAGAAGTTGGAATTCTTATAAAGTTTTCACCATTACTATGAGATATTAAATCGGACGTTTTCATATCTATTTTTCTTATTTTGTTAAAATCTTTATCTTCGCTTATGCTTATTGTTAGTCCACCATGCCTTTGATCAGTCGTTTTGTTTGTTTTTTTTGACTTTACAATTACATTCTCCTGCAAAACACTGTCTCTATCAAAAATTTTATCCCTTGATTCAAAAATGTGAATGTCTTTTATGTGAACACTATTTATAAACCATTCTCTAAACTTTTTATAGTATAGACCAGAACAAAAGCTTCTTGGAGTAATAAACACCATTTCTCCATTAATCTTCAATAAACTCGTAGCCAATGCCATAAAAAGTGTATATATATTAGGTTGACCAGAATTCAATTGCATCATGGCTATGGATTGAGGAGCGTTTTTATTTAGCTTATAATAAGGAGGATTCGATATTACAAAGTCATAAAGAATATTATCGTTACTTCCCCATAGTGAATCACAATCATAAAAATGCCCATTGTTGTGTAGAACAAAATCACTTTCATTGATACTATACTCGACTCTATGTCCCTTTGCTTCTAGGTCTATTTTGCAAGATTCAAGAGTATTTCTCAACAACCTTGATAAATTCGGGTCATATTCATAGGTATCTATGGTCAAATCTACAATTTTATCAGAACTTAATATTCGCTCGCAAAAGGCAGCAGTCAATATTCCAGTACCTGCACCTGGATCTAAAAGACGAATTTTATCGATATTAACATCAAGAAGGTTTACCATATATCTACTTACCTGTTTTGGGGTAAAAAACTGACCTTTTGGCTTCCTGACTTTTGCACTATGATTACTTGTATATAACTCAGAAAGCCTATCAGCATATTCTACCAATCCTTCTTGTTTTTCTCTTTCTAGAGTTTCCATGTCTTTATGTTTATGATTTCAAGATTTCTAATTTATCTAGAAACTTATGAACTGTAAGTATAAACTCACCGTGACTCCACGAGAGCGGTGAGATTGATAATGGATGACCCGTGTTTGGATGTAATTGCTCTGGCAAAACCCCTGATTCAAAAGCATGTTCCGATACCCATTCCAACAAAGGTAAAGCTTTATTTAATTCCGAGATCGTCTCTGATTTTGCTATTAAATACTGTGCCATCCATAATGTGCATATAAACCAGGGATTCCCCGGAACATTGTTAAAATCATCACTAACACGATGCAAATAGTCGCTTTTGTATCTGGCAATTCCACCGATTGGGGTCTTTACAGTAAGGTCATCACGAATTGCGTCCATTGTTCGCTTTACTCTTGGATCTTGAGCATCGTAAATATTAAATGCAAAAGTAGCATAAAGGCTTGAGTCTGGAATAGGGTCAATTTTATAACCACCCGATTCGGGATATACAGTACGCACAAAACGTCCATACTCGTTGCTATATAGATATTTATCCATAGCCTTTTTCATTGTTTCGCTTGCCTGCCTGAACTCGGTGGCTTTTTTGTATTCTCCCAGTAGTACAGCAAGATCAGCCGCCGCCATTAAGCCCGCACACACAGTGGCAGTTGTATAAGTATGAACGCCATACCGTTCCTCCCAGAGATCATAAGATGGTTTGGGTAAACCCGTCACATCGTCTCTGTGCCTAAGCATAAAATTGCCCGGTCCTTCGACTAAAGGTTCATATAACTCTCCAAGAAGCTCCATGTCCTGATATTTTTGGAAATGATGCCAGAAAGACCACACTATCAACGCTGTCCCATCTTCCTGTATGGGTAGCTGAACTTGACCCTTCGACACCCACGGATGCCACGTACTGCCAACAGTTCCGTCTGGATGATACTTGTGAAGGGCGTATCCATCGGAAGTTATAACATTTGCACAGAATCGAAAAAATCGCTCAGTGATCTCCGGGTATCCTGCTATATCCAGCGCGCAAGCAATCATTGCGCCGTCTCTTGGCCATAAATAGCTGTATTTGTCCATGCCCATTTCGGCTGTGTCCAGATCGTTTCCTGCTGTGATTGCACCGCCGTTGTCTATCTGTGTGCGCAGTATGAGAAGACTTTTTTTATAAAGCTCCGTTATGCTCTCCGGCAGTTTGCCTATTACTGAATTAATCCAGCCCTTTAGTATCCATGATTTCCAATAATTATCCGTTCGGCTGATAAAATGCTCTGGTGTTCTGGTTATGACAAGCCTGTTGAGCGCAGATACCTCATCATAGCTTTTACCTGCAATCATCCAAAAGTACGTAACTGCCTCATCATTTGCAGGAACGTTCAGATATATGCCTATAGTAGAGTCAACACTACCGTCAGCAACCGCATCCTTACTTAGCTTTCCGTCTTCTGCGTCTCTCCATGTACCTTCTGAACCATGAAAATCCTGTATGCCAACTGCATAATCATCTATTCCGGAATCTTCAGGGTGAAGACAATTTATAAGGAAGTATTGATTTCTTTTATAATGGATGACGGATTTAGTCCTCGGATCATAATATGCAGTGTCTCCAACTTTACTTTCGGAAAGGTGCAGGTCATGACTTAGAAACAACCGTATCTGGTGAGAGCGGTTAGAAAGGTCTTTAATGGCAATCTTTCTTAGATAGATGCTTTCTCGGTAATCAACTGCATCATTTATTGTAAGCAGAATGCCCAATCGTTGGTTTGTAGCAGTTACTTGAGTCACTAAGGAGCCATCACGATAGCGCAAAGATCTCTCCCATTCACGGGAGTTGACCCAACTGAAATGTCCTTCCGTCCAGATACCAAGCCTTGAAGGATGTCCAAGAGTATGCTCAATGCCACCAACATTTGGATAGTATATGTCCCTTATATGATAGTTATGGTCAAAATTTATCAAAAACGAACCATTTCCGATTGGTAAATCTCTAGGCATTTATCAGTTCTTTTCTCCGTTCATTAATGTGAAAAATTTCCCATGTTAATTATATCTGATTGCTTTCCATTAGTCAATGAAAAGAAATCCAAACATAAATTTTTTGTCCGCGGAAAGCTAGACACAAAGTCACAAAGACACGAAGGACACAAAGAATTATGAGTTAAAAGTTAAATGTTTAAGGTTGAACTCGATATTCAAACTTTTCAGCTTTTAACCTTCAACTTTTAATATCCTTTGTGTTTCTTTGTGTCTTCGTGTTTTTTCTTTGAAAGATGCCGCGGACAAGAAGTTTATGCTTGGTGATATTTACTTATCATTGACATGATTATTAGTCATAATATAACATATAAGCCGTAACTTCAATACATTTAACTTTAGCAAGGATTTGATAATATGCCGAGTAAATATCGCTCATTCCTCGTAGTATTCGTGTTTTTATTCTGTTTCCTGACCGATGCCGAAGCCGCCCTGAAACGCCAAAAAGTCACTGTCGGTATGTATAATACTTATGCGATGAACGATGGCAATTTAGGAAATTCAAAACCTGATCTGAAAGAAGTATGGGAAGGCGACCCTAATATCTCCGGTTACGAAGCCTGTAATATGACCATGCACTATTGGCCCAGACCAGGCGACTTGCCACAAGTAGAAAACGACCAGAATCCCTATACACAATGGTGGAAAGACTACATGGCAGAAGCCTATAACCTCACGAATCAGAATGGTGAAGTGCGACTGAAAGTGATCATCGGTCCTTTATATAGCTATTATGAAACCTATAAAGGAAGCGTTTTCAACAATTTTATCAAAGACCTTTGTCTGTGGGAAAAGGGTAGTAAATACGAAGGCACACTCGAAGGCTGGTACGTAACAGAAGAACCTATGGGAAGTAGCCACAACTTCTCTTCTAGCGTCTGTAATGAAATGATAGATGTAATCAATACTGTTGAGAAATCCGTAGGCGTTCAGCATAAAATTTATATAGACGTTGCCCTTGAAGGACAATATTATAGCCCTGAAAAGCTCGTTGACTTTACACGCCAAGCTGACGTTGTAATGATAAGCGCAAGCACATATCTGTGGACAACAAGCGCAAAACAGCCAGTGTATGAACCTAACTGGAATAGCATCCATGGTCCCATGAAAATAGCACGAGACCTTATTTACCCCGACCATGATAAGCGCAAAATGCCGCATCCTGAAATTCAGGTTGTGCTTGAGGCAAGGGATGCCATCGGTTATGGTCAGCCAACAAACTGTGAGATGCGCCAGCAGATTAATCTCGCCCTGAGCCAGAGTATCCCGCATAGTGATCCGCCTGCTGACGGTGTATGGTTTTTCTGGTGGTCAGAGATAGGCAAAAATGCAAAGGATTACGCAGATGACTGGAACAATGGACGCCGTTTAGCTGAGGCTATTCAGATTCAGGTGCCGCGATCAACGTTTGCCGAAATCCCAAGCGTAGAGAAAGGCGTAGACCCGGAGAAAACGAGCTTTAGATTCTCACAAAACGGCAGTTTTAATCCTGCTAACTCCTGCATCCCTTATGATCTGGCAGAACCCGGCAATGTGCGCATTGAGATACTTAGCGAAAGAAAATCACGGATCAAAAAGTTTGATATGGGTTATCAGGTAGCCGGCAGTTTAACACGATTCGGCGGACCCTATTGGGAAAAGGGAAATAACCTGAATGGAACTTATATATTCCTTCTATACGTGAATTCAAAGCTAATGGACGAAGTGAAAGTGGATGTCCAGTGGAGCATCATACTCAAAAGCTCATCACACCAACCGGGTGTATGGTCACAGAACAACGTTGTGGATATTCAATGGGAGCCAGAACCAGAGGAAACAAGAGAAATTCAGGGCTATTCAATAGCGTGGGATGATTCAGAATACGGTTATCCCGACTTACAGATAGACATTCCTCCGGAGGTAACCAGCATTAAAAGCGACCCAATGCCTGATGGCAATAATCACTACTTCCATATTAGCAGTACAGATGGAATAAACTACTGGAGTCCGACTGCGAGCATAGGACCTTTCTACATAGACACTACACCGCCCGAAAATGTAAAAGTAAAAGACATTGCATCTGATTCTCACCAGATAGGTAAATGGTCAAAAGATAACATCGTGAAATTACACTGGAACCCGGCTGAGGATGCAACTAGCGGTCTGAAAGGTTATTCTATTTTATGGGACGATTCACCGGGAACAGTTCCCGATGATAAAATAGACATATCCGATCAGGTAACGTTGTTAGCAAGTGAGCCTTTGAGCGATGGTAAACGTTATTTCCATATCAGAAGTGCTGACATAGCAGGTAACTGGTCTGTTACTGCTGTACACATTGGACCTTTCCTCATAGATACGTCATCTCCCAAAAATGTGAAGGAACTTGCAAGTAGTAATACAGTTGGGCAGTGGTCAAATAATGATACTGTAACCGCAAGCTGGAAATCAGCAGAAGATGGAGAAAGCGGGATCGCTGGTTATTCGATTCTGTGGGATAGTTCCGCAGATACGGTTCCCACGCAGTCAGTAAACATGGATAGCAGTGCTATTTCATCCACAAGCCCGAAGCTGGAATCGAAGCCAGATCGCTCATATTATTTTCACATACGCAGTGTAAATGAAGCGGGTATATGGAGTGAAACAGCGCATCTGGGACCTTTTATGATTGATACTCAGCCTCCGCCAAAGATTACTCAACTCACGTTGGTATCGCATAAACCTGATGAATGGTCATCAAATAATTCAGTGGATGTAAAATGGGAATCGGTGAAGGACGATCTCAGCGGGATCGAAGGTTATCAATGGTACGCATCGCATAGTAAGGAAATAGACGTAGGGGCAAGTTTCAAACTTGCCTTTACTCCATTTCAGACCATTCTGTTAGATGATGGTATCTGGTACATTTACGTTAGAGCATTAGACAACGCAGGCAATATTAGCGAATCTGATCATGTTATGGTTAAAATAGATACACAACCTCCTGACCCTCCAGAAATAAAAAGTGCATCTCATCCCAATAGCAACGTTTGGTATACAAATCCTGATATATTGTTTGAATGGGCTTCAGAGGATAAATTATCAGGCGTAAGTAAATATATTTGGTCATGGGATATGAACGAATCAGCAGTACCAACAGAACAAACTACCTTAAAATCGCTTCAACTCAAAGCATCTATACCGGGTGTATGGTATTTTCATATTTATGCAATAGATAACGCTGAAAATAAGAGCAATATATCAAACTATCGGGTTCAGGTAGACCCTTCTGCACCGTCACCACCGAAGATTTTATCCGACACGTATAAAAGCGGTGAATGGTCAGCGAGGAGAGACATAAGACTTATGTGGGAAACTCCTCTGACACCAAGCGGGATAGATGGTTATAGCTACTTGCTCGATCATAATCCAACGTCAACACCGGATGAGATTGTTATTGACCGCACTGGAAAGGTAGAATACATAAATCTGTCAGATGGGATATGGTTTTTTCACTGCCGTGCAAAGAGTGGTTCAGGTTTATGGGGAGAGACAGGGCATTTTGAGATCTGGATAGACACAACATCGCCAGAGGTATCCATAACTTACCCCGAAAGTGACAAATGGTATAATAAACCTATTATAGAATACTCAGGGACAGTGAGCGATGCTACATCAGGAGTTGATTGGGAAAGGTTTTATTATCAATACTCATATTCAGGCAATATTCAACCCTCACAATTCCATAGTGACGCTCAGATACAAAACTGGTCAGATAAAGATGAGATACCACATCTCGACGAAGGCACTGCAAGCCTTCAGATAATAGTATACGACAAAGCAGGGAATCAGGCTATTTCACAGCTAGTAATCATCAAAGTGGATAGAACTATATCTCCACCTGTCATCGTTAGCGTTACACATCCAGATCAGGATAAATGGTACAGCAATAACAGCCCAAGCTTTTCATGGAATATCGCTGAAAGCTACTCCGGGGTTGACGGATACAATTGGGTTATTGATCAATTGGAGAACACTATTCCCGGAGAGCTTAAAATGACGGATGCAAATCATACGGATATAAAAGGGTTATCCGATGGAATATGGTACTTTCACGTTAGAGCAGTAGATAAAGCAGGCAATTGGAGTGAGACATCTCATTACAAACTTAAAATTGATAATACTCCTCCAACGGCACAGGTTAAAATATCGGGTCCCGCAGTTATCGAAGGAGAATTGCCAGTTGCAAGGTCTGGTCCTGTTGAAGTCTATTTGTTAGCGTCTGAACCAGTATTTAACCCTGTCTTACAGTATAAGCCTGCGTCTGCAATGTCACCGATACCTGTTAAATTAACTGGCTCATTTAAGGTATGGAGCGGGGTTATAAATATTGATCTGCATACCGGCGATGGTGATGCAGTTTTTACGTTTTCGGCAGTTGACGAAGCCCAAAACACAGGTGATAAAATAACAGATGGCAAATTTTTTAGTATTGATACACTGATACATCCAGACGAAAATGCCGAAGTCTTATGCGTTACAGAACCACAAACCAGAATAGCAATACGCCCGGGAACAATCAATCAAGATGTGCGTATAGAAATTATTAAAACTTTACCTAATTCATCAGCAGTCGCAGTTTATGATATTATTGCTTATGATAATCAGATGAGAAAACTCAGTAACCTAAAGTGTAATAAGCCTTTTGAGATAACATTTGATAATAGGTATAATAGGCTTGGTGTGTCCGTCTATTACTGGGACGGCGTAAAATGGCACAGGATTCAGGATTCGATTACAGGAGTAAGAGTTGACTATATGGGCAGATTCGCTTTGATGGTTCCGTCTATTGCAGAGCAGAATATTGAAAGGTGTTGGGCGGCGCCGAATCCCTTTACACCAAACAATAGCAAAGACGAAACCGACAGAACAATCATCCACGTAGTAACAAAAGATGGATCAACAGATTTCTTCATAAACATATACGACGTCAACGGCAAACTCGTCAGGCGCATCGAGAACGGCAACCGTGTCTGGGATGGGACAGATGATCGGGGCAGGATTGTCGAGGGTGGATTATACATCTTTCAGGTGCATCTTGACAGTAAGATCATGAGCGGGACAGTGGTGGTTTTGAAATAAATATATCAAACATTTGGAGTAACAAGCTTCAGCTTGTAAATGAAACGGATAGAACGCAGGCTAAAGCCGTGCTACTCCGCACCTTCAATATTAACTATAATCGGATAATCCATCCAGATATTCAACATGCCTGATTCTCCATATTTACGTAAATAGAATGAGTAACTTGAATATTTGTATTGTGTCAATGCAGTATGAAAATCTGTTGTGCTGTCTGCGTTTAATCTCCATACCTCATCTTGAATTTTAATAACTTTATCCGATAAACTCACTTCACCATGTTTTAATGGATTAATGTGAATGTAATTGAAATATGAATAAAAATCTACTTCATTTCGTGGGAACCTATCCCAATAATTATACCAGATTGATCTTCCTTTTACTTTGTCGAGAGAGTTTATCTCTTTTGAGCTTCGTCCATTAATTTGCCCTATGAATAGAGGTAACGTTTCCTTATTAGTTATGCGAAAAAGTAAATGATAGTGGTTTTTCATAATGACCCATGCCTTTAGACGAATATCAAAATGGACAGTCTTTTCCTTTAGGATGTTTAAGAGAATATCCTTTTTGTCTTCAGTGTCAAAAAATGGTATCTTTTCACGAGTTCCGCAAGTAACGAAATACCACATTCTGTCAATGTAGATATGTGGCGGACGATGACGCTCATTTGGCTGTTTTTTATTGTTATTATTACCCATGTTATTATCCTTACGGAGTAGCACAGCTTTAGCTTGCGTTTTTGTTTACAGATTTTTAATGCAGGCTGAAGCCGTGCTACTCCATTGGGGATTACCTTTTCCTTCTACTCGTATATCTGGCTATTAACTGCGGAGTAGCACAGCTTTAGCTTGCGTTTTTGTTTACAGATTTTTCAACGCAGGCTGAAGCCGTGCTATTCCGATGGGATTACTTTTTTCCTTCTACTATGGCTATCTCTTCGGGGGTTAGACCATAAAGCTCATATACCATCTCATCTATCTGATGTTCATATTCCTTGACTTTTGATTGCTTTGCGGGATTGGTGAGATAGTCATCATCTTTTGTTATACCAAGAATTCTATCCACAATGTCAATAATCTTCTTTTGAGGCTCAATATTTTCCAGAATTACTTTGGGGATTGGAATTTGTGTTATATAATAATCAATAAAGTGCATAGTGCGTATTGCCCTATTGTAAACTAGATTATAGGCATACCAATTGCAAAAAGTTGATTGATAGTAAGCAAGAAGGAACTTCCTCTCAATTCTTTTGTCTAATACCTTGATTTCAACACAAGTATCATTTACAAGTCTGTTGGTATTGTCATAAAAAATTGTTATAAGAATATGAGGCTGAGGATTTTGTATATGTGCTATGATTTCTTGAGATACTATTTTATCCCCTTGATATTGTTCTATATGGTCTTTAGCTATTTTTCCCAATAAATATCTTTTTTGCGGTTTTAATCCATATCTAGTAATATCAATTCCCTTAACACAAGGATAATTTCCATTAGGTTCAAAAGTTAAATATTGTGTAATATTTGATATACCAATTTCTCCTTTTACTAATTTTTGGTTGTCAGCAATTGAGAGATTTTTGATCTTATTTAGCATGGATTCTGGAAAAATTGCTTTATAGATTTGAGCATTCTTTAGATCATCTGTAAATATTTTTTCCAATGAAAAGAACCCAAATACATCAATCAAACCCTTAAACCGATTTAGAACACTTATTGCAACTTTTTTTCTTTTGCTATTCTCATTTATAACTGAAAAAGAAATTTGCTCAAGTAAGACTTTCTCAAAAGCTTGGCTTGCATCCATCAGATATACCAAATTATGGGAAAGCCATATTTTTCTTAGATTTTTCCAAGACTCACCATAAAGTGATTTTTTGGGTATAATATATGTTAAGATTCCACCCTTACACACCAAATATTTTAGAGCAAAAATTGTGAATATTTCCGCTATATCTCCTGAAGGAAATTGAATTCCTTTTTCTTTTCTAAAATAATCTTTCTCTTTTTTAGATAGAACATCTCTGAAACCATACGGTGGATTTGCAATTACAACATCAAACTTATCTTTTATCCCAAACATCCATTCTGGATCAAACCAATCTGATTTTTCATCAGAAAATGGATCCCAGCTTGATATTTTCGATGTCTGTGAATCTTTACCACCAAATTGAAGACTGCGCTGGAACATCCTATATTGTATTGCTCTGAATTCTTCCTCAATGTGCTTCTTATTCTCACTCCTGCTGTTTAGATATTCTGTCCTTAACTCCCTAAGCCTTTCAAACTCTCCGGGCGTTTCCAATATTGGCTGATCTCCCAAACCTATAAGACTATTTGCAGAAACAAACTTAAATTCCAGATTTGGTAATGGCTCAACACCTCTGTTGGGTTTATCATCATCAATCTTTTCATCAACAATCAATGAAAGGAAAAATCTAAGTCTGGAAATATCAACAGCTATTGGCTGAATGTCAACACCATAAATTGAATTTTGTACTATACCGAGTTTATGAACATAATCCCAGTTCTCATTCTTGAGTTTTTCTTCAAATTCTTTCCTGTAAAATTCGTTTTCAATTCTATCAAGCTGTTTACCAAGCCATTTTTTTGACTCAGGGTCAACTTTTTGAAGTATCAGAAGCATCTTTTGCAATATACCCATTGGGAATGCACCAGAACCACAGGCTGGATCAATAACCTTAATCTCATCTAATGCCTTTATAACTGAGTCCTTTTCATTCTCATTCAGGCTAGTATCAGAGGTTTCATAGGATAGTAAGCTTGCTATGCTCTCTTCATTTATATTAGTCTTGGTTATGAGATATTGCTTAATACTTTCATCAACCATATATTCAACTATTGGTCTAGGTGTGTAATAACTACCAGTTGCCTTTCTTGCTGTTTTGCCAGTATCAGGGTTAATCTCTGCAAGAAGGTTCTCAAATATCCTTCCTAGCATCTCCGGGTCAACTGAGATGTCAACATCAACGGTGCTGTTCTCGTCAATGGTAAAGTTATACTGCTCTAGCACCCCCAATAATTCTGTGAACCAATTATCAGGAATAGTTAAGCTATAAAAAGGATTGCCATTATAAAAGTCATTATTATGTGGTTCAAAAAGTCCACCATTCAGAAATGGAATATTATCTGAATTTGCAGGTATCTTTTTTCTTTGATCCTGTGGAGTGTTAAGCACTTCAAAGAAAAGTTTTTCCAGAACTGAATGATAATAGCCCATTAATACAGCCTTTGATGATAATATAGTATTAGGGATCAATGGGATATTGTTTGGTGATTTCTTATATTTCAGAAACCAGCAGAAGATAATCCTTCCTATAAGTCTAACAGCAAATTCCTGATATATTCTATTTTCATCTTCGTTGACAGGCAGTTTCATAATCCTGTCATATTTTCCTTTTTCAACCTCAGAACCTACTAATTCATAGAAGAATTCTGCTATTTTTCCATAAAACTCTTTGTTTACTTTTTCAACAGAGAATGAATCTTTTATGTTATCAAGGGTACTGAAATCACCATCACCTATTTGCTGAAGGAATGTCCTGTTGGTAAACTCTGGACTGACAAAGTAGGTAAAACGCCTAAAATTGCTGAAGGTTCTTTTTGTGCCAATGGATTGCTCATATACAAGGCTGAATCTGAACTTACTTGAATCATTGTAAAATATGAATATGCCAGCATTATATAGGTTAAGGTCTTTCAATATTCTTTTGGCTTTTTCATATTGTGCCTTTTTGCCTGATCTGTCTGTCAATTCATTATTGACTTTTGCACCTATAATAACCAATCTATCTGATGAATTCTCAAACTCAATCTCACCTATCTCATAAAAATCAGAGAATCGGTCATCATCATATTGATTCAATGGGTCATCAAGTCTAGCAAAGGAAGTGCTTTTTTCTCGAAAGAAGCTAACAAATCCTCGAATACCAAAATCATCAATGATGGATTTCAGTTTTTCTCTACTCACTATACCCCTCCCATCTCGTTTCGTTGGAGTAGCAAGCTTCAGCTTGCGATCATGATTACGCAGGCTGAAGCCGGCTACTCTTCGATGTTTTCCGCAATGTTTTCCACAGCTACAATAACCTCATTCCTTGCCAATTTAGCTTTCTCTTTGATTTGCTCCAGATAATCTTTACCAAGATCATTTTGTATCTGCATCAATTCTTCACATAAAGATTCAATATCTTTCTGATTATTTAGTTGTGTTTTCAGATTAGAAATCCTTCTCAATGTATAATCAGATAAGGTTTTATACTCAAGTATGTCCTCTATCAGATTTCTCATTAAGAGCATAAAAATATCTAGCTCTGGAATTATAGCATTCAAAAGTGTTCTAAGGACATTAACAGCTTTCCTCTCAAGGCTTTGCTCATTTCCCCTTGCATTAGTTCTTTCCTTAAAGGCTCTTATATTCTGATAATCTTCCCAAAAGGCATCACTTAGTGGGATAGCTGGTTCATCCTTTTGACATTCTATAAGGTCAATAACATTCTCAAATGCCAATTCATCAATTCCATTATCCCTGTTAATTATCCCCCTTATAAAGACTCCTAAACCCTTTCTAATGAATACAATTACATTATTTTGACTAAATTCTTTTGCCACCTTAATTCTTGGTGGAAGTGTTTCAATTCTCTGAATTACCTCTGGATATTTTGTTTCAATATCAAAGTATCTAAGCCTTATTTTTGTCTGGAAGCTTTCTTCTTCTTGAGTTTCTGGATTTTCCATTATCTTTCTGAATAGTCCAGCCGCAGTTGGTTCTTCATCCTGCTCAAATATCTTGGCATCTTCACCTAGAGTATTATGAATAATGAACATTTTATCACTGGCAATTTGCCTGCTTTTGATGATGTCTGAACCTTGAATTGTTGGGAAGAAATTATAAATATACAGTTCTTCAAATACTTTTTTGCTTATTCTATTTATCCTTCCCACCCTTTGGATTACTCTTGTAGGGTTCCAGGGTATATCATAGTTAATTATTGCACCTGCCCTATTTAGATTAAACCCCTCAGACATCTTATCAGTAGCCAATAATATATCATATTGGTCCTCTTGCTTCTCATAGCTGGTATCAAAGTTTCTCAATATTTCTTCCATCTGTGACTTTGTTAATGAACCGGTCACTGCAACAAATTTTCCAGAAAATTCTTTTTCAAGTGCAGATTTAAGGTATTTTGATGTATCAATGTATTCTGTGAATATAACTAATTTTCTTTTTGTATTGCCTTTTGGTTTTAGTATTTCGGTAATTGTTGAAAGTAGCTTTTTGAGTTTTGGATCATTATCAATAAGATTAAGCTTGGACAGCTTTTCTTTTATCTCTTTGAATAATTTCAGGTCTGATTCTATATCAGCTAAAAATTCCTCTTTATGAACAAATTCATTAACATCATAAACTTTGTTTGATTTGGGATAGTTCCCTTGACTGAGTTTTTCCTCAAACTTTTTTAGTTCTTCTTCTATATCATCAGTATCATATTCACATATCTTATCAATCAAATTTCTATCAAGTATGTATTTTCCACCTGAGTTTTTAATAAAATCAAGAACCTTTTTTGTTATTCTCTCAAAGTTATTTATGCTTTGCTCAAAAGCACCAAATGAACTTTCAAACCTCTTAACTATCAGTCGTCTCATAAAGTCAAAAAGGTTTGACTGAGATAGATATTCAAAGTTCTCTCTTGCACCCTCTATTTTATCTGGGTCTTTCAATTCAACTTCATAAAAGAATGGTCTATAAATAGCACCTGTGAATCCGCCATCTTCACCAAAGTAACTGCTAATAACAAGGTCATAAAAGTCTGCTTGTTCTTTAGACAATTCAAAGAATAACTCACAAGGGTCTTTAACATCAGATAATTCATAAACTTCCTTTGAATATTCCGGGTCCTTTTTTAGGTCAATTCTATTACGCCTTATCATAATAGGTTCAAGAACCGATCTGATATTGTTGGATAGAATTTTAGACCTTGCTTTAACCCTACCAAGATCAATATCTTTTGATCCAAAAAGTCCTTCATATAGAGCAATGGCTCTTTTTCTCTTTTTAATATCGGGTGAGTTGTGATTTTTCTTTATATATGACAAATCACCAAAAACTTTATTGTATTCTCTAAATTTGATGTCTATGTCATTATCCAATGTGATATTGGATTTACCGGGAACAATAAAAAGTTTTAGAAGAGAGAAAATATCAGCAGGTGTATTGTTAAATGGTGTGGCTGTCAGAAGCATAACAATTTTGTTTTTGCAAATGTTAGCTAATATATCATAAGCCTTTGTATCTTGATTTCTAAACCTATGGGCTTCATCAATGATAACAACCTCATATTCTTCATTATCTCTAACAAGCTCTAAGGTTTTTTGTAAGCTTTCAATGCCCACGGATCTAATTTCCCAATCATAAAGTCCAAAATCTTCTTTATATTTTTGCCAACCTGATTTTTTATTCTCATCACCCATAAGTCCAGGAGAGCATATTATCATTCCTCTTTTGCCAATGTTCTTAGCTACCAGACTGGCAATTATGCTTTTACCAAGACCAACAACATCTGATATGATAACTCCACTATAGTTTTCTATAATGGTTAATGCCTGACCCACTGCATCAAGTTGATATTTATATGGTTTATAGCCCTTTTTTATTAGTAAATCTTGAAGGCTAGGTTTTAATCTTTTCTGCCTTTGAGAATCAATATAGTTTTTCAGGATCAAAGCATAGGCTTCAAAAGGTGTGACATCAGCAATAAAAGTTTCTTGTTCAAGGAATCTGATGAACTTAATCCTGAAATCAGGATGCTCTGTAATCTTAACCGCTTCATCCCAAAGCATATCAAAATACTTTTCAGCTTCCTCTGTGCCATAATCACTGATCTCAACATTAAACTCATCTTGAAGGGAAATTCCTGATACAGTGAGATTGCTGCTTCCTGTAATGAATAGTGATTCTCTTAAAATTTTTAGATCATCTTCAATATTAAATAGGTAGAGTTTGGCATGATTAGGATCATAAGTTTTTCTGATTTTCAATCTATCTTGTTTGATTAAGTTTATAAAAAATCTTATTTGTTGATCAAAATGCTGAGTATCAAAATTGTCAGAGTTAATTGAGATTTTGATGGATTTCAAGAATCTATCAAATCTCTCTTTCTCAGTTAAGCCTTTAGTATTATCAGCATACTCAACAAGACCATGTATAGTTTGATCTGCATTCAAACCTACCAAAATCTTAATATCTATTTCAGGTTTTTGTTTTAAGCTTTCATAGAGCTCATTTATCCCTGAGAAATAGAAAAATCCTGTAAGGAATTTAAGTTCTTTACTTTTACTTATAAGTTCAGTGAGTCTATTTTTTAAGTTTCTATTACTGCTATTAGTTATAAATGTATTCATTTTAATATACAAACCGAGTTAATCTCTTACTGATTTTATAAATACGCTGAATATTCACGATTATATACTCTGATGGCACTTTAATCAAGGGAAAATCAAATACCCCGGCGCATTTGAGAATAATCCGATTACGCCCCAAAATCCTCCCATGAAGAAATCACCCAGTATTAAGCCAAGAAAGAACGGAAGCATTTTCTTATACGTTCTTACACCACCATGCCTGAGTGCTAGGGTCTTGCATAACCAGCCTACCAGCATCGGCGCCCATATCCAGTGTATAGTCCGCTCTGTAAATGCTACTGCGTAGCCTATGGGGTGAAACGGCCACCAAAAAAACCTCATACGCATGAAACCCAAAAAAGCTGTGAATAATGCCCCTAAAGTAACGAATTCCATGCCTACCCAATCAACAGGACGGGGATTCTGTAACATGGAACTTAGAGTCTGAAAAGGCTGTACGGGCATCTCAAGTATTCGCCAGCTATTGAGCATATTTCCGCCAAATTTGTATATAGTCCTGAGTGCCGCATGGTACGCAAACGGCAAAGCTATCGCAATACCTATCATAATTGCTATGGAAATCTGTCTTGCATTTATCTTTGCCGACTCTGAGATTTTGAACCCTTCCAATTGGCTTGGCATGATGGATATAACTCCGCGCATCTCACCGGTCATAAAATGAAGATGCGATAATATAGTCAAATTCTGAACACCCAGATTAATAGAGCCAAATCCCAACACCATCAGTTCCTGCGGTGTGAGCGGTCCATGTACACATCCCAAGCCCGCCTGTACACGCAATCGTGTCAGTGCTATTGAGAAAATACAGAACAGCGCGAAAAATACCACCGTTACTAAAAATGTCATGCCAGCCAATATACACCATAATATTAAGAAACTCAGACTAACGAACAGACCAATAACAGCAAATCTAAACGGAAGCGGTTCTTCTGTATCATCTACCCCTGAACTCGCAGAGAATACCCGCTTTAGAACGCTCATAAGATGCCTTCTGCCTGCCCATATACTTATCACTGCCAACATTATAAACGCACCCGCACCTTGATTTTGCGAGAATGGAAAATAAGCCAGACTTGAACTGCTTCTTTCACTCCAACCAACCATCGCCCCGAAGATTAACTCCAGCTTGGAGAGTATATAGAAAAAACCACAGCTAAAAGAAATGTCTAACGTCAGCAGATATGCAAACCCAATGGCACATGGATAAAGAGATATATAAGTATAACCCATAGCGTTCCATGGCTTATCAGTGAAGTAATCGCTTATTCCAATATATCTGAACCTGATCTGCGGTATATCCGGAAAGTAGTTGTTTATGCCATTTAAGCCGTGAATTATTACAGGAATCGCAAATCCTATCCACATAATCCGATTCCTGAAAAAAGCGTTGTAAACCTTGCCTTTTTCCGACTCCTGTGTCATTTCCAAAGGTAATTGAACCAGCGGAAATGTCAGTTTCTCTATATCTGCCCATTGCTTGCGAATTATCACGTTCATACAAAGGAAGGTGAAGTATATAGCTATTAAGAACGCTGACCATAAAAATAATGGCTTTATCCATACATGCCAGGGGATTGACCCATCTATGGAACTTTCATAGAAATCTCTTATCGCAACAGGGTCTTTTGGACCAAACCAGTTGGGTATATACCTATGAAATAAAAGACTGTATTCATTTTCCGGGGTAGCAAAATAATATGGCGCTATTAATGTGGGAAGTAGAAAATGTATCCCGCCGATAGATACTATTGGACCAGCAACAATGAGCATGGAATATATGAGCAGTATCTCCGGCTGAGTAAATGCAAGTGATGGATGGATCCTTTTCAGGAAAGGGTTTATGAAAAGAGCGATAATTATGACGGTGAAGAACGCCGCAATGGAAGGATGTATGCTGTTAAAACTTGGGCTGTCTATTACTAATTCGCTGTGCTGTGTCCAGTAACTAATGATTATTATAGAACCAAAAGCTACTAAAATCGCACGGAATGTCAAGCCTGAACGGATAACAGCATTTTGCATTCGATCTTCTCCCGTCAAATAATGGACTGTCAAAAAATTAGACACGAAATCACAAAGGACAGAAATTAGTACCATTTCTCAATTCAAATATGACATTTAATTGTAGGAGCAATCTCTTGTGGTTGCCCTTTCAACGTTAAATTTCAATTGGAAAATGGTATTATGAGTATTTTCTATCGGATTGTTTTACTCATAACTATTTTTCGGTTCGCAGAGAGCTTTCAGATTTTCATAAGGCGTTCCCGGTGGTATTTCACAGCCTGCGCCAACCATGTATGGATTACCAACTTCATTATAAATTTGCTGTACATGCTTGATTATCTGATCCGGTGAAGATTTCATTATAGCACCGACAGGATCAAGGTTTCCTACGAGGACGGTATTCACTCCCAAAATCTGTCTTGCTTTTTTCATATTCACTTGCCAATCAAGATCAATGATGTCTGCGCCCAGATTTGCCATGTACGGAAGCAAATGAGTGGTATTTCCGCATATATGCAGGCGCACAATTCCGCCCGCTTCGTGTATTCCATCAATAATAATCTTTTCTCGTGGAAAAATGAATTCTTCGTACATTGCGGGTGAGATTTGGCTTGCAATAGCATCGCCCATACCTATTGTATCTGCGCCTGATTCGATCTGTGCGATGGCAAATTCGATCTCTACTTTGACACATAGATCCATAAGTTCAACGGCAAACTCCGGAGCCATAGCAAGATCCATGAGAAAGTTTGTTACACCTCTCAAGTCCGCCGCTTCCGCCGCAGGTCCTTCGATCCAGCCCATAATGGAGTATTGACCATAGACAGTCTTTTTGAATTCCCTGATAGCCTGAATCCTGTCTAGCATCCTCGTTGATGAGTAAGGGTCTGGCTTTTTAAGAGTACTTAAATCTTTGGTGTTTTCTAATGGCGGGGCAACGCATCTTGGAACTTCATCTCTGGGGAATTGAATCTCTGCGCCGAATCCCTGTGTCTCTCTATATGGGTCAGAGATGGCACTAACCTGATCGAAATCGAAATAATCAGCGCATTTAAGATTTGCCTCTACTAGAACACGATAATCAGAAGCAAAAGCGCCATAATATGAGTCAATAAATTTCGCCGCAAAAGCCATGAGTATAGGGAGTCGTGGGAGTATATCAGATTTTTCCCTTTTTAATATTGCCATATATCTTTCATAACTATTCATTTTTCGTTTTCCTCACAAGTGGACTGCACCCATAAAAACGGATACTAAGTTAAGACAGTGCCTTTTGATTGACAAAGTCGATCTCAAATTCATCGGGGAACATATATCCCTAAGAAAAGGTATTAAAATTTTCAGTTACCAGAATCGTTTATTCACAGGGCTTTTCCTAACTAAAAACTCAAAACTAAAAAACTAAAAACTGCTTATACATATATTTTACATAAGAAATAGTAAAAAACAATGTTTTTTTTGAAACTATCAGGCATCTATATATAGAATTTCAAGATAATTCAAAGAAAATATGTATCTGGCATAGAATGTGCTATATGTTTTAAAAAGATGTCTTTGTGTAAATTAATGGAATTGGTAAGGAATATTTATGAAGAAATCTCTGGTTTCAAAATTGATACTGTTATCTACAGCGAGTTTTTTGCTGACGGGATGTGTTCTTTATTATGGTAATACTTTCGACATTGATACTTATGGTATTCCAAGATTCGTTAGAAATGACTTCACTCAATTGGGGAAAATAACTAAAATCTCAAGGTTTCGATCTGCGGCGGGTCATGACTATTCGGACGATTTTGAATCATGTCGAAATATGAAGCATTACTATGCACCTTATGATAAATATAGGGTAAACAATGAAATAGAGATTTACTCTCCTGTTGATGGAGTTATCCATTCTATCATCAAAGAAGGGCATGGCGCAAGTAAGGGATTAATTAATCAACAGGTGAGAATTCAATCCAGTGAATATCCAGCTTTTGTTTTTGTGCTTTTCCACATTGATTTAATATCGCTAGATATTTCTAAAGGGAAGAAGTTGCAGGCGGGAGAGTTGATTGGTCATGCTCGCATGTATTATCCCGATATAAATGATTACGGGGGTAGTTTTGATATAGCGGTATGGGTCAACACACCCTCTGGAATACGCAACATTTCTTATTTTGATACAATGGCTGACACGCTTTTCAGCAATTATATAGCTAGAGGGGCTAAGTCACGAGATGATTTTATCATAAGCAAAGAAGCGAGAGATGCTGACCCGCTTACTTGTGATGGACAGCGATTCACCAGCAACGGTAAGCTAGAAAACTGGTTCACTCTTAACATGACCTTGTTACATTGAAAGATAACTGGAAATTAATTATTTGGTTTAATTGAAGTAGAGAAAACTGCTAGTTTGCTTAAAAATGGCAATCTGGCAGATTGCCACATAACATAAAAATTAATTTGGTGAATCAGTAGAAACTCTACCTATAATTTGATCCAAAAATTATATAAAACTTCTTTCCATGTTTGTGTGTCAGAATTTTGTAATAGTAAGCCAATAAAGCTGACAAATTTTCGAAAACCTTTTTTTCTTGACTTTTGAAAATTAAATGTTAAAATATCAGTGACGATCAGACAAAAAAATAAATATCAGCCTTCATAACTTTAGCAACTAAAAATAAGCCTTCATAATACGGCAGGGGGATCTTCCATGTATTTAACTCAAAACCCCAAAACCGCCTATAGAACTATCCATGGCGAAGCAGTAATTGTTGACCTTAGTACCAATATGCTTTACTCACTTAATCCTGTAGCTACATTAATCTGGGAAATGAGCGATGGGAAGACAACAGTGGAGGATATTGTAAAAAAAATGGAAGAGGAATATGAGGTCGAAAGGAATGTTGCAGAGAAAGACTGTAGGAAATTTATTCAAGACTTTGTAATTAAAAGGCTTCTTCTGGAAAGTGAAAAATCAAAAGAAGGTTAAAATGGCTTCATTGCAGGATAGATTAAATAAAAAAATGGAGGCATTGACTATACCCTTTTATGTCCATTTTGACCTTACCTACAGGTGTAACTTAAAATGTATACACTGCTATATTCCAGAAAAGGATCGTTATCCTTCATCAGATCATAAGAGAGAATTAGCAAGTCAGAATAGAACTGAGTTTACAACCAATGAGGTATTTGATATTTTGGATCAGCTTGCTGAATGTGGAGCTTTGAATATCTGCTTCAGCGGCGGCGAAATTTTCGTTCGTCATGATATTCTTGATATTATAGACTATGCAAGAAAGAAAAGATTTGCAGTGTCACTGTTGACTAATGGGACTATTGGACTCGATGATGATGTTTTCAGATGTATTTCCGACTTTAGCATATCCTCTGTGAATATAAGCGTTTATAGTGCTAATCCTGAAATACACGATTCGGTGACCAGAACACCCGGCTCTTTCGATAAGTCAATCAGAACAATTGAGTTGCTTAGTAAGGCTGGAACGCCAATAAAGCTTAAATGTCCCATTATGAAAACAAACATGAGAACCTTCAAGAGTGTAGCTGAACTAGCAGAATCTTATGGAACTGATCTGCGATTTGATACGAATCTAACAGTAGGAATGGATGGCAATACCAAGCCAGCGCAACATAGAATAAGCGATGATGGCTTGAAAGAATATTATAGTTTCGCTATCACAGAAGACGATTATAACGAACTAAAGGAAGTGATTGATGCGAAATGTGAAGATATCTTAAACGAGAATCCATGTGGCGCCTCACATTTTTCGTGCTATATATCCCCTTATGGGGATGTACATCCATGTGTAGAGATCCCTATAAATTGCGGAAACCTTAGAGAAAGATCATTCAAAGATATATGGGAAACCTCTGAGGAAATGATGGCAGTAAGGGCTATAAAGAAGATAGATTTGAGGAAATGTCCCGATTGTCCTGAGCCAGACTATTGTAACAGGTGCATGGGGCAAGCTTATACAGAGCATGGTGATTTATTGGCGCCATCAGCGGAAACTTGCAGGAACGTAAAAGCACGCAGTTATATTCAAAATACGGTGAAACAAAGTAAATCAGATATGAATCAAACGATTAAGGCAAGGTAAACAGGAGGTAGTAAGAAATGGGAAAAAAGGTTTATGAAAAACCTTCATACGAGGTGGAGGAAATCCTTGCAAAGCTTCAATTGAGTTGCAAAGATGTTAAGGGAGGTTGTCCAGATAAGAATAATCCTAGCAAGATAGAGGGAGGCGGAACAAAAAAAACTGCACATGATGCAACGTGCAAAAATAATGGTCAAGGTTGCTAACTACTTAAATGGTATATATAGATATAGCGGGCATAAAAACTAAATTAAACTTTACTAATAGTGATTTACTCGGAAAAAATTTTGACGATTTTATATCGGAAGAGCTTGACTATCTCTCAAATATCAAACTAAAAGTCTATAATGCTGAGAATTCTTGTTCTTTTGCGAATGGTATACACCCCAAAAATAAAAAAATACTCATAAAAAGAAAAGGGAACAGAGGTTATTTTGATATAGATACCATGGAAGGTGAACTAGAGTCTTCATCTGAGGTTTTCTTTGAGTTATATCTCAGGATATTATACTCTCTGGTTCTACCCATAAATGATGGACTTGCGATCCACGCATCAAGCCTTGTAAAAAAAGGGAAAGCGTATATATTTCCGGGAAAATCTGGCTCTGGTAAAACAACAATTGTCCAATCATCACCTGATACGATACTTTTAACAGATGAGATCTCTATAATAAGGATAATACAAAACAAAATAATAGCTTATGGAACGCCTTTTCATGGAGATCAAGTGGGTGTTGGTAAAAATATCAACGCAACGTTGGAAGGATTATATTTTCCCATTAAAGACAAAAGGAATTATCTTAAAGAACTGACAAAAAAAACAGCATTACGAAAGATTCTTACTAATGTTGTTTCGTACGGGAAGAACCAGTCTTTAGTTCAGAAGATATTTTCTCTGTCTTATGAGATTGTATCTTCTTTGCCTTGTTATGATCTACATTTTTTACCTGATTCATCATTCTGGAGTTGCATTGAAGAACGAGAAAGAAATAGCTAAAGAAGAGCTCTTATGCGAAGTACTGAAAAATGGTCATACGATGCGTTACAAAACATCAGGCAACAGCATGAGTCCACTCATCAGGAATGGGAGCATATTAACAGTTGAACTAAGTAGAGAAATATCCATTGGTGACGTAATACTTTGTAAGAACGATTACGGACTGATAGCGCACAGAGTAATAAGAAAGAAAAAGACAGGCAGTGGATTTACCTTTATCACTAAGGGGGATAGCGTAAGATTTCCTGATAAGCCGGTGAGTATGTCTGATCTGTTGGGAAAGGTCGTAAAGGTAGATGGTAAAAGCAAAATCAATATGAATTCTCTACCAATACGTATTCTTAATTACATAGTAGCAATTGCATCATCATCTTTATTTCCTTCGTTGTTGCCTTTTTTAAGACGGATCAAAAGGCTTTTGGTTATCAATTAAGTTAGGAAACCCGGAAATGCCTATTAACAAAAGAAAACAAGACACTGCATTCTTTCTGTGTGATTCTATTGATGATCTCACAAAAGAAGAAAAGCTAATACTCACCTGTTCCAGAACATGGGCAACATCAGGCGAAATCGAAAGCTCTATATATCCAGACCTGGATTGGGACTATACCCTCGAAACGGCGACAAACCACCATGTAGTTCCACTTCTATACTATAGTTTTCAGAAGGTCAGCAGTGACCTTATACCCTCCGATGTCATAAAAAAACTACAACAGAAATATACTATAACTTTGGCGAAAAATATCCTCGCAGTTAAGGAACTCAAGTCAGTCCTCAAATCATTCCTAGAATCTGGAATAGAGGTTATATTATTAAAAGGTGTGGCATTGGCAGATACAGTTTATCCTGATATTGCACTCAGACCTTTTAATGATGTAGACATTTTGGTCCGTAAAGAAGATATAAATAAAGCACGGCTGAAATTATCTCAATTGGGATATAAATTAGAGCTATCTGAATATCGTCCTGGATTTGCAGAGCGATTCTGGTATGTGGCTGATTATACAGGTGAAAATCTATATATTGATCTTCACTGGCATATTATAAGGCATTCCTATTCTAAATATGCTCCGATCACTCATTTTTGGGACAGCGCTGTACCCATTTATTTAGATGATTTGAAAATAAAAGTTCTATCTCCAGAAAACCTTTTGATTAGCCTTTGTTTTCATGCCTTAAAACATCATTACTCCAGTTTACTCTATTTTGTTGATATTGCAGAAGTCATAAATTATTATAACAAATTGATAGATTGGAACGTGTTTATAGAAAATATCCGACAGTATAAAATTTATTCATTAGTGAGATATGTTTTGGATTTAACAAAAGCATTATTGAATCCACCTAGCCCAACTACCTTTTTAGAGCAGATTATTCCGACCAATAAAAAATTATCCCTTGAAGAAAAGCTACTTAATGCTCTGATAAATTCTAATACAACTAAGATTGAATGGGATATAGCCGATTTTATAATGCTTGATAGCTGTACAGCTAGAATACAGTATATATATAGCAAGTTTTTTCCTTGTAGAGATTTTTTATTATTTAAGTACCCAAATAGGAGTATCTATAGTTCATACTTTTTGTGGCAAACTCGAATTTTTAGGGAAAGTATAAAATTTCTATTAAAAGGTTTAGCGAAGTACAATTCGTATTATTAAACTAGGGGGAATACCGTTGACAAAGTATCTTGTAACTGGCGGAGCAGGTTTTATCGGTTCTCACATAGTTGAAGAATTAATCAACAGCGGGGAATACGTTCGAGTTCTCGACAACTTCTCCACTGGAAGACGACAGAACATATCCCAATTCATAGACAACGCCAACTTTGAGCTTATAGAGGGAGACTTGCGAAGCTATCATATTGTCCAGGAGGCAGTCAAAGGAATTGATTACGTTCTTCATCAGGGAGCGCTTCCCTCTGTGCCGAGATCCGTCAAAGACCCGATAACCACAAACGACATAAACGTCAATGGCACACTAAACATCCTTGACGCATCCATTAACGCAGGGGTGAAAAGGGTAGTATTTGCCTCGTCGTCTTCCATCTACGGCAACGGTAACGAATTGCCAAAAAGGGAAGATATGAAGCCTGCACCAGAATCACCTTATGCCATATCAAAATATGCAGGAGAGAGATATTGTCAGGTATTTACTAAGCTATATGGGCTTGAAACAGTCTGTTTAAGGTATTTCAACGTCTTTGGCCCACAGCAGAACCCGAATTCTCAATATTCAGCAGTGATACCAATATTTATACAATTAATCAAAGAAGGGAAAAGCCCTATTATATACGGAGATGGTGAAGCGTCGAGGGATTTCACTTACGTCACAAACGTCGTCAATGCGAACCTGCTTGCCTGCACAGCCAAAGATGCCGTTGGTGAAGTATTCAACGTAGCGTGTGGCGGGAGCATAACCATAAACCAGTTAGTAAAAAAGATAACGGACTTATGTGGCAACAACATAAAACCGATATATAAAGACCCAAGACCCGGAGACGTGAAGCACTCTTATGCCTCTATCGAAAAGGCAAAAAAGAATCTTGGATATAGTGTTGATAAGAATTTTGACGAGGGGCTTTCAGAATTGGTAGAGGTTGAAAAGAATTGACATGATGTAAACGGAGGTAAGTTCCATTATAGTATGGAAGTTTTTGAGCGTTATATCTATAGTTTTGTGCATCGAAACCGGGACTATTGTTTATGCTTCAATGATTCTTGTAAATGACGGTAAACCCACGTCAATCATTGTAATAGCTGATAAGCCGACGGTATCTGCACGCCGGGGTGCTGATGAACTCCAGTTCTTGTTGAATAAGATAAGTGGGGCTACTATACCTATACTTTCAGAGAGGAAGTTACCAAAGGATACTAATGATGTGCTTATACTGGTTGGAGATACAGAGCGTACTATTAATCTCGGTCTGAGATCGAGAGATTTTGAATTGGAAGAAAGCCGTGTCAAAACGTTCCCTAATATGTTGGTGCTTATAGGTAATGACCAACGACCTGATGGTATCCCGCTTCTAGGCACTCTCTGGGCTGTGGATATATTTTGCGAGCAGTTTCTGGGTGTGCGAGTGTTATGGCCTGGTGAACTTGGTCAAGTGATTCCCAAAAGTCCGACTGTTAAAATTGGCGAAGCGAATGTAAGGTATGTTCCAGTGTTGTGTAAGCGGGGGATCCGTAATATTGGCTATAATGATCGGGTGCAGAAGGGCTTGGACATGCTGAACTGGAATGCGGACGAGTTTAAACGTCATCAAAAAGAATCTGGGCTATGGTTTCAGTTTAACCGCATAGGAGGAAGCTTCCATGGAACTTATGGCCACTCCTTCGGCAAATACTGGAAGCGGTTTCACATTGATCATCCCGAATGGTTTGCTCTGCAGCCGGATGGCACGCGCTATAACAGCACAGATGGCGGTATAAATGCACCGCTATGTGTTTCTAACCAAGAGTTGATTAAACAGGTAGCCAGTGACTGTATTACCGCCTTAAGTAAGGATGTTACTCTGGACACTGTTTCCATCTCACTTAACGACGGTACCGCATTCTGCCTGTGTGAACCATGTGCGGCATGGGACGCACAGGATGGTGAGATGATAAAGATACAGGGAATACCGCATGTGTCCCTCACAGACCGATACGTAAAGTTCTATTCAGCCGTAGCTGAGATAGTGGCTAAGGAATTACCTGATCGCTACCTTGGTGCTTATGCATACGATGCTTATTCGTTGCCACCGGTCCATGCAAAGCTTCATCCCAATGTGGTCATCGGGTTCGTAGGGTTTTCTTATCTTGACGAGGAAAAACGACAAAAAGCACGAGATAGCTGGCTCAAATGGTCGCAGGTAGCCAAGCGGATGTTTCTGCGTCCTAACCTGCTTACGTCTGGCTGGGGATTACCTACTGTATATGTTCATCGGCTTGCAGAGGATATCCGCTTTTGTGTCAGGAACGGGATGCTATTCGCCGATTTTGATTGTTGCTATCAGAACTGGGCAACTGATGGCATCAACTACTATGTGCTTGCAAAGCTCTTGAGCGATCCGGATGTGGATGTGGACGCAATTGTTGATGACTACTGCCGTGCTGGTTTCGGAAATGCGTCTGAGTCTGTCCGTGAGTATTTCCGCCAGCTGGAGGATATGACCACTAATTTTGCGCTCAGTAATACAAAAAGCAAACCAGTAATTCTGGCTCAGTGCTATACTGATGAGTTTTTAGCAAAGTGCAATACGTTGTTGGATGAAGCAGATCAGAGAGCCGGCGATGAAATAGTGCGACAGCGTGTTGCCTTCCTTCGAAAAGCTATAGAGTACGCGCGCATCCGTCGGGATTGGACAATGGCGAAGCATGAGAAACGGAAAGATATAGAAACGGAAAGGGACGCATGGTATCAGCAACTGGGTATGTCATGGGCGCTTAATGCCGCATATCTTAGAGCCTACGGATATTGAGCGTTTGTTGGCATTATCAAGACGAAGATGTATTATAAGCAATTGTTGGAGAAAAAATAGTGTGGATAAGAAAGAGATAATTACAAAGATAACAGAAAAAATAAGAACCCAGTATAATCCCCAAGAGATCATTCTTTTTGGTTCTTATGCTTATGGAAATCCCGGAAAAGGCAGTGACTTAGACCTGCTGATAATCAAAGAAACAAACGAAAAATATCGTGAAAGGGCTCTAAGTGTTAGAAGGATACTTAGCGAAGAGAACGGATTGATAGGATTGGATATACTTGTATATACACCCAAAGAAATAGCCAAAAGGATGGAAGTAGGAGATAGTTTTCTTACCAAAGTTTTTAAAGAAGGCGTGGTTCTTTATGGTTAGAGAAGAAGTAAAAGAATGGTCCTTAAAAGCAGATATCCAATTGGATATTTAGTGGAATATGATAAAAATGAGATAGAAAAATCTTTGGAATCTGTACAAGTATTCATTGATATTTTGAAAAGAAAGATTGGTTAGGTAAACACCCGATGATGTGAAACGTTCTTACGCTTACATAGAGAAGGCAAAGCAAAAGCTTCGTTATGAGGTTGACAAAGATTTTCATTCAGGGATTTCTGTTACGGTAGCATCGTATTTATAAGTATGGAGAGAATACTTTATAAAAAAGCAATTTATTATAGACGAAAAAAATCATAAGATAGCTGTCCAGATTGATATTGAAACCTTCAGGAAAATTGAGGACTTATTAGAGAATCACGTGCTTGCCCAAATGATCAAAGATTCCGCTGAAGACGAATCTTATAGCATTCAATCTGCAAAGGCGTATTATAAGCAATTGTTGGAGAAAAAACATGGAACAAATAATAACTATACATATTGAAAAGTTGCCAGAAGGATTATATCTAGCGACATCAGATGATATACAAGGGCTTGTTGCGCAAGGGCGAACAATATGGGAGACGTTAGAGATTGCAAGGGATGTTGCTCGCAAACTATAGAAGCTCAAAAGGAAAGGCAAAATGATTAGGAAGATAAATATAGAATACACAATTCAAATCTGGAAAGAGGGTAATCAATTTATTGCTCACGCAATGCCACTGGATGTTATGAGTTCAGGGTTCACACCAGAGAAAGCGAAAGAAGCCTTAGATGAGGCAGTCCATCTTTTCTTGGAAACAGCGGCAGATATGGGGACATTGGACGAAATCCTTCAGGAATCAGGCTATGAGTTTAAGCAAGAAAACTGGATAAGCCCTTTTTGGGTTGCTATTGAAAGACATTCTACGACATTAGGAGCCTGAGAGTGCCAAGAATAACGCCGATATACTGGAAGTCACTGGAAAAAGTATTCCTTGCTGCTGGTTTTCGCTTTGTTCGGCAGGAAGGAAGCCATCGTTCCTATACGAAACCAGGTATCTTGAGGTCAGTTGTGATTCCTACTTATGACGAGGTTCCTGTGGCAATCATCAGAAAAAACTTGCAGACAGCTGGTATTTCCAGGGATGAATATTTTCGTTTGTTGGAAAGTATGTGAGAGTTTTAATATATATCAAGGTATGGGGTGTTAAATGTGAAGAAGGATTTTCATAGGTAAGGTTAAGGTTTTGATTTGAAGGGATTTGGTGTATCTATTGTCTATTAAAACTATGCCAGTTTATTTGCGTCTAAGAAAACATTTACCAAAGGGGGGATTTTTATCTAACGTATTTACTTTAATGACTGGAACTGTGTTATCGCAGGTGATCATGGTTATAACAACACCGATCATCACTCGCTTATATAACCCTGACGACTTTGGTATGTTAGCTTTATATACTTCGGTAACTGGTATTTTTACGGTAGTTGCCTCATGGCGATATGACCAAGCTATTATGTTGCCAAAGGAAGATAAGCAAGCCATAAATATACTTGCTTTATCCATATCAATCACGTTTACGATGGCTTTCATAATATTATTGGTGATGGCTTTTGCGAGGAATTTCATTGCTAATCTTCTGGATTCTGAAAAACTGAGTTTCTGGTTATGGTTTTCTCCACTTGGTGTTTTATTTGGTGGGCTTTATCAATCTCTGAATTACTGGTCAACTCGCAAAAAGAGCTTTAGGTTCAATGCTGTATCTCGTATATCACAGTCAATAGCAACCGCTGGAATTACTATTGCTATTGCAGTTTTATTTAAGCCAACTGCTGGGGGCTTAATTGTTGGGTTTATATTTGGAACTTCAATAGGGATTCTTGTCCTATTTATACAGATATGGAGAGACGGTCAATTAAAATTATTTGGCAATGTCAATAAATCTGATATGTGGTCTAATGCTGTGGAATATAAAAAATTCCCATATTTCGATAGCTGGTCCGGGTTATTAAACAGTGTTTCTTTACAAGTTCCCGTTTTTCTATTTTCTCGTTTTTTTACACAAGAGGTAGTTGGTTTCTATTCCTTGGCAAATAGAATATTGCTTCTACCATCAACAATTATAGGGCAATCTGTCCGTCAGGTGTCTTTTCAAAGGTCGGCAGAGCTTTATGCTTCATCAATGCCGATAAAGAGATCGTTTTTAAGAAGCACTTATGGCTTGATCGTTGTCAGTATATTGCCATTCTCAATAATTTTGTTATTCGGAAAACCCATATTCAGTTTAGTTTTCGGTGCTGATTGGGCTACCGCAGGTCTCTATGCTCAGATATTATCTTTTTGGTTTTTTTCAAAATTTATCACTCCACCTGCTTCTGTTCTATGGATTGTTTTTCGTAAGCAAGACAAAATTATTATTTGGGACGGTTTTCTTTTTATATTAAGAATATTATCAATATTAATTGGTTATTACTTATTTAACAATGCAGAAAAATCCCTAATGCTTTTTTCAACGGTAGGTTTTGTCTTTAACCTTATACTAATTGGTTATGGTTTTCACTGGATATCCATTTACTCTATAGTAAAAAGAGATAGCTAAGTTGAATATAACAAGTCATTTATATATAAACTACTGAAGTTTAGAGAAACAATGAAAATAAATCTGGAAAAGAGAGATGACAGAGAGAAATACGTTTTACCATATCATTGGATGATAGAACCCTTTTCTGTGTTTGATGCACATTATACAACATATTCAAACCAATTAATCAGTTTACTTCCAAACCCTCCTTTGGAGATTCTTGATATTGGATGTGGAGATGGAAAAATCGCAAGTATTCTTGTAAAAAAAGGATATTCTGTAAAGGGTATTGAATTTTCGGAAAATGCTATTTCCTTTGCCAAAATTTTGGTCCCTGAAGCTGATTTCTTGGTTGCTGATATTACAGATCCGAAGATAGTTGAAAACAGTGAATTCATAAAGCGAAGTTTTGATGTAGTCATACTTAATGCGGTTCTTGAACATATACACCCTAGTAAGCAAAGTCAAATATTAGGTCTAATTCACAATCTTCTGAAAGATACGGGTTTCATTGTATTATCTGTTCCTACTCCTCGTATTAAAGCAAGCCCTTGCCACTATAATCATTTTGAAATGAAGGATATTCAACAATTGCTTGAAATAAACGGATTTATTATAGATAAAGTGATTTTTAGCCATAATATGAGCCATATCATTTCCAAATTAATGTTTAGTTCGTGGATCAAATTGCTTGATAATAGGTGGTATGATCTAAGGTTTATACGACGGATGATTGTTAGAAATTTCAAAAAAAACTCAGCCGAAGCAATGACTCATAAGCAAGCGGGTATGTTGGTTATAAGGAGCAGAAAAAACAATGTATATGTTACATGAACCAATATTTCGTAAACCACGTATATGGAGCAATACTGAACTTAGAAATATCGCTCATCATTTTAGTGGTTCTGTTCTTAATGTCAGTGGATGGGCAGATGAAGATAAGCAAGGAGGAACTTATAGAAGCTATTTTATCAATGCCTTAAATTATGAGGTATCCAACCATTATGGTGGTAAACAGATAGGTAAAAAGTTCACATTGGAAAATAGTATTCAATTGGATCTTGAACTCCCAATTCCATCAAATTTAATAAAAAATTATGATTATGTTTTATGTCATACTGTACTAGAACATGTTTTTAATATTCAGCAAGCATTTGATAATTTATGTGCTTTAAGTAAGGATGTAATCATTTTAGTTGTGCCATTTGTGCAAAGTTTACATATTAAACAAGGTAAATATTCTGATTATTGGAGATTTACACCCTATTCATTGGAGCGTTTTTTTGTTGAAAGAGGATTTGAAACTGTTTATCGCTCATATACCCCTTTTCGAAATAGTAGTGTGTATCTCTTTTACATTGTTACCTGTAATCCACAAAAATGGGTGAATATTTTTGGAACAATTAATCCAATAGATGAAATACCTAAAAAGTCTCATTTTATTAGAATGGTATATAATATTTTCGGCAAATTTTATAATAGATACTAAATCTTGGTCTAAATTTTAAGGAATTCATAAAGGAGTTTTAGATGCAAATTGCCTATATGTCAAATTCTGTGATACCATCAAGATTTGCCAATAGTATCCATGTGATGAAGATGTGTCAAGCTTTTGCTAATAATGGACATAAAGTGACTCTATATTCTTATGCAGGAAAAGAAAAAGTAAAAGATGATTACGAAAATTACGGAGTAGAAAAATGTTTCAAAATAAAAAAATCATCAAGATTTCCTTTATATGGTATTGGTGGTCTAATCTATGCAATTTCTGTAATTTATAAAATTAAAAAACAGCCACTACCTGATTTGCTCTATGCTAGACATATTTATAGTCTTGCGATAGGTGCTTTATTATTAGGAATTCCTATGATCTTCGAGGCACATTCACCACCGATAAATACTGTCCGAAGAATTGTAGAAAATTGGGTATTTAATCGTAAGAATTTCATGCATCTTGTAGTTATATCTGATGCACTAAAGCAAGAATATCAAAATATATTTCCTTATCTAAATCATAAAATGATAATGGTAGCTCATGATGGGGCGGATTTCCCATCTGATAATGGGAATCTGCCAATAAATTTTTTTTCTGGGGATGATAAACGTATTCAGATTGGCTATGTAGGTCATTTATATCCAGGCAGAGGAATAGAATTAATTGTGAACTTGGCTCGTAATTTACCAGATATTAATTTCCATATAGTTGGCGGCACAGAAGAAGACATCAAACATTGGAAGCAAATTTTTAACGAAAAAAATCTTATTTTTCATGGATATGTACCACATAATGAGGTTTTTTGCTATTATAAATATTTCGATATCGTATTGGCACCATATCAAAGCAAGGTTGCCGTTGCTGGTAGTAAAGGTGATACAAGCAAGTGGATGTCACCTTTAAAAATATTTGAATATATGGCTCAAGGTAAACCTATCGTTGCATCGGATCTTCCAGTATTACAAGAAATACTCCATAACAATATAAATTGTTTGCTTTGCCCTTCTAGTGATGTTCAAACTTGGCAGAACGCAATATTGACTTTAGTGAAATCTCCTGAACTTCGTATAAAGTTAGGCAATGTAGCATATCAAGATTTCATAACAAATTATACATGGCAAAGTCGTGCTGAAAAGGTTATTTCTTGAGGAAGCTATTTATGAGGAATGCCTTAAATTGATATAGCATTAGGCAAGGTTCATCATGATAGATAAACCAAAAGGTTAACTGAAATGAATAAAAAAATAAATATTCTTTCCATTATAAGTGCTTCAACTATTGGAGGTTCCGAAAAAAATTTGCTGAATTATATGGATTTTTCAAACAAGGATAATTTCAATTTATTCGTTGGATCATTTAGATTTGGTGGATTAGTAGAGAATGAAGTAAAAGCTAGGGGAATTCAATTTGCATCTTTCAGAGATATTCTGTCCTTATATAAATTTCTAAAATATAAAAAGATACACATTGCTCAAATTTATGGATTGAGGGCAAGCATATTGGCAAGACCAATTTGCAAACTGGCAGGCTCACGTGTAATTGGTAGAATAGTAAGTGTTGACTCATGGAGAAAATGGTATCATGTTTTATTAGATAGGCTAACTTCATTATGGGTGGATGTTTGGATTTCAAATTCTTATGCAGGTAAAGAAATATCTATAAAGAGAGAGAAGTTTCCTGCCGATAAGATAATTGTCATTCATAATGGCATAGATTTATCGAAATATAAAAGGATCCCTGATGATGATATTGGGAGATTGAAAAAACATTATGGAATAAAAGATAATGACATGGTGATTGGCGAGGTAGCTAATCTGAAAAGCATGAAGGGTCACGTTGATATAATCAACGCTATACCAACAATAGTTGAGAAGTATGAAAATGTAAAGTTTTTCTTTGCGGGTGAAGATGCTTCCAATGGAGAGATTGAAAGATATGCAAAAGAGAAAAATATAGATAAATATATTATCTTTGCAGGATTTTGTAGTAATATACCAGAAATATTATCTTTGTTTGATATTTTTATTCTGCCATCGCTTTGGGAAGGTTTACCAACAGCAATAATTGAGGCAATGGCAATGGGATTACCAATTATAGCTTCAAAAGTTGGTGGAATACCCGAACTTATAGATAATGGGGAAAATGGTATATTAATAGAACCAAGGTCACCACAGCAGATTGCATCTTCTATAACATACCTGCTAGAAAACCAAGATATAGCAAAAATGATGGGTGAAAAAAACATTATCAGGGTTAGAAAGAATCATGATATAAAAATCAAGGCACTAGAGTTTGAAAGCGTATATATTACTCTAGTATGACAAAGGAGGACACTTTAGATATTCAGGACAATTCTTTCTTTCATGACTATATTGAGGAAAATCAATCAATTTCATGGCACATTTTTGAGTTCAAGGGGAAGTATATTGGTTTTATAGGAAAGTTGTGATTCCATTAACAAAAGTCCTTTTACAAAAAATGATAAAAATATGATCGAATTAACTGGCATAGCAAGTTCTAAAATTCATCTATTTTTCCTAGAAACAGTATTTTTGGTTTTGCTTTTCTTGATAGCAACATTAGGTGAGTCAGTATTATCACCATTGCTTATTGTCTGTATAAGTATTGCTATTATATTCATCTTTGTTGGTTCTGTATCAAAAGCCGAAGAATTTAGATTCCTTATAATCCTGTGTGTATGCAGTTTTTTATTAAGAGTATCGCTAGCTATTATCATTAATTCTTTTGCCGTATTCTTTGGGCCGGATGCTGGAACGTATGATAGAGACGCATGGAATTTGGCTCAAGAATTAAGGCGCGGGCAGACGGATACGATAATGGAATATAATGGTTATACACGTTTCGTAGCCGCAATATATTTTGTTTTCGGTCATACACTGATAGGGGCAAAGATCGTTAATGGATTTCTGGGAACTTTGGTTGTTATATTCATATATTTCATTGTAAAAGAGATATATGGAAATAAAGTCGCAGGAATAGCATCACTTTTAGTAGCGTTTTTCCCATCTCTGATTTTATGGTCAGCATTGCTGTTAAAAGATACTTTAACAGGATTTTTGATTGTATTAGCAATTTGGAATACGATGAGATTGCATAATCAATTTCGTATCAGAAGTATCATTATTCTTTTGGTAAGTATAGCTTGTCTTACTCAACTAAGGTATTACATAGTACCATTTATAGCAATTTCAATCTTTACATCATTTTTTATTAGACCGTCTCAGGGTTTATTTCGTAGTATATCTATTGCAGTTATAGTTATTTTGTTATTTGCCGTCGCCTGGCAATATATGCCAGAGAAAACTAAAGAAAGATATGACAGTTATTCAATATCCATTACAGAAATTGATGAAGTTAGATCGGGATTTGCAGTTGGGGGATCAGAATTTACTGGTGAAATGAAGATAAATTCATATACAGGAGCATTAAAGTTTCTACCGTTAGGTTTGTTGTATTACTTTTTTGGTTTATTTCCCTGGCAGGCTCATGGGTTACGTCAAATAGTTACCATACCTGAAGTATTGATATGGTATTGTTTAGTGCCATTCATGATTTATGGATTCATTTATGCTGTGAAGAAAACCGCAATAAAAGCATATCTAATTCTTATATATACGATGTTAATGACTCTAGCATATACATTCGGAATAACCAATATGGGTGCATTATATCGTTTTAGGGCACAGATGCTGGTATTTTATTTTATATTTGTTGCTCTAGGTATAACTAGATTTCGGGACAGAAAATTAAATGTTGATGAGCAAAACCAAAGTTATCAGAATTATCGCTAGATTAAATATTGGTGGACCAGCTATCAATTCTATACTTCTAACTACTGGATTAGACAAAAACCGATTTGACTCTATATTGGTAACTGGTATTATCGGCGAAAGTGAAGGCGATATGTCTTACCTTGCAGAGCAATATGGCATTAATCCAATCATTATCCCTGAAATTGGCAGAGAGATTAGCTGGAAAAGTGACCTTGTTGCATTGTGGAAGCTTATCCGACTCATTAGGAGAGAGAAGCCCGACATCATCCATACCCATACTGCCAAAGCAGGCACACTTGGCAGGATTGCAGGTATTCTAACCGGTGTTCCATGTAAAATCCATACTTTTCATGGTCACGTATTTAATAACTATTTCGGACCTTTCAAAACTAAAGTATTCATCTGGATAGAGCGTATCCTCGCAAGATTCACTGACAGGATAATCGCTATCAGCCAACTTCAGTATGATGAGCTTTGTCATGAGATCAAAATAGCTCCACCAAATAAATTCTCCATAATTCGTCTAGGCTTCGACCTGACGGAGTTCCTGAATTCAGACGTTCATCAAGGTAAACTTCGCAGAGAGCTAAATATTTCAGAAGATACTTTGCTGGTTGGTATCGTAGGAAGGTTGACAGCCATAAAGAATCATGCAATGTTCATAAAATCAGCAAAAAAAGTCTCAGATAAAATCACTAACGTTAAGTTCATTGTAGTTGGCGACGGTGAACTTGAATCTGAGATGAAAGAACTCGCAGTCAGCCTTGAAATTCAGGATAAGGTCATATTTCTTGGCTGGCGCCGTGACATGCCGACTATTTATGCAGATATGGATCTCGTGGTTCTTTCGTCGCTGAATGAAGGCACACCTGTCACGTTAATAGAGGCGCTGGCTTCTGGCAAAGCAGTTGTCTCAACAGCAGTCGGCGGAGTTCCCGATATTGTTCGTGATGCTCAAACTGGCATACTTGTTGCGTCTGGCGATGAAGAGAGATTTGCGGACGCAATAGTTGATCTACTTGAAGATGCTGAAAAAAGAAAGCAATTCGGAGAGCTAGGACGTGAATTTATCAGTGCCAATTATACTAAGGAAAGGTTGTGCGCTGATATTGAGCGTCTTTACTTAGATTTGTTGTCTGCACGAAAAGCGGAGTAAAATGAAATATATTGTCATCTTTCTTTCATCTCTGATACTTTCATTAATATTAACTCCCGTTGTCAAAAAAGTGACGACTAGGCTAGGCATTGTCAATATGCCAAAGGATACCCGTTGGAAACATGAGCCTGTTGCACTGCTGGGAGGTATAGCTATATTCGTTAGCTTCGTCTTAGCAACTTTGCTGATCGCTGATCCAAAAAAGGAGACATTTGTTATATTGGCTGGCGGAGGAGCGATGTTCGTTCTCGGTTTTCTGGATGACCTTCGTGGAACGTATCCTAGAATTAAGTTTGCATTTCAGATTGTTGTAGCTTTCGCAGTTGCATATTTTGGTGTTGTCAGTAGGCTCACACCTTATTTTTGGCTGGATGTGTCACTGACTGTTCTTTGGATAGTGGGGTTATCAAATGCCATAAATCTTCTTGATAACATGGATGGCTTGTCAAGTGGAATAGTGATCATCGCAACATCAAGTATCATGGTGTTATCTCTGTTAAAAGGCAGAACTGACGTGGCTTTGATGTGTCTGGCTTTGGCTGGGGCTTGTTTGGGATTCCTGAGATATAACTTCAATCCTGCAAAAATCTTCATGGGTGATTGCGGAAGCCTGTTTCTAGGATACATGCTGGCTACATTGTCTGTATTGAGCTTTTGGCAAAGTGATTCTCCAAGCGCTTCGACATTTTTTTCCCCGATTCTTATATTAGGAGTGTCTATTTTTGATACAACACTTGTAACTATTCTCAGATTTATACATAGGAGAATGCCTTGGCAGGGCGGGAAGGACCACTCCTCACACCGATTAGTTTATATTTTTGGTGGTAATGAGAAATATGCTGTGTTATCTTTATATGGCGTCGGCACTGTAGTTGGAATATCAGGGGTAACTATAATGATGCTGGGTCCATTGGCAACAGCGATTGTAACATTAATATTTTTCGCAGGGATGATTATCTTTGGTATAAGATTAGCAAAGGTAGAGTGCTATCCAAAGTAACCGATTTTTCATGGCTTCTGCAAAAAGACGCCGAAATAACAGATAAGAGCATATAGGTGATGAATATTTGTCATTTAAATATTAAGTTGTCGAATGTTCATCATATATAAAATTCAAGAAATTAAATTGACATTTATTAGTCATTTTATTAAGATAATCAAAGCCGAGGTTATAGTACTTCATTGTAATTCTAGATTTTAAGTTGTCAAAGCATCTCAAAGGGTATGTAAAAGCCAAAAATGTATATCTGGTATAAGGAGTAAAAATGAACGCTTTAATAACAGGGGGGGCGGGTTTCATTGGTTCTCATCTAGCTGATCAATTGCTAAAGAAAGGTTATACTGTCTTTGCGATTGATAATCTCGCTACTGGCAACTTTAATAATATCAAACATCTAATAGGTAAAGATAAATTTATTTTTGTGCATGGTAGTGTTCTCGATAAATACTTGGTTGAGAGATACGTCAGAGAGTGTGACGTCATTTATCACCTTGCGGCGGCGGTTGGTGTTAAATACATCATGGAAAATCCTCTGATTGCCATTCAATGCAACATTCATGGCATTGAGGTTGTTCTTGAACTAGCAAGCAAGTGGAAACAAAAAGTTCTTCTTGCATCTACTTCTGAAGTGTATGGCAAGGACGAAAATGTTCCTTATAAAGAGGATGGAGACCGCCTAATAGGACCCACTACTACTTCAAGATGGAGCTATGCCTGTACAAAAGCTTTAGATGAGTTTATGGCTCTGGCTTATAACAAAGAGCAAGAAGTTCCTGTTGTTATCACACGTTTCTTCAATATCTGTGGTCCAAGACAAACAGGACGGTATGGCATGGTAGTTCCGCGCTTTGTCAGAAATGCCATTTTGGGTAAGACGCTTGAGGTACATGGCGATGGCACTCAGTCACGCTGTTTCGCTTACGTAGGTGATGCTATCAAAGCAGTTATTACCCTTATGGAGACGGAAAACGCAGTTGGTGAGATATTCAACGTTGGAAGCACTCAAGAAATAAGTATTCGTGATCTCGCTCAAAAAGTAATATATATGACCGATTCAGAATCCAATATCGAATACGTTCCTTATGAAAACGTTTACGGCGATGGTTTTGAGGATATGAAGCGGCGCATACCCGACATATCCAAGATCCGAAACTTCATCGGCTGGGAACCAAAAGTATATCTGGATGAACTGCTTCAAATGATAATTGATCATGAAAAGCGTGCTATAAGATCAGCACATATCAAAAACACACCCAATAGATTTGCTTACGTTTCCAATACTCAAATGGCATGAAATAACTTGAAGCCGTTAAGCTTCATTTATGCAGGCTTGTCCATATATTTCATTTTACAATTTTATTCTACTTTTATAACCTACTAATAATCCCCAGCTTTTTGATCCTGTGAGGATATGGTTGAAACAACAGTTGCAAGATGGTGGGTTACAAGCCTTTTCGGTTTATAAATTAGTTTTCCATAACCGAATTTAGTGTCCTTACCCTTATCTCCAAGATCGTGAGCATAAGATTTCAGGAGTTCTCTGAATTCTGCTCCTTTGAGTCTAGGATAATCTTCTTTTATCTTAGATATTATCGCAGTAGCACGAGCAGCAGATAATGATGTACCTTTTAGAAAGCCATAAGACCCATCGCAGACATAATCAATCTTTGAGTCAACAGGCGAATATTTTTCATGCCTATTAAAAATCCAGAAGTTTCTTATTGCGCCGATGGCTATAACTTCGTCATATTTCGCTGGGTACTTTATCTCTGTTAAATTGGTGGGATTCTGATCGCAACTATTCAGCTTATCTATAAAACTGTCGAGAAGATTGCCTTTATTTCCGGCAGCGGCTACCAATATTATGCCACTCTGATATGCTTGCTTTATCGCTTTGTAAATGGCTTCTTCATCGTTTCTGGTCTGCCATGATATGTTTATTATATCCACCCCGCATGATATTGCCCAATGAATACCGTTTACAATTGGTTCTATATTAAAATTACATCCATTTTCATTCAAAACTTTGGCGATATAGAGCTTTGCATTAGGATTATACTCTTTGATGATTTTTGCTATTGCGGTTCCATGCCCATTTAGATCAGTCACACTATCGTCTACAAAACTGATACCGTTCTGATATTCGATATTACATCCTGAATCTAGTATAGCAATCTTTACTTCCGCATAACTATTGCTTATTGTAAGCAACATTATTAGAACGATTGAATGAAAATACAACCATCCCTTTAACATAGTTAATACCTAACATTAAAAGCGATAGCAAATTCGCCTATAAAGCCTATAAAATAGTCAACCATTGGATTGTTGACCATACTAGATCGTTATGTCATAATAATACTTGCTTTTAGTGAGTTACCAATTATAATATCGGAGTTTTTGATTTAGAACTTTAGTTTTTTTTGAGGTGAGCCAGAAAATATCCGGAGCATAAAAAACGCCGCCAGACTACATTAGTTTCTAAATACATAGAGACAAATAGAAATACCCCTTTCCCCACAAAAAGGGCTACAATAAAACGAATAAATTAATCATAACCAACCAACCACTTATATTATAACTCTTTTTGAAAAAAAATAAAGAGTTTTTTTTGCAGGATTTCAAATCTAAATTTTGGCTAATTTCATATTAGTTTCAGAAGTGCCTTAAATGCAAAGATCGATTTTACATAGTTTATATGATATTCAAATTAGGTTTCTGGTTGTTTAAACTCAAATATGGCAACATCAGGACCAAATAATGGCTCTGTCGTTCTATGCCTTGACTTAGTGTCCAATGCATTAATATGGGTTACTGCTATTCCGTGGCGTATCAACGGTATAAATATATGCTCTTTTGAAAGCACTCGTTGAATTTCTTTAAATGTTGTTGTATCCATATCGTCGTTAAGTATGCTATCCATAAATGGATTATTATATCCCCATATTCCCATGGCGGATTTGGAGTGCAGATTCAAATAAAGAAATTCAGGTGTATTAAAATTAACTGTTGATATCAAGGCATCAGCACTTTCCTTGTTTTCTCCTACATTTTTTGCTTTGATACCTACTTTACTAAGTTGCTCTATTATATTTTTTATTAAATCATTATATACATCGTTATTAGAAATTGGTGCAATATTGAATATAGGCTCGTTGATATTATTCGCATTAAGCGATTCCTTTGCTTTTATCCAGAATTTTTTTGCTTTAACTTCGTCATAATTCGCATCAGAAATATCTTGACCCGGTGATTCCGAAAGGAGATTATATAAATGATGGTTAGACAACAATTCAACCTCATCGATCCCTAGAGAGTGTGCAATTATATCCTTTATGATCTTTCTTTTTAGAGTATGATCAACAGCCTGCCTGAAGTCTTCATTCTTACCTATCTCTCTATTTTGTTTAAAAATAAGATAGTATGCAATATTACCAAACCCATACTCCACCTGGTATTTCCCCGGTTTATAGGCAGCGTCAATAATGAAATTTACATCCCCGTTATCCATTGCCTGTTTTAGGACATCAATATCGCCAAATTTCAGGATTATATACTTTATAGGTAGCCCCACATTAAAATGTGGTCAAAGATTCCATCGGTTAATAAGCTCTTTCAAACGCTCAGAAGGTCTACCCCTAGGTAGCTTCCAAGGAAGTAACGGCACTTGATAAGTAAGCAACTCAC
>Ga0315282_10000692_pt1 | contig 66293 bp, 63 predicted proteins | sample YL17G07_20_MG_FD_203693 | JGI IMG/M metagenome (GOLD analysis project Ga0315282, IMG submission 203693) | Sediment microbial communities from Yellowstone Lake, YNP, Wyoming, USA - YL17G07_20 | ecosystem: Environmental > Aquatic > Freshwater > Lake > Sediment | place: USA: Wyoming | collected...
CGAACGGTATCGCCGCACAAGAACAACCGAGAGGCGCTGCCCCGTGAGCGGGTGAAACGGGTGGGTCACCAGCAACGTTTCCGAAGCACTACTGGATGGTGTCGGAGTATGGAGACGGCGTCGGGACCCCGAGCGGCCGCTGCCGCCCGTCCGCCTTCAGGATGTAGGCGCGACGAACCGGTTTCGCTCGATACGCTCCCCGCTTCAGCCGCTCAGAGAGGTCCCGAAGGTTGGCCTCCAGTGTTCCGCCATCTGTGAGGGCGTCGGCACCCAAGAGGGCCCGTCTCGTGGACGGGGCTGCATTTTCGCGGCTCAACACCGGACCTGTACGTGCCCCTGTCAACGCTTCTCCGCCGCGGTTACCCTCGACGGGGCATGACTCGGGGTCAGCGTGGCTCGCTGGGCCTTCGCTGTGTGACTCTTTCATTCACTCGCTCGTGCCGGTTTTCGCCGGCGCACCGCAGATTCACGCAGATTTTCGCAGATTCTTCAGTAGTCTGCGTGAATTCGCGTGAATCTGCGGACCGGTACCTGTCTGCGTGAATCTGCGGACTAGCTCACGCTCTCTGCGGAATAGCGGGCGATCAGGCCGGTGCGCACCGCGTGGCGGTAGATGTACCGGAAGAACCAGGACGCAAGCAGGATGTCGATCGCCGCGAGCAAGGCGGCAGCGAGCAGCGAGGCCGGCGAGCCGGACCGGCCGGCGACGATCGCGCGCAGGTTCTCGAAGACGTAGGACGGCGGCAACAGCCGCGCCACCTGTTGCATCCAGCCGGGCAGCGTCGAGACCGGGTAGAAGACCGCCGCGAACGGCGAGATGAGCGCCGGCACCGGCCACACGAACCACTCCGAGGCCGGCCCGAGGCGCAGGACCACGCCGCTCGCGAAGATGCCGAGCGCGATGCCGAACAGGAACAGTACGAGGAGAAACGGCAGGATCGCGATTCCGTAGGAAAGGAACGACAAACCGAACACCGTCGTCGCGAGCGCGAGCATGACGGCAAGGCCCACCGAGCTGGTGACGATGCTCGAAAGAACGAGGCCGGCGACGTAGTCGGCGATGCAGAGCGGCGTGGCGAAGATGTTCAGGAAGTTGCGCGACCAGACGTCCTCCAGAAACGCCGTGGTGACGCCCTGCATCACGCGCGCGAAGAAGTCCCAGAGGACGACGGCGCCGAGCAGCGTGGGGATGAAGTTGAACGAGGAAGACGTGATGGCGTTGAGGTACCTCGTGATGAATCCCCACAAGACCATGTCGACGGCCACCCAGGCAAACAGCGGCACCAGACGCGCGACACTGCCCCGGATCAGATAGAACTGGCGAAGCGCGATGGCGGCAGTGCGGCGCAAGGACATAGTCCGAACGTCCGAAAGTCCGAAGGTCCGGAACCCCGGCAGTCGATCATGCGCGGTCGAGTGTCAGCGGTTCGCGCGCGACCGTGATGAACAGATCCTCGAGCGTCTCCTTGCCGTGCTCCCGCGGGAGGGTCCGCGGGTCGCCCTCGAGCAGGATGCTGCCGTGCGACAGGAACAGCACGCGGTCGCACACCTGCTCGACCTCGTGCATGTTGTGCGAGGTCCACAGCACGCCGCCAACGCCTCCGCGGGCGCACGCGCGGATGAGCGCCCGGATGTCCCGCGCGGCGGCGGGATCCAGCGACGCGGTCGGCTCGTCGAGCAGCAGCAGGTGCGGCTTGTTCAGCATCGCCTTCGCCAGGCTCACGCGGGTCTGCTCGCCCGAGGAAAGGATGCCGCACTTGACGTCGCGAAACCGCGCGATGTCGAACTCCGCGAGCAGCTCGTCCACGCGCGCGGCGACGTCCCTGACGCCGTAGATCATCGCGAAGATGCGCAGGTTCTGCGCGACGGTGAGGTTGCCCGGCAGCGGCGCGTAGACGGCGGCGAAGTTGGCCCGCGCGAGCGCCTGCGAGCGATGGGTTGCAACGTCGAGATCCTCGATGGAGATGGTGCCGGCGCTCGGCTGCAGCACGCCGAGGATCATGTTGATCGTCGTCGTCTTGCCCGCGCCGTTGGGGCCGAGCAGCCCCACAATCTCGTTGCGGTCGACCTCGAACGAGATGCCGTCGACGGCGACCGTGCTGCCGTAGGTCTTGCGGAGGCCGGCCACGGACAAAACGGGCATCACCGGGCAGCGTAGCACAACGATACCGGCGGCGTCGCAGAGAGACGGTCCCGACCTGCGCCGACCACCGCCAAGGCGAGCCGCGTCGCGGTGCCGCCGCTACCTCGCCGCCGCCATACGGACGCCCGCCAGATCAGCCGTGGCGTTTGAAGAACTGAACAGCCCGTTCGTGCCGTTCGGCCGCCGAACGGGTTGCGAACGTCCCCAGGTTCCGGTGCTTACCGGACCTGGGATCCGGCTTTCGGGAATACAACCGGTACTCGCCCGATTTGAGCTTGCGGATCATGGACTCGACAGGATGGTGTGCAAGCACGACGCCAGCAATCACCACACTCGCACGCGGTCACCGGGCGCCAGGTACAACGTCTGGCCGGGCTTCACCTCGAACGCGCCGTACCACGCGTCCATGTTGCGCACCGTGTCGGCGCGATACTCGTCGGGCGCGTGACCGTCGGTCAGGATGCGCTGGCGCAGCGCCGGCTCGCGCGTCTTGTCCCGCCAGCTCTGCCCGTAACTGATGAAGAACCGCTGGTCGCCCGAGAAGCCCTGCTGCGCTGGCGCGGGGCGGCCGCCGAGCGACAGGCGGTACGCGTCGTAGGAAGCCGACAGCCCCGCGATGTCGGCGATGTTCTCGCTCAGCGTCTGCCGGCCGTTCACGTGAAGATCCGGGAAGGGGCGGTAGGTGTCGTACTGCGCGACCAGGCGGGCCGACGCGGCCTTGAAATGCGCGAAGTCGTCCGGCGTCCACCAGTTGGCGAGCCGGCCGGTCGCGTCGAATTGACTGCCCTGGTCGTCGAAGCTGTGGCTGATCTCGTGGCCGATGATCGCGCCGATCGAACCGAAGTTGGCCGCCGGGTCGGCGGCGGGATTGAAGAACGGCGGCTGCAGGATCGCGGCGGGAAAGTCGAGCGCGTTCTGGATCGGCAGGTTCACCGCGTTAACGGTCTGCGGCGTCATCGCCCATTCGCGGCGGTCGACCGGCGTGCCCAGCTTCGCGAGATTGTACCGATAGTCGAACAACTGGGCGCGGAAGGCATTCCCCAACGCGTCGCCGCGCACGATCTCGAGCTTCGAGTAGTCGCGCCACTTGTCCGGGTACCCGATGCCCACGACGAGCGTCGAGAGTTTCGCCTTTGCGCCGGCCTTCGTCTTCGGTGCCATCCACGCCAGGTTGTCGATGCGACGCCCGAAGGCCGCGATGATTTCGCCGACCATCGCCTGCACCTGGGCTCTCGCCTCGGGCGGAAAGTAGCGCTGGACATAGAGACGGCCGACCGCGTCGCCGAGCGCCCAGCCGGTCGAATCGACCGCTCGCTTCCAGCGGTCGCGCAACTGCGGTGTGCCGGACAGCACCTTGCCGTAGAACGCGAACGCCTCGTCGACGAACGCCTTCGGCAAGCCGACGCTGTCGTCGATGAACTCGTAGGCCAGGTAGTCACGCCACGTCTCGAGCGGCTCGCTGCCCACCAGGGAAGCGATTCCGGCGATTGCGCTCGGCTGCCAGACGATGAACGACGGCGCGGCGTTCAGGCCCGCGGCCCCAAAGAAGGTGGCCCAGTCCATCCCGGGCGCCTTCGTCGCGAACTCCTCGCGCTTCCAGGGATTGTCGGCCTTGAGCACGTCCTCCGAATCGGTGCGCGTCCAGTGCACCTCGGCGATCTTGTGTTCCAGGTCGAACACGCGGGCCGCCTTCGCGTCCGGATCCGCGATGCCCGCCAGCTTCAGCACTGCGGCGATGTGTGAACGGTAGCTCGCGCGGATCTGCTCTATCCGCGGCGACGCGTCCAGATAGTACTGCCGGTCGGGCATCCCGAGGCCGCCCTGCAAGAGGTACGGCATGTAGCGACTCGGGACGTTGAAGTCCTGCGCGATCCAGAGGCCGAACACCCGGTGCGTGTGGAAGTTGGTGTTGTTGAGCGGATCAACGTCGGTGCGCAGGTTGCGGCCGATCCATTCGGCCAGCGCACGGCGGTCGGTGATGGCCGCGATGCGCGCGAGGAATGGTTTGATCGGCGCGAGGCCCTTTGCCTCGATCGCCGCGTCATCGAGGTAGCTGGCGTAGTAGTCGCCCGCCTTGCGCTCGTCGGATCCCGCCGGCGCCTGCCCGGTGGCGGCGGTCTCCAGCAGCTCGCGCGTCCGGGTTGTCGCCTGTTCGCCAAGCATCGCGAACACGCCGTAGCTGCCGAGATCCGGCGGGATCTCGGTGGCCTTCAGCCAGCCGCCGTTCGCGAACCGGAAGAAGTCGTCGCCGGGCGCGACGGACCGATCCACGCCGGCGAGGTCGATGCCGGCGGCCGCTGCCCGCATCGTCGGGGCCTGAGTCGCTGCCGCCGTGCCCCCCTGCCGCGCGAGCGCGCCCGCCAACAGGATGAGACCGAGGATCGAAGAGATGAGCCGGTACCGGCGCATGCTGCCTCCGTGGGTCGATGTCCCATGGTCGGTCGCGTGCGACGCGTTCGTCAATGCAGGCTCCAAGCTCAAGCCTGGAGTCCAAGGCATAATCCAGGCGGTCTCGATGGATCCCGTCCTTCATCCATCGCCTGGCCGGTCCGTACTCCGGAGACGCCGGCGACGTCTGGTCGGCGTGCACCACACCCCAGATGCCCTCCATCTCGGCCGAGATGAACACCTTCGGCGCCGGCGTCTACGCCGTGGCGGGCGGCGCCGCGACCAGGAACAACGCGCACGCGACCATGAGCGTTCGTCTCATCACTTGCTCTCCTTCAGGAACCTGAAGAACTCGCCGTCGGTGGACAGGATCAGCGTGGTGTCCGCGGCGAACGTCTTGCGGTAGGTCTCCATCGTCTTCAGGAACTGGTACAGCGCCGGGTCGCGGCCGTAGGCCTCCGCGTAGATGCGCGTCGACTCGCCGTCGGCCTTGCCCATCACCTCCTGGGCCTTGCGGTAGGCCTCGGACTGGATGCCCTTCAGCTCGCGTTCCTTCTGGCCGCGGATCTCGGCTGCCTTGCCGTTGCCTTCCGACCGCGACCGCTCGGCAATGCGCCGCCGCTCGGAGATCATCCGGTCGTACACCTTCTGCTGCACCTCGGCGACGTAGTTGACGCGCCGGATCTGCACGTCGACCAGCTCGATGCCGAACTCCGCGACGATGTGGCGCGACTTCTCGAGAATGGCGCGGGTGATCTTGTCGCGCCCCATCGCGATCTTGCCCGCCACCGCGGCGGCGCCCATGTCCACGTCGGCGTTCTCCTCGAATTCGGGAAACGTCCGGTCGGTGCTGCGGACGACCTCGATGAGATCGTTGTTGGCGATGACGTTCCGCGTCTCACCGTCGACGATGTCGTCGAGGCGCGACTGCGCGCTGCGCTCGTCGGTCACGCGCTGGTAGAAGAGCAGCGCGTCCTTGACGCGCCAGCGGGTGTAAGTGTCCACCCAGATGTATTTCTTGTCCTTCGTCGGAATCTGGTTCGGGTCGCCGCTCCACTCGAGCCAGCGCTTGTCAAAAGTGTGCACGGTCTGGATGAACGGCACCTTCAGGTGCAGGCCCGGGTCGGTGTGCGGCCGCCCGACCGGCTCGCCGAACTGGGTGATGATGACCTGCTCGGTTTCGGCAATCGTGTAGACCGACGACCACACGATGATCAGTCCCGCAAGAACGATGACGGCCAGGAGGAGACCTCTCATCACTTCACCTCCTGCTTGGCGGGATCGAGGTTGAGGAGCGGCAAAATTCCCTTCATCGATGAATCGATGATGAGTTTCCGGCCCGTCTTCGGCAGCACGTCGTTCAGCGTCTCGAGATACAGGCGCTTGCGCGTCACGTCCGGGGCCTTGCGGTACTCGTCGTAGATGTTGACGAACCGCGCGACATCGCCGCGCGCGTTGTTCACGCGCTCGAGGGCATAACCTTCCGCGGCCCGGACCACCCGCTCGGCCTCGCCGCGCGCGTTCGGCACCGTCTGGTTGTAGTCCGCCCATGCCTCGTTGATGAGACGCTCCTTCTCCTGGATCGCCTGGTTGACCTCGTTGAACGCCGGCTTCACGCGATCCGGCGGGTTCACGTCCTGGAGGACGATCTGCAGGACCTCGAGGCCGGTCTCGTACCGGTCGCACAGGCGCTGGAGCAGCATCTTCGCGTCAACCTGGATCTGTTCGCGGCCGACCGTCAGGACTTCGTTGACGCTGTGGTCGCCGACGATCTCGCGCATCACCGCCTCGTTCATGTCGCGGAACGTGGAGGCGTCTCCGCGCCGCGACGCGCTGTCGAGGTTTCGGACCTTGAACAGGTACTTGTAGGGATCCTTCACCTTGTACTGCACGATCCACTCGACGACCGCCACGTTGAGGTCGCCGGTCAGCATCAGCGCCTCGGCCTTGGTCGCGTCGGTCTGCTCGTATTCCGACTGCACGCCGGCGGCGGTCGTGCGGAATCCGAACTCGGCCTTCAACTGGCGCTGCACGGGCACCCGCGTCACCGTCTCGAAGAGTGGAATCTTCACATGGGGTCCGGGATCCGTCGTCCGGACGTACCGGCCGAACCGCTGCACGACGCCCACTTCGTCGGCATTGACCTGGTAGTAGGTCGAGAACAATACGATGAGGACGAGAAGGCCGAGCCCCATCCTCCCGATCAGGCGCCCTCGGCCCCGCAACGACGAGGACGGCGCACGGCCGACATCGATGATGGCCTGGGCCCGCTGTTTCCAATCGTCGATATCCATATATAGTCCTTTCGCTGCAGTCCGATGTCCGATGTCCGACGTCCGATGTCATTGCCGACTTCGGACATCGGACTCCGGACGACATCCGTCAGCGCTGAGCGCCCCATCATACGTCGGCGTTCGAGGAAGGGGTGTGCAGAAGGACACACGTTCGCGGGTGGCGTTCCCACAACGGCCGCACTCACGCGACCCTCGTCACTGCGCCCGCGAGTCGAGGTCGTCCCAGCGGGCGTAGGCGTCGATCAGGTCGCTCTTCACCTGGTCGAGCCGCGCAAGCGTTTGAGTGATGACATCGCGCGGCTCCTTGTAGAACTCGGGGCCCGCGATGGCGGAGTGCAGCCGCTGCTCCTCGGTTTCGAGCGCCTGAATGCGCGCCGGCAGCTGCTCGAGCTCGCGCTGCTCGTTCCACGTGAGTCGCTTCGGAAGGGCGGGAGGCGCGCCGCGAGTAGCCGCCACCACGGGGTGGACGTCGCCGGCCGGGGCGGCCGGGATGGATCGCTGCCGCAGCCAGTCCTCGTAGCCGCCGACGTATTCCTGCACGCGGCCGTCTCCCTCGAACACCAGCGTGCTCGTGACGACGTTGTCCAGGAACACCCGGTCGTGGCTGACGAGCAGCAGGGTGCCCGGCCACTCGACGAGCTGCGCTTCGAGCAGTTCGAGCGTCTCGAGATCGAGATCGTTGGTCGGCTCGTCGAGAACCAGGACGTTCGCCGGGCGCGTGAACAGGCGGGCGAGCAGCAGGCGGTTGCGTTCGCCGCCCGACAGCGCCTTCACCGGCGAGCGCGCGCGCTCGGGAGGAAAGAGGAAGTCGCCGAGGTACCCGAGCACGTGCCGCTGCAGCCCGTTCACGGTCACTGTTTCGTTGCCTTCACCAACCGTCTCGAACACCGTACGGTCCGGATCGAGCTGCTCGCGCTGCTGGTCGTAGTAGGCCACCTGCACGTTCGCGCCCTGCCGCACTTCACCGGCATCGGCTGGCAGCTCCCCGAGCAGCAGCCGGAGGAGCGTCGTTTTGCCGGCGCCGTTGGGTCCGACGAGGCCGATGCGATCGCCTCGCATCACGCGCGTGGAGAAGTCACGAATCACGACCCGCCCGTCGAAGGTCTTGCTGACATGTTCGGCTTCGAAGACCGTCTGGCCGGACGGATCGGCCTGCTCCACCTGCAGGCGCACCCTCCCGATGCGTGCGCGCCTGGCGGCGCGCGCTTCCCGCATCGCCATGAGCGCCCGCACGCGCCCCTCGTTGCGCGTCCGGCGGGCCTTCACCCCCTGGCGCAGCCACGCCTCCTCCCCGGCCAGCCGTTTGTCGAATTTCGCCTGCTGGATCGCCTCGTTGGCCAGCCATTCTTCTTTCTTGCGCAGGAAGGTGTCGTAGTCGCCGGGCCACGACGTCAGGCGGCCGCGATCGAGTTCCACGATGCGCGTGGCGAGGCGGCGCAGGAAGGCGCGGTCGTGCGTGACGAACACCACCGCGCCGCGGTAGTCGGCGAGGAAGTCCTCCAGCCACGCGATGGCGTCGATGTCGAGATGATTCGTGGGTTCGTCGAGCAGCAGCAGGTCGGGATCGGCGACAAGCGCCCGGCCGAGCAGCACGCGACGCCGCCATCCGCCCGACAGGGTGTCAACGATCGTCTCGGCCGGCAGGTCCAGGTGTGCCAGCACCGACTCCACCCGCTGCTCCAGCCGCCACCCGTCCCGCTCTTCCAGCTCGTGCTGCAGGCGGCCGAGCCTTTCGAGCGCCGAGTCGGTGCCCGCCTCGGCCACCGTCGCCGCCGCATGATGGTATGCAGTGACGAGATCTGCCAGGTCCACGAGTCCCTCGGCGACGACGTCGAACACGGGACGGTCGGCGGACAGGACGACGTCCTGCACCAGCCGCGCGACGCGCAAAGTCGGCTGGTGCCACACGGTTCCGGTGTCTGGTGCCTGGCTCCCGTTGATGATCTGAAGAAGGACCGACTTGCCGGTGCCATTGCGCCCGATCACGGACACCCGCTCGCGCGGCTCCACCTGGAGCGAGACATCGTCGAGCAGCGGAAGGTGGCCGAACGCGATCGAGACGTGATCCAGAAACAGGAGCGGCATCCTTTGAACCTACCACAGAGGGCCGCGCGACCCGCCGTTTCGGCACTTCCACCGCGCGGGCGGCATGTGATTGCCAGCGGCGCAGGAAGTGGTTGACTTCGGATCTCTCGCCTTCCTACTATGTCCGCGCATTCCCGTCCAACCCCGGTTCGCCCGCGGTCTTCCCAGCCGGCACGCGTCGCGTCTGCCCCCGTCGAGGAGTCGTGATGGAACAGTTGCCGTGGCTCAGGCACTACGATCCCGGCGTTCCACCCACGCTGAAGCCGTACCCGCAGAAAACCCTCGTCGATTTCGTGGATGAAACGGCGGCGGAACGGCCGGATCACCCGTTCCTGCTGTTCAAGGGCGCGCGACTCAGCTACCGCGAGGTGAACCGCTCGAGCGACGCCTTCGCCGCGGCGCTGACCGCGCGGGGCGTCGGCAAGGGCGACCGCGTCGCATTCGTGCTTCCCAACAGTCCGCAGCTGGTGGTGGCGCAGCTCGGCGCCTGGAAGGCCGGCGCCGTCGCGCAGCCGGTGAATCCCCTCTACACACAGGACGAGCTGCGATCGGTCCTGCGCATGACATCCCCGGCGGTCGTCGTGGCTCTCACGTCGTTCTACAAGACCGTGAAAGCGGCACAGGCGCAGACGCCGGTGCGATGGGTCATCGCGACCAGCATCAAGGAGTACCTCCCGCCGGTGCTGCGCGTCCTCTTCACGCTCCTCAAGGAGAAAAAGGAGGGGCACCGGATCGAGCTGCAGCCTGGCGATGTCTGGATGCAGGCGCTGATCGACCAGCACAAGGGCGCCCCGCGCCCCACACTCGACCTGCGCGCTGACGACCCGGCGCTGCTGTTGTGCACGGGCGGCACGACGGGTCTCCCGAAGGCGGCGGTCCAGAGCCACGGCGCTCTCGTGATGACCGCCATGCAGATCAATGCATGGTTCTTCCGTTCGGTGCCGCCATGGACCAGCACTCACATGCTGGTCATGCCGCTGTTCCATACCTACGCCAATTCAGGCGTGCTCTCGGCGGCCATCGCCGGTCACAACGCCGTCGCCCTGGTTCCCAACCCGCGCGACATCGACGATCTCGTGCACACGGTGAAGCAGGTCCAACCGACATCGCTGCCGGGCGTGCCCACGCTGTACGTGAAGCTGCTGGAACATCAGAAAGTGAGACAGGGCAAGGTGGATCTGCGGTCGATCAGGGCGTGCCTCTCGGGCGCCGCTCCCCTGCTGGCCGAAACCAAGCGGCGGTTCGAAGCCGAAACGGGCGGCCGGCTGGTCGAGGGATACTCGCTGACCGAATCGTGCATGGCGGTCACGTGCAACCCGCTCGAAGGCCTCCAGAAGCTGGGTTCGATCGGGATTCCCCTGCCGGACATCGAGGTGCGGATCGTGGACGGCGAGACCGGACAAAGGCGGCTGGCCACCGGCGAGGTGGGCGAGCTGGTGATGCGCGCGCCCAATCTGATGAATGGCTACTGGGAGTCGCCCGGCGAAACGAAGGAGGCGCTGCGCGACGGGTGGCTGTACACGGGCGACCTGGCCTGCATGGACGAGGACGGGTACATCTTCATCGTCGATCGCAAGAAGGATGTGATCAAGCCGAGCGGGTTCCAGGTGTGGCCGCGCGAGGTGGAGGAAGTGGTGGCGTCACATCCGGCAGTCATGGAGGTGGCCGTCGCCGGCATTCCTGATGCGGTCCAGAGCGAGGCGGTGAAGGCGTGGGTGGTGCGAAAGCCGGAGTCGAACGTCAGCGAGGAGGAGATCCGGGCGTTCTGCCGCGAGAAGCTGGCTGCCTACAAGGTGCCGAGACAGGTGGAGTTCCGCGACGCGCTGCCCAAGACCATGATCGGCAAGGTGCTGCGACGCGCGCTGCGAGACGAGGAGCGGAAAGCGCACGATTCGGTCCAGCCCACATGATGTGAACGTCACGGCTCATCCCCCGCTCCTCCCGAGAGCCGGCGTATGATTACCCGCCTGAATGCGGCCCCCAACTGGCAGTGAACCTCATACCGCCCGGCGGCGTCTTGCTTCCCGGAGCCCGAAGTGAACGAATGGGCGGCCGGGTACCCCGGAGCACTGGTGAGCGCAGACGAAGCGTTGGCGCGCGAGTTCGAGGATCGCCTGCGCGAGTCGTCGACCCTCGCGTTTCGGGTCGCCTATGCGGTGCTGCGCCACCGGCAGGACGCGGAGGACGTCGCGCAGGAGGCCTTCGGGCGGGCGTACCGACACTTCACGGAGCTGCGGGATCGTGAGAAGTTCCGCGCCTGGCTCGTTCGCACGACGTGGCGCCTGTCGATCGATCGCCGTCGATCCGAGCGGCGCCGGATCGCGCGGGAACAGGCGGCCGACGCGGTGCCGGTGACGGCGACGATCGAGCAGGACGCCATGGCGAAGGAGAGGGCCGGCCATCTGTGGCGCGCCATCGACGCGCTCCCAGAGAAGCTGCGGGTGGTAGTCGTGCTGGCCGCGATCGAAGGGCACGACATTCGCGATGTCGCGCGGCTCCTGGACCTGCCCGAAGGCACGGTGAAGTCGAGGCTGTTCCTGGCCCGTAAGGGTCTGGCGGAGAGTCTGAGATGGCTTGCGAACGATTCGCCGACGACTTGAAGGCTCACGCGGCGGGCGCACGTGCGACGCCTGACTTGGGCGCGCACCTCGAGGTGTGTGCCGACTGCCGCGCCGACCTGGCGCGCGAGCGGCGCGTGGTGGCGGCTATCGACCGCGACCTGGCCGGCGCGCTGCGGCTCGAGCCGTCGGTCGAGTTCAACGCGCGCGTTCGGGAACGGATTAACGAAGAGGTGGGATCCGGCTTCAGCCGGATTCTCGAATCTGTGGGGGGCTGGCGGTTCGCGCTTGCCGCCGCGTCGCTCATCCTCGTCGCCGGCGTGCTGACGATCATCGCGCTCAGAACGGGCGCGCCGCAGCGACAGATGCCGGGGTCCGCCGTACCTCCCGCAAACACTCAGGCGTCGATCGCTCCCGCGGAGCGCCCGGAGGCGCCGGCCGAGCACCAGGACGGACTGGTCGCGCAGCCGCCTGTCCCCGTTGTGGCCGGCGAAGATGGTCGGCGGTCAGCCCTCGCCGGCCATCGTGTCGCATCCGCAGGCCGACTACCGACTACCGACTATCGACTACTGAGAAGGCCGAAGGCCGAACCGGAGGTGCTGGTCCCCCCCGATCAGCGGGTGGCGATCGCCCGCATGCTGGAGATGATTCGTGCGGGTAAGATTGACGAACGTGCCTTCCTGCCGCCAGCGCAGAGCGATGTCGCTGAGATACCCGCGCAGGTAGTTGCGCCGATCGTCGTGGAAGAGTTGAAAGTGCCGCCGATCAGTATTCCGGCGGCTGGCAGCACGGAGAAACGAGAGAGTCGATAAATGTCAGTCGATAGTTGATGGTCGATAGTCAATCGTTACGACGCAGCGGGACCGGCTCAACGATGAACTGTCAACTATTGACTATCGCCTCAAGCCGGGAGGGCATCGTGGCGAAGATCATTCGATTCGGCGCAGCGGCGTTGGTGGCGGTGCTGGTGCTCGGTCTGGCGGCGGCCGTGAGCGCCCAGGAAAAGCCGAAACCGGCCCAGATTCCGTTGAAACTCCAGCTCGTGCTCTCGCGGTACCAAGGAGCCAAGAAGATCAGCAGCGCGCCGTACCTGCTGTGGCTCACCACCAACGAAGGGAGAACCGCCCTGCGAATGGGCGTGCAGATCTCTGTTCCCGCCGGTGGTATGAACTACAACCTGCGCGATATCGGGACGAACATCGATTGCCTGGCGACGACGGGAAACGAGGACGGGGTCTACAAGCTCAATCTGACGGTCAGCGACTCAGGGATCTCCGCGACTGACAATCAGCAACAGGCCGCGGACCCGTCGCGCCCCCCTGTCTTCCGGACTTTCACGTCGACCTTCTACATCCTGTTGCGTGACGGCCAGACCGGGCAGTACACGACCGCCACCGATCCGGTGAGCGGCGAAGTGCTGAAGATCGACGCGACGCTGAATGTCCTGAAGTAGGATACGTCCGCGTGGTCGCAGGGAACTCTGATGATTGACAACGTGCTGCAGGACGTCCGCCTGGCCTTTCGGACGCTCGTGAAGGCGCCAACCGTCACCGTCGCGGTCGTGGCCACGATCGCGCTCGCCATCGGCGCGACGACGGCGATCTTCACCATCGTGAACGCCGTCGTGCTGCGTCCGCTGCCGTTCGCCGAGTCGGAGAAGGCGGTGATGTTGTGCGAGACGAACCCGTCGCTGGGTGACTGGTGCGGCGCGTCCCCGATGAACGTCGCCGACTGGGCGCGCACGAGCCGGCGCCTCGACAGCGCCGGCGTCGCGCGGGGCGAACCATTCATCGCACGGACGGGCGGCGAGACGTACGGCGTGGTCGGGGGCATCGCGTCGCCCGGCTTCTTTCGCGTTCTGCGGACCCGGCCCGCGCTTGGACGGACGTTCGAGGATCGCGACATGGCCAGCGGCGCGAACCATGTCGTCGTGGTGACCGACAGTTTCTGGCGAACACGTCTCGGCGGCGATCCCACCGTCATCGGCCGGCAGATCGTGCTCGACGATCAGCCCTTCACCGTCGTGGGCGTGTTGCCAGCCGATTCGTACATGCCCGGGAGCTATCTCGGTGCCGTGCAGGTGTGGAAGCCGCTGACCGCAAGCATCGACAACGTCGAGAACCGGCAATGGCGCGGGTTCACGGCGATCGGCCGGCTCGCGGGCGGCGCGTCGCGGGAAACGCTGGGCACCGAGCTGGAGACGATCCGCGCGCGACTTGCGCAGGCCTATCCTGACGCCAACAAGGACTGGGGGCTGCGCATCGTCGGGCTGCGCACCCAGGTGGTCGGCGACGTCAGTCGAACGCTCTGGATCTTCCTCGGGGCCGTGGGGTTCGTGCTGCTCATCGCCTGCGCGAACGTCGCAAGCCTGCTGCTGGTGCGAGCGAGCGGCCGGGCGCCCGAGTTCGCGGTGCGCGCCTCGCTGGGCGCGCGGCGTGGCCGGCTCGTGCAACAACTCGTGACCGAGAGCCTGGTGTTGTCGCTCGCGGGCGGCGCCCTCGGCCTGTTGTTCGCCGGCTGGACGACGAGCGCGTTCGTCGCGCTGGCGCCAGCCGGCATCCCGCGCCTGGCGGAGGTCTCGATCGACGGGCGCGTGATGGCTTTCGCGTTCCTGTTGTCGGTGGCTGCCGCCGTCATCTTCGGGTCCGCACCGGCGCGCCAGGCGTCGCGAGCCGATGTGAATGCCGTCCTGAGAGGCCATCGCGGTGGTCGCGGCACCGAGAGCCGGACGCGCTCGGCGCTCGTCGTCGTGGAACTGGCGCTCGCGCTCATGCTGCTCGTCGGCGCCGGACTCCTCACGCGCGGCTTCGGGCGGCTGCTCGCGTGGGATCCCGGTTTCGACCGCACCGGCCTCCTCACCGCCTGGATGCTCCCTCCGTCGAGCGCGCCGTCGGTGCCCGTGATGGAGCGCGTGCGCAACGAGGTGGCCACCATTCCGGGGGTGCGCGCGGTGGCTCTCGGGTCGGGCGGGCCGCTTTTCGGCGGCGGCGACACGGGAGATCTCGCCATCGACGGCCGCGCCGCCTTCGCGCCCGTCGAGATGCCGGCCATCGACTGGTTCGACATCAGCCCGCAATATTTCGACACGCTCGGCGTGCGGCTGTTGCGCGGCCGTCGCCTGACCGACCACGACACGGCAAACGCGCCGCACGTCGCGATCGTCAACGAGACGTTCGCGCGCCGGTTCTTCCCCGGCGAGAGTCCGATCGGCCGGCGGGTGACGGTCGCCAGGTATTCGAGTGAGATCGTCGGGATCGCCGCCGACCTCAGCCCGTTGCGGCCCGATCGGCCGACGCCGCCGCAGATCTACTGGCCGATTGCGCAGTACCGGCGGGGCGCGGCGTACCTGGTCATCCGGACGACACCCGGTATCACGGGCATCGAGAAGTCCATCCGGGCGCGCGTGGCGTCCATCGACGCCTCGATCCAGCTGTCGCAGTTCGAGACGATTGACGAGAAACTGGCGAGGAGCCTGGTGAGCCCGCGCTTCAGCATGCTCCTGGTCGCTTCGTTCGCTGTCGTCGCCGTCCTGCTGGCGGCCGTCGGCGTCTACGGAGTGATCGCCTGCTCGGTCGCAGGCCGGACGCGGGAAATCGGCGTGCGCATCGCGCTCGGCGCAACGCCGCGACGCCTTGTCTCGGCGATCGTCGCGGGAGGCCTGAGCCTGGCGGCAATCGGCATCGGCCTCGGTCTCGCCGGCGCCCTGGCGGTCGGCCGCCTGCTCTCGAGCCTGCTCTACGGCCTGCCGGCCACCGATCCCCTCGCGCTCGCTTCGGCAACCGCGGTGTTTGCGCTCGTCGCGCTGGGGGCCTGCTGGCTGCCCGCCCGGCGGGCCAGCCGCGTCGACCCGATTACCGCGCTGCGCGTTGAATAGCGACGCTGGTCCCTGGTCCGTGGTGCGCACCAAGGACCAGGGACCGCACCAAGGACCGCACCAAGGACCAGGGACTACTTCTTCGGCCTGATGATGTAATCCGGCCAGCAGGTGTTCGCGCCCTCCGGCCACGCCCGATCGTCGAGCGTCGGCCCTTGGACTCCGCTCAGCGCAGGCCGCACCAGGGTGGCGCCCGCCGGTACCGGCTGGGCGAACTTCGGGTCGAGGATCTGCGCGATCCGGTCGCGCGCGTCCTGCAGGTGCAGCCGCGTCGCCCGTTCGGCGGCCCTCGGCAGGGCCAGCCGGACGTTCGCGTCGAGCTCGCGCAGTTCGCCGCGAATCACCGCGCGCGCCTCGTCGGTCGCCGGTTGCCGGCCGTTCAACCGATCGTTCAACGCCTCGAGGTACGAGCGCTGCAGGTTGCGCCGGAAGATGTCGATCGTCACGCGCGGCGCGTCGATCTCGCTCCAGACGCCCTTGCGCACGTCGCTCATGAACTCCGTCGGCCTGTACGCCTTCGCCCCGTCGAGCGCTTCCTGTTCGACCAGCCGGCTGAAACGGGTCGGGCTCAACAGCGACGTCAGCACCCGCTGCTGGCTGGTGCGCACCTGGTCCACGACGCCCGTTGGGCCGATGCGCCGCAGGATCTCCGGCCTGACGAACATCTTCGGCGTCGCGAACGCGTGGTCGTTGAGGAACTTCACCGCGGCCGCCTGGCGATCGTGCGGCACCAGGGTGAAGCGCAACCCCTGCTGGCCCGCGTGCAGCTGGCGCGTGCTGAAGCCGCCAACGATCGGCACCACGTGGTTCATCTCGAGCACCCACTGGCCGAGCGCACGGCCGTAGAGTTCCTCGAGGTCGTCCCACGGCTCGCCCGGATGGGTCGTGGCGGGCAACATCATGTCCATCACGCGCGCGAGGTTCTTCGCGCCCAGCGTCGACGCCTGGATCGCATCGATGTCACCCACCGCCTCGCTCTGCTCCCCGAAATCCGAGCCCGCCGCCCCTTCCGTGTTGAACCGGTACCACGCGGTCTCGTCCTGCTGCCGCGCCCACTCGCCGAGCGTCTTCTTCTCGGCGTCCGGCGTCTGCGCCCCCGGCACCGGCTTGTAGCCCCACATCGTGGCCCACTTGTCGTACGGGCCGATGCGCGGGATCAGGTCGTTGGGGTCGATGCGATCCTCCGGCTGGGCGACGTAATTGAAGCGCGAGTAGTCCATGATGCTGGGCACGTGCCCCATCGTCTTCACCCACTCGCGGTCGCGAATCTTCTCGATCGGGTAGAGCGAGCTGGCCTTGAAGTTGTGCTGGAAGCCGAGGCTGTGCCCGATCTCGTGGGCCACCACGTACTCGATGATGCGCCCCATCAACTCGTCGGGCAGCGGCAGCGTCTTCGCGCGGGGATCGAGCGGGCCGGCCTGCACGAAATACCAGTCGCGCGCGAGGTTCATGACGTTGTGGTAGATCTGGATGTCGGCCTCGAGGATCTCGCCCGTGCGCGGGTCCGAGATGTGCGGCCCCATCGCGTTCTCGATGGTCGACGGCAGCCACCGGATGACCGAGTAGCGTGCGTCCTCGGGACTCCAATCAGGATCGTTCGCCGGCGCCTCCCTGGCGACGATGCCCCGCCTGAACCCCGCCTCCTCGAAGGCCGGCTGCCAGTCCTCGATGGCGCGCTTGATCCACGGCACCCACTTGGTTGGAGTCGCCGGATCCACGTAGAACGTGATCGGCTTGACCGGCTCGGACACCGCCGCCGTCGGATCTTTCTTTTCGAGCCGCCACCTGGTGATGTAGGTGCGCCTCGGCGCGCGGTGCTCGTCCTGCCCGTAATCCATCTGCTGGATGCTGAAGTAGCCCACGCGCTCGTCGTACAGGCGCGGCATCATCGGCTTCTCCGGAAGCTTCAGCATGCTGTAGTGCATCACGATCGTGGCGCTGCCCGGACGCATGGCGGCCGCAGCGCCGGGCATCGGTGCCGGCGCGGGCGTCACCGGGGCGGTGGGTGAAGGCGGCTGCGCCGTGAAGGTCTGCGTCGCCTCGACCTCGATGTTCTCGGGGAACGCCGCCACGCGGTCTACGAACGACCGCGCCTGGTCGAACCCGCTGGCCCGCAGCCGCGTGCGCGCGCTGAACTCGGGGACCTCGCTGGTGAAGAGGCGCGTGACGTCGATGACGGGCGCCTCGTCTTTCCCGAACGCTTCGACGTTGAACGCCATGATGATCGACGGGGTCTCGGACGCGAGCACCGCTCTGGCGATCGGCTGCTTCTGGTCCGCGACGACCTCGTAGGAGACGCCCTCGAGCAGCACGCGGTTGTCGCGCCGCACCCACCGCACCACGCGGTTGCCGGCCGCCTGCCCGCCGTATCCGACACCGAGCGTCGTGCGGGCGATCTGGCTCACCCAGAGGAAATCCTTGTCCAGCTGCGCCTTCGGAATCTCGTAGTAGACAGTCTCCTTGACGCGGTGGACCGTGAAGACGCCGGGCAACGACTTCGCGTCCTTCGTGATGACGCGCTCGTAGGGCCGCGGTTCAGGCGGAGCCTGCCGGCCGCCGGGGCCAGCCGGACGTTCGGCCGCGGGGGGTGTCTGCCCCTCCTGCGGACGCTCCTGTCCGGCAGCGGGCGCCGGCGCAGACGCTGGACGCGCAGGCGCGGCGACCGGCGCGCCCGCCTTCGCGCCCGCCTTCGTCGCAGGTGCGGCCGCCGTGGGCGCCGTGGCGGGCGTTGCCTTCGCCCCGCCACCGACCGCTGTTTGCGCGGGAGGCGGTGGAGCCGCGGCTGGCGGCTTGTTGCCGGCACAGGCGACGAGAAACGCGACGAGAGCGAACGCGATCAGTCTTCTCATGAGGAAGTCTCCTGGGGCCGTTATTCTACGCCCCGGAACTTCCTCGAGGCGGAAGGAATCGTCCGGGCTGATGGCGGGCGGTCACGCGATTGGCCGGGTGGTTGGCCACCACTGACAGCGGCGCGTTGCACGCCGCCGAGCATGTCGAGTACTGTGCCGCCGTGAAGGCTGCGCGAGCCGACGAGCGCCTCGACCGCGCCCTCGGTCCCTGGTCGGTCGGGGTCAACGCGGTCAACCTGTCGCTCGGCGCCGGGATCTTCGCGCTGCCCGCCGCCGTCGCGGCCATCCTCGGGCCGGCAGCGATCCTCGCCTACCTGGTCTGCGGCGTCGCCATCGCCCTCGTGCTCACCTGCTTCGCCGAGATCGGCAGCCAGACCACGCGCTCCGGCGGCGCGGTCGCCTACGTCGAGGACGCGTTCGGGCCGCTGGCTGGCTTCCTGGCCTGGGTCGTGTTCACGCCGGGCTTCTGCCTGGCGTCGGACGCCGCGGTCGCCAATGTCCTCATCGGCGCCATCGGGACCGTGGTGCCGGCGCTGGCACACGGTCTGGCGCGAGCAGTCGCGCTCGTCCTCATCTTCACGACCCTGGCCGCCGTGAACATCGCCGGCGTCCGGCAGGGAGCGCGCATGGCGGTCGCGACGACGGCCGCCAAACTGGCGCCGCTGCTGCTCGTCATCGGCGCTGGCGCGCTCGCGATGCACTGGGAGGAGCTGCGCTGGATGGCGTGGCCCTCGACCGCAAAAGTTGGCGAGGCTTCGCTCCTGCTGTTCTTCGCGTACGCCGGGGCAGAGAGTGCGGTGACGCCCGGCGGCGAGATCCGCGATCCGGCGCGCACGATCCCGCGCGGCCTGCTTGGAGGGACGGCGGTCCTGATCGTGCTCTATGCGTCGGTACAGCTGATGACCCAGGGCGTGCTCGGCGCCGGCATCACGCAGCATGCCGATGCGCCGCTGGCCGCAGTCGGGCAGCGCGTTCTCGGCGCGGTCGGGCAAAACCTGGTCGTCGTGTGCACGGCGCTTGCCGGCCTGGGGCTGTTGGCCGGTGACATGCTGGCAAGCCCCCGCGCCTTGCTTCCCATGGCCGAGAACGGGATGCTGCCGGCGTTTCTCGGCGCCGTTCACCCCCGTTTTCGCACGCCCCACGTGGCGATCGCCGCCTACGCGGCCACGACGTGCGTGCTCGCGATCTCCGGCGCGTTTGCCACGCTCGCGATCCTGGCGAGCATCTCGCTGCTCATCGTCTACTTTGCCGTCTGCCTCGCCGCGCTGAAGCTGCGCGTGACGCACCTCCGGCCGCCGGGCGCGTTCCGCGCGCCGGGCGGGCCGCTGGTGCCGCTCGTCGGAGCCATCGTCGTCGCGTGGCTGCTGTCGCACACGAGCGCGGCCGAGGCCCGCGGCATGGCGCTGGCCCTTGTCATCGCCGCGGTGTACTACGCGATACGACGCCATCTCCTGGGCCGAGCCAGGTCAACCCCTTAGACTCGGTGCAGCTGCAGGAACCGGCCTCGGCTTCCAATCCGTTCGACCGGCGTTGACCGGCCGCCGTGTCGAGCGCACCATAGGTGCTCATGAAGCGAATGATCCACGCGCTGCTCGTCGTGTTCGTCGCCTCCGTCGCCGCTTTCGGCCAGGATGCGCCGCGTGCCCCGCAGGCCGGCCGCGGTTCACGGGCGCCGCAGTTCGTTTCGCCCGACGTGTCGCCGGAGGCGCGCGTCAGCTTCCGCATCTACGCGCCGCAGGCCCAGGCCGTGCGCTTGACGGCCGGCGACATTCCCGGCGTGGGTTCGAACACGGCGCTGGCGAAGGCCGACAACGGCGTCTGGGAAGTGACGGTGGGACCGCTCGAGGCAGGCGCGTACCGCTACAACTTCAACGTGGACGGCGTGGCGACGATCGATCCGCGGAACCCCGCGATCAGTGAATCCAACAACAACGTGTGGAGCCTGGTGTGCGTGCCCGGATCGGATCTGTTCGACACGAAGGACGTTCCGCATGGCGCGATCGCGGAAGTCACGTATCGGTCAACCGCGCTCGGGCGCTTTCGCCGGATGCACATCTACACGCCGCCCGGCTACGAGTCGGGGCGCGCGGCTTACCCGGTGTTCTACCTGCTCCACGGCGCCGGCGATAACGACGATGCGTGGTCGTCGGTGGGGCGAGCGGGATTCATCCTCGACAATCTGATTGCCGCCACCAAGGCGCGCCCGATGATCGTCGTCATGCCCGCGGGCCACACGTCGCGCGCCACCGGTGCGATGAGCAGGACGGCGACCGAGGAATTCGTGAAAGACTTCGTGAACGACGTCGTGCCTTACGTCGAGAAGCACTACCGGGTGTTGAAAGGCCGTGCGAACACCGCAATCGCGGGGCTGTCGATGGGCGGCAACCAGACCTTGCAGGTGGCAATCGCACACCTGGACCGCTTCGGGTACATCGGCGTCTTCAGCTCGGGCCTGCTCGGCGCGTTCCCGCAGCCTGCGGCACCCGGCGGACGTGCCGCCACCCCCGCGCCCCCGGCGGCCGCGGCCGAACCGCCGCTGCCAACCTCAGCCGAGTGGGAACGGCTGCACGCGGGCGCGCTCGACAACGCCGCGTCGAAGAAAGGACTCAGGGTCCTCTGGTTCGCGACCGGCAGGGATGACCGCCTGATGAGCACCACGCAGGCGACCGTGGACCTCTTCAGGAAGCACGGTTTCTCGCCGGTGTTCAAGGAGACGCCTGGCGGCCACACGTGGATCAACTGGCGCAACTACCTCGCGGACTTCGCCCCGCAGCTGTTTCGACCGGGCGGCAGAAGCACTCGGGAGAGCGGCTCGCGAGAGGAGTGACACCGCCCCAGGGCCGTGCGCGGGGTCAGCGTTTCTTCCGGCGTTCCCAGGCCGGCTTGTCGCGGGTGGGTCTCTCGCGCCGCCACGCCTCGCGTTCGGCGCCGCGGCGCGTGGCGGGAGGCCTCATCTGCTCGGCGACCGTCTTCTGACGATTCGCGCGTCCCTTCATGGCCCGCCCTCCCCGATTCTTTGTAAGAAGAGTGTGCAGTTTCGGGGCGCGCCGCTACTTCACTGCGGTCAGCTTGTCGCCCCGCGCTTCAGCGCGTCGTCTTCACGCCCTGGTTGTCCGGCGCTCCTGATCCGCGTACCGCCTGGCCGCCGCCAGATCCCTGCGCAGTTCCTCGGCCGTCCGACGGGGACCGTAGCCGGGCGTGTCGCGCTGGATGCGCCAGCCTTCCTTCAGCGGGCCCGCGTCCACCGTATCGAAGCCGAACCGATCGATCAGGCGAGCCACTGCCTCCTTGGCCTGGGGGTCGTTGCCGGCGATGACGAGCGCGCGGCGATTCTTCGTGCCCGCGGGCTGGCCATGCGTGGTCAGATCGGCGGCGTAGATGTGGTTGAACGCTTTCACCACTCTTGACTCGGGCAGATGTGCCTGCAGGAGTTCGGACGTCGTCGTTGACTCGTTGTCGAGTTCGGGGACGTGGCCGTCGCGCTGCGGGTAGTAGTTGTTCGTGTCGATCACGATCTTGCCCCGCAGCGGTTCGACGGGAACCGATCGGTAGTTCTTCAGCGGGATCGTGACGACGACGATGTCCCCCGCTCTCGCCGCCTCGACGGGCGTCGCCGCCCGCGCCTTCGGCCCGAGCTCGCGGATGAGCCCCGACAATGTTTCCGGACCGCGTGAATTGCTGATGACCACGTCGTAGCCGTTTGCGACGGCGAGCCGCGCGACTTGGCTTCCGATGTGTCCCGCGCCGATGAGCCCGATGGTTGCCATGGGATCTCCCCTTTCCGTCAGCAGGTGGCAGTCGAACCCTACGTTCTGCCCCGCGCTGTCATCAACCGCTCCAGCTGGATTCGGTGGCGCATCGGGTGCACCACCGCGTGCTCCAGCATCTGCTCGATGTTGTAGTCCTCACCCCAGCGCGACTTGTAGATAGCCGGCGCGAGTTCCGCGTCTTCCAGCGCCGCGAGATGCCGCCGCCAGGCGGCGAGCACCTCGTTCATGAACGCCCGGCCCTTCCGCGCGACGCTCACGGAATCGTGGTCCAGGTCCACATCCGTCACCGGCCGCTTCACGCATTCGCCGATCCACGTGAGATAACTTCGCGCGGAGCGCAGGACGTGTCCGCCGAGGTGTTCGGGCGACGCGTAGGATGGATCGTCGGTCTGCGGCAGCGGGATGCCTGACGCGCGAAACGCTTCCCACGTTTCATAGAACCGTTCGAGCTCGATCTCGTGGAGTTCCACGCAGCTGCGCACGGCGTTGCTCTTGAACATGTCGTCAGGTTAGCACCAATGCCTGTCGGAAATTGCGATTGGTGCTGCAGCGCAGGCAGCGGCCTGTCCCCAAGCGGGCCGTGCGGAGCGCTCCGGCGGTCAAGGCGATGAAAACGGAGCGCAGGCAGCGCTGTTTTTCCGGCCGCAGCCCGTAGCGGTCCGCCTTCGCTCGCGCTGATTGCGTGCGAGCTACGGCGGACCCGCCGTAGCTGCGGGGACCGAGAGGCAGCGAAGGCGGGTTGATCACGCGCGTACACGGGCCAGGCCGACGCTCGAGCCGAAAAACAGCGCGGACGGAGGGACGTTTTCCGGAGCGCGGAGCCCGGCACGCGACGGGACGGGCTGCTGGCTGCGGCGGATCGCCAGCGCGAATTTCCTAAAGGCATTGAGGTTAGCACCGGGAAGGCTGCCGAGCAGCAACATGCAACCGTAGAGTTGCATTTCTGCGACCGGTCGCGTATTATGCAACCAGGAGGTTGCGTATGAGCGCCGACGCCGCCGTCAATATGGACCGGATCGAGAAGCGCATCGTGCTCCGGGCACCGCGCGCCCGGGTGTGGCGGGCCCTCTCCAATGCCGCCGAGTTCGGCTCGTGGTTCGGGGTCGATTTCTCCGGCGCTTCGTTCGCCCCGGGCGCCACCGTGCGGGGCCGCATCACGTATCCCGGCTGCGAGCACCTGACCATGGAGATCGTGATCGATCGAATGGAGCCCGAACGGCTGTTCTCGTATCGCTGGCACCCCAACGCTGTCGATCCGAAAGTGGACTACTCGAAGGAACCAACGACGCTGGTGGTGTTCGAGTTGCAGGACGCGGCCGAGGGCACGCTGCTCACCGTCGTCGAATCCGGGTTCGACCGAATCCCGATAGACCGCCGCGCAGAGGCTTTTCGCAGCAACGATCAGGGTTGGGCCGAACAGGTCCGGAACATCGACCGATATGTCGCTCGCGCCTAGCAGGCGGGCGGACCGCGCCGACGTCGGCGCCTCCGCCCTCCTTTTCGCCGCACTCGGCGATCCGAAACGGCTCCAGGTCGTCGTCCGGCTGTGCCGCGACGGTCCGCTGTCCATTGCCCGTCTGACGGAAGGTTCGGAAGTCACCCGCCAGGCCATCGCGAAACACCTGCACGTGCTGGCCCGCGCCGGCGTGGTCCGCGGGTATCGCCGCGGCCGCGAGAGGCTCTGGGAACTCGAGGCGCGCCGGCTCGAGATGGCGCGTGAGTACCTGGGCTTCGTCTCGAAGCGCTGGGACGACACGCTGGAGCGGTTGAAGTCGGCCGTCGAACGGTGAGACGCAGATCGCTAGCTGTGAGTCGGCTGCGGCGCGAACTGCTTCATGAACTCCGCCTGCCGCTGCTCCATTTCCTGCTGCGTGAGATCCTCCTTGCGCGTCGCAATCGTCCAGCGGTACCCGTACGGGTCGGTGAACATTCCGCAGCGATCGCCCCAGAACTGGTCCGCCATGCGGCCCATGGGCCCGGCCGGCACCTGCGCGCCTGCAGAGACGGCGCGGTTGAACAGCGCGTCGCAATCCTCCACGTAGATCCAGAGCGACGCCGGCGAACCGCCCATCGCTTTCGGGCCCTTTCCGCCCATCATCGCGTCGTTCAGCATGATGCGCGAATCGCCGATGCGCAGTTCCGCGTGCATGATCTGACCCTCCGGACCGACCGCACGCGACACCTCTTGCGCACCGAGCGCCCTCTTGTACCAATCGATCGCCTGCGCCGCATTGTCGAGCGTGAGCTGTGGCGTGACCGTGTGGAACCCTTCCGGGACGGGCCTTCTCGCTTTCGCCATTTCGACCTCCTTGTCTGAAACGTCGAGCCCTTGCAAGCGCCGCGACCTCGACGTCACGGCACGGTGACACGTCCGGTCTTCATCGGATCGGCGCCGTCTGTCGAAGCAGATTCGACGGGATCGACCTGCGGAAGGTCGCCAGGCCGAGCTTGATGGCTGACTCAAAATGCTGCTGATCTGAACGTGGGCTGTCGTCTTTGCCGACGAGCCCGTCGTGGTCCGGCAATGGACCTTGCGGCTGTGCCATAATCCGTGCCTGCTGCCGCATCGCGCATGAGCGACCTCGCCAACCACGTCATGGGCGGCGGCTACGGCACCACCGTGCTGGCGTCCATGGACGCGGCGGCAGTTGTCCAGGTTCCCTCTGATCCGTACACTGCGGCTCGCCAGCTCGTGCTGCAGTCGGTCACGAACGCAGGCGTGGCCCAGGCACTGCTGACGAAGCTGGATCAGGCGGCAGCTGCGGGCCAGCGCGGCAACCTGAACGCCAAGGCCGGCATCGTCAAGGCATTCATCAACCAGCTAGAGGCACAGACGGGAAAGACAATCGCCGCGGAACAGGCCGCCGCGTTGATCCAGCTCGCGTGGTCACTCTAGCGCGCACGGCTCAGGTCGAGTCCTTCACTTCGGAGTCGTGTGGGTCACTGCCGGCGCGGCGACGAAATTCTTCCGGCCCTACTGTGCGATGTTCGTCCACAGCATGACGAAGAGGTTTTCGACGCCGGTTTTCAGGTGTTCGTCGGGATTGGCGTTGGGCGCTCGACTTGACGCGCCGAGAGCACATCACGCGCAGTCGTCCAACGCATGCCGGGATAACGATCGTTGTCGAGCGGCTCCAGCTTTGCCCGGCCGTCGAACATGTTACGCATGTACTGCATGCCCTGCCATGCCGGATAGAGTTCCTTCTTTCCAGGAGCAACCGTGCGCGCGACCTTGATGAGTACGCGCAGCGTTCCCAGACCTCCGGCGCGGAGCAGGCGGAACTTCGTTCCGGTGACCTCACTCACGACCGCTGCCAGCTGCCGGGCGCTGAGTTCATCGCCGGCGATTCGCAGAATGCGAGGGGTGGACGGATCAAGAGCCGCGCTCGCCGTGAATGCTGCCGTATCGTCCATCGTCGTGAAGTCCATGCGCTGTTCCGCGTTCCCCCAATAGAGGACTCGTTTCAGTCTGAAGAGGATGAGCGGCATCTGACCGGTCAGCATCTCGGCAAACGCCCCGTTGAAGATCGTGGTCGCTGAAATCGAAGTCTTGTCCAGGCGCTGGTGGAAATCCCGGCGCAGGTCGAGATTGCGATTCTCTCCCGGTGGAAACCGCGTGAAATCGATCGAGTAGTCGGACGGAATGAAGCGTGGCACGTCAGAGTCGATCGCAGCGTCGAGCAGAGCTGTTTGCGTGTCCACGATCACGTCCCGCAATCCCTGCAGCGCGGACACGACGCAGGACGCACCGCGGCATGCCGGTGTCACTTCGGACGGGTTGTCCAAGTCGACAGTGGCAATCGCTGCGCCAAGCTCCTGCAAGCGCTCGATCCTGTCTCGCGCGGTGCCGTGGCGAACAAGCGCCCTCACCCCGGCTCCCCGTTCGAGCAGAGCTCTCACGATGCGCCCGCCGAGATTGCCAGTAGCTCCCGCCACGACGATGGTGGACTCATTCATATGCCGGCGTTTCCAATGCGACCGTTGTTCACTCCTCCGATATGCCGAGCCCCGCGCAGATCTCCACGAGGGCCGCTCTGCGTGCTTCCTGCGCGGGAGTGAATACGGGAGTGCACTGGCGCAGATGCGCCTCACCCAGCCATAACCGCGCCGCAAACGCCATGCACGTCGTCTCGCCGCACAAGCCGCAGTTGGTGCCCGGCAGCCGCCTCCAGATCTCGAGGGCCGGGGGCCGCTTGCGAGTCTCGTAGGAGGGCCTGATGGAGTCGCGCTCGGCCCAGGTTTTCTCGACGAGCAGACGAATGCCGTCCAGCACGAGCCACGCGTCCACAATCTCGTCCGCCTTGGCAATTGTGATGCGACGCGGGCGTATTGCCACCATGCGGTGCCCGTCCATGTAGGTCAGGGTCTGGCTTGCGGGCGTAAACGACGCATTCCGCATCACGGCGTTCAGATACGGCATCGCCGGAGCCAGGTCGCCGTCCACGTGCGCGGTGAGGCGGATCTTCGATTCGTCGGCGACGCACGGCTGGAGCACCATGATCGCTGCGCGCTTGAAGCACGCGCCGCGATCGTCCGCCTCGGGTCCTTCCGGCATCGTGGCCGTCGCCACCCTGTGCTCGACCCAGCCCGAGCAGATGAGGTCGGCGCCGTGCTCCGCGAGGAGAGCCCTGGTTTCGCGACTCACGATCAGGGCGGGAACCGCAACCCGGCCAAGCGGAGGCGTTGGATCGATGCGCCGGTACGGCGCGCCAATGCGCTCGAGCGCCGTCGACGCGTGGTTCAGTTCCTCACGTGACGGGAACGTCGTCGTCAGGAGATCGTTTTCGTCCATTCTGATCCGCGGCGTATCTTGGACGGCCGGCAGCGATGCGACACCACGCGGCACCAGCGAACAGGCCACGACGCCAGGCTCGGCCGACGACGACAAAGGGTATCGCCATTTTGCAGCCTGCGACAGCGGTTTCGCGTGTCGATTCTTCGTGCCACTCGGGGCCGCGCAGGATTATGCTGCCGTGACTCAGTGGCCCGGCGCCTAATTACGGCGGCATTCGGACGGCGATGCATCCCGGCTGACTGCGTTGCTCCTCCGTCGAATATTCCCGATATTCTCGGTCGTCGCGCCTTGTCAGCCGGGCGCCTCGCCGTCCTCGGTGCCTCGCCGTAATTAGGCGCCGGGCCACTCAGACGCGGAAGCTAGCCAGAGGGAGATACCGTCATGCGTTCCCGAAAACTCCGACGCCGCCTGCCGACGGCGATACAGGTGGCAGTCGCGTGTACCGTTCTGTTCGCGCCGGGTTGCAGCAGGCCGGCCCCCTCAGAAGTGCGGTTGGCCGGTGACTGGGATTACTACCGCATGCTGGGCGCGGCGCCCAACGGAGGGTTCGAGGCGCGGCGCCGTTTCGGGTTCGCGCATTTCGACGGTCCGTCGGCTGACGGCGCCTGGCTGCGGCGACGCAGCGGCGAACCGCTCGAATCGATCCAAGCGGTCAGCCTCACCACCAACAAGCTGGTCGTTTCGCTCGGCGGCGGTCGCAGAATCCTGGCCGGCATCAAGGGAAACACCATCACCGGCCGGATCTACCGCGGCAACCAGCCGCTCGACCGCGTCTGGCTCACGCGGCGCGCGAGCCCGCCCGCATGGGAGCCGAACTACCCGCTGTGGCCAGGCGCCGTGTCCGAGCCCAGGTTCGCGGTCAAGATCGATCCCGCCGTACCCATGACAGCCCGCGACGGCACGACGCTCATGAACTTCGTCGCCCGCCCTGTCGGCGACGGCCCGTTTGGCGTCGTTCTGGAGCGCACGCCTTACCTGCGCACCGACAGGGCGGCCGGGGAGTTCTGGGCGTCGCGCGGGTACATCTACGTGAAGCAGGATGTGCGCGGCCGCGGCGGGTCGGGCGGAATCCTGGACATGAACGCGATGCAGGAGCAGGACGGGTACGACGCCGTGGAATGGGCGGCGGCCCTGCCGGGCAGCAACGGCAACGTGGGCATGATCGGCCGCTCGAACCCCGGGCTCTATTGTTGGTACGCCGCCATCGCCCAGCCTCCCCATCTCGCGACGATCGCGCCCGCGGTGGCGACCGCCGATCCGCTGCGGCTGGTGCCGTACATCGACATGGTGTTCTCGCCCACCATCATTCCGTGGCTCTGCCTGACGGCGGTGAAGGAAACGCTGTCGGACATCAGCAACGTGGACGAGGTCCGGGCCTTCAACCATCTGCCTTTGATCGAAAGCGCGCAACTGGCGGGATGTCCGCGTCCCCGCTTCTGGGACGACTGGTTCAATCATCAGAAAGAGGACGATTACTGGCGATCCTTGAGCATCGAACGCCGCCTGGACAGGGTACGGGTTCCGGTGCTTGGCATTGCCGGCTGGTACGACGATGCGCGCGGGACGATTCGCAATTACGTGGCGATGAATGCGCTCGCGCGGCATCCGTTTCAGCACGTGGTCATGGACGCCGGCGCGCACAAGGGCATCGACTACGTGAACGGCGACTTCGGGCCGAAGGGACGCATCGATTCCCGGATGCTTCAGCTCCGCTGGTTCGACCACTATCTGAAGGGACTCGCGAACGGCGTGGACACCGAGCCGCCGCTGGATCTCTTCATCATGGGCGACAACACGTGGCGGCAGGAGCGCGAGTGGCCGCTGGCCCGAACGGCGTGGACTGATTTCTATCTTCGACAAGGAGGCGTGCTGGACACCGTGGCTCCCGGCAGCGAGGCCGCCGACGAGTACCGGTACGATCCGGGCAACCCCACGCCCTATCTGGTGGACGCCCGTGAGCTGGAGTTGAACATCAACGAGGACTACCAGGCCGTTCACGCGCAGCGCAAGGATCTGCTGACCTACACGACCGCGCCGTTCCACAAGGACACGGAGATCACCGGTCCGATGACGGCGACGCTGTGGGCGGCCACCGACGCACGCGATACCGATTGGAACGTGATGATCCTGGACGTCTACCCCCACGGACGGGCGGTGCGCATCCAGGACGGCGTGGCGCGCGCTCGTTTCCGTGACGGCTTCGACCGGCCGTCGCTCCTCACGCCGGGACAGATCTACCGGTACGACATCGATCTCTGGTTCACGGCGCTGGTGATCCCTGTCGGGCACCGCATCCGGGTGGCGATCGCGTCGGCGGCGTTTCCCAAGTACGACCGGAATCTCAACACGGGCGGGAACAACGAGCGGGATACGACGTACGTCGTGGCGCAGCAACGGATTCTCCACGACGCGGCGCATCCGTCGCACGTGCGGTTGCCCATCATCCCGCGTTAGCGCGCAGCGTCCTTCGCGTCCGTGCGAGGCGCAGCGGGGAGTGCAGCCCGCCCTCATCCTTCCAGTCCGCCCACGGACGGCCGATTCGTGGTGTCTTCCGCGACCATCCGGAGGGCACACTCATCTTTCATGCGCGGCGATACCTGGTAATCCTGGCGGGCGTGGCGATTCTCGCAGCGCCCGGCGTACAATCCCTCGACTGCCCGACCGGAAATCGAGCACGCCTCGATTTCGCACCTGCTCCGGGTGACACTTGGCGCGTCGCCAGGTGTTCAACTGTCAGCGTGAAGGAACGCGTCCTGGACGTCGAAGACTTGAGCCGGCGGTACGGCCCGATGGTGCTGCGGCGTTGCCGCCAACTGCTCCGCAACGGAGACGAGGCGGCCGACGCCTGCCAGGACGTGTTCCTCCGCCTGCTCGAGAATCGCGGCCGTCTGTACGCCGGCCACCCATCGAGTCTCCTCTACCGGATCGCCACCAATGTCTGTCTGAATCGAATCCGGGACCGCGGCAGGCAGCCGGAGACGCCGGACGAGGAGTTGCTGTACAGGATCGCATCGGCCGAAACGCCAGGCGGCGGCAGCGACGCGCGGCTGCTGCTCGACCGGCTGTTCGGGCGACATCCGGAATCGAGTCGCACGATCGCCGTCCTGCACTTCGTGGACGGTTTGACGCTCGAGCAGGTCGCAGTCGAAACCGGTCTCTCGGTCTCGGGTGTCCGGAAGCGTTTGAGGAGGCTGCGCCGAGACGTGGCGGAGATGGAGCGATGAAGTCAGACAGCGGCAAGGCGGCCATTCCCGACCTGTTGCTCGAGCGGTACCGGTTGAACGAAGTGTCGCCGGCCGAGAGGACAGAGATCGAGCACCGGCTTCGCGACGACGAGACGCTTCGCCGACGCCTCGACGAGATCGAGCGATCGGACGAGGCGATCCGCGCGATGGATTTCACCGCGTCGTTGGCAGCGCAACTCCAGGGCCGAGCGGCGCTCAACGCCGCACATGACCGGCCGCACCCGGGGGCGAACAGCGGCGCAGCAAGAAGAGTCCTGCGCTGGGCGCTGCCGTTGGCCGTCGGTGTCACGGCGATGGTTGTCGTCGTGATTGGCTCTCGCACCGGCAGCCTCCGGCCGGGTTCCACGGGGGAACGCATCAAAGGGCTGCGCCCCTCGCTATCGGTGTTCCGCCAGACACCGCAGGGCAGCGAAGCGCTGACCGACGGGGTCGCCGCACGGCCGGGCGACGTCGTCCGGGTCGCCTACCAGGCGGCCGGCCAATCATATGGCGTCATCGTCTCAATTGACGGGCGGGGCGGCGTCACCATGCATCTTCCGGCGACGGGTCGGGAGGCTGCGCGGCTTCGGTCCGGCGACAGGGTGTTGCTCGATCAGGCGTACAAGCTGGATGACGCACCCCGTTGGGAGTGCTTCTACTTCGTGACGGCGCGGGAACCGTTCGACATGCAACCGGTCGTCGAGGCCGCGAAGCGGGAAGCGGCGCTTCACCGCACCTCGCCGCCTGCGACGCTGCCGCTCTCGCGCGGCCTCGGACAATCGACATTCGTCCTCCGGAAAGAGCACAGACCATGAAGTGGCTTCTCAGTGCGTGCGTCTCTCTCGTTGCGCTTGCCGCGCTGCCCGATACGGCGCTGTGCGCCGGCGTCCTCCAACGCTACCTGCTCGTCGCCGGAGCCAACTACGGAGGCCTGGATCGGCCCCGGCTTCAGTACGCGGTCAGCGACGCCGAGCGCTTCGGGCGTGTTCTCGTCGAACTCGGCGGGGTGGCGCCGGCCAACGAGATCGTCCTGAAGGAACCGAGACTGCGGGATTTCCTGCAGGCGCTGGATCTGCTGTCGGCGCGCGTCACCGAGGGGCGGCGTGCCGCGGCCGGCAACGGCGGCGGTCGTAGCGAGGTGCTGGTGTACTACTCGGGCCACGCGGACGAAAAAGGACTGCTGCTCGGCGACGATCGCTACTCGTAGGGCAGCCTTCGCGACCGCCTGGATCAGATCCCCGCGGATGTCCGCATCGCGGTGCTCGACGCGTGCGCATCCGGCGCGTTCGTCCGCATCAAGGGAGGCAAGACGCGTCCGGCGTTCCTGGTAGACGAGTCGTCCACGATGCGGGGGCACGCGTTCCTGACGTCGAGCTCGGAAACGGAGGCGGCGCAGGAATCGGATCGCATCGGCGCATCGTACTTCACGCACTACCTCGTTTCGGGCCTGCGGGGCGCGGCCGATTCGTCCGGCGACGGCAAGGTCACGCTGAACGAGGCGTATCAGTTCGCCTTCAACGAGACGCTCGGACGCACCGAGCAGACCAGGGGTGGCGCGCAGCACCCGTCCTACGACATCACCATGTCAGGCAGTGGAGATGTCGTGATGACGGACATGCGCCAGACGTCGGCCACGTTCGTCCTCGGCGAGGAAATGGCGGGACGGTTCTTCATTCGAAACGCCGCGCAGCAGCTCGTCGTCGAACTCTACAAGCCGGCGGGTCGCAAGGTGGAGCTCGGCCTCGAGCCGGGCACCTACGAGGTGCGGCTGGAGCGCGGGACGGGGTCTTTCGTCGGAAAGGCGCAGGTCGGCGAAGGAGGACGCGTTGTGCTCGACGCGGCGTTGTTCCACGTGACGACGCCGGAAGCAACGCGGCGCAGAGGCGTCGAGGCTCCGAGCTATGCGGTCGCAGGCAGAAACCGGATCGAACTGGCTGTACTGGGCAGGGGGGCTTCAGCCGCCGGTTTCGCGGGAGTCCAGTACACGCGCTACGTCCGGGAAAACCTCGCCGTGACCGTAGGCTTCAGCGGCGCCTCCACGCGCACTTCCTCGGTTTTCGCGTTCCCGGTCAGCCTCAAGTGGAATCCCAGGACGGGCGAGCCGTGGAACCGCCCATTGAAGCCGTACCTGCTGGCGGGATTCGGCCCGATCTTCGGTACGGACCTGGCGATGTTCGCTGCGGGGGCGGCCCAGCCGACCTGGTTCCTCCCCGGCACGCACACGACCTTCGAGGGACATTTCGGCGCGGGCTTCGACATGCACATCGCGCGTTCCTGGTCGATCGGATTGACCGGCATGTACACCTCGATGCGCGACTTCCCGCATCCTTTCAATCAGTACTACTATCAGGATGGCTTGCAGCTTGGCTTCACGTTCGGCTGGTTGTTCGGCCGCGGCCGCGGCCCGCGCTGACCGGGCCGGGAGGAATCATGCTGCGGATCCTGCGAGGTCTGGGCAGCCGATCGCTGGAGTGTGGGTGTTTCGTCGGCGTATACGAAACCTACGCCGGAGCGACGGTAGAGGTCGTGGAGGAGCGCGACCCTCGGTGCGCGGAACGCTCGCACGAAGACGGGCGAGTCATCTTGCCAGTCGATGGCGACAACAATTCAATTCATCCGCCGGCCAGGGCGGGCCACACCGCGATCTTGTCCTCGGGGTGCAGGATGACTTCTGAACGGTGGCGCGGTCCCTCGTGAAGGCGGTTGACGCTTCCCTTGGCGGGGGGATTGGGTGGAAATGCCGGGCTGCCGAGACGCGTCCACGCGCACCGGGTGCGAGACGGACTGCTGGTGCAAGCGGGACGCCAGATCGCGCTCGTCTCATTCGTACCGCAGTGCGACCGTCGGGTCCACTCGAGTCGCGCGGCGCGCCGGCAGGTACGACGCCAGGAATGCTACCAGCGCCAGCAGCAGTGCGACGCCGGCGAAGGTCAGCGGATCGGTTGCGCTCACGCCGAACAACAGCGACTGCATGGTGCGGGTCAACGCAAATGAACCTGCGACGCCCGCGGCCACGCCTATCGCGGCGGTCAACATGCCCTGGCTGAGCACCAGGCGCAGCACACTGCCGGCGGAAGCGCCCAGCGCCATGCGCACGCCGATCTCGCGCGTGCGCCGCGCCACCGAGTAGGCCGTGACGCCGTAGATGCCCGCCATCGCGAGCAGCAGCGCCGTGCAGGCGAACACGGCGATCAGAATCAGATTGAAGCGGCGCGTGTCGAGCGACGCCGAGAAGATCTGCGAAAACGTGCTGAATCCGGGCGGCACATCGGGATCGAGCGTGCGCACGACGTCCCGCGCGGCAGGCAGAATGGCGGCGGGCCCGGCGCCGGCACGCATCACGACCATCAACCGCGTGGCCTGCGGGCGCTGGCGATAGTTGACGTAGATCGTCGGACGCGGCCGCGCCTCCAGGCTCCCGCTGCGCACGTCTCCCACCACGCCCACGATGGTCAGCGGGCGCAGATCGCCGTCCATGTTGCCGAACTCGATCAGGTGGCCCAGCGGATCCTGCCCGGCGAACTTCTCGCGTGCCAGCGACTGGCTGATCAGGGCCGCGTGCGGCGCGTCCATGGTGTCGCGGCCGTCGAACAATCGCCCGCGGAGCAGCGGAATGTCGAGCGCGCGAAAGTAACCTTCGCTGGTCGCGCAATAGTCGGCGTCGCCGGTGCGCCAGGATTGATGGAACAGCGCTTCGAGGTCGCGCATGGTGCCGGGCACGGGATCCTGCGGATTCATGAGCACGTAGGTTCCGTCGGCGACGTCGCCGGCCAACGGCAGCGCGTTGGTCGCGCCCACATCCTGCACGCCGGGAAGGCGGCGCAGGCGCGCGAACAGCTCGTTCACGACCTGCACGCGACGCTGCTTGTCCCGCTCGACCTGGGCCCAACGCGCCGCGCTGTCGGCAGGCGGGAGCGCCAGGTCCATCGTGACGATATGGTCGGTGCGGAAGCCGGGATCGACTGACAGGACGCGCAGCAGGCTGCGGCCCAGCAAGCCCGCGCCCACCAGCAACACCAGCGTGATGGCCAGTTGCGCGGCAATCACGACGCGGCCCACGCGTTGCGCGTGCAGGGTGCCGGCCTCACCGCGGGCGCCTTCGGCCAGCGCGCGTGGCGACTCGCCGGAGGTGGCGCGCAGTGCGGTGAGAATGCCCAGGGCCGCCGCCACCAGCACCGAGATGCCGAGCGCAAAAAGGAGGACCGGCAGATTGACGGCGACATCCTCCAGTCGCGGCAGGTCGTGCGGGGCGATCGCCGACAGCGCCCGCACTCCCCACATCGCTGCCAGCACGCCCAGGGCTCCGCCCGTTGTGGCCAGCAGCAGCGCCTCCGTGAGGAACTGGCGCACGAGACGGCGACGTCCGGCGCCAAGCGCACTGCGGAGGGTCAGCTCGCGATTGCGCGCCGCGGCCTGAGCCAGCAACAGATTGACAACGTTGGCGCAGGCGATCAGCAGCAGGAATCCGACTGCTCCCAGCAGGATCAGCAGCGACGGACGCGCGCCACTGGTCAGGTTTTCCTGCAGGGGGATTGCCGCCACGTCCACCATCATGGTGTCGCGACCATACTGCCGCTTCAGGAGGGCCGCGATGGCCGACAGCTCCGCGCGCGCCCGCGCCAGCGACACGTTGTCGCGCAGCCGCGCGATGACGTGGAAGTTGTGCGCCGTGCGGCTCGGCAATCGCTGCAAGAGTTCGCGCGGCACCCAGACGTCCGAATCGCCGGGGAAGCGGAAGCCGGGCGGGAGCACGCCGACCACCGCGGCCGACTGATTCTCGACCGTCAGCCTGAGTCGCGAGAGATCGGTCGCGCCGCCCAGATATTGCTTCCAGTACGCGTAGCTCACCAGCGCGACCGGAGCCGCGCCGAAGCGCTGATCGTCGGGCGCGAAGCCACGGCCCAACGTCGGCTGCACCTGCATCACGGGAAAGAAATCGCGCGACGCGTAGGCGACCAGGGTGCGCGTGGGCTCGGAACCGCCCGAGACCGAGGTCAGCCACCACGCGTACTCGGCCACGCCGGCCAGGGAGTGATTCCGGGCGCGCACGTCCTCGAAGTTGGGGTCGGCGAAGGACATGCGGTTGCCCTTGGCGCCGACTTCCCGCAGTTCGACGATGCGATCCGGCTCGAAGTACGGCAGGGGTCGCAGGAGGACGCCATAGACCACGCTGAAAATCGCCGTGGTTGCGCCGATGCCGAGCGCGAGCGTCAGGATGGCGACGGCCGCAAATCCCGGATTGCGGCGCAGCAGGCGCAGGCCGTAGCGCAGGTCGGCGGCACACTGCTCGACCACGGCGCCCGCGCGCACGTCGCGGACCTGCTCTTTGACCTCTTCCGCGCCGACCTCGATGCGTGCCGACCGCCGCGCCTCGTCGGGCGACATTCCCGTGGCCATCTTCTCGTTCGCGAGCAGATCGAGGTGGGCGCGCAACTCGGCGTCGAGTTCGCGCTCGACGCGGGACCTGCGAAACAGATTACGAAACAGGCTGCCACCGCGCGCGAGACACCCCATATATCGCCCCTACGTCGCTTCGATTGCCCGCGCGATCGCCGTCGAAATCCGGCGCCACTCGCTGGTTTCCACGCTGAGCTGCCGCCGTCCGGCTTTCGTCAACGTGTAGTACTTCGCCTTGCGGCGGTTTTCCGACTCGCCCCACTCGGAGCGCAGCCAGCCCTTTTCCTCGAGCCGGTGCAGCGCCGGAAACAACGAACCCGGTTTCACCTGGAACGCACCGTGCGTGACCTGCTCGATGCGCCGGGAGATACCCAGGCCGTGCAGCGGTCGCAGCGCCACGGCGGTCAGGATGAGCAGGTCGAGGGTGCCTTGCAGCAGATCGCTTCTGTCGTCGGGCACGAGGTGCTCCTATAGCACGGCTATAGGAGCATAGGCGTTCACCTATAGAATGTCAATTAGGAGAAGCGCAGCTGGCTGGCGACAATGCCGGCGATCGAAAACCGCGCCGCTGCGATGTGGGAACGGACGCGTCACACTCCGGCGACGACCATCCCGCGTGCGCGCACCTTCAGATCCTCCGTCTCGTCGGGCTCGAGCAGCGCCGCTTCGAGCGCGGTTGGACTGAATACTCGGCACGTGAAGACGTTGACCGCCACCGAAGTCAGCCGCAACTTCAGCCGCGTACTCGATGATCTCGAACACGGCGGAGAAGAGGTCGTGATCGTACGGGGCAAGCATCCGGTCGCCAAGCTGGTGCCGGGGGCTCCGCGACTGACCGCGCTCGAGGCGCTCGGAGATCTCTACCGCACGCTCGACGACGCGGAGGGAAGAGCCTGGCTCGACGACATGGTCGGAGCTGACCGACCGCTTCGACGGGAGACCCGCGATCCATGGGCGTGATCATCGATACGTCCGTCTGGGTCGCTGTCGAACGCGGGAGGCTGGCGCCGGCCGATGTCGCGGCGATCACCGGCGAGGAACCCGTGTACGTGGCGCCGCCGGTGCTGGCCGACCTCGAATACGGGATCCATCGCGCGAGCACCGCGGACCAGCGGCACAAGCGAGCTGCCGCCGTGGCACGAATCAGGCGGAAGCCTTGTCTGGTCGTCGATGCCGAAACAGGAGTGACGTTCGGTCGGCTCGCGGCCGACCTCGACTCGAAGGGGTGGCCATCCACCTATCACCTGCAGGACCTCTGGCTCGCGGCCCTTGCCGTCCAGCACAACCTCAAGATCCTGACCGGCAATGCGCGGCACTTCCAGGGGATTCCTGGCCTCACGGTCCTGTCGGTGCCGCTGCCGAATCGCCCTGCGAGATGAGGGCCGTGGTTCAGCGCAGCGGAAGTGGAGAGGTGGCTCCTCAGGCCATTCGGCGCCTAATGCGGTGAAGTTCGGTCGCCGGGAACATCGCCGCTTGTGGTTGCTCGAGGCGCGTTGCGCGCCTTGACACTCACAGCGGGCGCGACCGCCGCTGGCAAGCCCGGTTTACTGTTCGACCTGCGTGAAAACGCGCAGGTGGAGGTCCGACGTCCTCGTCGGCTCGGCGAGCCTCATTCGCCAGACAATCGGACCACTGACGTCACCCGGTTCGAGGCGCTGGCGTGTGCCGAGAGCGGGTGAGAAATCGAACCATGCGCCGACGCCGGCCTTCCCGTTTGACGCGTTGAGCACCTGCGGCGCGAATTCCCTGTCCACGTTGCCCTTGCCGGAGCCGAACTCCACGACTTCCACCCTGACCGGCGGGAGGATCGTCTGCTTCGTGCTGTTCCTGATGCGCACCGGGAGGGCCACCTCCCTGGTCGCCATGTCGTAGCTGGCTGGGTCGAAGATGAACTCGATCCTCTCGCTGAGCTCGGTCTCGATGCGCGTGGGCTGGGACGGCTTCTTGGCGGCAGTCCTGTCGACGGCCTTCGAGCCGTCGTTCAATGCGGGCTTCCGGGTGTCGAACCAGGTGATGCCGAGGACACCGTCCTTGTTCACCGCAAGTGCCGGCTGGAACTGCCGCGCGTCGTCGTCGGATCGAAACACACCGACTGTGTCGACCGAGCCGTACACCGCGCCGACGTAGATCCGTCCCGCGTGTGTTCCGACGGTCTGATCGACAACCATCTGGTCGTGGTCGTAGCTGTAGCCGAGATCCGCGGCGGGCGCCCAGGTGAGGCCGCCGTCCTCCGAACGATGGAAGTGCAGGGCTGCGTGTGTTCCTCCCCGGGCGTCTCGCACGAAGACCAGGGCGGCGAACAGCGCCGTTCCTCTGGCGGAGAAGGCGACCTGCGGATCGGCGCCGCCGAGCTCCGTCTGCTCCGCGAGGGACGAGGCCGGCTCCCGCACAAGCCGCGACGACGGCGAACCACAGTCTCATGGCATGCATTCTCGCCTCCCGCGGTGACGAATCGGCAGGGGTTACTCGACGTGCAGAGCAGCAATCGGGATCAACGCCGGTGACGCGTCGCGCGGTCAGCCAGCAGACGCCGAGCGCGATCAGGGCCAACCGTGCGGTTCCCGAGGCCAAGCGCGCACGGGACCCGTCTCACTGCGGTTCCCCGCGAACAGCCTGGAACCCCTGTTTCCGCGCTTGTATCCGCACGCCTGACGGGTTCGGAACGTGAGGTCTGCATCACCACCACGAACGTCGCGCCGCCTGACCCTCGTCCTCGTGTTGGAAGTGGACCTGCTCTGGGATGATTCGCGCGTCGCCGCCTTCGCGACGCCAGGGCACTCGCCCTTGGTCGGCCCGAGGCGCTCATGGTTCCGACCGTGGGGCATCGGACCCCTTGTCGTCCACGCCCTCGGCGCCCCACAGCAGCGTGGTCAACCGTCCGGCAATGGCGGACGGCGGGCGCTGGTAGCGGGTCACCAAGGCGTCGAGGCGGGCGCCGCCTCGGTACTCCGCCACGAGCGCCGCGTCCTCTTCGCCGGTCCATCGGAGCCGCTCGCGCTCGTACAACCGCCGCTCGCCCGACACCGAGAGTTCTGCCTCCTCTTCAATCGCCAGTTTGCCGGCCAGCCGCGGATGCGCGTCGAAGAAGCGCTGCCGGGCGGTGTCGAGGGGCACGCCGCCGTCCCGGTCGGCCTGAATTACCTGTGCGACGTCGCGGCGAAGCGCCGCGTAGTCCACGCTCTCCCGCACCCACCGCTGCAGTCCTGACTCACGCAGATCCTCGACACGCAGCCGTTCGCCGGTCACGCGCACCGACAGGTGGGCGCGCGGAGTGATTTGAACGGGCCCGATCGACGTCTCGCGCACCTGCGCCGCGATCATCGCCTGCGCGAGCCCGCGCTCGATCTGTTCGCGCTCCGCCTTGACGAGTCGCAGTTCGGCCGTGAGCATCCGCTCGCGACGCAGCAGATCCAGGTAGCGCGTTTCCATCGTGGCAGCCGCGTCGTCGGTCCGCGCACGCGACTCTTCGCCCTGGACGGCCGCGGCCGGACTCGGCGTGCGCGTCCGACTCTCCCGAACACGGTCCGCACGCCACACGCGAGCATCCTGCCGCCCCTCGATGAAGACAACGGCCTCGCCCGTCTCCGGGTGCACGTACCCCCGGGTCCGCGGCGTTCCGCGCCCGACCGGGAACTCCACGGGTGGCTGGTCCACCGGGTATCCGCGCTCGCGAAACCTCGCGCGCAACGACTCCGGCCATGGGTTCTGTGGGATGGTCATGGCGGTGCCTATCGCCGAAAACGGTCGAGCAGCGTGCCGATCGTCTGAAGTGCCCGGTCGAGGACATCGGGGCTCGGCATCGGAATCTTCAGGTAGTCGCGACCCGTTTGCGGATCCCGCTCCACGAACCGAAGGCCTTTGCGCTCGCCCGGCGATGTGCGCGACGCGGTCGCCAGCTGCTCGAGCAGGCTCAGGCCGGTCTGCAGCAGTCCGCTCCAGGGGTCGGCGGCAGGACCCATCGAGGACGGGGTGATGCCGCCGGGCCTCGCGGGCGCCGCGGCGGCGCGCGGCGCCGCGGCGGCACTCGATTCGGCGGCTCGCGGCTCCTCGCGATCTTCCGTTTCGGGCTCGGCAATCCGCGCCTCGTCACGGTCCTCCACAGCCGGCACCACGATCGCCGACGTCGTCTTTTCGACGGTCTCCATGAACCGATTCAGGCGGCTGCCGCCGAGGAACACCTCCTTCTCGCCGCCATCGAGCACGCCCGCGAACAGCGACTTCTTGAACTGCAGCACCGACAGCATTCCCTCTTCGATGGTGCCCTGCGCGACGAAATTGACGACGCGAACGGGCCGCCGCTGGCCGAGGCGATGCACGCGGCCGATGCGCTGCTCCAGCACCGCCGGATTCCACGGGAGGTCCATGTTGACCACCACTGAGGCGTGCTGCAGGTTCAACCCCACGCCCCCGGCGTCGGTCGCAAGAAACGCGCGGCAGCGCTCGTCCTCCCGGAAGCGGTCGACGAGCGCCTTGCGTTGCGACCCGGGGACGCCTCCGTGGAAGAGCACGTGGTCGTACCTCTTCCGTTCGATCCGTCTCACGAGCAGCTCGTGCATGCGCAGCCATTGACTGAAGACGACGGCCTTCGAGCCCGGTTGTTCAAACACTTCATCGAGCAGCGTGGCCAGTTCGTCGGCCTTGACACCGAAGTCGGTCTCGTGGTCCAGCAGATACGTGCTGTCGCAGCTCATCCGCATGTTCTGAAGCGCGATCATGAGCCGGCGCTGGTCGGCCTCGGAGAGGAACTTGTACTTGCGCCACTTGTGGACGAGTCTGGCGACGAGCTCACGGTTCTCCTCGTGGTGCCGGCTCTGCTCGGGCGTCATCGGGACGAAGAAGTTCTTGTCCAGCCGCTCGGGAAGCTGGCTGAGGACTTCGTCCTTCTTCCGGCGGATCAGGATCGGAGCCAACGTCCTGCCGATGCGATCCAGATCGCGGTAGCCGACGACCTTGCCGTGCTCGTCGTGGACCTGATGATCGGCCAGGAACCGGAAGGTCGGCCCGAGTCGGTGCCTGTCGACGAACTCGACGATCGAGACGAGTTCCTCCAGCCGGTTCTCGAGCGGTGTCCCGGTGAGGACAATGGCATAGGGGGAGCCGATGCGCTTGACGCTGCGCGCCGTCCGGGTATTCCAGTTCTTGATTCGCTGCGCCTCGTCGAGAATCACCAGATCGGGCGACCACGACGAGATCAGATCGAGATCGGCGTGAACCGTGTCGTAGTTGGTGATCTTGAAGAAGCCGTCGGACGCCGCGTAGTGCTGTTCGCGGCGGGCACGCAGCCCGCCGACCACGGTCGCCTTGCGGTCGGTGAACCGGGCGATCTCGCGCTCCCACTGGTGCTTGAGCGACGTGGGGCACACAATCAGCACGCGCTCGACGCCGAAGTGGCGCGCCATGATCTCGGCGGCCGCGATCGCTTCGACGGTCTTGCCCAGTCCCATCTCGTCGCCAATCAGACATCGGCCCGAACGGGCGGCGAACAGCGCGCCCTCGCGCTGATACGAGTAGAGCTCGCCCCTGATCAGCTTCCGAAACGCGGGGGCACGCGGGCCGCGGGGAAAGGCTTCGGCGATGGCTCGCTCGCGGCGGGTCTTGTCCCGCACTTCCGCCACGAAGGCGAGCACATCGTCATAGCACCGCAGGTCGTGCCCGAAGCGGGCCGCTTCGGAGAGGAACGATTCGAACGTCGCGTATGCTTCGGCCCGCAGCGCCCGATCGGCGTCGAAGTGCTTCGTCCCCAGCGCCGCCAGCCCCTTGGGGCACTCGGTGCCGGGACGGAACTTCACCGCCCGCTTCGCGCCGTATTGCAGGACGATCTCGCTGTAGGGCGGCCTGAACCCGCGCAGAAGCGTCACCCGCACGGCCCGCCGCTTCTCCAGCTGCCCGAGCACGAACTCGATGTGCTTGCAGGTGCCGAGCGTATTGGTCGCAAAGTCCCCGCAGCTGCAGTAGTTGTCGCCCGGCCGGGCGCCGCGGATCGCCACGTGGTAGGTGCCGGCGGTCTGCGGGTTGCTGACCTGGAAATCCGAGAACACCGGCTCCGCCCCCGTGTTCTTCAGACTGAATGCCTGCTGGCGGCCATACTGTCGCCGCAGCTCGCGTTGCCAGGCTTCGAGCGACATGTCCGGCGGTTTGTGCAGGCGTGAGAGCTTGCGGGTAGCAGTGGCGGTCGGCACGGCGCGGGGTTTCGCCCTTTCCATGGTTGACTCCAACGTGAAATTGGGCAAGATACCACAAGGGCCGGCGCGCAACCATGCGCGTCAGGCGCAGAAATCTGATGGAATCTGAGAATCTGATATATTGCGACCATGAAGACGTTGACCGCCACCGAGGTCAGCCGCAACTTCAGCCGGGTGCTCGACGAGCTCGAACGCGGCGGAGAAGAGATCGTGATCGTACGGGGCAGGCATCCGGTGGCCAAGATGGTCCCGGGGGCTCCCCGGCTGACCGCGCTCGAGGCGCTGGGAGATCTCCACCGCACGCTCGATGACGCGGAGGGCAGAGCCTGGCTCGAGGACATGGCGCGCGCCGACCGGCCGCTTCGACAGGAGGTCCGCGACCCGTGGGCGTGATTCTCGACACATCCGTATGGGTTGATGTCGAACGTGACAGGCTGGCGCCGGCGGATGTCGCGGCGATCACCGGCGAGGAGCCCGTGTACGTGGCGCCCCCGGTGCTGGCCGAACTCGAATACGGCGTCCATCGCGCGAGCACCGCAGGCCAGCGGCACAAGCGAGCTGCCGCCGTGGCGCGAATCAGGCGGAAGCCCTGTCTGGTGGTCGATGCCGAAACCGGCGTGACGTTCGGTCGCCTCGCGGCCGACCTCGACTCGAAGGGGCGGCCGTCGACCGTTCACGTGCAGGACCTCTGGCTCGCGGCCCTGGCCGTCCAGCACAACCTCAAGATCCTGACGGGCAATGCAAAGGACTTCCAGGGCATTCCTGGCCTCACGGTCCTGGCGCTGCCGAACCGCCCTACCCGATAAGAGGCCGCGATTCACTTTCCCAGGCTGCGCGAGATTCTGCCCGGCCGCCTGCGTCAGTTGACAGGCGGCACCGGCACGTCATTTGCTCCTCGAGGACAACACATCGCAAACACTGACGCGTTCTGGCCTCCACCGACGCCCGATCGGTATCCGAGGAGTGCAGATGCCTGCCCTTTGTTCCGTCGGACTCGACACCAGCCGGCTGGCCGGCGAAGTGCGAGCCATGTACACACGTGTCGCCGACAATCCCGGAGGCGACTACCACTTCCATCGCGGCCCCGACTATGCCGTTTCCGTTCTCGGCTACGGCCGCGCCTCGCTCGACTCGCTTCCCTACGGCGTCACCTCACGCTTCGCCGGCGTCGGGAACCCTCTGGCCATCGCGCCCGTCCTGCCCGGCGCCCGCGTGGTTGATGTCGGCGGCGGCGGCGGCACCGATTTGCTGCTCGCAGCCCGGCAGGTCGGGCCGTCCGGACGGGTGATCGGCGTGGACATGACGGGTGAGATGCTGGAACTGGTCCGCGCCGGGGCCGACCGGCTGTACCTGACAAACGTCGTTGCGATCGAGGGCGACGCGACGTCGCTGCCCGTCGAGTCCGAGTGGGCGGATGTCGTGATTTCGAACGGCGTGCTGAACCTGGTGCCCGACAAGGACCGTGCCCTTGCCGAAATGTGGCGAGTGCTGGTGCCCGGAGGGCGTATGCAGTTCGCCGACATCCTCCTCCGAGAAGGGCTGTCCGAGGACGAGCGGTCCGACATCGACCTGTGGACCGGTTGAATCGCCGGGGCTCTGCTGGAGGCAGAGATGCCGGCCGTCCTCGCCGCTCGCGGCTTCACCGACGTGCGGATCACCGAGCGTTTCGATTGCTTCACCGGGACACGCAAGGAGCGCACGGCCCATCGCTACGGCGTCTTGGTGTGAACATCTTCGCGCGCAAGCCGCTCTGACGAAGGAGACGGCCAGGTGGACGGTCGCCATTCCGCCCGACCTCAGCTCCCGCCGGACACGATGCGTGTCGGGGAGCGAAGCGGCCGGCGCCTCGAGCACTGTCATGCCGCGCCGCGTCTTTGTTCGGCGTGGCCCGGCGGTCGAAGCGCGGCGTCGGCCTCTGGTCCGGCGCACGTCGCCGCTGCGTAGTGTCGTGACGGGTCGAGCACTTAGAGACGAACGGCGCCTCCGCCCTCGGGTCCCACTTGTAGCCCGCGGAAAGCAGCGGGCCGACGCCCGCCGCCTCTTGAGGGGGCCGGCACAGATGGAGATCAAGACGTTGATCGATCCCTTGCCAGCGCGGCGTCGGCCAGCGCCGCGTTCTGGCGCAGCTGGCGGGCGACCTCATAACCATCCATCCCTGGCAGACCGAGGTCGAGAAGCGCCACAGTGGGCAGGAAGTCGCGCGCCATCTGCGGCGCCGTCGGACCGTCCCCGGCCGTCATGACTTCGTGCCCCTCTGCCCGCAGCAGCAGGGCGAGCAACTCCGCAGCATCCGCATTGTCGTCCACGACGAGAATCCGCTTGGGGCGTGAACCGCCCGCTGGCGTATCGGCCTGCACTCCCGAAGGTGGAGTCGTCGTCTGAGAGGTCCCCGGGCGAAGCGGCAGGCGCACGACGAACTCGCTGCCCATCCCGTCCCCGGCGCTGCGCCCTTCCACGCTGCCGCCGTGCAGGGTCACCAACCGGCGAACCAATGTCAGGCCAGGAGGACGTAAAGCGCGGACTCATCCTCATTCTTCGCGGTCGCAAGGCCGAGATGCTGACCGACGGCCACCGAACGGCGTCACGCGGGCGGCGCTCTGTCCGGTCACGCCACTCGCGCCCGGACCTGCGATTCAATCGTCTTCCCCGTCGTCTGCCTGGCGCGGCGCAGTTCGTAGTCCGACTGCAGATCGAGCCAGACCTCCGGCGAGGTGCCGAAGTACCTGCCGAGTCGGAGGGCGGTGTCCGCCGTGATGGCGCGGGTGCCGTTGACGATTGCGCCGATGCGGTTGGGCGGCACGGCGAGCGCCCGCGCCAGGGCGTTGATGGAGATCCCCAGCGGCCGCATGAACTCCTCCCGGAGGATTTCGCCGGGAGGAATCGGATCGAGCCATTTTGGTCGCTGCGCCATTCCTCGCTCCTTCAGTGATAATCCACGATCTCGACATCGTGCGCATCCCCGTCGCGCCAAGTGAAGCAGATGCGCCACTGGTCGTTGATCCGGATGCTGTACTGACCGCGCCGCTCACCCCTCAACGCCTCGAGACGATTGCCCGGCGGGGCGTTCAGGTCCTCCAACGTCCGCGCGCGGTGCAGGTAGAGGAGCTTGCGCCTGGCCTGCCGCTCGACGGCCTGCCAGCGCCCGACCGCCACGTCGTTGAACAGCGCTTCGGAGTCCCTGTCCCTGAAGGACCGGATCATCAATCGTCGATTGTATGACGCGTGACGTCATACGTCAAGGCTGGGCGGCAGCGCGCGGAGAAGCAACGCGCGCAGGCGAACTCGGGCGTTGCGCCGAACGGGGTCGTCGCGGCGCAACGTTTCGGGGAAGGCGGCGTGGGAATCGTGTATGACGCACGATTACGGCCGTGCGCGCGCGGCGTGACCGTTCCACGTCCACGCACTGACGGTCTTTCCGCTCGCGATGATGAGCTCCTGCGCGCCGTCGCCGTCGAGGTCCAGCGCGGCGAGCGCGAGACCCACTCCGTCGGCTCCGGCCACGTGGTGGCCCCATCGGTCGCCGTCGAGCGAGATACCGACGACCCAGCCGTCCGGCAACGCGACGGCGATGTCTGAACCTTTGCCCGGGCGGAGTTTCGCTGCGCAGATGGTCGCGCTCGCCCGATTCGCTTCCGTCTGCAGCCGCAACTCACCGAGGACCTGACCTTCCGGCGTCCAGGCGGCCAGGACCAACGGGCCGCTCAGGCCGTCCTTGTACCAGGCGATCAAGTCTCTGCGGCCGTCGCCTCGAACGTCGAAGCCCCGCAGGCCATATGGCTCGACAGGTACGTTCAGGTCGGCCACGAGTTTTCCTTCGGTCGAATAGCATCCCAGTTTCGAGCCAAAGTACGGATGACTGTGCGGAGATTTCGACAGGATCTCGTCGCGGCCGTCTCCGTTGCAATCGATCGTGGTGACGAAATCGACGTTGCCAATGCTCTTGTTGCACCATCGCTCGACGCCGCGGGCATCAAGCAGGCAGAGGCCGCCGAACCCGTTGTGGCCGACCGCCACGAAATCGCCCTGGCCCGGCACGCGGATGGCGGCAATATCGTCGACCGCGTCACCCCCTTCCCTCATCTGCCAGGACCAGTGTCGCGCACCCGATGAATCGTACGCGCGGATGGCCTGATTCCATTTGCCGCTGACGATGAAGGAAGTTCCCGTGGTGCCCGGCAGATTTGCGCTCACCATCAAAGCACCGCTAACAATGGAAGCCCAGCTCTCCCCTCGATGATAGGTGGCGAACTGCTGAATCACGTTTCCAGCCCGATCCAGGACGAAGATCGTTGCGGGGCCTCCAGCGGCGACCTGTGCGTCAGGGCGGACGGTGAGGCCGGAGATCGGTTCCGGGAACTCGCGGCTCCAGACCATCCGCAGACCTTCGGGGAAGTTCCGGTCGTTGACTGCCAGCCCGGGCCCCGACCCGCTGATGAGGGACCCCAACTGCCGGAACGGTTGATTCGCACCCGGTGTCCAGCCGGCGAGAGCCATGACCACGAAGATAATGGCGCCCAGGACGGCCACAGGCGCCCACCAGAGTCCACGCCTCGCGCGCACGTCGCCGGCGGGCCCGGGTGCCTGCGGGCCGCTCGCCGTGGGCACGTCGGCCACTCGCCACACGGTCGTCAACTCCGCGGTGTCGAAGGCGTTCGGGACCACGCCTTCGACAGCTAACACGTACAGCGCGGCGCCATACATGCTCCTGACGAACGAGTCGATGAGAATCGGGGTCGCGCACAACACCAGGATCAGGCCGAGCCATATGAGGTCGCCGCCGCTTTCCGACGGATTCGACGGCCTATGTTGAAAGACGAAGAGGCTCGCGGCGGCGATCGGCAGCCACAGCACCTTCAAGCTCACCACGGCGATTGAGGTTTCACCCCATCGCTCCCTGAACAACGTGACGGCCCGCCTGATCGCCGCGAGCCCTCCGCGTGGCTCTCTCACCAACACCGGAATCGCCATGAGCGGCACGACCGACCACGCGACACCGAGAGACGGGAGCAGACGACTGAGGAACGTGCGCGAGCGTGGGATCAAGGCCAGGGGTGTGACGAGTGCGCCCGCCGCCATCGCCACGGCGCTGTACGCGACGATCGGCCGGAGGCGAGCGAGCGCGTGAGCCAGCGCCGTGCCCGGCGAGGTGTCTTCCTCCCGCAGCGCGCGAAAGGCGGCGAACGTGAGAGCGACTTCGAAGAACGTCGTCGACACGTACTGGAGGCAGAGAAAGAGACCCAGAAGACCCAACGACACGACGACCAGCCGTATCGGAGGTACGCCGTCGGCGTGGACGCTGAGCACGTTCCCCAGGACGACGATTCCCAGGAACAGCGCGGCGGTCGCAAAGAGGGAAAGCGCTGGGAACAGCAGGAGCCGTTTGTGTCGCCGCGCCGTCCGCGCGATCACGCCGACCAGCTGCAGCGAGGTCAGTACGCGCATCCACACGCCGTTCAGGGCTCGACGCCCGCTCGGGTTCATGACGTCTTCCTCCGCAGATACTCGAACAAGTCCTGCTCGTCCAGCCCGTGGCGCGAGCACTCGCCGAGCGCGCGCTCGACGATCGTCCTCAGCAGGCCCTCGCGCCTCATCTTGGGCGGCCGCGTCGCGCCGGCGGCGAACGTGCCCCGGCCGCGCTCCGCCACGACGTGTCCCCCCCGCTCCAGCTCCTGGTACGCGCGGGCGACGGTGTTGGGATTGACGTCGAGCTGCCGCGCCAGCTCGTGGATCGTGGGCAGCTGCTCGTCGCGCCGCAGATCGCCGCGCGCCAGGGCCAGCAGCACGGCGTCGCAGATCTGGCGATACACGGGAACGCCGACGTCGTAGCGGAGTTCCAGAACCGGAAGCGGCATGCGCGTAAGTTTACTAGTTTACTAGTAAATGTCAAGAGCGGCGAGCCGGCCGGCCGGCCGCGCCTTTCAGTTCGACCGCGTGCTCCATCTTGACTATACGTAGAAGTTCAATGTATAAAACTTCTACGTATGGACCTCGGAAAGGACCTCGTCGCCGCGTCAACGACGCCGCTCGTCCTCGCCATCCTCGCCAGGGGCGAGAGCTACGGCTACGCCATCATCAAGCGGGTCGGCGAGCTCTCGGGCGGGCACCTGCACTGGACCGACGGCATGCTGTATCCAGTGCTGCACCGGCTGGAGCGGAACGGCCTCGTCGCGGCGAGGTGGGGATCGTCGGAGCACGGTCGCCGCCGGAAGTACTACCGCCTGACGAAGGAAGGGCGCGCGCAGCTCGAGGCCGAGCGAAAACGGTGGACAGTCGTCGACCAGACCCTGCACCACGTCTGGATGAGCACCCCAACGCGGGTGCCGACCCTCGACTGTCGCTCGGGTCGCCGTGAGCGAAGTCGAACGGCGCGTTGGGGACCCCGCTTGGAGGCGTGCCACGTATGAGCGCTGCACCCGATTACCCGTCGCTCGAAGCGCAGATCGGCCAGTGGCGCGCCTACCTGCGCCGCCGCCGCGCCATCAACGGACCCGACGTCGAGGAGCTTGAAACGCACCTGCGCGACCAGGTGGGTGTCCTCACCCAGGCGGGGCTCGCGGACGACGAGGCTTTCCTGGTCGCGGTCAAACGCATGGGCAGTCTGGACGCCATCTCGCGCGAGTTCGCGCGCGAGCACTCCGAGCGGTTGTGGAAACAGCTCGTCATGGCGTCAGCGGACGACGCCGCACCGGCATCGATCGCCCGCACCGAAACGATCGTCGTGTTTGCCCTGGCCGTGGCCGCGGCGGTCGCGATCAAGATTCCGGCGCTCTTTGGCATCAAGCCGGGCCCGGATCCCAGCGACGCGTTCTACGCGCGCAACATGAGCTTCTTCGTCCTGCCATTCCTGACGGCGTACTTCGCCTGGAAGCGCCGGATGGATCCGCGCCACGGCGTGTGGCTGGCGATCCCGTTCATCGCCGCCGCCGTTGTCCAGAACACGTTTCCGTTCACCAACCGCAGCCACACCCTGGTGCTGAGTGCGATGCACCTGCCGATCACGCTGTGGCTGGTCGCCGGCGTCGCCTACGTCGGCGGCCGCTGGTTCGCGGGCAATGGCCGCATGGATTTCGTGCGCTTCTCGGGCGAACTGGTCATCTATTACGTGCTCATCGGGATCGGCGGCGGCGTGCTCACGGGCTTCACGATGATGATGTTCACCGCCATTGGCATGAAGCCCGAGTGGATCGCCGAGGACTGGCTGATCCCGTGCGGCGCGATGGGCGCGATCATCGTCGCCTCGTGGCTGGTCGAGGCGAAGCAGAGCGTCATCGAGAACATGGCGCCCGTGCTCACGCGCCTGTTCACGCCGCTCTTCACCAGCGTCCTGCTGGTGTTCCTTGCGACGATGGCCTGGACCGGGCGCCCCATCGACATCCGGCGCGACGTGCTGATTGGGTTCGACCTGCTGCTGGTGGTGGTGGTGGCCCTGCTGCTCTATTCGGCGTCGGCACGCGATCTCGAGGCGCCGCCGAACCTCTTCGATCGCCTGCAGCTGCTGCTGATCGTGGCGGCGCTGGTCGTCGATGCGCTGGCGCTGGCCGCCATCGCCTCGCGCATCTCGGAGTTCGGCTTCACGCCGAACCGTGTCGCGGCGGTCGGGGAGAACCTGATCCTGCTGGTCAACCTCGCGTGGTCGGCGTGGCTCTACGCCGCGTTCCTCCGCGGGCGCAAACCGTTCCGCGCGCTCGAGGCGTGGCAGACGGCGTACCTGCCGGTGTATGCAATTTGGGCCGCGGTCGTCGTCGTGCTGTTCCCGCCGCTGTTCGCGTACGCGTGAAGACCCGGCCGCACTCGGGTCCGCGCGCCCCGCGCGGTGCCTGTCTCTTCGGAAAGGCGGTCGAGGCGAGCGTTACGCAGGAATGGTCGGGGATGCGGCGCCGAGACCAGGTGGAGGCCACTGCTGTCGGACGCCACTACTTCGCGAGCGCGGGCTGACCGAGCCAGTCTTCGAACCGGATCGCGCCGAGTCGCCCGTCGTTGCCGGGAAGGAGTGTGCGCTTGTCCACCTCGACACCGTAGCAGCCCGCGCGAGAGTCAGCGACCACTTCACGCGGATCGTTGCGTGCGCGGAGACCCCGCCGGATCACTTCGTCGAGACGAAACTGTTGGGGCCCGGCCACTTCTACGGTGCCATTCTCGGGCGTCCCCACGGCAATCCTCGCAACCGCTTTGGCGACATCGTCAGCCGCCATGGGCTGGATGAGCACCGGTGCCAGTCGAACCGTCGTACCGTCGGTGGCGGCATCGGCGATGCTTTTGACAAACTCGAAGAACTGCGTCGCGTGGACGATCGAATATGGGATCGAGGATTCCTTATCATGATGAGTTCGCGAGGGACAGCGCGATGCGAAACCGTCGACAGCACAGTCGTGAGCGACAGGCAGAATCGTCTCCGATTGGAGAGCGTCAAGGCGACGGCAAGCCCAGCTCGCGGCCGAGGACACGCGCGACGAGGTTCCCGTCGTCCTGAACCGAGATCGCTATCCGGCGGATGTCCGCCCGCAGTTCATGCGCCTTGCCCATCCGCTCCGCGATCCTCGTGGCGATCGAATAGGCCGCCCACACGTCGGCGCTGGTGATCTCGTAGCCGTATCCCTGCGCCAACCAATAGAGAGCCAGCATGCCTGCGCCCAGTGCGAACTCGGGCTTGTCGTCGGCGAAGTCTCGGGCCGCGCGGGTGAGCGTCTTCGGGTCGCACGGCGTACGCTCAGCCAATGCCAACGCTTCCCGGAACAGGCCGGCGTCCTTGGCAGCCGCGAACCACTTGCCTTCGTCTCCGGGCGTCGTCATGACGAGATCGTTGAGGATGTCGCTGGCGCTCTTGTGCGGGTACTTCGTCGCGACAGCGCGGAACGTCGCCAGGTACGTGCCGCCGCGGTTTGCCCTCAACCCGTAGCGCACGTACGCTTCATCCACCAAGCCGGAGGAGAGGAGCATCTCCTCGCACAGTTGGTCGATGTCCCAGTTGCTCGCCCACGGGCTGCGGCTGGCTTCGGCGAGTCGGATGGCCTCGGCCTTCCTTCCCTGCGCCGCGAGCGCTCTCACCGCCCAACGCTTGTACGGCCAGAAGCTCTCGGTCTCGAGCAGGTCGAGCAGGTCGTCATAGCGCTCCGCCACGAGCAGTGCGCTCAGACAGGCGGTCGTGCCGTGAAAATGTCCCCGCAGATTCTTGTCGGGGCTGAGGGCCATTCGCGTAATGCCCAGAAGCCGGTCGGCCCACTCGGAGGCGACCTTCTCCGACGCGCACAGCTCGCCCCAGTGGTCGCTGAGGGATTCGATGTAGGGGATCTGATCGGCGCCATGAGCCTCGAACAGGCGCTCGAGCCACACGGCGCGTGTCTTCGCATCGGCCGGCGCCCCGGCGATGAGGGGGCCAAGCGCAGCGATCGCGTTGTTCACTGCCGTGCCGATCGTGCCTGAGGAGCTGTCGACGTTCTCGAGCGCCGGGGAGAGGCGCTCGATGAGCGCCACCGCGCCTTCCGCAGCGAGCACGGCATCGGTGCGAGCCACTGTCTTGATCTCGGCGACCGCTTCCTTCACGCGTTGAATCGCTGGCTGCGATCTCCAGCCGAAGGCGTGGCGGCGGAAGCGAGCCTTGAACTCCCACTTGTGAGGTTGAGCGCTTCTCATGGCGTGCTCGAGCTAAAGTACTGTAACCATTGGCCTTAACAACTGACGCGACGGACCAGCGGTGCCGATGGAACGTCGGTATATATACCAACTGGAATGAGAGTCGTCTGTTCCTCGCAGGCTCGGGGCTTTGAGGAACGAGCCGCGGAGACTCTTGCGTCTTCGGGATCACGACCGCATCCTACAGATCGAGCCGATGCTGCATCACCTGCTGTGCTCCGCCGACTGAAGTTTCTCCTGCGCCTCTAACCAGTCAAGCAGAGCTTTGTTCGTCAGCGCATGCGGAATGGCGTCATGGGCCGCGCTGCCGTTCAGATGAACCCACGGCGCAGGCGCTGGCGGTCCACTCCACTGGACAGGCTGCTGGCACTCAGCGCAGACCGTCCCGATAACCTCCGCCATCGCTATCGGTTCGGGGAGCCATGCGGCTATCGGATAGGCCGCCGTCACTGTCCCCAAGGACTCCGAGGCATCCCAGTGAAACTCCGTGAAGGGGTAGCGATGCCCGAACTTCTCTCTGATGCCAATGAAACCATCCCGCCCATTCCAGACGCCATAAAGGAGGTTCCGGCATCTGATACGGTAGAGGCGCCGTGGCTCCATCTGGCCCATCGGGGGCAACTCAGGCGGGCGTGGTGGTTTGATCATCGTTGCTCCGCTTGCTCCCGCTGGACCCTATAGAACATCTGGTCCCAATCGTCGAAAAGAGCGTCTACGTACGGCGCGTCGTTCTTGCCGGCAACGGCGGGGTGATGTCGCGGCCCGCTAATTACGCACTAACGGCCGCTCCATACGTATTAATTGCGTATCGCCCGTATATATCCCGTCCCCATCGCGTCAGCGAGCCACGGTGGGACGGCTGCTGCATCCGATTTCATGGCCGGAAACCATCGCTTGTCGATCGCCGACGCGGAGCGCAGGCCAAGACGCGCTGGTCCGACGCGGATGGGGTTTCTGGTCGCGACACCCCCGCTTCCGGTTACCGCGACACGTGGCGTTCGAGAAAAGCCCTTGGGCGGAGGACCTCGATACCGCAGTAGCCGGACACCTTGAGAAGGTGTTTGTCTCCGCTCACGATCGTGCTGGCCCCACTCGCAACGGCACAGGCGAGGAACTTGTCGTCGTCCGGGTCGGCGCAAATCTGGCCTTCGAGCACTGCGGGGGTAAAGGCTTGCGCGTTCACTAGAATCAGATCGAGGGCCGCGGCCATATCGAGGCGCGGGAACTGGTGCTGAAGTTCTGCGCCCACACGGCGGTACTCGTCATGAATCGCCGAGGTGAACACCAGTTCGAACCGTCCTTCGCTCCACGCCAGCAGGATCTGGTGTGGCGGCCCGGTGAACAGGATGCCCGACACGAGCACGTTCGTGTCCAGCACGACCTTCACCGATCCCTCCTGACCTTCCGGACGACCCGGGCGACATCAGACCTCTTGATCCGTGCTTCACGCACCTGACGGCGCGCCATGGCGGCGATCGTCGCGAACTCCTCGCGCGCAGGTGCCGCGATGGTCTTGAGGATCACCACGTCGCGGTCGCCCATCACGACGAACCGCGCCCCTGGTTTCAGACCAAGCCGGTTGCGAACCGCCTCCGGAATGACGACCTGCCCCTTCGACGACATCCGCGTCGTTTCCACGTTATCCATTCCAGGACACCTCCAGGCAATCTTACCAGTAAGACTGGAAAGAGTACTGCAATTCCGCAAGGCCGAGTTGTTGTCCCTACCGCTCAGCCCGCCAGCGAGTTAACGGAAGGCCGTTACGCGCCGCGGGCCCGGCTCCGGCGAGCGCGAACGGTGACGCCGGCTTGCGCGCGGAACCGGTGCAGCCGGCGTCAGCCCAGCCACAGGGCCGATTATGCCCGTACCCAACCTCGGGACGCCTGTCCCTACCAAAAATCCAAAACGTGCCGTCGTTGTTGCAGATACGCACACCGGCTGCTGGGTGGACACGGCTGTGTCTCGCGTCGGTGACTCGTGTCGGTGACTCGTCGCCCGTGCGCCGCGCTGTTCATGTGCCCGGTCGTCATGGCTGCGCGGGTGCGTAGGGCGCCGTTGGCGCCAGGATCCAGGATCTGGGGGGAGCACGCGGCGGGTTTCGAGTCGCATAAGGCCCTTCTGTTCACTGCGGGGTGGCCGAGACCCTCGCCGGCGCTCGGCGGAGCCCGCCGGAGCAGCGAAGGGCCACCCCGGCCAAGGCCCTTATATGGTCTATCGTCCTATCGCGCCGCTCGCGATTTTTTCACAGACTCTGAGTTCTGAGACTAGACCAACCGTCTTGCACACGTCCGCCCCATCGAACACCAAGCCGCAGAGCCAAGCGAGACTCCGCCTTGCGCGCCTCCGGAGGCCGAGCCTCGCCGACTGCCCTCCTGCCCTCACTCGCCTCCACCTATCACTGGCACGGCGCCAATGCCTGCATCGGCCGTACTCCGCCGGCGAAGCCGGGCAGCAGAAACACGTCACAGGCCACCCGCTTCCGACCGGAACCGGCGATTACTGATCGTGGGGCACCTTCCCCCGCTTGTCTCGGCTTTTCTGGCTTCTCCCGCTGGCACGTGTTCCGCCTGCGTGCTCGGCCGTGGCCCTGCTTTCCACAGCCTACGAGCCGAAGTCGCCGGAGGGACCGTCCTCCATCGGGTCGTGTTGGAACATCTCGAACCGTTCCTGGCCGAGGCCGAGCGTGCGCGCGGCGGCGAAAGGCTCCCGCGATTCGTCGAGGAGGAATTCCGCCAGTTCCTCACGTGCGGCCTGCTGGCTGGTGGCTTCGCGCGATTCCGTTGCAGCAATTGCGGGATGGATCGCCTGGTCCCGTTTTCCTGCAAGGGGCGCGGCTTCTGTCCGAGCTGCGGGGGGCGCCGCATGGCCGAGCGCGCGGCGCACCTGGTCGATCGCGTCTTCCCGCCGGTCGCAGTCCGGCAGTGGGTACTGAGCCTCCCGCATCGGGTGCGTGACCTGCTGGCCTGGGATCACGCGTTGTGCCGTGCCGTCGTCGCCGTCGACATGCGCGCGGTTCTCGGATTTCTCCGGCGGCGAGCCCGCGAGGCGGGCGTGAGGAATGGACGGAGCGGGGCGGTCGCGTTCGTCCAACGATTCGGGGCGGGCCCTTAACCTCAACGTGCACGTGCACGCCTTGGTGCTTGACGGCGTCTTCGCCGAAGAATCCGACGGCATCGTCACGTTCCATTCGCTCGCGGCGCCGACGGATCACGATGTGGTGGCCGTGCTCATGCGCCGAGCCGTCGCCGCGAACAGCGCTCGACGGTCCTCATCGGATGCCGCGATGACGCGAACGTAATGCGCGTTCATGTGCGTGCCACTCTAGGGCCGCGCGCACGAGTGCCGCGACCGGCGGAGGAACGACGCCGAGGCCCCGCCGGAGGAGAGACGTCCGCGTCGAGCAGATCACGAACGATCGACTGCATCCAAATGGGCAGCGTGCGCAGGCCCTCGTGCAGATCATGGCGTAGCGCGGCGCCGTGAGCCGGGTCGGCCAGGATGGCCCGGAGTGTCCGGAGGATCCTCGTGCGATCAGAGGACAGCACGTCCTTTAGCCAGTACAGGGCCTGCACGATCCGCATCGCCGGGTGCCCGGACCAGTAGAGACGACTCGGGGCGGCCGCCTGGAAGCGAATCCGCTGGTTGCCCAGTTGGATCGGCCGGAGCCTTGCGTCGGTGAGCACAGTGACCCGTGCGGGCACGGCCGTCGTCAGTCCCAGATCGTTGGCGGCGGTCAGGCCGTCAACGACCACGCGGCTTTGGTCCCGTCGGGCTACGCCCTCGATGACGGCCCGGTGGTCCGGCACGGTTGGCCGGCCAGTCAGCGCATTGATGCGCGGCAGGTGATACAGCCCACGGTCGACGCGTGTGAGCACCTTGGCGCCAACCAGGCGTTGGAGCGCTTTGTCGACGGCCGCGCGCGGGGCGAGATCGAGGAAGTCGACGGGCGTCCATACCAGGTCCGCGCGAGCGGCAATGCGGTCCTGGATTCGGCGTCGCAAATCGAGAGCTGGTCCGCGGGGTGCGGTCATTTGTCCGTAGTGTACAACATGCTTCGGACAAATTCAACGTTTGTCCGAAGTGCGCTGCGTATTTAGGACATCACCACGGCGCGTCCGGCCACCGGAACGCGAGGTGCGCAGGGTCGCGTCAAGGCAGCCCAGTGAACGGTTCTGCTGGTAGAACCGAGGAGCGAAATCCGACCGGCTGAGGTGAGCGGCTGGCGCCGGGCGTCTCGCCTCGTGAGATTGCGGCCGACGTGCTGCACCGCATGATGAAGGCAGGGGCGGAGAAGACGAGCACGCCGATCGACATCAACGTCGGCATCGAGACCTGCCGCTTACTCGACGACCTCCTTTCCGCCGATTGAGGGCCGCGAGCAGTTCGTCCGTGGAGATGCCGTAGTTCGTACACGCTTCTGCGAGCGTTTCGAACCGGGTGATGGCGCATCCGACGCAGTGCATCCCGCGATCGATCAGAATGCGGGCGGCGTCGGGTCGTTCTGCGAGGATCTCCGCAATCGTGTCGGTGGCTTTCACGGTATGCGACATCATGGTGCCGACAAGCTTCGGTGATCCGATGATGCGCCGTCGTTGCGCTCGCGCAAAGATGTATCCGCCTACCGTTCGACGAGGTCTTCAGCGATCGCCACGACCGCATGCGGTTTTATCAGCACGATCCGCTGGCGGCCACTCCGGACGATCCCCCGTTCTTCCCACGCAGACAACAGCCGGCTGACGGTGTACAGCGTCGTGCCGGTCATTTCCGCAATGTCCTGGCGAGACACGGGAAACGCGACCTCGACACCTGCATCCACCCGGCGGCCCGCGTCGTGGACGAGCCGGAGTATCGCCCGGGCGACACGGCGCTCCACCCGCTCGGTCATCGCCTGGCGGTACCGGCATTCGACGTCGTGGAGCCGCCCGGCAACGACGTGGAGCGCGTTGACAGCCACCATCGGCTCTGTCTCGAGCAGCCTCCGCAGCACGGTCGACGTCCACACCAACGCGACAGACGGCTGGACGGCCTCGGCGCTCACCGGGTACGTGGGATCACCGAAGGCGCCCACACCACCGAACGGCTCCCCCGGACCAACCAGGCGGAGCACCACCTGATGGCCCTCGGGCGTCAACTGGGTCATTTTCACCCTGCCGCTCGTCAGAACGAAGAACCCTTCGGCCCTGTCGCCCTCATGGAAGAAGAACCCGCCGCCCCGAACGGCTTTCGAGCGTGCCAGTCCGACGGCGCGAGCGAGGGCGGCCTGCTGCAGCCCGTGAAACAAGGGCACGTTCGCCAATCGCTGGGTGGTTTCTGCGGCTTGCTCAACGGCCATGGAACTTCAACCTCCCTCCCCGGGCAACGTTTCTTTCCTTGTTTGCGCTCCATCAAAGACGGGCCCTGGCGCCAGGCGCACGATAGCCCGGTGACCCACAAGGAGGACCTGCAGTGACGGCACCGACGACCGCGCCGACGGGGTTCGACCTGCCGCAGCATATCGCATCGACGAAAGGACGCCACGTCATGATTCGCAGATTGATTGTTTCGACTGTCGCCGTTGTCGCCATCAGCATCGCGTTCGGCACCACGTCCGCGATCGCACACTGCGACACGATGAACGGCCCCGTCGTCACCGCAGCGAAGCTCGCGCTCGAGAAGGGTGACGTCACGCCGGTCCTGAAATGGGTGAAGCCCGAGGCGGAGGCGGAGATTCGGGCGGCGTTCAAGCAGACGCTGACCGTGCGCAAGGCGGGACCGCAGGCACGCGATCTCGCGGATCGGTATTTCTTCGAGACCCTCGTTCGAATCCATCGCGCCGGTGAGGGCGCGCCGTATACCGGGCTGAAGCCCGCAAACACGCCGGTCGATCCGGCCGTGCAGGCCGCCGACAAGGCACTCGAGGGCAGCGCTTCGATCGACGCGGCCGTGAAGCTCGTGACCCGTGACATCGCCAACGGCATCCGGCAGCGCTGGCAACGAGCCGAGGAAGCGAAGAAGCACGCGAACGACAGCGTCGAAGCGGGCCGGACATACGTTGAGGCGTACGTGGAATACGTGCATTACGTCGAGAACCTGCACCTCGCGGCGAGCGCCGCGCGCTCCGAACATGCCGGAGAGTCCACACAGGCTGCGCTTCATGTTCACAAGTAGACGCGACCGACGATCCACGCGGAGTGAAGCCATGAAACCAGCAGTCCTCGCCCTTGCGTCGCTATTCGTCCTGTCGGCCGCACTGATGGCAGCGGCGCAGTCTGGACCGTCGCCCGCGGCAACATCGACACGACTCACTCTTGCTGATGCTCTTGCCGAGGCCGAGGCGAACGCGCCGGCAATCACGGTCGCCGCCGGACAACGGGACGCGGCGACGTGGAGAGCCACGGCCGCGTCGCGTTCGCGCTTCGGACAGGCGGACCTCGTCGTGAGCTACTCGCGATACCAGGACGATCAAATCCTGCGGCCCATGGCGAGCGAACTGTTCGGTCCCCAGGGCCTGCTCGGATTGCCCTTCGATCGCGACCAGTTGCACTACGGCATCGTCTACCAGGTCCCGCTCTACGCAGGCGGCCGCCTCGACGCTGCGAACCGTTCCGCGGTCCTCCAGGCCGATCAGGCGGCTCTCCTCGTTCAAGGCACCCGGTGGGAGGTGCGCGCCGCCGTCGAATCGCTGTATGCCGCCACCGTGTCGCTCGACGCCTGGCATCGCGCGGTCCAGGGCACACGCGAAGCTCTCGGGGCGACGCGGCGCCGGCTCGCGCTGGCGGTCGAACAGGGCAAACGGCCGCGCCTCGATCTCCTGAAGGTCGAGGAGGAACTTGCGGACGCGGCGTCACGCGACGCACAGGTGAGCGCGGAGGCCAGTCGGGCGCGCGCGCTGCTGCTCGCGGCGATCGGTCGCGATCCATCCGCGACTGTAGACCTCGAGCCCCTTCCCGACGCCGAACCGCAGGCGGTCGTACCGGAGCAGGACCTGGTCGGGCTCGTCCGAGGAAGCTCCGTCGTGAGTCGCGGTTCTTCGCAGGTTGCTCAAGCCGAGCAAGCGACACGGATCGCGCGGGCCGCCCTTCTTCCATCCGTCTCCGTCCGCGGGAATCTCATGGGGAACACCGCGCTCGGTATCGACCAGCGGATGGCGACTTGGGAGTTCTCCGTGGGGGTGACGATGCCCGTATTCAACGCGGGCGCGAGGCGAGCGGACGTTGCGACCGCGCGCGCCCAGGAACAGGCATCGCGGGCCACGGCGGACCGAACGGCACTCGATCGCCAGGCGCTGCTGGTGGAGGCACAGGCGCGGCTGCGAGCCGCAGTCGGAGCCTGGCATGCGGGCCAGGCGCGCGTTGCGTCCGCCGGAGAAGCCGCGAGGATCGAGCAGATCCGCTACGACTCAGGTGCCAGCACCGTGGAGGACTTACTACGGGCTCGGGCGCGGGAGGAGGCGGCCGCTGCCGCGCTCGCCCAGGCCCGGGGCGATATGACGGCTGCGGCCGGAAGGCTGAACGCCGTGTGTGAAACCGAGGTGGTTAAATGACGTTCAAACGCATTCTCGGCGTGGTCCTCGCGCTGCTCGTCGTCGTCGGCTTGGTTGCGGTCCGGGCGCAGCGTGCGTCCGAGCGGGCACACGCTCCCAGGTTGACGGCCCGACCGGTGACGATTGAGGTCGCGGAAGTCCGGAGCGGCTCGGTCGAGAGCCGCGAGACGTTCCTCGGAGAAGCGATCGCACGCGACGAGGCGCCACTCGCCGCCCGCATCACGTCGCAGGTCGTCGTGGTCGCCGTTCGCGAAGGCGATGCGGTGCGCCGCGGCCAGGTGCTGGTCGAGCTCGATCGGCGGGAGCTCGACGATGCCGCCGCGTCCAGCGAGGCTGCGATCGCCGCCGTCCGCGAAGCGCGACTCTCGGCCCAGGTTTCGTTCGACGCCCAGCGTCAGAGCACCGCGCGGGACGCGGTCCTCTTCCAAGCCGAGGCGATCTCGCGGGACGAATGGGAGCGTTCGCACGCGGCCGAGGCTGCCGCGCACGCGCGACTCGAAGCCGCGCAGGCACAGGTCGCGACGGCCGCCAAAGCCCTGGAGTCTGCGGACACGCGCCGCAGCTACGCCACGATTCGCGCGCCGTTCGACGCGGTTGTGTCCGCCTGCTCTGTGACCGCCGGCGATCTTGCCACGCCGGGCAAACCGCTCGTGACGGTCGTCGGGATGACCGGAGTCCGCATCCGCGTCAAGCTTCCAGCGGAGCGCGCGCTGACCCTTTCGCGCGAAAGTCGGATGGCGATGCAGGGACCGGCGGGTGAGCTCGTCGTGCCCATCGCCCGCGTTTTCCCTGCGATGGATGCCGCGCACCTGGCAACCGTGGAAGTGGATCCGCCTCCCGCACTGCGATTGCTGCCCGGCTCCACCATCCGCGTGGACGCTCTGCGTCAGGGAGCGAACGGGCTCGTCGTCCCGCGAAGCGCGCTTCTCGAGAACCAGGCAGGCGCATACCTGTTCGTCCTTGCCGGCGACCGCGTGCGCCCGGTCCTCGTGCAGGTGGTTGATCGCGGGACCGACGCCGTCACAGTTCGAGGCGAGGTGAGGGCCGGTGACCGGGTCGCTACCGGCACACCATCCCGGCTGCTGATGCTCACGGCCGACACGCGGGTGGAAGTAGCAACGCGCGCCACCGGCTCGGTCGGGCAGAACTGATTGCGGCGAACCGGAGGAGATGGATCATGTCGATGGTTGCACGTTACATGAACAGGCCGCACCTGCTGACGTCGCTCGTGCTGCTCGCGGCGGTGGTGGGACTGGTTGGCTACCGGCGGATGCCGGTGAATCTGTTCCCCGACTCCGAGCGGCCGCAGATCGCCGTGGTCACCGTCGTGCCGGGCGCGTCCGCAGAGGACGTCGAGCGCGACGTCAGCCGCGTGGTCGAGAAAGAACTGTCATCGATCGAGCAGGTGCGCCGCGTCGTGTCGGTGAACAAGGACGAGGCGTCCACGGTGACCGCCGAGTTCGAGTACGTCAAGGGCCTGGATTCAGCCGCTACCGACGTGGCGAACGCCGTGCAGCGGATCAAGGCGAGCCTCCCCGAGATGGCCAGGCCGTCGATGATCTTCAAGATCTCGTCGGCCACGCCTCCCGTTCTCACCTTGGCCCTTCGACCCGCTGCAGGATCCGCGCTCGATTTGGCGACGGTCCGCGAGTTCGCCGACAACGCGATCAAGGAGCGCCTGCTGCAGCTGGGCGAGGTCGCCAACGTGGAGGTCTTCGGCGGCCACCAGCCGATCGTTCGTGTGGATCTCTCGCGCGACCGTCTGGAACGCTACCGCCTGACGGCGGCGGATGTGCGCCAGGCGCTGGCCGCATTCAACGCCAACCAGCCGATCGGCTTGCTGGTCTCCTCGGACACGCAGTTCCTGATGAAGAGAATCGGTCAGTTCACGCGGCCGGACGAGATTGCCCGAATCCCGGTGGCGCAGCGACCGGGCGGCGACGTTCACCTCGCGGAGGTCGGCGACGTGCGAATGGGCGAACAGGAGCCACAGAGCGCGTACCATGCGAACGGCGTGGCCGCCATCGCGATCAATGTCCAGCGTGCGCCGGCCGGTAACGCCCTGCGCACGATCGCCGAGGTCGCGAGCGCCCTGCCAGGACTCCAGCGCGACTACCCGGGAATCGACTTCTCGATTCCCGACAGCCAGAACGAACTGATCGACCGCGCGGTCGGCAACATGCTGGACGCCTTGCGCGACGCGATCATCATGACCGTGCTCGTCATCTTCCTGTTTCTCGCCGATTGGCGCGGCATGACGCTCGCTGCGGTGTCGATTCCGTTCACGTATCTCCTGACGTTCGCGGCGATGTGGCTCGGCGGCTTCGAGTTCAACATGGTCACCCTCACCGCCATCGTCGTCGCCGTCGGCATGCTCCTCGACGATGCGATCGTGGTGCTCGAGAACATCGAACGGCACTACCACGAAGTGGGCCGGGGCGTGCGCGAGGCGGTCGTCGGGGGCACGGAGGAGGTGATGGTCGCCATCTTCTCGGGCACGTACGCCACAATCATGGTGTTGTTGCCGATCATCTTCATCGGCGGGTACGTGCAGACAGTGATGCGCCCGCTCGCGATGACGCTGTCCATTGCGCTGGTGGCGTCCTACGTCGTGTCGGTGACCGTCATTCCGCTGCTCGCGCCGTGGTTGCTCAGACGGCGCGCGGGCGGCCGCAACCGCTTCGAGCGTCTCGTCTTCATGCTCGACCGCTACGGTCTCGGGCCCGTCCGCGATTTCTACGTGCGCCTGACTGGCGTGGCCCTCCGGCACCGGGCTGTGTTCGTCGTGGGCGCGCTCATCCTGCTCGTTGTCTCGATGCGCCAGATGCCGCTCATCGGACGCGACCTGATGCCGCCGATGGATGCCGGCATCGTCAAGGTCGCGTTCGAGACCGATGCCAACTCCTCGCTGGCTGCGACCGAGGCCGCGCTCTCGCGCATGGAAGACATCCTCCGTGCGCGGCCCGAGGTGACGTCAGTGTCGTCGGTGGTGGGCTCCGAACCAGCCGTGTTGTCCTTCGGCGGCGGCCGGCTCCCGCAGCAGGGTGTGATGACCGTGCACTTGGTCGATCGCTTCCACCGTACCGCATCAATCTGGGACATCGAGGCCGCGGTGAGGCCGCAACTCCAGCGGATCCAGGGTGTCCGCGCCGTTGACGTCTACGACTTCGGTGCGACGCCCCTGTCCACCATTCGCGCGCCCATCGACGTCATGATCACCGGACCGGACATCGACACGCTCGACCGGCTCGGCACCGAGGTCGAACGGCGTTTGCGCGAACGGGTGCACGGCCTCACGTCGGTGTCGCGCTCCTGGCACGCGGACAGCGTGGAGCAGCAGTTCGTGGCGGACGCCGACACACTCGCGCTGTACGGCATTTCCCCGGCTGCCCTTGCCGGGCAGCTGCAGGCCAGCGTGCGCGGCGGAGCCGCGTCCGCGTTTCGCGTGCCGAATGAGGACGGGTTGCCGATCTGGGTTCAGATGACGGGACCGGCGCGGATGTCCACCTCAGCGCTCGCCAGCTACCCGGTGATGACGTCGCGCGGACCGGTGCCGCTCGCGACCCTCGGCGGGTTCATCGCCCGGCCAGCGCCCGCCGTCATCACCCGCCAGGGCCTGCAGCGCACGCTGGACGTGCAGGCGTACAGGGGGCGCGTGCCGATCTCACACCTTCAGGAGGACGTGGACGCGGCCCTGGAGGGCCTCGCGCTGCCGCCCGGTTACGCGATCAGCCAGGAAGGCGAGATCAAGCAGATGGACGAGTCGTTCCGCGGACTCCTCACCGTCCTGGCGCTGGGGCTCGTGCTGCTCTACTTCTCACTCGTGCCGGCGTTCCGCTCCTGGTTGCACCCGCTCACGATTATGTCGGCAATCCCGCTGGCGCTCATCGGCGCCCTCTGGAGCATGCTCGCATTCAACAAGCATTCGTGCATGCCCTCGTTCATGGGGCTGATCCTGCTGGCGGGCATCGTCGTGAAGAACTCGATCCTCTTGATCGACTTCATCATCGAAGCGCGAGGCCGGGGCGAATCGCTCCAGGACGCGTTGGTCGGCTCCGTCCGCGTCAGGACGCGGCCCATCCTGATGACCGCCGTCGGCACGGCGGTCGGAATGTTGCCGATTGCAGGCGAGTGGGCGATCGGCCTCGAACGGCTCTCGCCGCTGGCGATCGCTGCGATCGGCGGCCTGCTCGTCTCGACGTTCCTCACGATGATCTACGTGCCCGTGTTCTACTCGCTCTTCGAGGACCTGCAGAGACTGTTGAAGCGGGAACCGAGACCCGTGAGCGGGCCTGCACCGGTTCAAGGCGTCGTATGACGGCGATCATCACCGGGGGGGAGCTCTGCTGTTAACATAGGCGCACTGCACGAGCCCCCACCAAGAAAGGAATGCCCCGAAATGGTTGATTCAACCACGGTCCTCTGGGGCCAGACGCTCGCGTACACCTTTTACGTCCTCGCCATCATCGCGGTCATGGGCTGGTTCGCACGCCGGGTCACACGGGAGGGCCCCAGTGTCGTGCGGCCGGCCTTCTTCTACGCGTTCGTCGGCCTGCTGGTCGCGCTGGGTGTGACGCTGCACCTGGTGACGTACTTCACAATCCCGTGGAAGGAAATGGACATGCACCGCGCGTCGATCACGCCAGACAAGGTGTTCGAGATCGGTGTGGCCGACCACACGTTCCAGCTGCCCGCGGAGAAGTTGCAAATCGCGTGTCACGACAAGGTGCTGTTCAACGTCAGCTCGAAGGATCTCACCTACGGATTCGGGCTGTTCCGCCCGGACCACTCGATGGTGTTTCAGATGCAGGTCGTCCCGGGGCATCGAAACGACATCCTGTGGCAGTTCGACAGGCCGGGCACCTACAGCATTCGATCGACCGAGTATTCCGGTCCGGCCGGCGTCGGAATGATCGTCAAAGACGCCGTTGTCGTGTCGTGCCCGGGCCACTGATCGCCATCACGAACTGACCGCTTTTCCAGCGAGAACGACCTCATGACTTTCACGCAAACGCTCCTCAACGGTGAGCAGGGTGCTTTCAAGCCGGCCTCGCTGACGCCGATGCAGAAGATGATTCTGCGCTTCGTCGTCGTCGGGCTGGTGTACTACGGGTTCGCAGTGATCGAGGGGATGATCATGCGGCTGTACGAGGTGGGGCCGCTTCCGACAGTCACCGACAAACAGTTCTTCGCGATCATGACAGCCCATCCGCTGGTGGGCATCTTCGGCTCCACGTACTCGATCGTTTTCGGCGCCTTTCTTTTCCTCGTACCGTTCCTCATGAAGAAACCGCTCTGGAGCCTCCGGCTCGCCAACGCGACGTGCGCCCTGCTCGGCGTGGGCACGTTCGTGTTCTGGTTCGCGGGCTTCCTCACCCACTACGCGCCGCTCTACACGTTGTACTGGCCGCTCCCCGCCGATTTCACCCAGTTCAGCGTTTGGGGTGGCACCTTCTTCATCCTCGGCATTGCGCTCGTGATGCTCGGAGCCGTCTTCTTCGTCATCAACATCTTCAAGACGATCACCTACACCCCCGCCGGCACGAGTGGCCCCGGAGCAGGCGCGCTTCTGGCATCGGCGCTCGGCCTGTCGGGGCTTCGGGCTCTCTTCTCTCGCGGGAAGAAGGAACACCTCGTCTCGCTGCCGGTTGCCGCAATCGCGCGCGGCACCGTCGATGTGGCGTTCAATGCGGGAATCATCCTGTTCACCGGCGTGCTGATCCTCGTCTACATGGTGGCGGCCCTGCTCGGGCACGATCTCCGGCGCACGGCCATCGACGCGCTGCTCTACAAGAACTGGTTCTGGTGGGGCCTCGACCTCGTCGCGGACGGACTCGTCCTGATCTTCGTCGCCGGCACCTGGTATCTGCTGGCGACGATGATTACCGGCAAGAAGCTGTTCATGGAGAACTGGGCCCGGGCCGCGCTGTTCGTGGAGCTGGTCGTGTCATGGACCGTGTGGTCGCACCACCTGATGTCCGACCAGGCGCAGCCCGCCATTCTCAAGACCGTCTCCGGCGAGATGGTGACGGCCTTCGAGCTGATCACGCAGGGTCTGGCGTTCTTCATCACGCTCGTCACGCTGTGGAGCGCGCGGCCGTTGAAGATGACGCACCCGCTGCGCTTCCTGCTGGGCGGGCTCCTGGGCTTCGCGCTGGCCGTCCCTGCCGGCATCATGCAGGCGGACCTCGGGCTGAACCGAATCCTGCACAACACGCAGTGGATCATCGGCCCGCACGTGCACGTGGCGGTGCTCGTCGGTCTGACGATGACGCTGTACTCGGTCGTGTACCTGCTGTTCCCGATCGTGACCAACGGCGCGAAGCTCTACAGCGACAAGCTGGCGGTCTTCCATTTCTGGGCGCACCTCGTCGGCGGCATCGGCATGGGCGCCTTCATGGGGATGGCGGGATTGCAGGGGATGCTGCGCCGTACGTTGTACACGAATGGCGAGTTCAGCGGCTTGATGATCCTAGCGGCGCTGTCGGGGTCGTTGCTGCTGTTCGGATTCCTCGCCTTCTTCTACAACATCGTCATGAGCATCGGACTGAAAGGCGTCGTTGGCATCTTCACGCCGTCACGGGTGAAGACGGCCGAGCCGGTTGCGGCCGTGTGAAGTTATTGGCGGTTTGTTGGGGTGCGCCGACCGGTGACCTGCGAAATCGAGAGGAGAGCGGACATGGAGACAACTCAGGAGCTGATGCAAGAACACGCCGCGGTGCTCGTGGCGTTGGAGATTCTGGACAAGGTCGCGACCGCGGTTGCTCAGAAGAACGAGAAGGCGCCGGAACACCTCGGACAGCTTCTCGACTTCTTCAAGGGATTCGTGGACCGCTGCCACCACGGGAAGGAAGAGGACGTTCTCTTCCCGGAGTTGGTCCGCCGGGGATTGCCAAGGGAAGGCGGACCGATAGCTGTCATGCTCTCCGAGCACGAGGTCGGGCGGAGGCACGTCCGCGCGATGGCGGACGGGCTGGGGCGGCTGCGTGGCGGTGAAGCGGCGGCTGCCGCCGTGATTCGCGACCACGCGGATGCGTACCGCGACATGCTGCAGGCGCACATTCACAAAGAGAACAACATCCTATTCCCGATGGCGGATCGGATCCTGCCGGCAGATGTCGATAGGAGCCTGAAGGAGCAATTCGACGTGATCGAGCGCGACCGAATCGGCGCCGGCAAGCACGAGGCGTATCACGCGATGCTGCACAACCTCAAGGCGGTCTACGAGATTGCATGAGAGGCGAGTCCGGCCCTTCAGCACGGTCGAGGGCCGAGCGACCGTGTAGCTCTCGGTTGTCGGCGCAGCGCCAGGTGGATCCGAAACGCGAATTCTACCTGATTGCCCGGGGACGACTCGTCCGCGCCGGCGGTCGGTTGCGGTCGATTGGTGGATAGTCCGCATGCCGGGTCCAGGGAGCGGCGCCTCTCGGGGGTGGCTTCTTGCCGGGGGGAGCTAGACTACCTCGCAGCGGATGGGGCCGCTTCGAGAGTTCCGGCGCGAGGTTCGCGATCAACTTGTGGTCAAGTCTGTGGTCAAATGTGGTCAAATCGGCCTAGCTCATCCGTGTAAGTTGTTGAAAGG
>Ga0315282_10000693_pt1 | contig 66251 bp, 70 predicted proteins | sample YL17G07_20_MG_FD_203693 | JGI IMG/M metagenome (GOLD analysis project Ga0315282, IMG submission 203693) | Sediment microbial communities from Yellowstone Lake, YNP, Wyoming, USA - YL17G07_20 | ecosystem: Environmental > Aquatic > Freshwater > Lake > Sediment | place: USA: Wyoming | collected...
AATGATCTGCCTGTGACGGACTCTACGTGCTAAGTCTCTACAGTCGTTTCAGATCCTCTGGCGTATCGAAGTCTATCAGCGTATTCTCCGACCCAGTCTCAACCAGTCGCAGTTCACTCTCATGCCGCTGGACTACCGCCTTTAACCCGAATGTTTGTTCATTGATCCCTTCGATCTCAGAGAACAGCTGCTTGGCAAGTAGGATTGGGTGACCGGGCTTCCCGTCATGTGCCGCGACTACAATGGGGTTACTGTATTGGTTGAATGCGTCCAGAACGATGTTGATTGATTTGGTGTCTATGATCGCTATGTCGCCGGGAAGAATGAGCACCGCGAGAGTAGCTTGCCCAATTTCCCTGAGTCCAACCCTAATGGAGCTGCTCTGGCCTCTCTCGTAGTTCTTGTTCACTGTAAATCGGCATGGAAGATCCGAGAGTACTTCTCTTACCTTGTCTGCTTCCCAGCCTAAGACTACGACCACTTCGTCAACCTTGGAGTTGAGCGCTGTCTCAACGACTCTCCTTATCATCGGTTTGCCGTCAATTTTAGTCAGAAGCTTGTTCTTTCCGCGCATTCGAGTGGATTTTCCGGCGGCTAGGACGATTAGCGAGAGCATGACATCAATCCTTCAGAGTGACATCGGTAGGAATTGCGCGTGGCCCTGTTGGCCCAGTATTTCTCCATTTTCGTAAATCACTTTTCCTCTGCTCATGGTAAGGACTGGCCATCCCTTCAATGTTCGACCTTCATACGGTGTCCAGCCGACCTTGTAATGAAGCTCTTCGGCACGCACCTTCCTTCTCATCTTCAAGTCCACAATCACCAGATCCGCGTCCCAACCCGGTTGGATGCGCCCCTTTCTTTGACTCAAGCCGAATATCTCCGCTGGCTTAGTGCAGCAGACTCGTTGCAGATCAGCCAGACCTATTCGACCCTTGTTCACTCCTTCGCTGAGGAGGATGGGAAGCATCGTTTCGATAGCCGGGATACCGCCCCACGCTTTCCAAATATCCTGCCAACCCACCTCTTTCTCAGAGCGTTCTCCCGGTGCATGCTCGGACGTAACAATATCAATTGTCCCAGATCGTAATCCCTTCCAGAGCGCACTCGCATCTCGTGATCCTTTGAGTGACGGATTCATCTTCAGATACGGACCCTGCTTCTTCATGTCCTTTCGTGTTAGGGTGAGGTAATGTGGGCACGTTTCAGCAGTGACCCTGACCTTTCTCTTCTTCGCGTTGCGAACCAGTTCAACACCTTCAGCGGTTGACATGTGGGATATGTGGATGCGGCCGTGGGTCTTGTCTGCCGAATCAACAACCTTCCGTACCGCTCTTTCTTCAGCGATGTTTGGTTTCCATTCCAAATGCGCCATTGGGTCGACTCTGTGGTTGGCGATTAGACGTTGGTAGTTGGATTCGGCTGTGGTCTCGTCTTCGGCGTGCACATCGAGAATCGAATCGTGTGCCGCTGTCTCGAGCATTAGCGACATCAGCGTGTGGTCGTCAACATAGTAGGGTTTGCATGTGAATGTCTTAAAGATACGTACTCCTAGGCTTGCGATTGAGGCAATGTTAGGCAGATTACTGAGATTCATCATTCCAGCGTGAAGAGAGAAGTCGATCAGAGACCTCTGCACGCCAGTATCTATCTTAGCTTTCACCCGCTCCGGCGTATCAACGGGCGTAGAGAGAACCATCTCGACAACTGCTGTAACGCCGCCAGCTGCAGCCGCGCCACTCCCGCTTGCAAAGTCTTCTCGATTCGTGAAGGCTGGGTCATGAAGGTGGGCGTGACCGTCAACCAGCCCAGGCAGAATTACCCTGTCTTTAGCGTCAATTCGTGTATCGACTTGGGAAAACCGTTTCCTTCCGATGGATTTGATCTTCTCATCTTCAACCAGAATATTGGAGCGAGTAAGGCGGCCGGCATGCAGCAGTTTTCCATTTTCTATCGTGATCGTTACCAATGTACGCCACTTCGTGATGGGCTATTGGCTAAGGTTGACTCCTGGTAATCGATTACTCTCAGTATTAGCCTTCAATGTCTCGCGCATCTGCATAACGTTAACCATTCTGCCTATGAAGTTTGGATACGGCAGATCCCTGCGTGGGTCACTGGAGCCGTTCAGGCTGACTGCTCGTAACATGGCTAGGAGCTATGGATGGATTGGAAAATTCCACTGGGTGGAAATGTGTCTCGTATCCTCTACTTTCTCATTTGCAAATATCTCCTCAAAGGTTTCCAGTATGTTGACCGCCATCCTGTTCTAAGCCATCCAGCGGCTTCTTTCGGTGCTCCCCAGTTGGTCAAACACTAGGAGAGTGCCCGCGCGGGGCTTTTTCAGCTTGATATTGATTATCGAGTACTGCGATTTCTATCCAATCTCACGTAGGGTGGAGTCCACCCTGTTCTGGGTGTATGCCAAACTACACCACCCTTCAACGTGGTTTTCGCGTGTGTGGGTCCAGTGGCCAACTACGTCAACAGCCCAAGCTACATGACAACAATGGCTACCCAGTACTACACTCTGCACAATTTGCCGTCAACATATCCCTCCATAAGATCGTGGGCCAATGTAACCGGACAACTCTACCGAGGCTACAACACAGCCTCGAACGGCGCAGCCTACCCAGGCAACTACATCAACATAACCTCAATAACCTAAGGACATGGCACACGCACAGAAGCATAGTTCAGATTCGGCTGCCCGCACCACGAGATCGTGCACACCCCCAAGAAAATAGCGACGATGGTTCATTGTTTGTAGGTTGTCGTTTTGTTCTTGCATGGTGTGTGGTTTAGTGGTTAGTGAGCGCACTCCCCAAGAAAACAGAATCCAAACCACACCCGATTGACTACAATTGTAATATCAATTCTCTTAGCCTGCTTTTTTCACGAGGGAACAGACTGCCAATATGCGTTTCTGAGGCAACATGAGAATGCGAATTTGGATTCTTCCCTGTATAATGAATTAGGAGCCTGGCTTTCTTTTCATATCCAAAATTGCGCCAGACAGCATTATGACTGCCCCAATCATTACGACACTATAAGACATTCCAGACAGGGCAGGATTGCCATATTCAGTAAATGTGGTGTACATTGTGGATGTCTGAGTACCGGTCAGATGTTCCGTTAGTCTCATGCAGACCGTATTGTGCATTGTCGTCACTGTTCGAATTGTGTTTGTTCGAGTGATGTAAGCTGGAATTGCCCGATAGTCGTTAGCGCAGTTGTAGTCAAAAGTCACGCACACATTGTATTGGCACCCGCAGAGACTTGTGCAGATACTCGAATAGTATGTTCCGCCGTAGGGGCACGACGGAATACCTGACCCGTAAACGCTGCTACTGTATGTAGTGATTCTCGTTGTCAGCGAAGACGTAGAGACAGGTGTGATGGCCGTCAACGTGGAATTATATGTCTGGGAAACAGGGACGCTTGCAGGTGAGTAAGTGACTGTCTCGGCGGCAATGACACCGACTATGAATCCGATTGATATTAGGACGAGCCCTAAGGTGATTAGGAGTTGCCCGCTGCGCCAGGGAGGTCGCCGCTTGTGCCAGCTCCCCCTCTCCCACACCCAACGTTCGCCTTGAGCCATCTGTTCTCAGCCTTCTCTTTGCAATCTCAGAGTTCTCTCCATAGACAGATCTGTTGGATTTTCCATCATCTTAAGCCGCGGATACAAACGATACACGTACCAGTTCGCACGCCAGGGGAGATCTTGGTGCACCCGGTCGCCCAGTTCCAAGTAGTATCGGTCCATTCTGTTGGCGAGTTGTCTCCCATGGGTCACCGCTCTTATCGAAGGGTGGGTTATCAATCACTAGACCTAATGACGCGGCATGGATGTATCTCAAAACTTGTCTCCACTCCCTAACTCTCCTTGAACACGCGCCATGCTCTCCGCGTCAAAGGAAACGTCACGCTAACCGTAATGATTGCGAATAGTAGGCCGACCGGTGATGTCGGACTCATAGTTGATGGGAAGTACTCATAGGTAGTGAAGGTGATTATTCCCCATCCGACCCACAGCATGAGCATTGATGCTAAGGCACCGATCTTCCCACGCGGAGACCTCTTTTTCTTGGCAAACTTGTCCTCGTAGAGTATATCGTCGAAGTGCCCGTCACTGTCTCCTGAAACATCCCTGACAGGCGATGCTCCGTCCCTAGAGAGTTTCTTCGATGTACCCAGATTCCGCTGAGCAGAAACAGGTTCCTGTTCAATCGGTTCTCGTGTGGGTAGCTCTCCTTCGCCGGATTGACCTTCCCAATCCGTCGCCATGCGATTAGCTGAAGATCGCCTTCTCAAGAGCACAATAACGACAAGTGAGACAACAGCTCCAGCAACCAACACGCCAACGCCATACATGATTTGATTCACTGATGGAGTCAGATGATACGACGATAGGTCGGCCGTCATTGTGACAAGTTGACCCGTAGAATACAGTGAGTCCACTTCTTTGACCAATCCAACCCCTTCGACAAACCACAGATGCTGCATACCAGAAATGGCGGGCAGACTATAGGTCTCACCAATGTCGAGTTGAATCTGCACAACATATGCGTCGTACGTTCCAGCTGGAACCGTAACGTTCGATTGACGGGCCACTTCCCACCTGAGTTTCCCCGTGAATCTTTCCGAAATTTCGGGATTTAGAAGACTGCCAGTCCAACTCCATGTGCGGCCCACAGCAAGTGGGGTCTCCAGTTCCACTTGTGGGGAACTAAGACCCAAGTCAACACCGTTCTCAACCTTCTGGTAGATTAACAATCGCTGCCCTTCCCAACCCAGACATTGCTCATTGGTTACCTTCCCTTGGAGTGAGAATTGAAGCACATAACAATTCGACCCTCCTATGGTCCTCTGAGAGGTAACCTGCGTCTTCAAGTCGCCTTCAACCGTCGTACCGAATCCAGACACAGTCGCTTTGTACGTCCAACTGTTACCTATTGCCAAAGGGAAAAAGTCGACCGAATCACCAAGTACAGATGGAATTAAGATAGATGTCCAAGCAACCCAGGCCACTAACGCAATCGTAAGGCCTTTCATGCCGTGATTCATTCCGTCGCTTGTGTGCTCGTATGATCAGACTCAGTGCGCGTCAAATCTCTAATTGTCTTTCGGTAAGTTGCAAATTTTGCCTAGACTCAATCATTAATAGCTAGAATTTCGAGGACGACGAACCCGAATAAAATGGGGCAATCAAACACACAACGCTAACTGTTTTCGTTCTGTCGCTAACATGCCTAGTTCGCAGGTAAGAAAAACAGAAACAGGTTTTCGTGTGTGGCTCAAAGGGTGGCCTAGTCTTATACGTTCAATTTTGAGGCTTGCTAGGATTGCGGACACAACTTATCTTATTGTATGATATCCACATGGGATTGGTTTTCCTCTTTGAATGATCTTTTGGTGAAGAACGGCGTTATCGTGACGATGAACTCTGACCGGCATATCTTGGAGGGATATTCTGTTGTTGTTAGAGATGGTAGGATTCATGAGGTAGACAAGAGTTCGAGGCTTGAAGGCAAGTATTCTCAAGCTGACGTTTTGGATGCTTCAGGTCGTATCGTGATGCCTGGGATCGTGTGTAGTCACTCCCACCTTTACGGTATCATGCTCCGAGGTGCTGCTCTGAAGATTGAACCTCCATCAGATTTCACTCAGATCCTTCAACGGGTTTGGTGGCCTGTGGATGAGGCGCTTACCGTGGAGGACGCGTATGCAAGCGCCCTAGTTTCGTCTTTGGAATTCGCTAAATCAGGCGTAACAATGTTCGCCGACACCTATTCAGGTCCAAACTCGATAAGTGGCGTTCTGGATCACATTGCCAGAGCAATTGGGGAGGTTGGCATAAGAGGGTTCATTGCCTTCGAGGCGACGGAACGACACACGAAAGATGAAGGATCAAGAGGCATCAAAGAGAACATCCGATTCGTGGAAAAGATGCAGACCAACCCCAATTCAAAAGCGAAACCACTCTTTAGCATACATGCGTCTTTCACAGTCTCCGACGATCTGATCAAGGAAGTAAGGGCGCTCGCAACTAAGTACCGCGTCCCAGTCACGATCCACACATCTGAGGGATTGGGAGACGTTCATCATAATCTAGAGAATTATGGAAAGAGGACTCTGGAACGTCTGGAGGATGTTGGCCTGCTGGGGCCGGATGTGATTTTGGCGCATTGTGTCAACGTCACCGACGATGAAATCGATATTATTGCCCGAACAAAGACTGGCGTGGCTCATAATCCAATGAGTAACATGCTGAACGCTGTAGGAGTGGCACCGGTTCCGGAGATGCTGCGGAGACATGTGAATGTTGGTTTGGGGAATGACGGGTACATATTCGACATGTTTGAGAACATGCGAGCCGCATTTCTTGTTCATCGTCTGCAAAACCGAGATCCGAACGCCATAGACCCCTACACAATCCTCGAGATGAGCACAATCAACGGCGCTAAACTCTACGGGATGGATAAGGAGCTGGGCTCCATAGAGGTCGGCAAGAGGGCCGACATAATCATAATCAAACCCTCCATCCTACCAACCCCCCTAAACGCTGAGACTGTGGCCGGTCACCTGATCAACACGGTTGACAGCGACGACGTCGAACACGTGCTGGTTGACGGCAAACCCATCGTCAGAAACAAACGTCTCCTAACATACGACGAGGAAAAAGCTCAAACGCTCTCACAGACCGCTGCAGCCAAGCTATGGTCACGCCTGAACTCAAGCAAGCCGCAAATTGATCCACTCAAGAAATAAGCCTCCGTGGAATCGCAGGTTGGATTACAAGCACGTAGTAACATCATTCATCAAAGTCTCCGACAAGGTTCTGCTGCTCCGACGTAGTTCTAAGGTTGGCACCTATCGCGGCAAATGGGCCGCAGTGAGTGGATATCTAGAAGGGAACGAAGACCCTGCACAACGGGCGATGATTGAGATAGGCGAGGAAACGGGCCTCACCTCCGCACAGGTCAAGCTGGTAAGAGTGGGTGAACCCCTTAGAGCGTACGATGAGACTGTAGACGTGGTTTGGGTCGTTCACCCATTTCTATACGAAGCCAATGAATCAACCGTTCATTTGGATTGGGAGAATACTGAGTTTCAGTGGGTTCGTCCGGATGCGCTGAGAGAGTATGAAACAGTTCCCAAGCTGAGGGAGGCATTTGACCGAGTACGCTGGGATCTCCAAACAACACCCGCAGCCCTGTCAGAGATCACTCGGCAGGTGCAGGAGATCGCTCAAGATCGAACACATGGAGCAAACTATCTTGGATTACGCGCAATCGAGATCATGAAAGAAGCATCAAGGCTCTCCGATGCGACAAGTCCAGACAACCTGTTCCACGATCTCCTACTGGTAGGGTTGCAGTTGCGAGATGCGCAGCCGAGCATGGCAACTCTCAGAAATTTGGTTGGTAGGCTTCTCTATAGGTTGGATTCGCGCAGATACGACTCATCTTCCGTTGATGATTTCAGACAGCTCGTTCGAATGATGGCGGATGAGCATATCTCAAGTGCGAAGAGGTCGTTGGATGAGGCATGCAAGAACTGTAACGCGTTCATGCCGGAAAATTGCAGAGTCCTCACGCACAGTTACAGCAGCACAGTTCGTAAAGCGTTGGAAATTGCTCATCAGAGTGGAAAGAGGCTTCAAGTCTACGTTACAGAATCGCAGCCAGGCGGAGAAGGCGCACAGCTTACGAAGGTTTTGTCCTCCAAAGGGATTCAAGCGCGACTGGTGCCAGACATCAAATCGTTGCCTGACATGCCTGCTGTGGATCTGGTGCTGGTTGGATCGGATAGTGTGATGGCGGATGGTTCCATTGTGAACAAGATCGGAACGAAAGCTATCGCCGAATTGTGCAACGCACGTTCGATTCCATTCTACGTTGTTTGTGAAACTGCGAAGTTCAACACATTCGATTTCCTCGGTGAACCAATCAGGATCGTGGAGGCTGTCTTCGATCTGACTCCTAGCAAATACGTTACGAAGATCATCACGGAACATGGTCCTATGGAGCCGCGTGATGTAGAGAATCAGATCAGGCAGAGTCTAAGGGAGCTTTATACATGAGAATGAAACATGCCTCAGCTTCAATCGAATGGGTTAGCTCATAGTTGAGCGGCGTCCCGGAAGTCGACATTCGAATCCGTAAACTCGTTCAGGCAATCTTCCGCTCTCAAGGAATGCTACGTGAATACTTCACAGATCTCTTCCCTTACATGCGAGAGGCTGTACGCAAATTCAACTTGGAAGGGATTTGGGAGAAGGTGTACGCTGATGTCGTTACAGGTGACTACGAACTTGACCGGCTCTCGCTCTTCCTAAACCGCCTGTACAATGAGGACAAGGAACTATTCGCGTCTTTCCTCGGACATGTGATCAAGGAACTTCTGCAGAGGTTCCATGAACCAAAAGAAAACCTCTCATGGTTCTTCCAAGAACTGAAGGAGTTGGGTTTAGGTTGGGACGGCAAGAAGTTGGCCCCGGCACCAGCCTGAGGGTTAAGGCTAATTTTCTTCTGGCGGCGGATTCCCGCGGAACAGCAGGAAGAAGACGATTGCCGCCACTAGGTACACTCCACTGCCAATAAGTATCGGTAACGAGAGTGAAAGGTAGGTTCCTCCGCCGAGGAGAAAGCCTGCGAGAAACGTGCCCGCTGAGGCTCCGATTCCCCACAGCATCGATGAGATCGCTGATGCTGACGCTCGTTCCTTGGGGCTGACGGTGCCCATTAAGTATGATTGCTGTACAGGCCATGAGATGTTCATCAGAAAATTCCTTCCTATGTAAAGAACGCCGGCCAGTTGATACGCCGGAGCCGTGATCATTGACGCAAGAATCAGTGCGGAGATTCCCTGCGTTGTGAGGACACTGGATGCGCTGCCCAACGTCCGAGTCAATCTTGGGATTATTGGTACAACAATTATCGAAGTGATCTCAGCAGCGGCAAACCATGGCCCCAGGACCGTCTCATTTACTCCGTACATTCCCTTGAACCAAAGCGAAAGCAGTTGCACTGCCACACCCGAAGCGAAACCCACCATGCCCAATGTAAGTGAGAATTTCGCAATCTGTGTCAACGATTCCTCAGGCAGCAACCTCTTCGCCGATAAGTGATTCGTGCTGGTATGACGCGGAGCAATCTCGCTTAGGGGTAGGACAACTAAACCGGACAGAATCGAGAGGGCAGCAAGGATCAGGAACACGTACTCATGAGAGGTCAGGTATGGTATTCGAAAAGTTGACTGTAGGAGACCGGGTAGAATGCCCATCGCCGAGCCTGATGTCAAGGCGATGGTCCAGACACCCTGCGACCAAGCAAACGCTCTCGTTCGCTTCTCCGGGGACGCTTTCTCTGCAATGAGTGCCGTCCACGCAGGCACCCATACTGCTCCATTCAATCCACCTGCCAAGCCAACTCCTGCGATAGCACTTGCTATGATTAGTGAACCCAGGTCGCGCGTGAATGCCAGAAGTACGTATCCAACTGTCGCTGACAAGAGGCCCCACACCACAAATGGTTTCCTTCCGTACCTGTCCGCCGCGATCGCAAACGGCACGATCATAACCGTGTTCGAGATTGCCGCTGCCATTGTAATTATGCCGATGAGCTCTCCGGAGAATCCGAGTTCGCTCAGGTAGATGGGTAGGACGACGAATGTGTAACCTAAAGGAAGCGAGTTGAGACCCATAGCGGCGAGCAGGAGCAGGATGTCAGTGGAATCGCGGTCCTTGCGAATCAATGTGAGTTATACATCCAGTGCTTGCGCTCTGAGTCAACGGTGCCGAACACTTCTGTCTTTCGAGACGGTGATATGAAGTTTGAAAAAGTTAGGGGTTGGGCTAGGATTACTGGCAGATCATTAGACAGTTTCCTACGCGGTGTTCTCCGCGAGGATACTGTGGCGCAACGGTGGCGTAGAAGGTCGGTGGAGCTGGATAAGTGTACGTGTAGCCCAACGGGAGTCCATAGGAGGGGTACCAGTAGCCATAGTAGGGATAGCCGTAGCTCAAGCCGTAGTATTGGTAAGGTGAGTACTGGTAGTACGGGTAGTACGGTGGACCATATTCACAGCATTGAGACATTGTCAAACACTCTGCAAGCCGCAGCCGTAACCGGAAATTAAGGGTATCCTCCACGCGACATCGATGTGTCAATTCATATGATGAATGAAGACTAGGCTCTGTGTGTGCTTTGCGCCTAATGCTACAAAAACACGTCGACTGCAAGAAAGCTTGTGAGGCACACAGACTTAGAAACTGTTTTCAACCACCCATCTCCTTTACACGAGTTCGGTAACCAGAATGGATCCCAAGGCAGCTGCCTACCTAACCGAAAATCGTGAGAAGATAATAGAAGATTTTCGAACCATACTCAGACAGCCCAGCGTTTCCGCACAGGGACTAGGGATTAGTGAATGTGCTAAGCTTCTCGAGAGGTTCATGGTTAATGCAGGTATCGAAACAGAGACAGTCTCTCTTCCTGCGGCTCACCCAGTCCTCATTGGAAAAGTGAACGGCAAAAAGTCGAAACGTACGCTATTGTTCTATGGACACTACGACGTTCAACCGCCTGAACCTCTTGAAGAATGGAAATCAAATCCTTTCGACGCGGACTTGAAGAATGGGAGAGTGATTGCGCGCGGCGCTTCAGACAGTAAGAACAATGTTATGGCGCTTGTGAAGACCGTTGAGGCATATCGTGAGACACTGGGCGACGTGCCTATCAATCTCAAGTTTCTGTTTGAAGGAGAAGAGGAAATCTCAAGCCCACATCTTCCTCAGCTTGTGCAAGAAAACAAGGCGAAACTGAGCGCCGACGCTGTCATATGCTATGATGGCGGAATCGACGATTCTGGTAGGCCATCAATCGAGTTAGGCTTGAAGGGCATACTCTACGTCGAACTCCGCTGCAAAGGTGCAAAAGTGGATCTTCACTCATCACGCGCTCCACTGGCACAGAACCCAGCGTGGCGCATCATATGGGCACTGAACACACTGAAAGGACCCGACGAGAAAATCAGGATCGATGGCTGGTACGACAGGGTCCACAAACCCACTCCCGCCGACCTGGAGCTACTCAAGAGAATACCGTTCGATGAACACAAACAGAAGACTGAGATGGGCCTACAAGCATTCGTTCTGGATAGAACGGGCCCAGACGCACTGCGTGACTATCTCTTCGATCCAACATGCACTGTCTGTGGATTCCTGACCGGGTATGTGGCCGAAGGCCCCAAAACAGTATTGCCCAGCAAAGCCATGGCAAAGGTTGATTTCAGGCTCGTATACGATCAAAACCCCGATGAATTGTTTGACAAGCTGAAGGCGCATCTTCGCAGGCATCATTTCGACGACCTTGAAATTACTAAACTCGGAAGCTTGGAACCTTCGAAGACTTCTGTCGATGCACCGATCGCTAGAGCAGCAGTCTCTGCCGCGAAAGAGGTGTTCAGGAACGAACCCGTCGTCTATCCTAACGCCGCTGGGTCGGGCCCTGATTACCTGTTTACCAAGCGACTGGGACTCAACTCCGTTTGGGCAGGTTGCGCTTCACCTTTCTCGAATGCGCATGCACCAAATGAGTTCGAAGCCATCGATGACTTCTTCAAAGGAATCGAACTTGCAGGAACAATCATGGAGAATTTCGCTCATGTCTGAAGCTTGAAGGGTACCTTAACAACATCTCCTCGGCGCGACATGAAGATCCACTTTCTCCCGCCCTCGGTCACGGTACCTGCATAAAGCAGTGGATCCTACACGGAGAAATCCCAGTAATCCTTGAAATCATCTGTGGCGGCGGCTCTGACTACCTCACCAATTATCAACTCATGTGTGCCGGTTCGGTATCTCTCTCGAAGCACGCATTCCATCACTGCTGATGCTTCCGTTAGAATGGGTTGAGCGGTATGCTCGCCTTTGATGGCAGTGAATCCGACCTCGGAAAGCTTATTGTCAGAGCGGCCTCCGGAGATCTCACCGAGTTCGCCGATCTTCTCAGCATATGGGAAACTTAACCAGTTGAGTCCAAACGCTCGCGCTCCAAGAATCATCTTGTATGTTTCATGCGCAGGAGAAACTGCCACGCCGACAAGTGGAGGACTGAAGGAGAGAGGCATGCACCAAATAGCTGGCATGCCGCCAACGCGTTCTTCAAACTCCGCTGTGAGAATCACTGGGACTTGAGGATAGAACAGCCTGTGCACTTTCGTCAATTCAACTTCCTTCCAGCTCATGAAACTCGCCTCAACCTTTATGCAAATTCATTAGATTGTGAGTGGCTAGTAAAGTAAGCTACGGAAGATAAGGGCTTGAACGTCAAAGCAATCGTAATGGACATGGATGGCACGATAACCCGATTCAACCTCGACTTCATGGCGGCGCGTCGCCGGGTCCTTCAGGATCTTGAGAAATTGAATCTCCGAACGCCCGACATGACAGAGCAGGTCAGCATCTATCTGATGCTCAAACGACTTAGAGACAACGTCGACAAAGACACATTCCGTGACATCCGAAGGAAACTCTACACATACGTTCAAGAAATGGAGGTTAAAGCAGCTCAGGACGTTAGGCTCTATCCCGGTGCACTTGAGACTCTGAACAAACTCAGAGCGTTGCATCTTAAGATCGGATTGGTAACCAACAATGGTCGAACGGGAACTGAGATAACCCTTCAGCGTCTCAAGCTGAATGATTTCTTCGACGCCGTGGTAACACGAGATGATTGCGAGGAAATGAAACCTGATGCCGAGCCAGTGAGAAAGGTTCTCGAGAGAATAGGTGCACGCGCTGAAGATTCAGTACTTGTGGGAGATGGCCTGATGGATATCATGGCGGCCAAGGCTGCAGGCCTGTTCTCGGTTGCTGTGGCAACTGGCCCTTTCAGTGGTGAGATTCTGCTAAAGGCCGAACCCGACTACGTGCTAACTTCAATAAACGATCTTCCGCAGTTGCTTGAGCACCTTGATAACCAACAATGAGAAAATCCATCTTCAGAGTCCAACCGCGTTAATCAGGAACGTGAAGCCATAGCCAACAAGAACTACTCCAAAAGCCACGAGTGCAACTCTATAGTATCTTGATCCAATAATGGTCTTGCCTTTTTTCGCGAAATGAGCGATTGCGGTAAGGAATGCATAATCCATCCACACATGTGCAACATACATGATCAAGACGCCTATTATCGCGGCGAAAGCCAACGCTTGAACGACGAGCACGGAGCCAATGGTCAACCACCAGAGTATGAAGTATGGATTGAGACCGGTTAGGGCGAGGCCTAGCACTAGAGAACTTGCAGGCACCTTGGTTGCTTGACTGGGGTTTCCGTATTGTCTGACTTTAAGGGTCTCATATATCTGCAGGATTCCAAATCCTATCAGTCCAATGCCCCCTATCAACCCAATCCCGGTCTTGATCAATGGTTGACTTGCAGCTGCGAGCAGGCCTAGGGCCAGGGCGAGGACTAGAGGTAGTTCTATGATAGTATGTCCGATCGCGCACGAGAAGCCCGCCCGCGCTCCATCCCTAGAACCGTTCATGAGCAAGCCAAAGAACAAGGGGCCTGGTGCGAGGGCGCCCGAAGCCGTCACGACTACGACGGTTGTTATGAAGTCAAGTAAGTTCATGTGTTAGGGTTCCCGATTTTTCAGACTTGTTCCGGCGTAAGATTGCTTCGTAATTCAGGTGGATGAGCAAGTTAAACGTGGAGGACGGGTCGAAAGAGGATAGATGAGAACGGGGTTTAGCGGACTACGAATGCGCCGATACCGTAGCTTACCAAAGCGGTCACGAGTCCTATGACTAACATCTGTATGCCAGATCTCCACCATACACCCACGGTTACGGTGGCTTTGTAGGCACCTACTATGAACAATGATGCGCCTGCCAAGGCGATTGAACTCCACATAGCCCATAGTAGCGGTAATCCGAAAAATGGGGCCGCAGGGATCAGAGAGCCTACAAGCGCTGCAACGCCTACTATCAAAGCTGTCTTCAGCAGGCCTCGCTCCTCTACCGGCGCTACTTTCAGCTCTTCTGCTAACATGACTTCAACCCAGCGTTCTTCGTCAGAGGTTATTGCATCAACAATTTCGTCAAGCTGTTTTCCCGTGAATCCTTTCGCTAGGTAGATCTGTCTGATCTCCTCGCGCTCTATTGCAGCAAATCGACGTATGTGATCCTTTTCGCGTTCCACTTGGCCGTTGTAGAAATCTCGGTCCGCTAAGGTTGACGTGTAGGCTACTGCTGCCATGGACAAGGATTCTGCGAAGGTTGTAGCCAAGGCGGCAGCAATGATCACTCGTGGATCACCAGATGCGGCAGCTACACCGAGAACGACGCCTAGTACGTTGACGATACCGTCCTGCCCGCCTAGAATCACGTCTCGTAGCATGGAGCCTGGTGTGTGAAGTTTCTTGTGTTCGGCTAGAGCTTGAGGGCTTGGTCTGCTAGTGGGTGAATTGCTGCGGCTCTTCGTAAGACGGCCTCCTCGAAGTTTCACTCTTCAGTCGACATGCTTCTGCTTATTCTTCCCAGAGCTTTCACGATGTCGTGCTTGGTTAGCAGACCCACTACCTTTCTTTCATTGTCGATGACAGGTAGACTGCCGATGCCTTTTGTTATGATAACTTGGGCGGCCTGAGCTAGATCGGCGTCGGCTAATGTTGTGAGGGGGTTACGTGTCATCAGGTCCCCTGCTCTAATCAATGCTCCTTCGTTTTCTTTCTTGGAGCCGAACAGGCGACCATGCCGAGCTCCCGGTACTTTCTCTCTAATTGCCAACAGATCCGAGAATGTCACAATGCCTACAAGTTCTTCATCTATCACAGGCACGCTTGGCTGTCGATAGACGATGGCTTGTGCCACATGGACCACTGGGTAGGTGCTCTTGGCGAAGACGAAGTCTCCTGCTGCGAAATCTTGTACTGTGAATTTGCCCGGCCACTTCTGTGAATAATAGTGGCATAGATCGGTTTCAGTTATGATCCCTGAGAGAGGTGGTTCTCCGGTGACAACTGCATACGTGAGATTTTCAGTGTCGAACATCCTTGCAGCATTGAAAACTGGAGAGTCCGGAGCCACTGTAGGTATCGATTTTGATGTGGCCTCTGAAACCTTGATCTCCTGCAATGATCTCGTCGTAGAATCCTCTAAGAGAAATCGTGCGATGTCTCGTTTGGAAATCAGCCCAATTGGTCGACTTTTCTGATCAACAACGACAAGCTGTGAGACGCGATTATGTGTCATCACGTCTCTGGCTTGAAGCAATGAGTCAGAAGGAGGAATGGAAACTACCCATCCTGTCATGACATCGCTGACTATGTCCACCTTCGGTACGACCTTTAGACCCACCAATACCAAAATCCGACTCTTGCTACAAACCTGATGTCCATTATTCTCATTTTTTGATATAAGGCAGATTAATGGTTACCAGTGCTGATTTTGATAGTTGGAAGAAAATCAACAGCCTCAATACGGTGGCTTTGGTTGGTTGCATATGTTAGAAACCATGATTGTCATGAGAGGATCCGCGGATCTCTAACCACCCATTGTCTTCCTCAGAGTAATCTTGAGGCCTCTGGCTGCCAGATAGTGCATGAATCTCTCCAGTAATTCGCCCTTGAAAATCAACTCAGGCGGTACGAGACCTCTAACGGGGATTTCGTCTTCTCCGAGCAATTGCGCTGTGATAGAACACGGATAGGCGGTGGTGCGGGCCATTGATGTTATCTTCTGTCTACTGTCATAGTGGTCAATCATATCGTATCTCCAGTGTGTGGTCTTACCGTTTTTCTTTCCAGTCACGTCAACTCGTAGCAGCGTCAAATCCTTCTCGTTCCCTAAGCGCAGTCGATCGGATAGGATTCTCAATAGAAATTCTCTTGGTGAGATGGTTATTCCATCAAACGTTACAGGTTCCTCTTTTAGGAGTCCGCACTCTATCAGAGTGTTTATCTGGGCAACGTGACCGGGCCAACGGATTGTCTTCTCATCCATCTCTTTGACGTTCCGGAGTGTTCGTATGAGTGTCGATAATCCATCAGTGTAGAAGCACTCGCATGTCCCTATAGGCGGAGGAAACTTCACTGTTTCAAGTCCCGTGAGCGAATCAACTTCAGTGATCCGTCCATTCTTGACTATCTTTGCCTTCCGCGAATATTCTTCGAGAACTGCGCTGAATGAGAAAACGATTCGATAGTTGAGGGGAGGCTTCGGGTGCTCTGGGATTCCGCCCACTTTGATGTGCACTTCATCCACTATATCCATCTGGTCGGCAGCACTTTTCGCAAGGATATTCGTCAATCCCGGTGCCAAGCCACATGCGGGGATGATAGTTATCCCCTTCTTCCGCGCCGCTGACTTCAACTTGCCCTCTTCGAACCGCCAGCCGAAGATCAAGTCAACGAAATTCACGCCTGCTTGAACTGTTGATTCAATAGCATACTCACTCAACCCGTGAGGAAGAGCTCCCACACCAACGTCGGACTTTCTGAGAAGCTTGACAGTCTCAGAGCGGCGACGAACGTCATGAAGCCTGACTGAAAGTTTAGGCGAACGCTCTATTCGCGCTAAAGATTTCAAACGGTCCCGGTCTACATCGCAGACAACAACACTCTCTACTTTCTTCGACTTGACCAGATCGCGAGCGATGGTCGCGCCCATCAAACCTGAACCGAAGACGGCTATTCGCAGTGCAAGTCCTCCCTTGAAGAATTGATCGTGGAGGTGTCTCACTTGCGTAGAAGTAAATGTGTCGCACTGTAACCACGATCGAAAAATCCCACTACAAATCAGTGGGCGGAGTTACGGATCCGAATCGATCTTTTCTATATTACGCGCGATCTCAGTTGAATCAGACTCGGAGAGACGAAGGCTCGCGAACCAGAAGACTACATTCTCCTCTCGCGAGAAATGTTTTCGTGTCAAGGCATTCAGCTTTTCGACAGCCTTCCCGGTTGTTTTTGGGGAAGCATGATCGCTTTCCCGCTCGAGTGCGGCGATCTCATTCGTAATCTCCAGCAGAACCTTCGAAATATCTTGATGTTCCTCGGTCATTGTGGCCGTAATCTCTGCATCTAGATATCTCGCTATGACGGGAATGAGCACTTCTGCTTCTCTAGTCTGATGCGTAGTCAACAGTTTCTCTTTTCCAAGTCTCGTGGAAAAGCCGACTAGAGCAGCAAATGGACTTGTTCCCTTTGAACGGTTATATGCCATGACAGTCGAAGTAATTACATACGCTAAACTTCCACATAGACGCCACCTTCCTGAACAACTACCTTGTATGTTTTGAGCGGCTTCGTGGCGGGCGGATTCAGAACGTCGCCCGTTTCCAGCTTAAACCGAGAAAGATGGAGAGGGCAAGTGATCGTGTCCTCGAGCAGGAACCCATTTACTAGCTCAGCATACTCATGTGTGCAGATATTTGAGACTGCATAGATCTTTCCATCGATATTACCGACTAGAATGCTCTCGGAATCAATTGCAATCGCCAGTTTGTCGCCCGGCTGCAACTCCCCTAGATCGCACACGCGAAAAAGCTTGGCCATAACCCATACACAACTTACGGTCCACAATAGACCAGAGAGTACGTGATTAAGAAAATGTTTCTCGAAAATCGGTAAAAGGGCTATCTGTCAGCTCAACAAGTTCCGCAAGGTCAGTGAAAACCGATCTCTCAGTCTTGAATAACGCTAGCAAAGGGTTCAGTGGAATCGACGGTGACCTAGCTAACTAAGCCTTTGACGGCTTTTCAAGCTTGGGGAGCCCTCAAATCTGCAATTTACGCACATTAGGTGGCAGGTTTACGCGTTTTTGATATGTGAAAGTTTAGAGAGTCAAAGTCTCTTATCTTGCGTCGCAGGGTACAGTTAGGGATAAATGGTCACCTGCCATAAGCGGTGATGGTCGGCCAAGCTATGAGTAAGCGTGTCAGGGTCCTCGGCAAGTTCGTCGAGGTTTCAAAGGACACGATGAGGCGAGAGGGAAAGCTCTTCGTTTTCTTCATGGGTGCAGAGCATTGTCCATATTGCGCTGCTGAGCGATGGGCAATAGTCAGAGGTCTCCAGAAGTTTGGGCAGTGGAGCGGACTTAAACAGACGATCAGTGCCGCGAGAGATGAGCCCTTCCTGAATTTGCCCACGTACGATTTCATCGAAGCTACTTACACTAGCCCGCACGTTGAATTCGTAGCACGCGAGATCAGAGATCGTGAGTTCAAACCGCTTCAGAAACTGTTGAAGACTGAAGAGAAGCTGGTGCGGGAATACAACTCCGAGAAGCAGATCCCGTTCCTCTTGGTTGGCGGAAGATTCATGCAGATTGAGGCGGGATTTACGCCGAAGATCTTCGTCGGTCATACTTTCAGGCAGACGGAAACAGAGCTCAAGAAAGCTGAATCTGAAATCAGAAAGACAATAGACGCTGAAGGCAGCATAATCGCCGCCCTCCTATGCATTTCTGGCTTGCCACCGGAACTCTGCAAAGAGAGCGGGGTAGCCGAATTAGTAGCGCAGGCTAACCAGAAACTTACGTAGCTGTTCAAAGAAGCGCTTAACTAACATCCCGAACCGTGAAGGTCAATAGAGAGGCCATTAGGGTTGACCATACAGGTTCAGAGCTGCAGTTTTTTTCTGAAAGGGAAATGGACGAAAGGCCATTCGACGGAAACCCATGAACTGAGAAATCCCGCGACGGCAGAGATCATCGGACGGGTTCCAAGGGCAACAAAAGACGACGTGAATGAAGCCGTCGAAGTGGCAAGGGAGGCGTTCGGTGGATACAAGGATAGCGGGATAGGTAATGAGAATGGCATGCAAGCCGTCAGTCATTATACTCGAATAAAGAGCGTGACAGTCAACAGCTCGTAAAGGGCTGTCAAACCGCCCCGTGTCTGAGTGGGTAGAAGTCAAAGGCCTTCAACGACTTCGAATAGAAGGACACCCGCAACTCTACGGTTCGTCAATTTCCCCAACCAATCATTTCGCTTTCTGCCCAGAAGTGCTTGGAAAGCTACAAGATGAAATACTCCTAAGATCGCGATCAGGGTCAGAAGAACGATGCTTTCAGGAAAGAAGACAATGAACGCGATCAGAAGTAGAAAGTAGTAGAAGGTCTCAACGCCAAGTCCGCTCTTCAAGATCTGGATCTTGATCAGCAACCTCTCGGAGTATGCTGGCGTCGTGGTGGCCGTTCGCGGAAGAGTTCCAATGTCAAGCCACTCGAGCGCGTGAAGAGCGATTATGGCAAGGGTTGCGAATAGAAGCGTGAAACCAATTAGAGCTGGTACGTTTCCTGCCATACCTAGTTTTTCTCCGGACGGTGGTGTCTAGCTTGCTTCTGGTGTCGGGGAGATCTGGAGAAGATCTTGCTTGCGGTGCTCCATGAATCCTTCGCGCAATCCCCGCCTAAGATAGTACGCGTTGCGTTCGCGTTTCTTCTTGTTGGAAAGCTTAACGACCAATGAGAGGCCGGGCTTGACAGTTTCGATTGGTACGGCTTCAATAGCCTTCGCTCTAACCGCACTGTCGAATAGTTTCTGGCCGAGTTCCGAGCGCACGATCACGGTAGTCCATCCGTCCTGTGAACCGATCGCTCCTACCGAGATGTCAGCAAGTTCGGCCACGTAGTCAATGCAATACTCGCAGGGGTGGCTCATGTAGGGTTCAAGCTCCTTGATGCTCACATCAAGCACCATTTCCGATCCAACGTAGACTTTGAACCGGTTCCGTTTGACCACAGTCCTCGTGACCTTTGACGGATCGATTCCGTGCTTGTTCTGAATGAACTCGGTCACAAGTTTGTCATGCGTGTAAACCTTCGAACAGAATAGACCAATTGTGAGGACGGGACGTCCACCCCTAATCCATGAACCTCCAAACTTCACTGTGCCCTGCATCGATGTGTACATCCTCCAGAGTCCTTGGAGTTCGCAAGGTAAAGCTACTAACCCCACTTTGCCGTTAGGATAGGAAGTGGCGGCGTCGGAAAGAACACCTAGGACGCCGCCATGTGTGTACTTTGACCCGGCAGTTCGCAGTAGGTCGGCAGCTGTCCCACCCACGACGGGCACGGTTTTGAGAGGCATTCCACTGCCAAGGACGAAGACCGAGTTTGATTGGGTGAAGTCAGTGGTAGCAAAACAATCGATCATGCCGATCTGCAGAGCGTGAGTCATCAACGCGATGACTGTTCCTCCGTCTTGGCCGGCATGCCAGATTCCCTCGTCTAAAGCTCGTGCCGAGTATATGTTCCGGTGAATGCCGAGGGATTCTTCCTCAGGTTTGCGAGTGCGGCCGAACAGGTATTGTTCGATTTCGTCGAGTGGCAGTTCCAACCTTGGGCAACTGTAGTAACAGACTTGACAAGCGGCGCAAGGTCCTTTGATCACAGGTTCTTCGTTTACATTTACGTTCAGAACGTTTATCGGACATGAGGCGACACAAGCGCCACACATCATGCAGTGATTGGCGCGAACTACTTCGTTGAACAGATGGCCCCAGATCTTGGCGTTCTTGGGAGGCGACCAACCATCGACCATTAGTTATCTCACGGCTAGAGTATTGCTCGGCTAGAACCCGAAAAGGTCAATATGAACACTTTCATTGTCCATGTCGCTTTAGCTGCTAACTCTTCTTGCGCCAGAGTCTAGTCAGAAAGAAGACCGCTAGGAAAGCCAGTACAATGACTCCTACCATGTAGCCTACGACTAGAAGGATCGTCGCTCCAACGAATAAGCCCAGACCCGTGTCAACGGTCTGAGATGAGTTCGCAGTGAAACTGAAAACAGCTAGAAGAGATAATACGACAATCCCCAGTACCCCCAGCGCACCCAAGAACCCCTTTTCAAGGAGTCCATCTAGACGCTTTAACATGTGCCTTCACGCTTACTTCGCGTGAGAAGAGCTATAATTCCTTAGCGACAATCGCTCGCTTAAGACTTGGCAGCGCCGCGTGCCATTTTCTCGCCTGGAGAACCTTTCCAAGCTAGCATAGTCTGCCAGAGGTTGTAGGCATGCATGTATAATGCGATGACTTGGATGACGAGAGATCCTATCACTAGGAACTTCACGTTCGGATCGTAGGGCAATAATCCAGAGAAGGAAATCGATAGTCCAATGACTCCTATGTTCATCAACCAGAACTGTAACTTCGCAAGTCGTAGACTGTGCAGAAATGCGTGAGCGAATGATGGTACGAAGAGGTAAGATAAACCGAAGATCATCATGGCTACAAAGCCGTAAAGCTGCATGAAGTAGAAAGCGGTCATTTCGAATGGCAGTATATGCGTGAACGTGAGAAGTAACAATGTGGCTCCTACTACAAGGTATAGGAGGCTGGCTTTCACGTACTTCAAGCTCAGCTGCATGACAACTGCTGCTATGGGTCCTTGAGCCAATTACAATTCCTCTGATTCCAGTTCAATTGCAGTTCTTGTTAAAGTGGTTTCGACTCTAGCCCCGCCAGTTCTGAAGCTCGTTTTGTGACTGCATCGAACAATTTGGAAAATCGACCATCGATCAGAGATTTCTCCAAGTCTTGGTAACTTGTGAGATCGATCCCGTAGACATCGCTATACTCCTCGTCCAAGAGGCCGCTATCGATAGGATGCCTATCAAGCATCGCATAGAGTGTTGCCTTGTGAAGAATAGTAACAAACACACTTGCAAGTGAACCCCGAGTAAGGAGATCCTGGCGTTGTCCCATGAATGGGCAATTCACGAAAACTTTCACTGAACAAGATTGTTCACTGCTGTCGAAGAGTTTTGAGTATACTTGAGCTACGGTGTTCAGGAATTGGGAATTTACAAAGAGTGTTTTGATAGTTCTTGATTTCTCGTCGGAGTCTGTGAGGTGTTCCTTAGTTTGTTGTAGAGTGATCTGGGACTTGCGTGCTTCAGTGGCCCAATGATCCTTTGACCAGAGGAGGCATGTCCATTCGCATTTCTGTTCAACCTCATTGCCCATCCGGAGATCTCTTATGAATTCTGAAGCGTACTTTTCGGCAATTTGTGTTGTCTGAGAAGTCGGCAATAGCATCATCTGCCTTTGGGTTCAAGTTCAGTGAATTCTTCGTTTTTCATTGCTAATAACTCCTTCAGCTGAAACTCAATTGAGAGCAGGAAATGCGCTGCTGAAAACAGACAGACAACCCGTAAGTGAGTTGTAGATGAAGACGATCACGCGCATTCATTCAGGGCTGTCAGACGAGAAGGCTCTTCAGCCTTAACGCATAGCGGATCCTGCAAGTTCCTGTAGCGATCCTATCTTGGATTTCTCAAGCATTTCGAGAAGTTCTCGGTTAATCCTCGCTACTATTCCTGGGCCCTCATAGATGAAAGCCGTATAGATCTGGACTGAAGATGCGCCTACTTCGAATGCTCGCCAGGCGTTTAGGCCAGAGGATATGCCGCCGCAGGCATTGATTGGGATTCTTCCGCCAGTATGCCTGTAGATGTCGGCAGCGATTCTGAGCATGTCCTCGAAAATCAGCGGGCCACTTAACCCGCCTGTTCCAATGCTTGCACGCGGTTCTTGTACCATCTTCGTGTTAATTGCCGTAATACCGTCCACAGAGTTTCTTATGCATAGTTCCACCAAATCTAACACGTTCTCTCTTTCCTTCTCGGTGAAGTAAGGTGGGATCTTCACCCAGACGGGTTTGCCTGGAGTTCTAGCTTCCGTGATCAATCCGAGAAGTTTCTTGAATACTGGAGGTTGTTGGAAGATCCTCACGCCTACAGTATTGGGCGTGCTGATGTTCAGCTCAATTCCATCGACTAGGGGTTGGATTTGGCGGTAGCACTCCACAAATTCCTCTATACTGAGCCCAGATATGCTCAGTACTACTGGCCTCTCATTGCCTCTGTGTTTTGAAAGGTTCCCAGCAATTCGTTTGGCTCCTTGGTTTGGTAGTCCCATTGAATTAACGATGGACTTTCCGGGATAGCGCCATATTCTGGGCTTCGGGTTTCCATCTCGAGGGTTCAGTGTGACCGTTCCAAGCGTCAGGTAACCGAATCCCATGCAGAATAGCGCCTCACTCAACTCGCAATTCTTGTCAAATCCTGCCGCGAGTCCAACAGGGTTAGGTAGACTTAGATGACCAACGGTTACTCGCAGTCGCTCGTCGTCAACACAAAAGCGGCTGCGTACCAGATTCCATGCCCATGAGCGTTTGAAGAACCATCTCGCTATTGTGTGGGCAGTCTCAGGTGATGTTAGGAAGATCGCCGGTTTCGCCAGATATTGATAAAGGCTTAGGCTCAAAGGAGACTACTCACGTACTCGCGAATGCCTAATCAGAGTTCACACTATTGAATTGAATATTCAAAGATCGTTCCTGAGAACTGCAACGTCGTAATCAGGCAGCAGCGATAGCCCGCACAATATCAGTTTTCGTCACTATCCCGCGGAGTTTGCCTTTACCAGCGGTCACCGGAAGACCACTAATTCCACGTTCGATCATAATCTCGGCAGCGCGGGAAAGTAGATCATCTGGGCTTATTGAGGTGGGATTAGGAGTCATGAGATCGGAGGCCGTTAGGGCTGTGAGCTTCGCGGTTGGGGTGATGAAACCTTGATACGTTCGCCCTCCAGTTTTTCCATGAGCTAGATCCGGTCGCATGATCGGCGCGCTTTTCACAATATCTGAGAGTGTTATGATCCCCCGTATCCCTTCATCAACGACGGGGATGCGTGAGACTCCCTGCCTTGCAAGGAGAGAAACGGCAAAGAAGATTGAGTGTGTCGGACGGACAGTGTACACCTTTCGAGTCATGTAGTCCTTGACTTTCTCCTTCGAGGTGAAGAGACTAAAGTGGAAGCAAAGGTCTGTCTTCGTTACGATCCCCAGGATTTGTCCGTCATCGTCGGTGACGACCACTGAGCTGATTCCCTTCTTATTCATAGTTCGCGCCGCCTCGGATAGGGTATCGGTAGGTCGAAGTGTGATGACCGGTGTTGACATTGCCTCTCTGACCAGCATCGCATCCAGAGCTCTCTCGGTCTTTTCGGTGTAGAGAAATCTTACTACATCTCGACGTGTAATGATGCCGCGCAGTTTTCCTGACCGATCTGTAACAACCATCCGCGTTAGCTTGGATTTCGTCATCATGTCTTGCGCGTCGTACAGGGTTGAATCGAAATGGATTGGAATGACGTTTCCAGTCATGACTTCGGCGAGCGGGTCGTTTCTCCAGGGTTCGACCAAGGTCATCCCACTTTTTCCGTGCTTCTCAACTGCTAGTTAAGAGGGAGAAGTATGATTAACAGTCATGAACTCAGATAAACGAGTTCTGCATGAGTAGCTGTGCTGCATATTTGTTCTCATTAGTGAAAACTGCTGATGCTTCTATTATAGCCTCACATGGCTAGTTGCCATGGTTTCGATGATCAAGCCTGAACATAGTCTCGTTTCAGAAATCATGACGCGCAACGTTATCACAATCAATATCAGTGAACGAGTTGAGGAGGCGCTACGCCTGATGATCAAATATGACATTGGAAGTGTCGTCGTGATGGACAAGGAGAAGCCTGTTGGAATAATAACGGAGCGTGACATAACCAGAACCGCTCTCCGAGGCGACAGTATGCTCAGGCTCCCTGCTAGGAGTCTCATGTCAAGGCCACTTCAGACAGTGTCATCGGATTTGGAGGTATGGAGAGCGTTCGAGGTTATGCTGAAAGTTGGTGTCCGACGTCTTCCGATCACTGAAGACGGTAAACTTGTAGGGATAGTGACTGAGAAAGATCTGACCCGTTGGGTTCTTCAGATCTTCTACGAGCCGAACATGCCGCACGAGATTCAGGCTCTGATTCGCAGTCCGAAGATCGAAGCATTACCGAGTCGACCTAAGTGTCCGGATTGCGGACATTATCAAGACGAATGCATCTGCGTAAACACAGAGTTGGCCAGCGAAGAATAGCGCGGACATGGGCCCGACGCGTTGAATCTCCAGCATTAAGCCCCTTTCTTCACTCATTTCCCGTTGCCGTGGTGTTTGGCGGTCTCCGAGACTGAGTCTCGGTGCGTGGTTCATTTTGCAGTGTGAATTGAGTAGATGATTGCCAGGAAACCTACAGCAGTCACCGACGTTCCAGTTCCTGTGGCGATTATCAGTGGTGCAAAGCCAAATAGGTACAAGAGTCCCTCCGAAACCGCGCCCACGGTGATCAGAGCGAAACCTATGGCTACCCAAAGCAAAGGCTTGCTTCTGTTCCTTCTGTGGCCCTTGTAGGCGAGGCGCACAATGTAAATCCCGAGGACTAGGGCTATGACTTTGGGTATGGTGGTCAACCAATCTAAGGCAGTAAGCTGAATCATCGCCATCTCCTATACAGTTGGTATTGATGTCCACATTCGCGTGAATTTGTCCGCCACATGCTCATTCACAATAACCTCTATGCTGACATCGCCCTTTTCGAAACTCACATCTATTCTTTTCAGAAGGCTCCTATACAGATCGTACCATTTACCATCAGTCGTGCGACCGGATTTGACCGCGGCCAGAAGGCCCGCTTCAACTAGCTCCTCGATTCTACGGTAGACAGTGGTTATCGGTATCTCGTATTTCCTGCTCAACTCAAGGGCACTCATAGGGTCTTCGATGGTAGCCGTGAGTATCTTCCTCGAATACTCATCAGACATAGCTGAAAGTATACGTTGCTTTGCTGAATCTTCACTGACTATCAAGGGGCTCCGAATCCGGACTTCCGATCCAACATAGATTAGGCTACTGTTAACTTTTGAGGATAAATCAATAAATTAGCTCTTCGACCGCTGTCTCAGAACGCACGGTGGAGCCTATGCGCGTTGGTATAGTAGTATCGGTCAGACTAAGTTCGATAAGTTGGCTGACTCTTCAAGTCGGGAACTCGTTGCCGACGCGTTCAAGGAGCAAGCGCCATACTTCCTCGGCCTCGCGGAACTCAAGGAGGGACCGAAAGCGTTTGCTTGGATCGACAAACAGATCCCGGAAAGTCAGATCAGGATTGGAATGAAGATGCGATTGAAGATCGTGAAACTTCCCAATGCGAACCTGATCTACACGCTGAATATCCCGGCTTGACAGGGGACATGGAAGGTTTGAGGGACTGTCGAGAGGGAGAGTCCCCTACAACTCAGACCCAGTTTCAGAGATGACGCTTATACTGGGTGACTATGCGGTCGTTTATTTCGGCAGCAAGCTGGCAAATATTCGTCGTCAAAATCTTCGCTTGCTTCCGTCTTTTCCTCTGCCATGAAACCCTCTCGACCTTACCCCATCATCACTTTAAAGTCTTTACCAGATGAAACCATGGCAACCATGTGAGATGGATGGAAATTGCTCGTAGGAATTGGCTGATTAGATTTTTCGAGTAGAGGCATGTCCCTCATGTGAGGGCGCGAACTGATGGCGAGGGTTATTTTCGAGTGATGTAGATTATGAGACGGCCCTTGCCGTAGAACCAGTTAATCACGTTGTAGCCCTTGTCGTCGAGCCTTGCTGTTTCGAGTATTTGCGATAACCCCTCGTACATTGAGTGCCCATATTTTGTTCCCATCAGCAACCAGTAACCGCCTGATCCGATAAGGACTACTCGGAGAACGTTCAGTTTTCCTAGGAATCGTAGTTGGCGCTTGTATCGCTTGAAGAAATGCAGGTACTGGCCTGTCTTTACCCGCTCGTAGATTAGGACTGGTGTGCGTTCGGTTTGCCGAACGAGGTGCTCGACTGTTGCCGAGGGATGTCACTCCGCCAACACAATGTCTTGTATAGGCGCGTTAGATTTACCTTTTGAGGCATGAAAACTCCCTTCAGTGCAATGAACAAATGTGGGGAGCCCACGAACATTAGCCAATACACCAAACCATGAGTTGAGTCTCCATGGCACGATTATCCGGCAAAGTCGCCATCATAACCGGCTCAAGCGGCGGCATTGGGTCAGCGGTCGCTCTTGAATTCGCAAAAGAAGGAGCCGACATCACCCTACAGTACAGATCGAAGGAGAGCCAAGCAAACGCTCTAGCAAACAAGGTTCGCAGTCTCGGACGCCACGTCATGTTGTCCAAGGTTGACTTCACGAATGTGACTCAGGCTCCGCAAGAAGTCCAGAGAATGGTCACGGACACCGTCAACCAGCTAGGTAAGGTGGACGTTCTGGTGAACCTGGCCGGTTACCCTGCCACCGGAGAGTGGAACAAACGCTTTCTCGAATTGACGCCTGAGGATTTCTTCAAACCCATCAACGTGGACCTCTTCGGATCCTTCCTCTGCGCTCGCGCAGTGGCCCCACCCATGATCAAACAGAAGAAAGGCGCCATCCTAAACGTCAGCTCAACCCCCGCCCTAGCCGGCCACGACAGAGGATTCGCGTTCACAGTCGCGAAGGCTGGGATTATTGGTCTGACTAAGGCGTTGGCCTTTGAACTTGCACCATACGTGCGTGTAAACGTGGTCGCGTTGGGGAACGTGGAGACAACTTGGATTCACGAGCTCTCCGAGCCTGAATTGCGCGAAGCGGAGAAGGAGAACTTGATTGGGCGTCTCGGTAAGCCGGAGGAGGTTGCTAGAAGCATAGCGTTCCTTTGTTCCGATGATTCATCCTACATCAATGGGCAGACGATCGTTCTGGATGGCGGAACAATCCTGCACTAATATCAGCTAATTAGATACGACAACGTACTAGCGCGAAAGCTCTCAGAATTCAACTGGTCATGATAGAGCATTGACTGAGAAGAACGGGCGCCCTGACGATCGTAGAAGAGTACATGTGGGTCTCATAGGCGTAGTACTGGCAATTGTCGCAGTCTTTGCCACTTTCAACTTCGCATTATACACCCTACAAACCGTCTTCGGGATCTCGGTTCCGTATCCAGAAATCACGTTAACGTTAACTTGGGCGTTGATCGCGCTCATAGGCGTTCTCGTTCTCGGGCATACGATCGAGGCAACAACTTGGCAATTCATCGGACACGCAGGTGCTTCATCTCTACGCAAGGTAGTTACAGTGGTTCTGGTGTTCGCGATTGCTTTCGCCACCTTGCCCAAGCTTGGAATAGATCTTTCCGGATATCTGGTGAGCTTGGGCATTTCAGCCGTAGTTATCGGCTTCGCCGCCCAAGCAACAATCGGTAATCTGATCGCGGGAACACTGGTTCTAATCAGTAAGCCCTTTCGGAAAGGCGACTATGTCCGAGTCAACATTACCGGTGCCCCAATCGAAGGAAGACTCGAAGAAATCAGCTTCCTACGAAGCCGCATAGTAACCAACGATGGCGTTTCCATCTCGGTCCCGAACACTGTAATGCTCGCAGTACCCATAAGCAACTTCACGGTGTTCGAAAACCGACCCATAATCCTCAACGTGACCCTTGACCGCGGGGTATCATTGGACAAGTTCAGAAGTAAGATGGAAGCTTCACTACTTGGAAGTGGGGACGCGGCGAGCGACATACGACTCTACGTTAAAGGCCTCGACCAGGACTCCATGACAATAGAACTCTGGGCTCAGGTCGCAACCCAGAATTTCCTAAAAGAGCGAAGCCTAATTGTTCACAGTATCAAGGAACTCTGCCAACGAGAAAACATCCCGGTCATGAAAGTGGAACTCCAAAGCTAGTACAACTCACCATTGTGAATCATGCTGACTGAAAGAGAAGATCGTGTCCATGGGTAACAAAATGCCGAGATTCGGCCTGTTGACAGATCCGGTGGAGTCAGTGCCAGACGAGATCGTGAGATTCAAGCGATTGGGGTTCGATTATGTGGAAATTGGCATTGAGGAGCCGATGGCGACACCGAAGATCTTGGCTAAGCAGAAACGGCGTATTCTGCGGCTTCTATCAGAGAATCGAATGTACGCGCTGGGGCATACAGCCTACTGGGTGCAATTCGGCTCATCACATCGGAAAGCGCGTAAAGGGTGGATTGAGGAGGCCAAAGACATGATCACCGTAGCCCACCAGCTCAGACTGGATTTGCTGAACTTTCATTTCTACGGCAGGCTAGGGAAGGTTGGCTCAACGAACCAGTCAACCAGTGTTTTCCTTCAGAACTTCACAAGTGCGATGCGTGAACTTACCAAGTTCGCTAAGGGCAGGAAGGTTCAGTTGATGCTCGAGAACATTCCAACGGAGGGCGTTGGGATCGGGAACCTTAGGAATTTCTCGGCTGTTATGCATGGCGTCCCAGAACTCAAGTTTCATCTCGACGTGGGACATGCGTTCATCGAGAACCGAATGGAAGGCGTGAAGTCGTACATCGACACATTCGCCGATAGGCTAGTTCACATCCACATCCACGACAACCATGGAGAAGAAGACGAGCATCTCTCTCTTGGCCGAGGAAAGATTGACTTCAAGAAAGTTGTACGATACCTGAAAGCCATCGACTACGATAGGACAATAACTTTCGAAGTCTTCACGTCACACAGCGACGCGGTTAGCTCACGGGAGTATTTCAAGAAGCTCTGGACGAAGATCGGGTAGCCGAGCCCCATGAAATTGATTGATCATGGGTTCGGTGTTTTCTTCTTGAGGAGTAACCATTGCTCTTGTCCGCGTTGTTCCCTCGTGAAGATTAGCGCATACTCCCCGGTAAGTTTGCTTCCGTGAAGTTCAATTCGCATCATGCGTAGGGTTCGTTCGAGCAACGTGTACTCGCCCTTGTCCCAGATCGAGACCTTTCCCGCTCCGTATTCTGCTTCAGGTATCGTTCCCTCGAAGGAACCATACTCTAATGCGTGGTCTTCAACGGCGACTGCTAGGCGCTTAACGCCTGAATCTACAGGCGGTCCCTTGGGAACAGCCCAAGACTTCAGCACTCCATCCATCTCAAGCCGGAAATCGAAATGGTGGCGAGTCGCCCAATGCTCATGAACAACAAAGCTTGGCATAGGCAGCACACTGAACATGAACAGAAGACATCAATGTAACGGCGGCTCTGTTCGATTTATGGCTGTTCGTGTCGGCTGTGCGGCATCGGCGTATGGCGATGTGACATCTAAGGGGCGAAGCAACCAGAATTAGTGCCGTTCTGACATGGGTTCTAGTATGTGTTTCATCTAATCACTTGGAATAGAGTTCGCAGATGCTGATTTGCTGGTGAGGATTTGAGTAGCGCTAATTATGGTAACCGCACAATTCGATGGGATGGGTGTCAGGGTAAGTGACCGAGACTCCAGTCGCCGCTGAACCGGAGATTGATGTCAGGCAAGTGGATCGGATTGTTCAGGGATTCTGGGATCGGGATGTGCGGGCATGGAACCGGCACTGGGCGCCTATCTTCCGCAAATTCGCACGAGACCTCGTAACCGACGCCAAACTCTCCCAAGGCAAGATCGTTCTGGATATCGGAACCGGCACCGGCCTCGCTGCATTAGAGGCCGCTAGGTATGTCAAGGCGGGGGGCTTGGTTCTTGCACTGGACCGCTCTCAACCCATGTTGAAGTTCGCCGAGTTATCAGCGAAGAGGGCCGGGATCAAGAATGTTGTGTTCTTTGAGATGAATGCGGACCACATGCTCTTTCCCGATGAGTTATTCGATGTTGCACTGTCGAACTGTGGAATAGCCTACACAACATTTCCCGCAGCAGTAGCAGAGGCCTATCGCGTCTTACGGAAGGGAGGCACATTCGTTTTGAATGATTGGCATCTGAAGGATGTGCAGGCTCATCGAGTGTTCGGAGGAATACTACAACAGCACAGAACCAATCATCCCTCCAAGAAGTTGCGGGAGGAGCGAACCGCAATGGCAACCTTCGAGAGCACAGGCAGCCGCTACTCAGACCTCAATGAAGTCGTGATGGAATTGCAGCGAGCAGGATTCACAGAAACGCGGACAAAGTACCGCACGTACAGAATTCAGTTACGAGGGGTACAGGAGTTTCTTGCTATGCGACTGGAAAGAGCGGCTCTCAGGCGTGAACTCCGCGAATTACCACGAGCCAAGCGAAGAATGATGTTGGATGAGCTAAGAAGAGGATTGAAGCCTTTCCTTCGCAAAGGGCGCTTTATCTTCGACTGGAAAGTAGCCTATGTCAGCGCACGGAAACCCAACTAGCCTTCTAGAGTAGGTGCAGAGCAAATCGCCTACACGAACAGACTTCCATTCTCGTCACTACCCAGCATTTTGCACTGTGGCATGATGATCGCTTTCAAGAGAGCGATAGTGCAAATTTGACCGCTGACACCACCAGACCCACACAAACAAAACTACGGTTCAAGTTTGACCGCCCGCACCATCGATACCACACGCACGAAAGCGCGCAGTCGGTCTAAGGCGCTACTTGTCCGGAAAAAGCCCCTCTGTACGAGGTAGCCCCAATTGCTTCCTCGATTATCACTTGGCATATCGCAATTCCAGGATGCAAGGCCAAGGGGAGCGGTGAGACGTTGAGAATCTCCAAGACGACCCTCCCGGTGCTCCCGGGTTGAATGAACCCACTGCTTAGATGGATTAGAAGCCCCACACGCGCAAAACGTGACCTTCCCTCGATTCGTCCGCTCAAAGTGGATGGAAATGTGATGTTCTCCTCTGTTATTCCTTGAACAAGCTCGTTCGGCATTATGAGGAAATGACTACTTCGGTTGACTTTGACGGTTCGAGTGAGCTGTTTGTAGTCTGCATCCTCGCGAACGTGGAAAACGTCCCTCGTTTTTTCGAAGACGCGAAACGTATTACCAAGGTGAAGATCAATCGAAGCCGGACCGACCTGCTTCTTGCTGAAGGGCTGTATCTTGATCGATCCTTCTTCAACCAACTTGAGGATTCGGTCTCGTCCCAGCGTCGCCATAATGCACCCAGACAATATTCAGTATTACCAGTTCAGGTATCTTGACGTTGTGCCTGGTTTCGCAGTAAATTCGAAATTTCACACCAAGGAATACCACACACCCAAGTCACAACAGAACCCCTAGACCACCGTCCAAGATCAACACAAGTCGTTGATCGTTTAGAGTGTGTGTGCGAACCACTAAAGCCAGAGTCTTTCCAGTTTCACTTCTTCCAAAGCGTGAGCAACGCAAGGATGACTATGATGTATGCAATTGCCCGGACTGCTATGAGCGGAACTGTTAGACTGGCAGCAAGGTCAAGCAAGGTTGCCAGGTGAGAGATGGCGAAAAGGCCGAAAGCTATGCCGATGTAGAGAGCCATGACGTTCTTCTTCCTACCATACAGCGCAACGCCCAAGACGAATATTATGATAGTTAGGACGAGGTTCACTGCGGTTATGGGATCAAAAGCCATCGCTCATCGTTCGGCTAGGAACACGGCGAGTCATTATATGATAATTCTTCATAGATTCTATTTTGTATAGACCCGGGACGTGTTTCATTAGGCTTATCGCACCTTTAGCTCATCGGAAGTTCTAGCATGGAAATTCCTTCATGTGTGACTTTGAAAGATGTTGAATTTTACCACAGGTAGAGTTCTGCAAGCGAAGCGAGCATTGATGAAAGTGTGTGTGCTCACCAGCATACCGACACACCTCTCCTGGTGCGTGAACCAAAGGAAGCAATTTACCGGGACGGTTCACTGTCGGGAATCGGGATCAGCTTGAGGTTCAGCGTATCCAATTCACATCGAATCATGCAAACCTTCACCGAGAAATGATTCTGAAATGGGGTGAGCAGAATGCCAGAATCGCAACATGCTTCTCTCATAATGAGTGAAATGGATGAAGTCTCAATGCGACTTCTGACGTTGCGCCCTTTTGGTACTTCAAGCTAATATGTGAGAGAGAAACGGAGCTTGGCTTGGAATGATTTATGGAATATGTGAACTTGGGTTCGGCAGGAGTAAAGGTGTCGAGGATATGCTTCGGCTGCATGTCGTTCGGCAACGACAATGCATGGAAACTTGAACTTGACGAGGCTCGACCATTAGTCAAGAAAGCGATCGACTTGGGGGTCAACTTCTTCGACACCGCGAACGTTTACTCATTAGGGCGTTCCGAAGAAATAACCGGCGAATGCCTCAAAGGCTATCGCGATGACGTAGTCGTCGCCACCAAGGTTCGGGATATTATGGGAAAGGGACCGAACGACTCAGGCCTATCGCGATATCATGTCATGCAGCAGATCAAGGCATCCTTAAAGCGACTGCAAATGGATCACGTTGACCTCTATCAGATTCACAGGTGGGATTACAGGACGCCTATCGAAGAGACGATGATGACGCTGAACGACATCGTCCGGCAGGGGATGGCACGGTACATAGGTGCCTCTAGCATGTTCGCATGGCAGTTTCTGAGTGCGCTTTACACAAGTGAGAAACTTGGTTTGGAGAAGTTTGTCAGCATGCAGAACCATTACAACCTAGTCTACCGTGAAGAAGAACGTGAAATGATTCCGCTCTGCAAAGAGGCTGGGATCGCAGTCATTCCATGGAGCCCATTAGCACGGGGCTTCCTTACTGGAAAATACAAACGGGGCGAGACTCCGAAAAGCCTTCGCTACGAAAACGAACGGATGGACGGTAGCAATCTACTGGCTGACCGATACTTCAGGCCGGAAGACTTCGACGTGGTTGAAACTGTTGTGGCCGTGGCGAAAGAGAAAGATGTTTCACCATCCCAAGTCGCCCTTGCTTGGTTGCTCCACAAAGGTGTAACCGCACCAATCATAGGCGTCACGAAAGCCCATCATGTAGAAGAGGCGGTCGAGGCCTTGGAGGTCAAGCTCGATTCCGATGATATGAAGCGGCTTGAGGCGCCTTACAAACCGCATCCAGTAATTGGCCATGAGTAGCGCTCCCAGAACTCACCGAACCCCATCCAGCTTCATCGACATCGCCACCCTTGAAGGCCAGGTGATCCGCCTCGCTCCCTGTGTTGTAGGGGCCGTCCGCCGGGCTGTTTTCGGGGTAGTAGTTGATTTCCAGTTGATGCTGAGAATCGTCGCTTTTGACAACGGCGAATTCACCTATGGGCGTCTTTGACCGGTGAAGCAGCTTCATGCCCAACACGCCAACGGAGAATTCCAGAGACCGATCCAAATCACGAGGACGGATCGCTGGCAAATAGATGCGGGGGAGCGGGATTCGAACCTCAATTTACCGGTAAACCTGATTCACAAGGGAGAGCAGCGTTGGTGCTCCTCCTACGCAGCGGAAGAGGAAGGTATTGACTCCAATTTACCGGCAATCTATGCAAACCCAGAATCTTGAAGAATCTTATCTGTCCATCGGCTTAGTTCGAGTTTCGATGTTGATCTTCGTGAGCAATAGTCCGCAGAGCCTAGTTGATCAGTAAGATGTGAGATAGTATCAACTATGAACGACAGGTCATATTTGCGGATCAAATCCCCAAGGGCAAATCCATCCATTGCACCGCCGTATCGAGGATCAAGCAGCGCGGCAAGATCCGAATAGTCCTTCTCAATCTTGCCTTGCTGACGTTCGAGCAATGGGATTGGCAGAACTTCATGCTTCAAAACGTAATCTCTGTCTCTTGCAGCTTTCGTCTTGTACAAGAAAAGCAGCTCTTTTACCGGAACGTAGAAGTAGTCACCCTCAATTGTACGACGTTCAACGAATTTTCTGTTGATACACAGGTCGTACGGAATCATTTTTGCCGGATTCTCTTTGAACACGTTGCGGAAGCCACAGTCACATGCATCAATGTTGATTTCACCGATCCTTGATTCTTCGTGGATTACAGGTTTCTTCCATGACTCTGACGCTGCTCCGTGGTCTGAATCTGGCTCAAGTACGTATCCATTTGAATTCATGTAGATGTTGAGCTGAAGTGTAAATGGATCAGCTGGACCAAGGCAGTCAATGTCTAAGGACCCGAGATAAGGGTTGTATGAGTATACCGCCCAGCCGCCAAGCAATGTTATCTCTAGACCGTGGTTAACGCGGAACCAGCCCGCAAGTTGTCTCAGCTCTGAGAGTGATTCTCTTCGAACAATGTCAGCAGTCGAGGCGGACATCAGTCTGCTCTCCTTTGCCCGTCGTTGCCTCATAGAGCTTCACTGCCCAATCACGCCCAACGCGACCATACGAAACCAAATCGAGAACTACTTGTGATGGTGAGCAGACTTCGAGGCCTCCTATGGTTCTCGCCTCATTAATTATGTCCGGGGTATCGATTTCATATACTTCGAGAAGTATGCCATCGGCTTGCCTGCGATCCAGTGTGTCGAGAAGCAGTTCAGGCTGATCTACATATGCCTGGATTGAGTCGTACATCATTCCGTATCCGATGTACCTACTCGCCCCGGAAAAGAGGGTCAGAGCATATTTCACTTTCTTACGCGCGCATGCCTGAGCGGTCTCAGTTTCTGCTTCTTGTACTGATGCAGCATGAGAAAGTCGCATATCCATTTTCTTCAGGCTTCTAAGTGGTCTGTTCCATGAGACCTCGTTGAGCAGTTTCCAAACATCGAACACCACCAGTTTTTTTCCTCTGTATGAAACAAGGTCGCGATCTACCAGAGCAGAGACAACTTTGTTTACCATCCCAACGGAGACTCGCGTATCTCTTGCAAGTTCAATCTGTGTTGTAGCTTTGTGGGAAACCAGATATCTTACAATTCGTAGCGCCTTTGTTGAGACAAGAGATACCCTGCTTGGCTTCGCAGGCGATATCGTTCCCTCTTCGACCGTTGATGTGAGCGAGGATAGCTTTCGGTTTCCGCGCTGTCTAACCACCCCAAACTGGATAGTGTTGTCTTGGAGCTCAAAGCTAACGATCCCTACGTTATCCGGAATAAGGTCCAGAGTGTCGTGTGATGGTAAAAGGTGATGGGGGACTACAAGATATGCTCCATTGTATCTTCTCGCCAGGAGAACAGCTCGTCCGAGACCATCATAGAAGTTGCTAGTTTTCACTTCAAACGCGACTGTTTCGTCAGGTAGACGTAGAACTACATCGACATTCTTGTTATGACCTTCTTTGTAGGACTCCTTCATGGTTGCATCTGGATACTCTTCTCTCAAAGCATTCCTGAGAGCCTGCTCGATTGCAGCTTGTCTCATGCCTGTGGTCTAGTGAATAATTTCACTTGATACCTTTAAGGCTTTCACGTATAAGTGAAAGTAGTGAAAACATTCACTTATCTTTCAAGAACCTTTCATTTATAATTGAAAACATGAGGCACCCAATTCTCGTAACTCTTTCCAGCGATGGAGTAGGGGATTCCGACCCCAATTTACCAATGCATATAGGCGAAGTCGTGGGGTCCGTCCGCACGTAGGCTTCTGGCCACAACAGATTCAGAGGAAGAGATTCTTTCGACCTGAGGGTATCCTTGGTGCATATACTCCACCGTTTTTGGAGAGGCATCAATAGTGGTCCGGACAGTTGAATTTGAGCCACTATCCCCCTATCCAATCTCATGTGGGGTGGACTCCACCCAGAACAGGGTGGACTCCATTCTAGTACACCCGTACATCCTAATCCATCGATCTCGGCTCCTGTGGCTGGTTCAGGCATGAAGAGCTTACAGAGGCATTCGTGTTGCACGGTTTAGTTCTGTTGACTTGGCTCATGTTATAGTGTTTTCAGTTTCACCTGTCTCTCATTTTCTTAGGGTTGCTGCCAGCGTAGAGGGGTCAGTAAGCCTTGCGAGCAATTAAGACGGTTCAGCAGCCATTCCTACCTACACCTGAAGTACTAGGGATGCTTGAGCTGTTCCGTCAAATGCTCAACGATTGCATTCGAATCGGCTTAGCCGAGAACTCTACAAGCCTCAAATCCCTATCTATCAACGCCTATAGTCAGCTCGCAGACTATCAAGTTCCTTCATACTACAAGTTGTGTGCCATCAGCGGCGCAACAGGCATACTCAAAAACTACTGGAAGGCCAAAAGGAAGGGCCGACGGGTCAATGAACCATATGCGAGACGGCTTCAACTCACAACATGCTATGGCTTCAAAGTCATTGACGGCTGTCTCCTAGTCCCTTTCAAGCCAAAGCAACCAATCCACATACCGTTAAACCGCCATACGCATGAAGCTTTCTCGGAACCCAACATTACCATTCGGTCCTTCACTCTGACCGAGAAGACCCTATCAATAGCGTTCGCCAAAACCGTTGAGGCCATCACGCCACTTGGATTCGTAGGCATCGATAGAAACCTAGACAATGTAACGACAGCTGACTCAACTGGACTGATCGAACAGCATAATCTCTCTAGGGCAACAGAAATCAAAGCGGTGTATCGTCATGTGAAATCTCATATGATACGCAACGATCGGCGTTTACGGAAGTCTGTTTTTCAGAAGTACGGAGTAAAGCAACATAACCGAGTCCAACAAATTCTTCACCACGCCTCCAAGCAGATTGTGCTGAATGCGAAACGCAATCAGTTCGGCATAGTCATGGAAAAACTGACAGGCATAAGGAAGCTCTACCGTAAAGGAAACGGACAGGGGCGAGATTATCGCGGAATGATGAATAGTTGGAGTTATGCGGAGCTGCAACGTCAAATCGAATACAAGGCCCGTTGGGAGGGCTTACCGGTCATCCACGTGAATCCGAGTGGCACTTCGGTAAAGTGTTCGGTATGTGGGTCAAGAATGAAACCCGAAGAGAACCGACAACTGAAGTGTCAAACGTGCGGACTCACAGTAGACCGAGATGTGAACGCAGCCAGAAACATTCTGGCGAGAGCCCTGAGGTTCAGGGCCGTCGGGTTTGCAGAGGAAGCAATGGTGCAGGAACCCGCCCAGCACCAAGCGGTAATCCTGAGAGTCGATGCGAACCAGTTAACAAGGAGGCCCCCAACATGAGCCGACAAGTTAACAGAACCTCTAAAGGAAAAGTCCAATCAATTACCTACCTTTGAAGTTGGGTTTGCGTTTTTCGAGGAAGGCCTTCATTCCTTCTTTGCCGTCTTCCGTGGCGAAGAGCATGTAGAACGATTTCCGCTCGAAATCCAAGCCAACCTCAAGTGCCGTATCCTGCGCCTTCAGAATGGCTTCTTTGGCTGCGCGGACTGATATGGGTGGTTTCGAGGCGATCTCATTCGCCATCTTCTTGGCCTCATCCAGTAGGCTTTCGGTGGGAACAATTCGATTAACTAGGCCGACCCTGTAGGCTTCTTGGGCGGTGATCGGTTTTCCGGTTAGAATCATTTCCATTGCCTTATACTTCCCGACGGCTCGGATTAGTCGCTGAGTTCCACCGGCGCCAGGCATTATGCCAACGTTGACTTCAGGTTGGCCGAAGGTGGCGTTTTCTGAGGCGATGATAATGTCGCAGTTCATCGCAAGTTCGTTTCCGCCGCCCAGGCAATAGCCACTTACGGCTGCGATGATAGGCTTTGCAATTTTTCTTAGCCTATCCCAGAGCTCGAAGCGTCTTCCAAGAATCAAATCGACCGGACCCGACTGCGACATTTCCTTCAGGTCTGCGCCGGCAGCGAAGGCGCGCTCGCTACCCGTCAAGATGATCACGCGAACGGCTTGATCTCCGTCGAGTTCTTCAAGAGCCTTCACAAGTTCACCCATGAGTTCGAAATTAAGAGCGTTAAGAGCGCTGGGGCGGTTGAGACGCACAATTCCAATTGAGCCCTCCTTAGTGACTGTGGTATTCTGGTAACTCAAAACTCATCCCAGACCATCACGTAACCGTCACGGAACTTAAGCTTCACCGATCAATCATTCCCTACCTAATTGAAAGGGAGAAGACAGAACTGCAAGGAAGGCGTCTTACAACCAGACAGGTGGACGCGGTGAGTCAGGCGAAACGCACCTTTCGTGGTCTGTTAGCGATTCAGATCCGACTTCTCGCGCCAGTGCTAACGCAGACACAAACAGCAGATCCAACGTTCAAATCACATCGACCAGACCATAAGACCATGTAAGCCCCTAATGGTGCGTGTTCACACACGAAAATCAACGGTTGAAATCCTGATGCTCGCGCTAGTCCAAGAATTAGAGATAATAGTTGGGAGTAGGGCTTTACATTTGGGTTCCCATGAAAATTGGTAATACAGCGGAGCAAGGAATTTCCGTAGGGAATCAGATGTTTGGGTGCTCGGAGATTGTCGCGAGAGTATCCGCTTCAGCCTCGTGTAGCAGTGGGCGTTGTGGTCGTAAAGAACTCAAGCGTCTTGCTCGTAAGGCGAGGCCAGGAGCCGAGCAAAGGACTATGGTCCGTCCCAGGAGGTCTGGTCGAACTCGGAGAAACCATTGAAGATGCGGCTCGCAGAGAAGTAACCGAGGAAACTGGGATCAGCATCAAGATAAAGAGACTTCTCGATGCTGCAGACAATATTGTCCGCGACGATCAGGGGAAGATCCGATTTCACTATGTATTAATAGATTTTCTAGCCCAACCGCTCACAAGCTCGGTGAAACCAGAATCAGGCGCTTCTGAAGCGAGGTGGGTGAAGTTCAATGAACTCTCCGACTATCCTCTGACAAGAGGCGCAACGAAACTCATCCGGAAGATCAACACAATGGAATAGAAGCAAGGCATGTGTGTGCACACACCAAGGGACACGACGAGCCTAGATTGGCGATTCGGGACAAATCATAAGGCCTAACGAATCCTACTGTAGTCGTCGAGGGGTTTTGGCCAACCTCCGCAGATCTTGAGCTGAGCGGTCTTGGGCAAAGCAGAGATATTGGATTTCGTCAAGACGATGCACGTGAAGGATCATGCGATTCTGTTCTACGCGAATCGTCGAGACAAGCGTGAGGTTCTATTCACGTATCTGAAAGCAGGGCTTGCCGCTGGCGAAGCCGCGATATATGTGGCGTCAGATGAGTCGACACATGAAATAGCACGAGCTATGGAAGACTTCGGGGTGAACATTGACCAATACGAAAGGACACATGCCCTGAGAATAGTGGACTACCGCGAATGGTACATCATCGAAGGGAAATTCGATGTCGGCAGGATATTTTCCCTGTGGGAGAGATCTCTGCGAGAAGCTCTCGCCACAGGATTCAAGGGCCTCCGTGTGGCAGGAGAGATGAGCTGCTTCTTCAGGCATCATATGTTGAATGAACTAGTAGTCTACGAGAGGGCTTTGCATCGAGAGCTTGAGCTTCCGATGGAAGCCATATGCGCCTATGATGACAGCGTAGTACTAAGAGGAATCGAGGAGGACCGCTACCTCAGGCTCTACCTTGACCTGATCACAGCTCATGGCACAATCCTGTTCGTAGGCCCAGAGGAGGCAGGAGTCGTCAGGACTGTTTAGGAGAGAAATAGCGAGATATGCAAAGTGGAACTTTGTCATCGTTTAGGCCGTGCTTTTGTGCGGGGTATCGACAGGAAACTAATATTGAAACGCTGTTTCTAGGCATGATCGCGCATCAAGACTCGAAGTTTTTTCCGGCGGCAGAGTTGGATTGCTATACCAGACAGGAAGGAAGTCTCTCTTCCGATCCATGAAGTGTGGCCACATCAAACCAATTGTACGCCCTGGAGCGGTCACTCTTCCTGCATTCGACCCCCCTCTAGGGGGGGTCCCTGGAATTGTTCTACTGGTCTTCAGCCTAGAAATGGTGCGTCTGCTAGGTTAGCTCCACGCTTTTTTCTACTCTTGTAAGATTCTCCACGCCTCTTGAAGTAATCACCACTGTGTCTTCGATTCTTGCTCCACCATACGTCGGAATATAGACGCCGGGTTCGACGGTTACTACATTCATTTCTTTCAAAGGTTCGTTGTTTCCGAATGTTAAGTGCGGTCGTTCACCTATCGTCAAACCCACACCATGCCCGAGCGTATGCGTCAGTCCAGATGTCACATCCTCAGCTTTTCCTGAGTATATGTCTCTCACTGTGCGGTATCCGTGACGTTCGATAACGTCACATGTCTTGTTCATCGCCTCTTCACACGTCACGCCTGCGTGAAGATAATCTGAGGTTTCAGTCTGCGCCGCGAAAACCGCTTCGTAGATTTGTTTTGTCTTGGCGTCAGCCCGACCAAGTACAAAGGATCTTGTCATGTCACACCAGTACGATGATTCTGCTTGGGGAAATATGTCGAAGATAATCAGCTTGCCCTCCTTCAACCGATGCCCGGGAACGCCCATATTGTGAACAGGAATCGCAGATGATCCTTGAGCGAAAATTGTTCCCTCAGGTTCTCTCAAACCTTCAGCAAGCAACTTCTCTGAGATGAGCTTCTTCATGACGCCAATAGTAGCCCGCTTCCTACTAAGCTCCAGGTGCCCGCGTTTTCTCTTGAGGTCTCTCAGAATATCAAGGATTGATCTGACCACTTTGCAAGTCTTTCTTGCAACGCGTCTCATCTCTTCAAGCTCATCGGTACTTTTGGTTTCGCGGAGGCTTTCAATCAAGGTAGGTGAGCTTTCCCCCACGACCTTGTATCTCATCTTGCTTAACTGGTTCGTGAGCTCAAGTCCCGTCGAAATATCATTGCGACCTGATAGAGTTACGTTCCCATTGACGCCATTCTCCTTGAGGATCTTGGCTAGAAAGTGCGGGAACGCCTTTCCATGCCCATACTGCATTACGAGCTTCTCAAGTCCAAATTCCGTGTAAGTACACACTTTCTTGACTTTGTTGTACCTCTGCGCCGTCGCAATGTCCGGGCCTCCTACAATCAGCAGGGGCTCTTGACCGACACGTTTGAAGAATACCCCACCTCGAACAACCGTTCCTCCAACCACATACGTAAGATCAGGATTTCCCAGCGTGCTATCACCGTAGACCACTACTGCTTCCAGCTCCCGCTTTCTCATCTCTTCATCAATTTGAGTGAACAATTCCGATCAGCGAGCCTAATGGAGGGCAGGAATCGTATTTGAGATTGACCGATCATCATAGCAATTCTAACGATAGCGTCAACTCTTCGGTTGGTGGTTCTGATTCTAGGGTCTCACCGGGAGTGGAGATGAGGCGGATTCAGCGCAAAGGGGGGCCGTTTTCAGGGAAAAGGGGCCGTTTTGAGATGAGATGTGATCATGATGAGGCTATTTCTCTCGGAATTTGAGTTTTCTTATTTCTTCTGGGGTCAGTGGTTCCGCTCTCTCTGCTCTGGCGGGCTTGCCGTACTCTTCCTCTTGGAGGCCGTATTTTCTTCGATAGCGGTTCGCGTAGTCGAAGCCAGTTGGGTTGATCGCCGCTGTGACCTGTGGACCATAACTGGTAGGTTTCTTCAGTAGTAGTCGTTCTCTCATCAAGTCGCCGATGGCCTCCTCAACGAAGGGGCGGAGTTCCGCAGGGCAGGACTTGGGGAGGTTATCAATTGACGTATGCTGGCCTGAGGTGTAACCGAGGTGATACATCTTATGCGTTATGAAGCCCTCGGCCAGCCTGACTTCATCGACATGGGCATTGGAAGCCGCTCCAATGTCGGGTTAATTGCGTTTCAGTCTCTGCCTCGGGCTAGCGTGGGCCGTCGTAGATTATCGGGTTGCACGATTTGTCTTGGGTTTGAGGTTGTGTGGGTTCGGTGGTGCGCGCAGACAAATTGGGTTCTGTTCCGCTCATTCCGTTCTCTCTAATGAGGACTGCGCGTTAGTAACATACCCAGATTTGAGCTCAAACGTCGGGACAGATGTTGCGGATTCTAGGGAGTGCAGTCTGCGGTATCGACAGGCTACTGGAACTGAAATGCCCTTTCTAGGCATGATCGCGCAGCATGACTCGATTTTTTCCGGCGACTGAGTTGGGCTGCCATACGCAACGAAACACGGGTCTCTTCTGATTCGCGCGGAATGTGGCCATACATGTCGGTCGTGATTACATAAGCGCTGGGTAGTCTATTGCCAAGCTATTTATATGTAGCTTGGCAGAGGTATGCCTAGACTAATGTCGATCAGTGAACTCACGGAACACAATCCCTGGTGGCTGGATCCTACGGCAATCAATAGGGACAGATTGATCTCGGAATATGATTCCTCCTCGTTCAAATGGGACCCGCGACTGGAGAAGACGTTTCAATGGGACGTAGACGTAATCTACATTCTCCGTGGGCCAAGGCAAGTTGGCAAAAGCACTCTACTAAAGTTGAAAATCAGAGACTTCATGAAATCTGGATTACAGCCCAGACGAGTCTTTTACTGGCCATGCGATCTTGTTGGAGGACCCGAGAATCTAGCTTCAATAGTCGTCGCATACCTTGACCTAGCTCGAAGAGATGAAGCGAGTAGACTCTACATATTTCTTGACGAGATCTCGTCGGTAAGGGACTGGCAGAAAGGGATTAAGTCACTCTACGACTCCGGAAGACTGCGAAACTGTACTGTCGTTCTAACGGGTTCCCACAGCATCGATTTGAGAAAGGCTTCTGAAACTCTCGCTAGAAGGAGAGGGGAAATTCACAAGCTCAAGGATCAGCTTCCCGACAAGATATTGCTTCCAATGAAGTTCTCGGAGTACGCTGACGAGAGGAGCGAAACCATTAGGAAATTCGTTCTCGACCTCAATTTGCTCAAGAGGGAGCGAAGACACGCAATGTGGAGCCAAATATGTCGAGGCTCACTCCCAAGAGAACTCAGGGAACTGGAGGTTGTGGCAAAGGAGTTGCAACAACTGTTCAACGAATTTCTCATTACAGGGGGGATCCCAAAAACAATTGACACGTACCTTGCCACTGGATCGGTTCCTAGAGGTTTGTACGAAGGGTACGTCGAATTGCTCCTGCGTGACATAAGGAGATGGAATGGTAACGAAATAATACTCCGGCAAATTGTGAAGAGACTCATGGACACTCTCTCATCGCCAGTTACCCTAAACAACCTACGCGAAGAGACGGATGTGTCATCTCATCATACAACTGGTACCTACTTGGATTTCCTCAGAGACAGTTTCGTTGTAAGCGTCATACACAAGTTAGACAAGAACAAGGACGCTCCGATTTTCAGAAATTCGAGAAAAGTCCATTTCAATGACCCCTTCTTGTTCCACGCCCTGAGAGCATGGGCTCTTGGAAGAGAGCCCTATCGTGAAACTATCAATTTTCTGTCCGAATCGGAAAAAACAGCGAAGCTGGTGGAGTGTGTTGTCGCAGGCCATCTAGTCAGATTACTGTTCGGCTATCAACCCTCGTCACAATTCGACTACACCAACCAGCTCTTCCATTGGCAGAGCAGTAAACGACAGTTGGATTTTGTGACAAGGATGGATACCGGCTATCTGCCTATTGAGGTCAAGTACCAGAACAAAACAACTTCAGGTGATGCTGCCCCGATAATTGATTTCCAAAAAGGAGGTAAGTCCACTTCTGGACTACTTCTCACTAAAGACACGATGGGAGAAAAAAGGTCGCACGTCGAAATCCCTGTCGCACTCTGTTTGATGTTGATTTAGCTGAGCCGAAGAACTATCGAGAGGCCCCCAACATTCGAACACCGTTTCTAGGCATGATCGTTCATCACGACTTGAGGCGTCTTCCGACGACAGCCTGGGGCTGTCTTATGAAACAAAGCTGTTCTCTCTTCCGATTCGTGAAGTGTGGCCGCGTGAGTTGTGTTGTACACTTTGGAGAGGGCCACTTTTCTTGCATTCGACCCCCCCTCTAGGGGGGTACCCTTGGAATTGTTCTAGCGGTTTGGAACCGATACGTATCGGCGGTTGGGGAATTACGCAGAAAAGTGTTGGATGGCTGCTATAACGAACGTTAAATAGGCGCTGAAATCCATCGGCATCGCTAAATTCCCCTTGATGCGTTCGGTGGTTGATTTTGACTCGGCCTCCATGGACCATTAGAACCGATCTATCGGAGGCGCCTATCTTTGTCTGCTGGGAGACCACCAAATCCTGTCTCCTAGCCTGCAGGCACTGTAGAGCCAAAGCCATCCGGAAACCCCTACCTGGAGAGTTAAGCCATGAACAGGGGCTCCAGCTTATCGATCAACTAGTCGAGTTCGATGAACCATACCCCGCGCTCCTCCTAACCGGAGGTGATCCACTCATGCGAAGCGACTTCTACGATCTCATCCAATACGCGAAGAGCCGAGGCATCTACGTAGCCATCGCCGCCAGCGTCACTCCCAAGCTCAACCAAGACTCCATCAGCAAAATGAAGGGCTTGGATGTTGACATAATATCCGTAAGCCTCGACGGCGCAACACCTGCCACACACGACAAACTCCGCGGAGTCCCCGGAACTTATAACGCAACCATGCAAGCTCTTGAAAACGCCCGAGAGTTGGGACTAAGAGCCCAAATCAACACAACCGTAATGAGGAGTAATCTCCATGAGCTTGCCGACCTCTTCCAGATCGTCAAACGAACCCGAGCCGTAGCATGGGAAGTCTTCTTCCTAATCCGAACGGGCCGCGGAGCTTCACTCGAAAGCCTCCAACCAAACGAAACCGAAGACGTAATGCACTTCCTCTACGATGCATCCCAATACGGAGTACCCGTAAGAACTGCTGAAGGCCCCCAATTCAGGCGCGTCCGCGTCCAACGACAAAACGGCAAACCGATGCCGACCGGTCCCCTTTACGAAGAGCTCGCAGCCAGATTACGTGAACTCGTAGGCGAACCGACGGCTTCCCCGCTCGTCAAGTACACTCCCACACGCGATGGAAAAGGGCTCATGTTCGTCGGCCATAACGGAGAGGTGCACCCGAGCGGTTTCCTCCCAATCAAAACGGGTAAGCTGCCCGAAGATCATCTGATCTCAATCTATCGAACGAACAGCCTATTCAATTCGTTACGAGATCCTTCCATGCTCCGTGGGCGGTGCGGAAGATGCGAATACCGCTCCGTCTGTGGTGGTTCTAGATCCCGAGCCTTCGCGGAGTTCGGTGATCCGCTTCAAGAAGATCCCGCATGCTCATACATTCCCGGAACGCAATTCATCGAACCGCTCCCTGAACGAATCGGAATGAGTTGAATCGACGCCATGTCAAGCCCAAAACAAGAGCAGCGCATCCTCCAAGTAGCTAAGGAACTCTTCACGAAGCGCGGCTTCGCGAACGTCGCGATGCGTGATATATGCCGAGCCGCAGACGTGACGCCGCCAACCATCTACTACTACTTCAAGAACAAAGAAGCGCTTTTCGACGCGGTGGTCCGCGAAACCGTAACCATGTCCGAATTCATAAATCGCCTGGAAGAGGAATCTGGGAAGGCGCAGGGATATGAGGGGAAGATTCGGGCATTCACGAATATCTATCTCACCTACTTCCCCAAGAACATGCTAAACGTTGGCCTATACGTCCGCAACTCAACACAACTAGACTCTGTAGGAAAGAATACTCTCTCAAATGAATTAACGCGCATTCAATCGGTCCTTCTCGAGTTAATTCAGAAAGGTATTGAGGCTGGTGAATTCCGGGACACTGACCCAAAGATGGCTGCGGAATGCCTTCTGGGCATGATGCATCGATTCATATTCCAGCAAATCCACTTCCAGCGCAGCTACGACTCATCTGAAGCCACCTCCTACCTTGTCGACTTCTTTCTTAGAGCAATGAAACAGGAACACAAGCCATGAACCGCCTGCTCATAGGCACAAGAGGAAGCGCACTCGCACTCGCGCAGACCAATGAGATAGTTGAGGCTTTGAAGCGAATCGCGCCCGGCATACACTGCGACATCGTACAAATCCGCACCAAGGGCGACAAGATGCACGAACAGGGAACCACGGCCCAAGAAGGGAAGAGCATGTACACCGAGGAAATCGAAGACGCTTTGACTGCAGAGAAGATCGACATCGCAGTCCACAGCATGAAGGACTTAACCACAGATCTTCCAAAGGGCCTAGTCATCGCGGCAGTGCCCGAGCGGCTCAACCCTAGAGACGTCCTGATCTCGAAGAATAAAACGAAACTCGACCAGCTTCCAGGCGAAGCTCGCGTTGGCACGAGCAGTCCGAGGCGCAAGGCCCAGCTCTCAGCCCGTAGAGGCGACTTTGAGATTGTGGACATGCATGGAAACGTTGACACTCGGCTCAAGAAGCTCGAAAGGGGCGAGTGTGATGCGATTGTGTTGGCCGCTGCAGGCCTCATCCGTTTGAAATTGGAACGAAACGTAACGGAATACTTGTCTCCTGATGTCATGTTGCCTGCAGTTGGTCAAGGTGCTCTGGCCGTCGAAACCAGAGAGAGCGCAAGCGAGATCAGAGAGCTACTGTCGAAAATCAACCATGACCCTACTCGGAAGGCCGTTGACGCCGAAAGGGCATTTGCTCGAAGACTCGGCGCCGACTGCCGCACACCAATAGCAGCATACGCCAGAATCGAAGCAAGAAAACTAGTGATCAACGGCCTAGTTGCCACGCCAAACGGCAGCATGCTCGTGCGCAGCCGAATCTCCTCGGAAGACCTCGTTCCGGAAAAGGTTGGGCAAGAGCTAGCCGAAATTCTGTTGAACAAAGGGGCTACGGCCATATTGGAGGCAGCGTAATGGAGGCCACGACTCTCAAACCGCTATCTGGTCTAAGGGTACTCGTAACCAGACCAAGAGGCCAAGCTCACGTATTATCCGAAAAACTTCGCGCCCTTGGCGCGGTTACTTTCGAGTTGCCGACGATTGAGATAGCACCACTTCAAAGCTACACTCAACTTGACAATGCAATTCACAATCTCAAGTCCTATGATTGGATCATATTCACAAGCGTCCACGGCGTTCGATTCTTTCTAGACCGACTAACCGGCCTGAACATTGCTCTCACAAAAGATGACCATGTGAAAGTGGCGACTGTCGGACCAGCGACCGCCTCCGCCTTGAAACACGCAGGCCGCGAACCAGACTACGTGCCCCAACAATATCTGACCGAGAAAATAGCAACTGGGCTGGGTGATCTTCAGGGTAGACGAATCCTGCTCGCAAGAGCGGACATCGCCTCAAAAAGACTCCCTGAGATTCTCAGAGAACGCGGAGCCTCGGTAGACGAGGTTGTCGTGTACAGGACCATGATGGCTAGCGATTTGACACGTGAGAAGCTAGAATCTATTTTGATAAAAGGAATTGACCTGATCACGTTCACAAGTCCATCAACTGTACGTAACCTAGCGCTGCTGCTGAGCTCTGAAGGGCTTGATGGATACTTGAAGCGCTGCAAAGTTGCCTGCATAGGACCCGTTACCCATGAGGCAGCCAAGGAGTTGGGTATTCACGTGGATATTGTGGCGAAAAATCATACGATCGAATCATTGGTGGAAGCGATAGTAAATGAAATCTGAACTGTTTGAAGTAGCGCAACGGTCGCCAATTGCAGAGAGACCGCGCCGCCTGAGGCGCCTGCAATCGCTGCGCATGCTGGTCCGCGAGACTCGACTGTCCACTGCGGATCTAATGTACCCCATCTTCGTCGACCAACGACTAACCGGGCGACAAGAGATAGAGGCGATGCCCGGTATCTCACGCCTCAGCCTATCAGATCTCAAGACCGAGATAGATGAGATAACCTCCGGAAACATCCCTGCCGTACTCGTCTTTGGGCTCCCGAAACGCAAGGACGCCGTAGGTAGTGAGGCGTATGCAGAGAATGGAATCGTGCAGCAGGCTGTCCGGGAAATAAAGAGGCACGCGCCTGGACTCGTAGTCGCAACCGACGTATGCCTCTGCCAGTACACGGATCACGGCCACTGCGGACTAGTGCAGGGCGGAGAAATACTGAACGATGAATCCCTGAAGCTTCTCGCCCGAACGGCGGTCTCACATGCAAAGGCGGGCGCAGACATCGTCGGTCCAAGTGCTATGATGGACGGGCAGGTCAGAGCGATCCGCAATGCACTCGACGAACAGGGTTGCAGGAGCACGGCGATCATGGCCTACTCAGCAAAGTTCGCATCTTCGTTTTACGGACCCTTCCGCGAGGCCGCGGAATCGGCACCAGTCTGGGGGGACCGGCGTACCTACCAGATGGATCCGCCAAATCGCAGAGAGGCGATGCGGGAGATAGCCACGGACATCAACGAGGGCGCCGACATCGTAATGGTTAAGCCAGCGCTAAGCTACCTTGATTTGATTCGAGAAGCGCGCAACCGATTCGACACACCGCTAGCCGCCTACAACGTAAGCGGAGAATACTCCATGATCAAAGCTGCTGGGCAAAAGGGTTGGCTGGATGAAGAGAGAGTTGCACGTGAAGTGCTAACCGCCATAAAGAGAGCCGGAGCAGACATCATAATCACATATTTCGCGAAAGAAGCAAAGCGCTGGTTTGAGGAGGGAACCGGTCAATGAAGACCGAAATCGCAACAGAGCACAAGCCCGTGCAAAGCTCAGAAAGAGAGTTCCTGAAGTACACCTTCTTCAAGGTAGATCCACAATGGAGAAGGCTCAGTGACGCTGAGAAGTCAAAATCGAAACGAGAATTCGCGTCACGAGTGAGAAGTTACGCAAAGGATCATCTCCTCTGGAGTTACTCACTCATCGGAGTTCGCGGCGACACAGATTTCATGTTCTGGACCATCAGCAGACGACTGGAAGACTTTCAGGAATTCACAGCGAACCTTCTATCATCTTCCCTTGGAAAGTACTTAGAGATGCCTTACTCATATCTCGCAATCACCAGACAATCCGAGTATCTCGGCGGTCACCACCACGAAGGTCAGGAAGGAATGTCACCGGTTCAACGCGCGGCCAGTTCAAAGTACCTTTTCGTATATCCATTCATCAAGAAACGTGAATGGTACTTTCTCCCCCATGAGGAGAGACGAGTGGCCATGGCACAACACTTCAAGATCGGCCACAAGTACCCCTCGGTGAAAATTCACACCGGTTACTCCTTCGGCCTCGACGACCAAGAATTCGTTCTCGCATTTGAAACAGACGAGCCAGCAGACTTCTCCGAGTTGGTCATGGAGTTGAGAAGCAGCGAGGCCAGCCGATATACGGAGCTGGAGATCCCATTATTCACCTGCGTGGCGATGGACGTAGAGAAGATCTTGGATCAATTGGGCTAGGACAATTAACGTTCTTCTGGACAGCGATCAACCGTGAAATACGGAAACTCAAGTCTGCTCTACAAGCAAGCAAACAAATTCGAGGAACACGGTGCCTCAAACATAGGACTTGCACCACCATCACCAGGTTCCTTCCACGGACTGCGTGAAGTCACCAGAAAGCGACGAGGGTGATGCGGGAAATTGAATGACCGATTTCTCAGAGCCTGTAGGCGCCAACCCGTAGACGCAACCCCTGTATGGTTCATGCGCCAAGCCGGCAGGTATCTCTCTGAATACAGGAAAATCAGAGAGAAACATGACATAGTCTCCATTTGCAAAGATCCAGAACTCTGCTCCATAGTCACCTCCCTACCTGTCGAGATCCTCGGAGTGGACGCGGCGATAATGTTCGCAGACATAATGCTCCCCTTGGGGGGAATGGGAGTCCAATTCGAAATCAAGGAAGGAATTGGTCCCGTAATCAAAGACCCAGTACGCAACTATCAGAGTGCCAGTGCGCTTCGCGACCTTGACCCGAAGGCAGATGTTTCCTTCGTATTATCCGCCATTAAGGCAACAAAGAAGCGGTTGGATGGCCGCGTGCCTCTGATAGGCTTCTGCGGGGCTCCGTTCACATTAGCCAGTTACCTCATCGAGGGAAAGCCCAGTCGAGATTTCACGAACACTAAGGCCTTGATGTACCGCGATTCTGAGACCTGGAACCTATTGCTGGACAAGTTGGCTACAGCCATGATACATTATCTGCGAGCACAAATCCAAGCAGGAGTTGATGCTCTTCAATTGTTCGATAGTTGGATCGGTTGCCTCAATTCGCAAGACTACGAACAATACGTGCTTTCACACTCGCGACGAATCTTCAGAGAGTTAGAAAGCTCAGCAGTACCAAAGATACACTTCGGGACAGGAACATCAAATCTACTTGAGAGCATGAAGCAGGCGGGCGGCGATGTTTTCGGGGTAGATTGGAGGATTCCGATCGACGTTGCGTGGCAACGTCTTGGGCATGACGTGGCAATTCAAGGTAACCTAGACCCAGCAGTTCTTCTGGCAGATTCCGATCTCATCAAGTCTCGAGCCGCGGACATTCTCAAGAGAGTCGGTTCGACTCCTGGGCACATCTTCAATCTTGGACATGGAATGTTGCCTGAAACTAACCCGCAGAGTGTGATTGACTTGGTGCAATTCGTACACAGTGCCACCCAAAAACCATTGGAAGTTCAAGCCAAATGAATGATCTCGCCGTACTCCTATTGGCCTACGGGACCCCTAACTCCGAGGAGGATATAGAACCCTACTTCACCGATATTATGCGAGGACGCAAACCTAGTTCCGAACTACTGCAAGACCTCAAGGAACGGTACCAGAAGATCGGCGGGAGATCACCACTACTCGACATTACAATGGCCCAAGCCTCTGCGCTCGAGGAGCGTCTCAGGTCAAATGCCGTGAACACTCGCGTCTACGTGGGCATGAAGCATTGGCATCCATACATTAGGGAAGTTGTCCCAAGAATGGTAGGCGACGGTTTTCACAGAATCGTAGCACTAGCACTGGCTCCGCACTACTCAGGAATCAGCATAAGAGGATACAAGCAGGCGCTCGACAAGTCACTCGAAGCAACCAGCCAGGTCAGAGTCGACTTCATCGACAGCTGGTACGATAACCCAACATTCCATCAGGCTGTGGCAGAAAAGATGACGAAGGCTCTGAAGCAATTTCAAAATTCAAGAACCGAGATCGTATTCACTGCGCACAGTCTACCGGAACGTATCCTACGAGACAATGATCCGTATCCGAAACAGCTTGAAGCCTCATGCCAATCCGTCGCAGGGCTGCTAAAGCTCGATCACTGGTCGTTTGCATACCAGAGCGCTGGTCATAGTGGAGAGAAGTGGTTGGGACCGGATATTCTAGAGGCTCTGCAGCAGCTTAGCGATCGTAAGGGGCATGCTGACAATGTACTCGTTGTACCTATCGGCTTTGTTGCGGACCATCTCGAGATACTGTTCGATCTCGACGTGGAGGCTCAAGAGTTCGCCAAGAGCCATGGCCTGAATCTCAGAAGAACCGAATCCCTGAACACAAGCCCCACATTCATCTCTGCATTAGCCGACGTGGTCAGGAAAAGAATTGGTTGATAGATCTCAAGATGCGCCCGTGTTCGGTCTTTCCCGATCTTTCAAAATCATGTAAGTGACAAGTCCTTTCGCAATATACCTTCCCCGCCGATCCTTCACTTCCGATTCTCCCACCGCTATTCGCTTGCCCCTCTGAATGATCCGTCCCTTCGCCTTCAGAACCCCAGGCCTAGCTGGCGCAACGAAATTCACCTTCAACTCAATCGTCGTAATGGATTCTCGTGACCGCAATAGCGTACACAATGCCAAACCCACAGCTGAATCCACGAGGGATGCAGCGACGCCGCCGTGCGCGAAACCGGCGCTCTGCGTCAAACCCTTCGTAACATTCACCTTAATCTCCGAAGATCCCAAACCAAGCTTTGTCAATGTAATTCCCATGTGACGGTAGAACGGCATCAACTCAGCTAACCGAAAAATCCAAGCCGACTGACGCAGAGGGAGCTTGTTCAAACGCTTAACACCACGTATCAGTCGCTCGATCGTCTCTCGTAGGTCATAAGTCTACATTGCGGAGACCTCATTCGTGTGCCGCGTGGGCTAGAGCACACACACAACCCCAAGAGGCGAACAGATGCTGAGGCGTCGCCCGTCCGAAATCGGCTAGGAATTGAGTGCGGGTCTAGAGGTGCGCACACACAAATATCAGCGTGGATGATCATGCAACTGTGTGATTGCGGAGGTGAACGGTTTGGTTTGGAAAGTTATCGAGATCGTTGGTGAATCGCAGGAGAGCTTTGCGGACGCAGTACGAAATGCCATTGATGAAGCAGGCAAGACCGTTAAGCAAATGCAATGGTTCGAAGCAACCTCCTTCAGAGGAACCATTCAGGAAGGTAAAGTGCATCAATTCCAAGCAGTTGTGAAGATCGGGTTCAAAGTTGAGCGCTAGTCCCCAGATCAAATTTCCTCTCATGTGTGTGCGCGCACCAGCAGTACCACACACACCATAGCTGACGCAATAATCGGTGTGGGCGTTACACGTCGGCTTTCGGCAGTAGGTTGGTGGGTTGCGAGAAGAATTGTCTATGCTTGGGTTCTGACTATTTCTGCGTCTGCAGCGATCTCCGCTGCAAGCTACTATCTGCTGAGATTAACGCTAGGAGTCGTCTAGAGAGATCGTTCCATCAAGACGACCGTGAACGAGTAACCAGCGCCCCTAGCTTCTTGTTCGACAGTTTTCCTGACGTTCGAATAATCCCAGGAGTACTTGTAATCCTTCCCGAACAATCTCGACTGCTCTTCGATGTTTCCTTCTCTCGTTTTTGTTCCGGTCTTGTAGGTTTCCGTCTTGAACCCGAACCCTGGACTCATGTCGCCGGGTCCTCCGCTGCTGGATAGTCCCATTCCAGTTTCTTTGAGCATTTCAAAGAATCTGACCATCTTATTCTGCTCATCCACCCGCAGTCTCGCCTTGTAGGTGAGTGTCTTCTTTGACATGAACACCTTCCTTTCGGCAAGCTTGGCTTCGAGGAGGAGTGTGCCGTCCTTCTGTTCCTTGAACCTGTCAGGGAGTTTTTCGCTTGCTTGAATTAGTTTCGCGTTTAGCGACAAAAGTAAGCACCATTCTTCCCGAGGTACCGGTGCTTTCGTTATAACTGAAACATTCGATTCGCAAGCGTGAAAATCAAGCCGTAGTCCGGAGAAGTCAGCAGTTATTCCTGCATGATCTTCCCTCGCGCCCCTCCAGATTTTTCGACCACTATTGGGGGGTGGTGTAACTTTGTGGGGACACCGTGTTACTTTACGATGAGCACAAAGCTTCTTTCTCACTGTGTGCAACCATTGCGATCCGTCAAGAGATACGCGAACGAACTGCACGGGTTTTTCATGGCGAATGACTACGCAGATTGCGTAACTATGAAACAGAATACAACTGTTCCCGATAAGAGAAGGCTAAGGAACCGTCGTCGTTCGTCGTTATGAAAAGTGTGTGTGCGCGCGTGGGCTAGAGGGCTTCTCCTCCCGCCCAGTGGTCTGTGACTTAGGCGTTCACAGGATTGGGTGTTCTTGGATGTAGATGGTTGTGATTTTGCTTGTGAATTTCTCCGTGTCCTTCTGTGCGGCCTGCCCTTCGGTTGACGCGAATGCGGCTCTCATGCTTTCCTTGTCATCGAACCATAGTTCCACGACCCCGTTGTACTCGGGCTCTTTGTTAGGCGGCCGCTTGACAACGTTGACCACGTACTTCCTCAGCCCGGGCATCCTCTTCGCTAGTGGGGGATGGGTTGTGAGCCAGTATTCGGTGAATGTCTCGTCGGTCATGTTTTCTTTCTTGTTCAGGAGGATCATCAGCTTGAACGTCTGAATCACCGAGTTGGTGTTGACGTGGGGAGTTTTGGAGTTAATGGTTTTCATGGGGTGGTTGGTGTTTCTAGGGTTGCGTGGTATGGACGGGTTTTCTTGCCGTTGGTTTTGGATGGATCTCGTTATGAAACATTGATATACCAGAAATGGTACATTAGTATTTCAGGGAGCGAATTGAGGAAAATTCCAGTTCTACTCGCAGCCATCCTAGTTCTGCTCATGATCCCTGCTCCATCTGCCTTCCCAACTTCAACCAACAACTCCGCCTACCCAGCCACTGCACTACAAGTCCCAGTGAGCCCTGACACTTACCCAGCCAACATCCTACAACCCTGCCTCCAAAGCCACGGAATCATCAACTGCCACCCCACCAGCCCCCAACATGCGACAGGTAACCCCCTCACCAATCTCAATGCAGCAAACCAAGCAACACCCAGTGTGAATGCCTACGGCAGCCCCACAACCCAAACCTATCTCGCGGTCTTCGATAAGGCATTCAACGCACACGCACCTCCGTCATCCAAAGTACCCTGCTCTATAGGCTGTCCAACCATCAACTCCAACAGCACGCTACTCGGCATCTCATTCGACTCTGCAAACAAGGGCGGCATACTCGTCTACTGCTCAGCGCTAAGCAACCCAGCCTGTTACGTCGTTACCGGAACAAGCGCAACTGCCACTCAGTGGGCGGCGATGATCGCTCTCGCCAACCAACACAACACAGGTCAGGGCCACAACCCACTACAACTCGATTCAGCACTACACCCACTGCCCGAACGAACAACCCACAACAATAATCTTGACATTACATTAGGAAACAGTGAACTATCATCCAGAGCGCTACAGTTTAACGCTGCAACAGGATTCGACGTCCTCTCAACTTGGCGAACACCCAGCATCCAAAGCCTTGCTCCGGTTCCTCTAAACATAACCTACCCATAACCTCCAGCACTCTTCTCCTCCTCTCCCTCTATTTCTCTAGTAGCCCGGCTCTTCGTCTTCGATGGGTTTCGGACTCTCAGTGATCTTTGTGTCTCGAAACCAGAAGAATGCTGCTAATGATTAGAATGAAACCTAGAAGCGAATCATACGAGAGGATTTCGTGAAAGAACACAAACGCCAAAACTGCCGCACTTAGGGGTTCAACGATTGCGAAGACGCTGGCTTTCGTTGCATCAATCAGTTTCAGGCCTCCAAGATAGAATAAATATGCCAAGGTCGACGGGATCAAACCCACCAACGCCAACAGTCCCCAAGCGAGTAGGCTATTGGGGACGCGTATTCCTTCTAATCCAGCGGTCAATGGAAGGAGGAATAGGGCCCCAAATGACAGCGCTATCAGCGAAGTGACCGCTGGCTCACGATTCTTGCCTAGGATCTTCCCGAAAATGTACCAGGACGAATACGCCAAACCGGAGCCGAGGGCCAACCAGTCTCCGATCTGAGTCTTCGAGGCGAAGAGAGATTCCCCTCTAACAATTCCCATAACAAGGAACGCTCCTAAAACCGAAAGCACCACAGCCACCAGCTTCCTCCGAGTTAGATGTTCCTTCAAGATGAACCATGAAAGTAACGCAACGAAAGCAGGCGCAGTGTATAGCAGCGCAGCAGCATGTTGAACAGTCGTGTAGGCGAACGAAGTGAAGTAGAGCGCCTCGAATACTGTGAGGCCGCAGAAACCAAATGCGGCGAAGAGGACTACTTCTCTGCGCGTTAGCGACACGTCATAGCCATTGATGATCGTGAGGGCTGCAAAGATAGGTATGGCGAAAAATAGGCGGTACAATGCGAGCGAGATTGGGCCAATATTGGTTGTGGAATAGATGATCTTGCCCAGTAACCCCATGGTTCCCCAGGATAGGCCAGCGCACATTACGAGTAAGGCGCCCTTCGTCTGATCATCCAACTTGAATACAACCAACGATTCTAATGTGTAGGCATTGAATCCTTAGCGACATCCAGAGCTCTAAATATCGATTCGGTAGTCAATAGGAAGCTATCTGAATTCCTATTCAAGATTCTGCTGATCTTAGAGAGGATTAGGCTTGGGTGCATCGCGCGGGATAGAGTCCCTTCTTGTCGCTTCAGTATCATTTGGTTCAAGCGCGATCTTCATCAGATACGCCACACAGGCCTCAGCAGTTTCTCTCACATTCTACCGATTATCCATCGCAGCCTTGGTAATGATACTTTTCGCTCTGTCAAGTCACAGCTTGATGAGACTGCGTAAACGAGATTTGATTCTCGTACTCGCTTCGGGTGTGGTGCTGAGCTTTCACTTTGCGACATTCATCCTGGCCGTTCAGGAGACTACGGTAGCGAACGCCACCTTCCTTGTCAATACCAGCCCCGTGATGCTGGCCGTTCTGTCTCCGCTCATGATCAAGGAGAGGACTACATCAAGGGAGCTTGTTGGTGTAGCCCTAGCCACTCTAGGCGTGTTGCTGGTTGCGAACGCAGGAAATGGCTTTCGAACCTTCGGCCTAGCGGACCTCTCGGCATTGTCGGCTGCTTTCCTAGTTGCGCTGTACTCACTCATGGGCCGTCGTCTGAGAACGCGGGGAGTAACCACTGGCACCTACACGTCGTATGTTTACTCTGTTGCCGCGCTGGTTTCCCTGCTACTGGCTTTGAGTCTCAGCGCGCAACCGTTCAGATCCTACGACACTCAGAACATTGTGGCGATTCTTGGTTTAGCGCTCGTGCCGACGGCGTTTGGGCACTCTCTCTACAACTATGCGTTGGGTTCCGTGAAAACGGTAACCGCCAATCTGGTTCCCTTGCTGGAAGCCATAATCGCTTCCCTGTTCGCAGTTCTTCTCTTCAACGAAGTTCCATCATCCATCCAAATCATGGGATACTCTCTGATCTTGGCGTCGGTCGTTGTGGTTGTAGCGAAATTCGACTGATCCCTCTCATCGAGCGACTCGTTTACGCGGAACTTAATTAACCCGCATCCAACTGTAATCTCTCGCAGAGCGGATGTCGATGGACTGCCAATCAGAATAAGCCGTCTACTTATCCGTCACCGGCCGATTAAGCTAAACGCAACCTTTCAAAAGCGAGATGCTAGTAAGGTTCCGCAAACGCTGCAGTTGGAACAAAGAGAACTAGGGTGAGTTGCATGCTTGACATGAAGTTCGTACGAGAAAACGCAGATCTTGTTAGAGAAAATCTGAAGCGTAGAGGAGATCTCGACAAGATTCCATGGGTAGACCAAGTTCTCGATAATGACCGAAAATGGAGAGGCCTTCAAACCGAAGCGAACAATCTACGCAGCAAAAGAAACAAACTGACCGAAGAGATCGCCAAGCTACGTAGACAGGGAGCGGACGCTTCCGAACTAGTGAAGCAAGCTGAACAGGTACCCGAGCAGATAAAGAATCTCGAGAATGAGACCCAAGAGCTGAATCGGAAGATCACTGAGGTTCTCATGCAGCTTCCGAACATTATCCATGAAAGCGTACCCTTCGGGAAGGATGATAGCGGCAACGTCGAAGTGAGGAGATGGGGCGAACCGCGCGCGTTCGATTTCGAACCGCAAGACCACATTGACCTCGCCACTCGGCTAGGCCTTGTTGATTTCGAGAGTGCGGCGAAAGTAGCAGGAGCCAGATTCTACTACTTGCGAGGAGATCTGGTGAAGCTGAACTATGCGCTAGCGAAGTTCGCACTGGATTTCATAGAGAAGAAGGGCTTCAAGCTAATCCAACCCCCATACTTCCTCAGACGCGAAGCAATCGGCGGAGCTGTTGCACTATCGGACTTCGAGGATGTAATCTACAAAATCGAAGGAGAGGATCTCTATCTTCTCCCAACAGCCGAACACGGGCTGCTCGCGCAGCACATGGACGAGATAATCGACAGTAAGGCACTGCCCTTGAGATATGCGGGCATAAGCCCCTGCTTCAGAAAGGAAGCTGGCGCGCATGGTCGGGACACTAAGGGCATATTCAGAATCCACCAATTCGAGAAGGTCGAACAGTTCGTTTTCTCGAAACCCGAGAACTCGTGGGATGAACACGAGAAACTGATTGCAAATGCCGAAGAGCTCTTTCAGCTTCTGAAGCTCCCCTACCGGGTTGTCAACGTGTGCACTGGTGATTTGGGTACCGTGGCAGCAAAGAAGTACGATCTGGAAGCCTGGTTCCCGGGTCAGAAGAACTATCGGGAAGTGGTCTCGTGCAGCAACTGCACCGCCTATCAAGCCGCCCGCTCCAAGATCAGGTTCCGAGACAAACCCGATGAACCAACCAAGTGGGTTCACACGCTCAACAGTACCCTCGTCGCGACAGAAAGAACTCTAATTCCGATCATGGAGAACTATCAGAATAAGGATGGGTCGATCAGCATTCCAGACGTTCTCCAACCCTACATGGGTGGCGCTACCACACTGAGATCAGCAACCTGACCGCTCATAGGGATCAGATCCAATCGGGCTCGGCACCCGCAGTGCCACGCACATGCACGAAGTAAGGCGGGGTCGCTGAAGAGTGTTATCACCCACTCCCACAGACGATTACACCAAACCTACGCGTTGCGGGATCTCAGCACCGCGTATTTGAATGGGTTTTCACGAATCTCGGATTGATGTCAGGAGAAGTACAAAGACTCCGATCTCCATCGGAAGACGCCAAGATCTCGAACCGATGGCTAGGCTCCTGTCATGGAGCTGAACTGAACGTTAGGGCGCCGGGAGAGAGCACTTAACTGAGAGTTCAGCGCCGTGTCTTTCTATACTTTCTTGGATGCCGCGATTCTTTCAACTGCATCGAGAATTTCCTTCGCATCTCTCGGAGACAGCTTGTGCCTCCTTTCTCCCAGTTCGCTAATGGCTTTGTGAATACCCTGTTCATCAATGAGCTTTCGTCGCAACGCTTCCAAAAGCACTGTCCAAGTGTTCCAGACCTCTATGCCATACATCTTCGCCAGCATCGAAAGAATCTTCTCATCGGTTAATAGCGGCCTTGCCAAGGTTTTTGCGAGTATGAGTGTCTCAGAGTCGGATTGGGAAATTCTCTCCTGCTTTGCCAATTTTGAAGCTCGTTTTGAAATTCGGCTATTTGTTCTGTGCACGACGATGTAACCCTCTGCGAGCGCCTCCTCAACAAGCCTTGCATCAGGATAGGCTCGTCGAATTCCTTCGTCGACCACTTCGCGTTTGACTGCGAGGGCAATGAACACTTCTCCGAAGATATTCTTGAGTAGGCTGATTTGCCCGGCTTGGGCTAGATGAATCAAGGGGCCCGAGTCTGAGACTGCGGGCAAAACCTATTCACCATACTGCTTGGTCATGTAGTCGCGGATAACTCCGCTATCCCAGTTGAAAGCCAATCCATTCTTCTCTAGGAGGCTGAGAAATTCGCGCAGTGAAATGTCAAGAATGTCGGCTGCTCTCTGCGTCGTAATCTGCCCCTCTCTATACGAATCCAACACCCTTCTCCTCAGCCCATCGTCGATGAAATCCCTCAACAGAGTTGCCTTGTCTAGGCGCGTCAACTCCTGAACAGCGCTCACACGTTTCGCTTCCCTAGGCGAAAGACGAAGCGTGACTATTGTCGTCTTCTGGGCCATAGCTGAAGCGTATTACATTGAAATACATAACCTTTGCTCGAATACGCGGTAACTTGGGCCATAAGTTGTGCGTGCTTGTGGCGCCGGGAGAGAGCACTTAACTGAGAGTTCAACGCTGTGCCGGAGTTTCATCTACCTTCCTTGCCTCTGAATGAGGTTGTTTGTGCGTTACTACCTAAGATCACGCCAAATTCGCCCCAGCCTTTTGGAATCGGGATCTTTCAGGTACCGCCAGAGACTATTCTTTGGGCAGTATTCAGGTCTCGGAGGCACCTCGTTGCCCCCGCCTTTGTAGCGGAATAGTTTGGACGAACGATATTTCAACAAAGCTTGGATAGGTTCCCATTCGCTGCACGACGAGAGCCAGTCTCGTATCCACCTAAAGCGCATTTGTTGACTTCTATCGGACGATTTTGTGTTGTGGCTTCCGATCATTTACTGTTTTTGAAGGCCTTAATAACTAGTTTCCTATGTACAATTGTACATAGGAGATTAGTGACAATGTACCAGCAACTAGCGGAGAACAAGAGGGACAAAAGCGTTGTCGTAGCAGAGAGCGTGCTGAAGTCCGTTGAAGCACTAGAAAAAGAGGGCACTAAACCCACGTTCAACGCCATCCTGGAATATCTCAGTTCTCGGAAGATCCTCTCCAACCACAGGTCGCTGCGAGCCTACCTTGACACTATGGTAAAGACGGGACTGTTGAGCCTGCGAGAAGAACCGGTGAAACAGCCAAACGTGCGCTCAAAGCAGGTGTATTCGCTAACTGAGAACGGCCCCATCGTTGAGGCTGGTGAGAAGGCTATGCTGTTTCACGGCCTCAACTGGAGTGTTCCGTCCAAATCATCTATCAAGATGAAGACGGACATCGAGGGATTAGCGCGCGCACGAATTGCACGGGGGACAGTGTACAGCTCCCTAGAAGATGCGATAGTAGAGACGCTGGCGAAGAGCAAGAACAGTCAGCGAGTATCTCGAGCGCTTACCTTTAGCGCTGCCATGCTCGCAACTAGGAAAATCGACTATGGATACATTATGCAGAGGGCGAAAAGAAAAGGAGTTGATAACCTCGTTCAAGAGTTGTTCGACGAAATCAACTACTTACTGGACTCGCCTAAGCCAGCAGTCGAGGATATCCGAACCCTCTTCGAGATAAGGAGACGACTCGCCAATCATCCGAGAACATCGGTTCAGATCAAATCACGGAGATTCCCACTCTCACTGGACGAGATGATCGACGTAATTGGCAAGCAACTTGGGGTGAAGTGAAGATTACGCTCCCACGCGCACCAGCAAGAGTCTGGATAGATGTTCTGAAGAAGATCACGCCGGTACTCGCTAAGTGCGACGCAAATGACGTGATCATCTTCGGCTCTCAAGCTATGAGTGTCTATATGGAAAGAGCACTGGCCAGTAAGGACATCGATTTGATAGTCCCAGCCATAACAATCAACTCTCTCGAAAAATCGTGCGACGAACTTACACAGATCGCGGGAAAGAAACCCACTTATGACTACCAAGTCGGCGACTACCTTGGAAGGAGATACCCAATCGGCCACATCTACCTCACACACAGCGGTTTCCCGTTCGTTGTAGAATTCTTCCAGAACTTCCTCGGATACGAATCCCTAAGGCTCACTCCCTTTCTAGCACTCAAGGAAAAGTGGGGGGTGTGGATTCAAGCACCCTCACCTGAGGCAATTATCGGAACTAGACTCGCATTCCGACCACCTGAGAGAATAACGCCGTTCAACGCTTCAAGACTGAATCGCTTCATACGAACGCTTGGAACGATTGACTGGTCCGAGGTGAATACTTTCATCGACACGTTCGAACTGAGAACCATAGTGCAAGAGAACTTAGCAGAACTCAAATCAAAACGAATCTCGATCATAGGCTCCTCGAAGATCGCCCAACACAAGTAACCAGCGAGCAATGGTCCAGTTTGTTCCAAATTAGGATGTTTCTCCGACATTATGACTCGGCCGCTTCGTTGCTTCGAATTACCGGACGATTCTCTTTATCGTAATCATCTTCATGGTCCCTGTCATTCTCAATCTCCTTTTCATCGCCATCATTGCATGTACCACAATCTCCAGCATCACTGTCATCCCAATCGTCGTGGTCACCATCCAAATAGTCGTCGCACCCGGGAGAGAGCACAACTGAAAGTTCAGCGCTGCTCCCCTTGAGAATGCAACGCCACAATCTCAACTCGAGGGAATTGGGCTCTGAAAGCCTTCACAAGTTCTCCACTGCTAGAAAGCGAGTTGTAGGTTGGAAAATCATTCGCTATGGATTACCGCTAATCACTGAAGACTTTGTCAGAGAGGCTATTAGCCGCAAAACATAGCGCATTGCCTTCAGTGAAGTCCTAAGGAAACTTTCTCGTTTACTACGTCATATTCGGGGATAGCTGACTCTATTGCTCGTATTACCGCACGGCACTTCTGGTTTCATTGTCAAGGAGTTTGCAACCGTTTCAAGTGAGTATCTGCTTGGATCAGGTTCGCGATAGGTACTCTTTGACGCCGTCCCAGCCCTTGTCTGTCTTGGCTCTGACTATTGCGAAGGCGTCTTTTCCATTCAATGTGGCAGGCTCCGCTCCTGTGACTTCTCGGATCATGAACCGTGCTGCATTCAAGACATCGCCGTTCAGTTTTGCTTCAGCGTAATCCCCCAGATGGCAGATGAGTGCTTCAATTGTCATAGGTCCGATTGGTCCGAATTGTTGGCCGTGGCTTGCCGTCACAACATGTACAGCTTCAAGAGGGAAACCTCTTCGAATGAGTTCAGCGCTGGCGAGTGTCAAGTGATCGACTCGCTCCGCCAACTCAGAGCGACGGTACCCGCCCTCTGTCTTCTGCATGTATGTGGCGGGTTTGAATATGTCGTGAAGCAGCACACCACAAATCACTAGATCGTCGTCGACTCTGCATTTGTAGATACTTCGGACTATTCGTGACAAGCTACTGCAAAGTTCATACATAGCCAAGATATGCTCGACAAAGCCTCCTGCATAACTGTGGTGATATCGAATACTCGCAGGAGATTTTTCTATCGCGATACCCGAGAATGTCCTGTTCCCGATTTTTATGACGGGGTTTTCAAGTAATTCATGTACTTTGGTCCGAAGGCTTCTATCTTTGATCTTGTTAACGATCTTGAGCAAGCGCTTGTCCAATTCAGTCACTGCACAAGCAAGTCTGAAGATTGGATTATTTGTGTTACTCAATGCTCGCGAGAAAGATCGTGTTGAATCGAGTCGATATTCTCATAACATGCTCTCAACGGGAGCGTTTGTCTTCAGCATAACGTAAAGGTCGAGAGGCGGCTTGGAACATGTGGCCTGTTCTAACTGGCGAGCGCAGTTAGTTCAACAACACTAAGCAGTAGACTGAAGTTCTCCTATTGCTCAGCGCTGGCCAACACTCCCAGTTTGCGGCAATAAATGGAGGAGTGGTGGTTTCGTTCCTCAGAGCGTCAAGGAAAAACTCCAAAGAGCTGTCTCCGAGTCAGGAGCAGGCGCCCCAGCCGCATTCGGGGCAGATGTAGCAGCCTTCTTGGTATACGACGGTTGTTTGGCATTGAGGGCAGAGCTTGAGTTGCTCTGAGCTGCTGTGAGAAGCGCCGACTATGGGCATAGTCAAGACTTTCGGCACTCTTGCCGCTGGCTCATTTCGATTAGTCTCGTGTTCTCCGGTTTTTTCCTGCTTCTTGCCGGCAGCAACCAGAACCTGTCCCTGAATCGATGTGTCTCTGAATACGGTCACATCTTTGCAGCCCAGCTTGTAGGCCAGCATGTATGAATCGCGCATATCTTCCACAGTTGCGTTTGCCGGGAAGTTGTTCGTTTTCGAGATGGATGAGTCAACCCATTTCTGGAAGGCTGCGAGAGCGCGAACGTGGTCTTCCGGTCGAATGTCCATGGCGGTTACGTATTGGCGTTTCAGATCTTCTGGGATGTAGCTGATTCTCTGGATGGATCCAACGTGATCGTTCACATCTCTTAATAGGTCGTCGCCGAACAATCCCTCCTCAGTCATTACGCGTTCGAAGACGGGGTCAATGTAGTAGAAGCTCCCCACCTTCACGTGCTTTTCGTAGACTAAAGCGTAGACGGGTTCAATTCCGCTACTGCATCCTGCTATCATGGATATGCTGCCAGTCGGTGCGATTACCGTAGTGTAACCGTTTCTTACACCATATTGCTTGATCATTTGAGCGACTTTCTCCCATTCGAAGTGCCATGACTTCCGATCAGTGAATCCCGTGAATGGGAGTTTTCCTTCGGGGTAGAAGCTCTTTTCATAATACGGCAATGGTCCGCGTTCTTTGGCGAGTTCGATGGAGGCAAGTTTCGAGTGGTAGTTGATGAACTCCATGAGCTCCTCCATGAACTTACGGCCCTCGTCGCTGTTGTAGGGTGATCGTAACTCGTAGAGTAGATCCGCCAGCCCCATTATGCCCAGCCCTATCTTCCTAGTTGACAGCGTCATATCTTCAATGGCTTTGAGTGGGAAATTATTCACATCAATCACGTTGTCAAGGAATCTTGTGCCTAAGTAAACCGCCTCGCGTAGCGCTTCCCAATCATAGATTACCTTGCCGTTTTCATCGTGTTTGGCAAACGCCCAAACATTGATGCTACCTAGGTTGCAGGATTCGTTTGGATAGAGGAGGACCTCGCCGCACGGATTCGTCGTCACGATGGGTCCTAGGTGCTTAAGGAAAGGATTGTGCTTGTTGACGTGATCGAAGAATATCACGCCCGGTTCAGCGCTTTCCCATGCTTGATAGACTATCATGTCGAATAGAAGCCTGGGATTGATCTCGCGGACCACTTGACCTGTTCTAGGATTGACCAGCGAGTATGGTTTGTTCTTGTTATAGCAATCCCAGAAGTCAGGCATGATTAGAACGGATATGTTGAAGTTTCTCAGAGCCTTGTTGCCTTTCTTCGCCGTGACAAATTTCTCGACATCCGGATGATTGCTGTTCAAGATGCCCATGTTGGCGCCACGTCTAATTCCACCCTGTTTGATCACATCGGTCATCGTATCGAAAAGCATCATGAAACTGATTGGCCCAGACGCTACACCGGATGTTGAGCTTACGTAGTCTCCTTCAGGTCTCAGATTGGAGAAGTTGTATCCCATTCCCCCTCCGGCCTTGAAGACCACTGCAGTCTGTTTCAGCGTCTCCATGATGCTCTCAATTGAGTCATCTACACCGAGGACAAAGCAGGCCGAACCCATACCTAGCACGTTGCCGAAGTTTGCGATGGCTGGAGTGTTGGGCATGAACTTCTTCGAAACCATTAGACCATAAAATGAGTCGATCGCTTTCTCGTATTTCGCGAGGGAACCTGCTTGCAACATTTCGAAGAAGCGAGACCATGGTACCTTCATGTAGCCGCCGTTATCGAAACGGTCGTACATTCGTTTGATTGCTTGGAGATGGTATCGATTCAGAGAGTGCTTGCCTATGCTGATCTTTCCATCATATTGAATTGGATCAAATGATTCTGGGGAATGTGGTGTCTGTTGCTTCTTGAGATCATGGACCGCGCTGTCATAGAATAAGTCTGGTAGGGCAGCGTGAACTGCTATTCTCGTGAATAGCTGCTTCGGTGTCTCTATCAGTTTGCCCGTTTCGTCTTTCTTGAGATACCGAGCCTTTAAAACTCTGAGAGCGTTGAGGTCGAATACTTTGTCAACCTCATCTATGGACTCTTTCTCAAGGATACGCTGCTTTTCTCGCCTTATCTCAGCTCGTTTCTGCCTGTAAATGATGTATGCCTTAGCAACCTTTGCCTGTCCATTCTCGACGAGCGCGCGCTCAACCACATCCTGTACGTCTTCTACGGCGGGAATCGCTTCGGTTCCATATTTCTCGTCTAGAATCTCAATGACTCGAGAGGAAAGGGAATCGGCTAGTGCACGATCTTTGCTGCCTGTGGCAACGATAGCGCGATAGATTGCACTGGTAATCTTCTCCATGTCAAATGGAACTATTCGCCCATCACGTTTTCTGATCTGGGTGATTCGCGAGTTTGCGGTGGCCTTCCTGTTTGAGGGTTCAGTGTGGTTCGCCAATTTGGTTTTTGCTCCTGAAAAGGTCCGGAAGTTCAGATACTTGAGTGATGCACTATAATAGTTTTCGACAGAATTGTATAAAATATTGTACCTGAGTGCCATTGAAATGCGTCACCATACTCAATCCCCCTACTGCAACTTCTACAGGAAACTGAGTAGCATCATGAACTTGACCATGGTTTCCGTTAGCAAAGCCTTTTATCGATTCAGGTGACGGTCGCGCTTCCGCGTGTTTAGCGAAAGCTCGATGTCGAGCTGAGTTCTCTTACCCTAATGGGTCATGTGCTCCAATTTCCTCGAATGCTTTCGCCCTCATCTGACATCCGTGGC
>Ga0315282_10000694_pt1 | contig 66230 bp, 85 predicted proteins | sample YL17G07_20_MG_FD_203693 | JGI IMG/M metagenome (GOLD analysis project Ga0315282, IMG submission 203693) | Sediment microbial communities from Yellowstone Lake, YNP, Wyoming, USA - YL17G07_20 | ecosystem: Environmental > Aquatic > Freshwater > Lake > Sediment | place: USA: Wyoming | collected...
AGCTGGTTTCAACCGGCCTAAGCCCTCGTTAACGGCGGCGGTAACTCTGACCGTCTTAAGGTAGCGTAGTCCCTTGTCGTTTAAATGACGACCCGCATGAATGGCTTAACGTCTTCCTTGCTGTCCCGGGCTGGTGCTCGGCGAACCTGCTATCGTGGTGAAAAGGCCACGGACCCTCAGGGGGAAGAGAAGACCCCGTGGATGAATTAAGAAAAATGAAGAGAAGATTTAATAATCTTTATCTACCTCTATTACCACTACAAGTTGTAAAAAGTAGATAAGGATTTATAAATAAAATATAAATGTAAATGCTAAACAGATGGATGAAAATTATTGGATTTTCAAATTCAAAGCATCTGACAAAGATTCTTCTTTTTAAAAAATTAGGTTATTGTCCTAAGATGTTAACAACTCAAGAAAGAACAAATCTACTCTAATTTCTTAATTCAGCGGTGAGCTCTGCGGTAGCCTGTCGTTGTTTTACGATTGTGTTTGCATAGCGTAGGTAGGAGCTGTCATGTCAAAGCTTTTGGGCTTTGAATAAGCGATAATGTAACACTACCCCTTTGCAATTGTAGGACTAACCTCAACTTTTATGGGGGACACCGATTGGTGGACCGCTTGGCTGGGGCGGTACGCCCATGACAGGAGATCATGGGCGCCCAAAGTAGTCCTCATCCCCGTCAGAATTATTAGAAGTAGCTATAGCTATTTTTAATACTGAAGATGGGGAGTAGAGTGTAAACGCAAAAGGACTGTTTATTGGATTCAACACAGCAATGAATCCAATTGTGAAAGCATGGGTTAACGATACGCCGAGTTGTCTTTGATGGATGTCGGTGACTTCAGAAAGTCAGATATTTTTGAGAAAAAAATTATTTTTAAAATATCTGGCCTGAGGAAGCTACCCCGGGAATAAGAGAGTTGTGGCGGGCGAGAGCTCCTAGTTTAGTTTTCTCTATCCTTGAGAATAACGAGCAAATCGACCCCGCGCATTGCTACCTCGCTGTCGGCTCCCCCTCTCCTGGCCGTGCAGTAGCGGCCAAGGGTACAGGTGTTCACTGGTTAAAAGGGGACGTTAGCTGGGTTCAGTACGTCGTAATCTGACGCGGGTTATATAGAATAGATGACATAGGGCAGGGCTTGAGTTACCGCTCTGATATTCTAATTTTTTATGGACAAGATGAAGGAACTGTTTAGCAACGCTCGATTGTTCATATTGTTCGTATTTAAGATAACATAACGAGTATTAGCTAGAGCTAGCCATGACACTATGTTACCAGATATGATAAAATTTGACTTAGAAAAATTTTTGGTAATGAATGAACCGCCCCGATGCGAAACATTCGCGAATGGAGTAGCTGATGAACCAATTTCAAAAATTCCTACGTCAGACGACATAGACAGTACGGTTTATATCTACTGAGGGTGTGTTACCTGACCCAAAGAATGGGCAAGTACGAAAGGAACGCTCATTCGTGGTCTCTAGTTGACCAGTTATCATTCGGTAACGCTGGGCAGCCACACCATAATAGTTAACCTCTGAAAGCATCTAAGAGGGAAACTATTGGGAAAATAGGTAACTGGTGCGGATAGACGATCCGCTTAATGGGACAGGAGTGTACGCACAAAGCTTCGGCGATGTGTTCAGCTTGCTGTTCCCAATGCCTTTAGCTTTGACCCCTTTAATTGCTTCTGCTGGTTTTTTATTTTACAGACTACTGTGAAGTATAGAAATTTTAATTAGATATCGGTATGTTCAAGATTCGAATCCCGTTGGGCCCATATACATTTTTAAGTAAGTAAATACAAAACTGAAATATGAAACTGTTGATTGTATCATTAGTACTATTTTTGGTTTTGCTGACAACTGTTTTTGCAACTGATAATCTAACAGTCTCATCGATCGAGTCATTAAGTTTTAAAGACAAAACAATATTTTCTCCAGATATGGCATTTTTATGGAACTTTCAAAGAGGAGTTGAAGAATTATACAGATTTGTAAAATTCACACCGCTTTTAAGAATTGAATACTCTTTAGAATTAAGTGAAAGGAGAATTGGGGAAATGGAGGTTTTGACTACAAAAAACGAATCAAACATTATTCCCATGATAGAAAATGAGTATGAATTAGAAATTGATAAAGTTCAATCTAATTTAAACTCAACGGATATCTTTTCAAAGTTTATAGGGCCGGTTAATCTTGATATTAAAGAGAATGTTACGCAAAGATTGGATTATGATAATAAAGTTTTAGATATCATTTCGAAGAATTCTACTGAGCCAGCCAAAACTTCTTTAGCAAGTGCGATAAAGAAAACTTCAAGTTGCATAGATTTTATAAATAAAATGGGGTGAAAAAATGAGTTGCGGATGTTGTGGAAGCACAAAGAAGAAAAAGAAATAATTTAAATAGTTTTAGAACAAACAATAATTGTGAGCTGGGCAGGTAGCTATCGCTGCTCTGCAGTGGGGAAGTTCCATCCACCTTTATTAACTGCCGTTCATGAGAACTAAGCTGAGAGGCTTAGGCTTTTCATAGGGGCTTTATGTCCTGATTGAAATCGCTGGCAAGGTGCAAGGTCAAGAATGTCCTGATGAAGAAAGAGGGACGGGTAGATCGCTTAGACGAATGCTATCAAGCAGAAATGAATGTTTTGACAGGATTTGCTTACAGAAGATGGATTATGCCCAGCACACGTCACACATCATCTTGAAAAAGTGGTGTTCTATTTAAATCAAAAATTCTAAAAATTTAATATGAAAAAAGATGACGATTCATTTTGGGAAGAGGGTTGTTTTGCTGAAACAATGAATTCAAGCGAAATGAAAGAAAAAATGAGGACTTTTCATATGAAACATGATGAAGAAATGAATTTTAACTGCAAAAAATGCAATGCGAAAATATCTGCACACAATAGAGATTGGCATGACGGATTGTGCGGTGATTGCTTTAACAGGGCATATTTCCCAGAGGGAAGTAGCTACCGAAAGATATATAAACTAAAATGGACACGTGTTAATTAATATGGATATGTATAAACTAAAATGGACAAGGTTGCAGACGGAGATATTTAGATTCCTCTGCATCAAGGCAGGGCAGACTCTGAATTTGAGGGAAATATCCAAGGCGTTAAAAGTTTCTCCAACAGCAGTCTCCAATGCTTTGGCTGAGCTGGAAAAAGAAGAGTTTCTAAAAGTAAAAAAATCAAAAACGATAAATCTCCTGTCAATAGAATTTAACAGGGATAATCAAAAGGCAGTTGAGATGAAAAGGGTTGAAAACTTGAAGATGATTTATGAATCCGGTCTCTCTGACTTTCTGTTTAACGAATTTCCAGGATGCACAATTATTCTTTTTGGCAGTTATTCAAGAGGCGAGGATGTTTGGGCTGGCGGGACAGAAGAAAATCGCTCGGACATTGACATTGCAATAATCGGGACAGGGGGAAGAGAATTAGATTTAACAAAGTTTGATAAAATGCTAGAGAGAACGGTTTCTATTAATTTTTATAAATCTTGGGAAGATGTACATAAGCATTTAAAGAACAACATACTTAACGGCATATTATTACACGGAGGAGTTGAATTATGAATTTGCCAAAAGAATTTGATGAATATGTCAAGAAGGGAGTAGTCAAAAAATGCTCGATAGACAAATCAAGGGCGGAGTTTTTAATAAATGAATCTCAAAACTCATTGGATGGGCTATACGAGCGAATAGAAATAATAGGCATAAACGACAAAAATGCAAATTCAATAATAAAAGATTGCTACGACATCTTAATGGAGCTGATAAGGGCAAAGCTCCTCTTGACAGGTTATAGCTCAGCCGGACAATTTGCACACGAGGCAGAAGTTTCTTATCTTAAAAAATTGGGTTTTTCGGACATTGAAGTCTCATTTCTTAATGATCTAAGATATTTTAGAAATTCTGTAACCTATTATGGAAAAATATTGGACAAAGAATACGCAAAAAAGGTGTTGGATTTTACAAACGGCATATATCCTAAATTAAAAAAGATGATCAAATGAATAAAACTACTTGCTTCTTAAAGAATTCGGTAAAAAGCAAGATATAAATTCTACTTATTTTACATTATATTCAATTGTGTCTACACACAGCACAAACTGGCTTACATGTGCCCAGCACACTTAAACACACTATCTCGAAAAAGTGGTGTGCTACTTTTCTCTTAAACGATGAGTTTAAATCTTTAACGGTCTATAATAAAAATTATGCCATGGAAAAATGTAAACACTACTTTAGGAAAAGAAAATTATGGAGCAAAAACAAGACAGATAGAAGAATATTTGAAAGAATTGAAGAGACCAGAAGTATTAAATGTTTCTATTCAGAATGAAAATACTAAAATTTCTTTAGATACAAGTGGATTTTTCTGGAAACCTAGACAATTGAAAGCTGTGATGACAACAAGGCTTGAAGGAGAAAGATTAGAAAAGTTCTATGAGCAAGTTCCAGAATTTTTGCTAAGAGCAGAAGATTGTGATTTGGATTTATCACTCGCAAGACCTTTAGGTTCCAGAGGAGAAGAACAAATGTCATTTGCTGTAGGTATTATGCCGGGTTATGTCTCGAATAAACAAGCTATTAGAAGTCAAGGTTCTGAGAAATTCGTTGCTGAAGCATATTATCCTGAAGGTTATTCAGGTAGAGGATTAGATGGTTATTATGTTAGCGGAATGAGCGAAGATAAATTTACAAGATATTTGAGATTGGCAGCTGAAGCAGAAAAATTAGGATTCGTTAAAGAAGTTATAAGACCTGAGCCGGGCAAATGCATGTCTTTAGTATGCATAAATCCATGGGAAATGGCTGAACAAGAATTCGTAGATTTTACAAAATCAATGATGCAAAAGAAAGAAACTCAAAATCTGACTTTAACTTCTACAGTTACTAAAGAAGGTAAAAGAGTATATGATTTTAGAGCAACAGTTCTTCCTAAATCAAACAATGTTGAAGTGGCAGTTGTTGGTTGGAAATATCTAGATAATATGGCAAGAATGTTTGGTGAATCATTAGATTTATTCGGTGTTGAGTTAAGCGGTGATGATAAAGTATCTTACAAAGAATTTTATGAAACTGAACATAAAGGACGTGAAACTTTGAAGAATGTAGGCTCTAAAATTGGTAGAGGCATTGCAACACCTTTTATACTTGCAGGCAAAGGCATCATAGGTGCTAAAGACGCAGTAGGAGATAAATGGGGCGAATATAAGGATAATAAACAAAGAAAAATAGACGAGCTTAAGCAAGAAATTCGAACTTATGGTATACAACCAAACAAAGATAGAATAGGTTCATGTTATGTTGCTATGGACCAACCTTGTTTATTAAGAAGCATTGAAAAGAAGAAAGCTGAAAAAACACAAAAAACATAGTAAATTAAATTCTTTAGAATACAAATCAATAAATAATTCATCTAATAATTTAGTAATAGAACCAATGACGCACACCATTTTTCAGAACGTCGTTGTGCCCAGTACACACACCATCTTTTCAGACTGGTGTGCTAACTTTCTCTTAAATCCTAATTTTGGAATATTAAGAAAGATTTTTCAAATCAATTATAATAAGAAAATAATCCTTAAATTCTGGATTTCACATATTCTTATTATGAAAAAGAAAAAGAGAGATTTGAGAACTGTTAATCGTTATAGAAGAGATGTAAAAAAAGGAATAAAACTCTAAGAAAAGCTATGGTGAAGCAAAATGAAAAAAACACATGCGTCAAGAAGAAGGCATAACTCTAGGAGAAATGAAAGAAGCGAACGTAATCAGGAGTTCAAGTGATTTTATGGTTAAAGGAATGAAGGCTGAAAGAAAAGAGAAGAAGCAAGAGACACGAAAAAAAGATTAGGAAGGGTATTGAGAAAAGGGTTTAGTTGATTCTCTTTGATTGTTATTATAGAATAGTAGTAAATATTCATGTACTTTAAGTACTTAGACGACTGTATGTGTATATAGCCGTTTGATACGTTGGAACTTTTAACAGAAGAACTAAAGCACAACTATTTCTGTAATATAAAATTTGGAAGATTATTAGGAAGAAATCAATTTATGGAAAGAAAAGCAGCGGGTAATCAAAAAATTGGATTTATAATATAGTATAATAAACAGCCATTTTGTAGTCTTTGATTTTTCAGGCTACTAGTAAAACAAAAGGTGGTAAATTTGGGTAATGTTTTTGTGATGAGGCAGAAATTTTTGGACAAAATTGAAGAAAGAGAGATGCAGGAAAATCTGATTTCTATATAATTCATATATAAGGTTGTTGAATATGCCAGCACCACCTAATTGGAGAAATAGGAAAGGTAAAAGGAGACACCTGGGAGAAGAGGATATCTACTAGAATGCAAAAAGAGAAAAAACCTGAAGAACTTAAATACATAGGTTAAATTTAATTTTTAGTTTGCGAATTAGTGTTTTTTATGAAAGAGTATACAAGATTTGAAAAAGCAAGAATGATTGGAGCAAGAGCCTTACAAATAGCAAGAGGAGCTCCTCCAGTCATTAAAACAGATATTAAAGACCCTATAAAAATTGCTGAATTAGAATTTGATGAAAGGGTCATACCTTTAGACACAAAACGACCTGAAAATTGTTAAATTTTTAATTTCCTTTCCTTTATCAGGCTTGTTACTGGACTTGCAAAATCTAAGACATGCTCTCTTGTTGTTGGTGCCAAGAAGCTATCGAATGCATCCCTAATGCCCTTACATTGCAATCTAATATTATTTATAAAATCTACATAATCTCTATAGTCTTTGTGTATTGCAACTATTAAGCAATTTTTTCCCATTCCTTCGCCTGAAGATATGAATAATATTTTTGGGTTGGCCTTAGCCATTTGCTTCAGACAAATGCTTGTGTCCTTTTTCGGATTACTGCATTTTCCAAAGTTAAAAGAAAGCAATTCAACTCCTATTTCTGGGAACACAGGAATTGCTGTATATGCCTTTATGACATTCCTTTCTAGTTTCTTCCTAATTCTTGTTACAGTTGGCTGAGAAATTTCTAATTTTTTAGCTATATCCCTGTCGCTTTTTCTAGAGTTCTTCAATATTTCAACAAGTACATCTTGCATCCTTTTTTTCATAATTTATTATGATATTGCATCCTTTAAAAAACTGGCTGTTTATAAATGTTAAAAATTAATAAAAATAAGTGGTACAATGGCTGAAAAACAAAAACTACAGTCGCCTTCAGGAATGGCAGGGATAGTAAGATATGATGAGGAGGATAAAGAAGCTTTGATAAAATTAAAGCCGATTCATATTGTTGCGATGGCTCTTGCTCTAATAATTCTAGAAATAATATTGTTCTTTATGGTGCCAGTTTAGAATTAAACTTTATAAATAAACATGAACTTTTGGTGAAGGTAATTACAGTAATAGTTGATTCATATAGATAATTTCATTTAATCTATAGAATATCTAGTTTAGATTTCTAAAATTATTTAATAAAATTCTCTTGCCTCAATCTCTCAACCTCTTTATAAAATTCTTCTCGCTTAGGAGGATTTTCACCAGCATTTTTAAAATATTTAGACAGTAGAAAATAAACTTCATCTTCTTGTGGAGAATACCCATATTCTGTTACAGAACTCAAAGTAAGAATTATAAGTGGTTTCAAGTACCTTTCTCCATATTCCTTTCTTGCTTTTTCTATATTCCTTTTTGAGTCATTTTTAGAAGTCATATATAAAAGTGAAATATGAAAATATTTAAACTTGAATCTAAACTAGTTGTTCACATAGATAATTTCATTTAATTAACAGAAACGTATACTCGAATTAAGGCATAATTATTTAAATTGTTAATTCTATCATCTTCATATAAAATAAAGGAGAATTTAAATGCCATTTGAAAACAGACGATTCGGAAACAGAGGCAGTAGCTTTGATAGAGGTCCAAGGGAAATGCACAAAGCTGTTTGTTCTGAGTGCGGAAAGGAATGTGAAGTTCCTTTTCAGCCAACAGAAGGCAAGCCTGTCTTTTGTAGGGATTGTTTCGCTAAAAAAAGACCAAGTAGATTTTAGTAATTTCTAAGTAATTAGATTACTATCTTTGTTAGTGTGAACTATAAATTATGTTTCCACAGTTTATTTTCACATTTATTGAAAACTCAAGTTTATAAATAAATTGACCTAATAAATATTAGGTGTTTTGTTGGAAAGAATAAAAGAAATTTTAATCAACCCTGTAATAGCTATAGCAAAGGCTAAAAAGGAAAAAAGTCTTAACAAAACCATGTTAGTTCTAATATTCTCATGGGTTTTGGTGGGCCTAAGTTTTTTCTTTTCATTTTACAAGGAATCGTTAATTTTAGTGGCATTCGGTTCGGCTTTGATGATTTTTTTGTTTGGAATCTTGTTTAGTGTCTTTTATGGCTATATAACAGATATTGTAATGAATATTCTTGGAGGGAAAGGAAAATACTATGACAGCTTGACAGCAGCAACCTACAGCTCATTGCCGATTTCAATTGGCATTCTTTTAACATCGATAATGTCTTTTGTGCATCCGATGCTAGGAATGGTCATAGGATTCATTGTCATTGCAGTTACAACAGCCTTAAGCTTGTCAATCTACTTTAGGGCAATCAAAGAATTCTATGCTACAGACATGCTTATGACGTTCATAGGATTTTTAATAACGCTTTATGTTTTCATAATGGCAGTGTATATTTCGGCCGCATTTTCAATGGGTTCTACGCTTTTCGGAAGTTTATTACCAACTTTTAGAGTCTAAGCCTTCAGAAAAGGTATTCCATTTTCTTCAAGGAATTCTTCCAGAAGAGCATTCTCATTAAGAATACTTTCAGGATTATCTACAACGTATATTTTACAATTGCTTTTAGATTCATTTGCTTTAACACAAACGCCAATATCTGAAAGACTGTTTGCATATACACTACCACTTCTGTAATTATGCATTTTAGCTTCTATCCCTGAATATCTTTCAATTTCACCATTAAAAAATCCATTAGCTTCTCCTAGTTTACTACAAGAAACAATTTTACAACAACTAGGCAGTTTTTCTTTATTTACTTCAATAAATTTTTCAACGAAACCTTCATGATCTAAAGTTCCTATATCTAAAGCACCTTCTTTTTCTGCAGTAGCAACAATGTCTAGAAGTTTAGGAGTTGGTTGGTATGGAATTTCTGAAATTCTTGTTGTAGGAACATCTTGTAATAGACTGGCCCCTAATTTTAGTAATGACTCATATAAAGCATCTAACCTTTTTATTAAATGAGATTGATTCTTCTCTTCTTTTACAATTTCTTTAGTTTTAGAATTAATAGTAAAGTATAATTCTTTAGCTTTTCTTCCTTTACCACTTATTGCTGCAAATTCATATGCAGCATTTCCAGGTCGTATGGTACCGTCAAAATCAGCAAAAACCATTAACTCACTGTTTAAAATTAAACAAAATTTAAATATTGTCAGCATCTTTAAATTGTCCAGTTCTATTCCAATTTACAACTTCTTTAATCCATTTTTCTACAGCTTCTGTATGGAAAAAACCTTCTATATATTCTGCCATCTCCCCAGGTGCAGTTTCTCCTTTTATCACATATCCGTTCATATTAATCAGTTCTTTTTATTTTGAAAATGCTAGGATATAAAAGTAACCACGACAAAAAACGGTTTTCGTTAATTGTTGTAATTTTTCATATTTAAAAAATTTTCACCACTTCAAGTGGTTGCAATTCTATATGCTCATCACTTTTTCATATTCTGGACATGGAAAAGAAGGTTGTGTTTGTTCCGCATTGCATATTAAATCAAAATGTAAGAGCGAATGGAAAGGAAAAATCAAACGGAGCTGTAAAGGAGATTGTAAACTTTTTTACAGAGGCTGAGGTTGGGATTGTCCAATTGCCTTGCCCAGAGGTTGAATTTGACGGCGGATTAAATAGACAAGCTAAAACAAAAGAAAATTATAACACTGAAAAATACAGGAAGCAGTGCAGAGAAATTTCTTTGGAGATTTTAAAAAATGTTAAGAAATATTTGGACAAGGAATACAAGGTTCTTGGAATTTTGGGGATTGAATTCTCTCCAACCTGCGGCGTTTATAGGGTAGAGGATGGAAGGAAAATAATTCCTGGCAAAGGGGTTCTGATAGAAGAACTGGAAAAGGAGATGCAAAAAGAGAACTTTCAAGTTCCGATAATTTCTGTCAACCTAAACAATATTTTCTCTAGCTTAGAAAAGCTCAACCTTCTTTTAAAAAATTCTTGAGGTGATAAAATGTCAATAAGAATAGAAGAAAAAAGAGGTAAGACAAGTGTTGAGACAGACTATTATGACAGTTTTGGAACTTCGCATTCTGCTGTTTACGATGATCCGCAACTGTTGGGTGGTATGAGATCTTTTGGAGTTGAAAAAGTAGAAGTTGGCGGCATTGGCGAATCAACAGATGTCAGAGGCGCTGTTCACGACGAGTTTGACAGAAAATTCAAGGAAAGAACTGGGAGAAATTATTTCAAACCGTGATTTCTATGTCATTAAACAAAAATTCTCCAACTTACATGAAAAGTTCCTATGAAAGAAAACTTTACGGCGATGAGAATTACACCACTCTTGAAAGGGAGTTTAAGATCGAGGGAAAGGACAGGGAAGAAGTCAGGGCAGCTGCTCCCTGGGTTAAAGGGGATGTGATGCCATGAGCTATGGAAATGTTTACACTAAAAATACTGCTCGTTCTGGAAAGGATTACTCTAGCATACACGGTGAAGGTTCTGTTCGTTCGAATGATTTGGAAACTGCTAGAAGTCTTTCTTCTGGTTTGGCTGATTCTGTTGACCATGGGAACGAGATGGTGTATGAAGCTCATCTAAAATCAAGGGGTGAATAAAATGTCTGAATATTATGGTAAAATTAGTGTGAATTCTGTTTGCGCAAACAACAAATATTTCTCTGCCATCCACGGAGATGCGAGCGCTAAATCAAATGATTTGGGAATAGCTCAGGATTTGTCTAGTCACTTGCCAGATTTATTAGATAAGGCAAATTCCTACACTTATGATTTGCAAAGGAGGAGATAGTATGTATTCTTCTAAGATTAGCAACAGCATGACTATTGATAAAAAAACAGGTGAGGTTAAGCTTAATGATGTCGAGGTTAGGGTTGATGGCTTTAAAGAGCCAAGACTATTGGAAAAAGCCAAAGAAAATTACAATGCTGACAAAGGTTTACCAGAGATAGGTAAATATAATTCAAAATGGCCAGAAGGAACTTGGTATGACATGTACTTGAAAATGATGAAAAATTTGTTGAAATGGAAGCGAAAAAAAGTTTATTAACCTCTTTCTTTTCTTTTTTATTTTAATACATAAAAAGAATTAGAAAAAAGTAAATTACAAAAACAAAAATCTTAATCATTAGCTATATGTTCCACTTATAGTACCTGTTGAACTGAATTGCGAGCCACCATAAGTATAGTATATTGTTAACGTTGCGGTGTATGCTTCTCCTGTAGTGTGACTACCTATACTGCCAAATGTTGGTTGAACTATTTTATGTTCACCGCTGGCTATTTGAACCTGAGGTGAAATAGTAGCCGTGTAAGTATTTTCATTCATAGTCATGTTTACACTAGTTACATTTATCGTTCCACCAACCCTGTTCTCAACGTTCAGAGTCGTGGTTCCAGTAGTTGCAATACTCCATGGGTTCAATACTTGAACTTGTCCGAATCCTCTTGCTGTTGGCCCTAGAAAACCTGATGGTGCAAATATACCATAGTATGCTAGAACTCCTGCTACTATCAAAATTATCAATATAGCCCATCCGTAAGTCATTAGGTACTCGATTGCTGTTTGTCCTTTCATTTAAAATACCTCCTTTATTGATTTTATTTCGTTAAAGTGATACTTAAAGGTTTTCTCGTTGAAAATCAGAATATAGTATAATAAAAATTAGAAAAAACCAAAATTACAAAAACAAAAATCTTAATCATTAGCTATATGTTCCGCTTATAGTACCCGTTGAACTAAAAGTTGCTCCACCATATGTATAGTATATTGTTACTGTTGTTGTATAAGTGCTTCCAGCCGCGCCTGAAATTGTAGCTGTGTGACCAGCTCCAGTGGGTGCTGCAGTAAATATTCCTTTAGTACCAGAAGTTAAATTAGTACTACCAGCTATACAGCCAGAGTTAGCTGCACAAGTAAGGTCTGTAGGAATAGCTGCCCATCCAGTTCCAGTTCCGCCGTTTGTTAATGTATAAGTAACGTTAGTTACAGATATTGTTCCGCCAACTCTGTTTTCAAGATTTAAAGTCAATGCTCCAGTTGTTGCTGAAAGACTCCATGGGTTCAATACTTGAACTTGTCCGAATCCTCTTGCTGTTGGCCCTAGAAAACCTGATGGTGCAAATATACCATAGTATGCTAGAACTCCTGCTACTATCAAAATTATCAATATAGCCCATCCGTAAGTCATTAGGTACTCGATTGCTGTTTGTCCTTTCATTTAAAATACCTCCTTTATTGATTTTATTTCGTTAAAGTGATACTTAAAGGTTTCTACTGTTTATTGCTACATAACAAAGAAGCCACCAAATAGCATTTTAATTATATATTGAGCAGCAACAAAAACAATCAAGGCACCGAAAGTTAAAACAGGGATAAACTTTATACCGTTTTTTTCCTTTCCTGTTTGTATCAAGCCTATTATCAACGAACCAAACAAAGTTGTTATTGTTATAGACAGAGTGGCAAACCAAAACAGTTGGTCTATGCTAATAGTTGGTGCGCCTGCCTTCGATAGCATTCCTCCGCCCATTGTTGCTCCTGTTGCCGTAACTCCGCCAAGAACTTTCGGCGACCAAAGCTTTGTCATAATTTCTACAAAAAACAAGCTTATTGCATATAGCGCAGGAGCTCCCAACACAGCTGCAAAAAATATGAATATCGAATACGTTGTGACAGATGTTTTAATTTCCTTTCTTAGAGACTGGACAGTTCTTACATTGTTTGCTGTCTCTTCTAGCAAATGAGCGAGTTCGCCACCGGATTCTATACCCTCTATCACCAATCTAAAAGTTTTTTCTAACAAATCTGACTTGACTCTCGATGCCATTTCCATTAGAGCAACCTTGATTGTTTTACCGCCAACAGTTTTTGTTCCAGCTCTTTTTAATTCCTCTTCTAAAATTCCAAACTCAGGCCTTGCAGACAACCAAATGGCTCTGTCAACTGTCATTCCTGCTCTAACGTTTGCTGACATTAGCTGTAATGCGTCTGGCAAAACCTTTTCTATTTCAGCAGCCCTTGCATCTGCTACTAGAACAACAGAGAGTTGAATGACAATTAAAAGGAATATTCCAACTCCTATTCCTAAAAGAATTCCATTCAAGCCCCAGCCTATAAGCCAGAAATCAAAAGCCATAACAAAACCTAAAAATATTGTAAAGAAAAATGAAAATCCTATGAACCTGCCAATGATTTCTTCTCTTATTCCAGCATAAATCAATTGCTTTTTTAAAGCATCTTTATACCTCTTTGGGGTAAAGAATGCTAGCCTTTCTCTAAATCTTATGTTTTTTATTTGTGGTAGATTTAACCTTATCATTAGCTCACCAAGGCAGGTCTCTTAGTTTTTATGACTCCCATGTAAAAGTATTGGAAGACTGCTAAGACTAAAAGTATCATAGGAAATAAAAAGTCTGGGACTTTCAGTCCTGCAAATGAAGATAAAATTATTAGGAATGTTATTCCTAAGGTCGGCATGATAACAGCAATAAGCATGTACATTAATGTGAAAGGACTAAGCTCCTGGCCATATCTTCTTATTGCGATTATTTGCTCTTGCGTCAGATTGCTGACAATTGCTTCCAAGGCAGATGCCACATCGCTTCCTGCTTTCATTGCATTAGTCATCTGCCATAAAGCTCTTCTAAAATGCAAAGAAGGATTTCTTAACGATGCCCTTTCCAAGGCTTTGATTTCAGCTATGCCAGCATTTATTTCCTTAACAATGATTCTAAACTCATCGCTTACCTCGTCATAACCTTCGGTTACCCCAATCATTGCATTGAACAAAGGAACCCCAGATTTTATCTCTATTAATATATGCTCCAAGGAGTTTAGCAAATCCTTTTCAAGTTTTTTTGTTCTCCTCAGCGCTACGAACTTTGGATACCTCATAAGATAAAAAAATACAAAAAGAGAAAATGTGCTACCTATGGCTAAAGGAAGAAAAAAGTCTGGCTTGCCTCTTGCCAAGTATCCTACTAGAAATATAATGGGCGTCATCACGAAAAAATAAAAGGTTGTTGTTAAAGCAACTATAGAAGCATAAACCTTTGGATGCATCGGGATTTCAGCCTGGAATAGATCTAATTTTAATGAAGGCCTAGATTTGGCTAGGACAGCTCCTGCTTTTTCAAATATTTTTGCCTCCTTTATTGCCTTTCTTAATGTGAATGGTACAAAGGGTATCATCATATTAAACAGCTGTTTTAAGTTCTTCAGCAAGAGTCTTTCCAATAACTTCTTCAGGCTTTCCTTTGGCTTTAACAATTTTTAGTACTTTGTTTCTATCATGATAATATTCTGCGACAACCTTTCCTACTGTGTTAACAGTTCTAACATTGTTGTCAAGCATCCATTGGAGTATTGACTCTTTTTCTTTAAGGTCATCTTCCATTTGTTCATCTGTCATACCTGTGTGAAGTCTTATCTCGTTTATCAGTCTTATGCTGCTTCTTGCTTTTTCAATCGTATCCGTGGTTGGTTTCCATCTGTATAAAATCTCTAGTCTTGAACCAAATTTTCCGGTCTCGCCGGGTATAAATTCTGCTACCTCAAGTGTTCTTCTTATTCCAAGTCTTCTGTGTCTGTATTGGACAATGACTAGATGCAAAGATTCTAGCATGCTCTCAGGGACGTCTATTGGAGGATTGGTTAGTCTTCTTATAACTTGTTCTGCCCTATCAGCGTGCAGAGTTGCGTAAACGCTGTGACCGGTGTGCATTGCCTCGAATAAAACTTCAGCTTCTCTTTGTCTTCTTATCTCTCCTACTACAATTCTATCAGGCCTCATTCTAAGTGAGTTGACTAGTAAATCAAGCATTGAAACTTCACCCTTTCCTTCAGGGTTTGGTTCCCTAGTTGTTAGAGGAATCCAATGCAAGAAATCAGGTAGACGAAGTTCTCTAGTATCTTCAATAGAAATAATTCTATGATTTGGTGGTATAAATGGCATTAAGGCGTTTAGGACGGACGTGTTATGAACTAAAATACCTCCATTCGAACCGGCAATAAAATTATGTGTCGGGTCAACTGTTAAATCATAAACCCATTCCTCTTTTGACTTGACTTTTTTTACTTCAACTACCTCATCCCATAAAACATCAGAATCTGAAAGCTTAGTTAGCAAGTCTAATTCTCCACCATCTGTATATTTATTGAACGCATAAACTATTTTCTTTAATGTTTCTTGCTTGGGTCTTCTTTCTCCAAATCTGTATCTTCCAATAGCTCTTCTGGACAATCCGGCAAAAGTTGCAATTTCCTTGTCAGTTAAATTATATTTTTCTTTAAGTTCTGTAATTGTTTTAGAGATGTTTGGTATAACATCAAAATTACTATGAGAAATATCCTTAATAGCCGATAGCAATTTTTCAGATTTTTCATCTGAAAAGTCAATCTGTTTAAACAAGGTTAAATCATTTTTCCCAGCTATAAAAATCCTATAATAAATTCTATTTTTGTATAGCTTTTCTTTAACCCTGCAAACTATGCCGAATCTTTGTAAAAGAAATGCAATCTGTTCTGCTAAGTTTTTGCTTGCTGTTGAGAATTCTATTTCTCCTTTATTAACATTAACATTGGATTCGCATGTAAAGAGTGCTTTTAGAAGGCTAGAGGACATATCGTTTGGTAATTGATCTACATTTTTTAATGAAATAATTCTAGCTTTTTTACCTTGTGGTATTTCAAATACCCTTTTCAAAATCTCTTTGACTACAGAAGAGTGTACAGCTATCTTCTCTACCCTATTCTTTGGTTTTTCTTCTTTACTCTCTATATTAAAAGCTTCTTTAACCAACTCCATAAATCTTCTTCTTAGCTTTATATCTGAATTATTGAAAAAAACAGATTCGCTATCTTTAGCTATATGTCCATCGCCTGCTATGTAGCCTACAATTTCTAATAAAGAAGAGTTTATTGAAGGTATTGTAACAAACTTGGAACTTGTCTTAGGTTTAACTTTTTTGATTTTATTTCTTATATTCTTCCAATCTATATTTGTTGTCTCGCATAATTTTTTCAGTAATGAAACTTTAATGTTATTTTGTAAGCTTAAATTACAACGTAAACTTCCATAATTTATACCAATTTTTTTGGAGGCATTTTTTATACTTCCATATTTTGTTAGAAGCTTGTTCTTAATCTCCTTTAAAACTTCTTTGAAATCTTTTGAATTAATATAAAAATCTTCTATGTAATCTAATATATCAAGGTCAATGTTTGCTAATATATCAACTTTTCTAGGTGTAGCGATCTGTATACCTTTCGAAATTTGATCGGCTCTTATTCCTTCTATAGAACCGTTATTTACAATGAAGAATGGATGTTCTGGGGTAACTTCAACCTCTCTTCCAGTTTTTGTTTTCACCCTTATTAAATGCTCAGGAGCTTTTCTTTTCCAGACGCAAGTTACTTTTTTAGGTTGTATTTTTAAGTTATTATCTAAAGTTAAAATTTCTAGGTCATTCGTAAAGGAATAAATTCCGTCTTCACACTCTATACAACCATCCTTTTCCAGAACTTTCTCGACAACATCTTTTGCTTCTTTTAATCTTCCATCATTCATCAGAATTTTAGTATCTCCAGAAACGCACTTGCCGCTAGCCGTTCCACCTGAAACCAAAATATTTAATTCATACTGCATGCACAGCCAAAGCAAGGCAGCAATTTCTTTTGTCATAGTTTTTTGAACAGGATCAATAAAGTGGACGATAGTCCAAGGCTCTCTTCTAAATTTTCTTATTGTTATGGTGTTTCCTTTGGTTGATATTGGAAACAAAGTGGCATTAACTCTGTCTCCTGTTATTAAGTGCGCGTCCATCAGCGGATTAAGGTTTGTAATCTGTCTTCCAACCTTTCTTCCTATGACACTAGCATAATTATATATCTGCTCTTCTGTTGGAACTATTATATTTGTTTTCAACCAACCCCATTTTTTATGAAAGACCCATACTGCCTCAGAAGAGTTGTTGATAACAACCTCTTCAAGATTGTCGTCGTTTAAAACAATCTCCAATCTTCCTAAACCAAGCATCTCATGAACCAAGGTTCCAGCTAAAATATTTTTTTCATTTTCACTGACAGTTGTCAATTCTTGAGATATTGCTGTTTTAGCGCTTTCCAAGAATCTTTGTTTTATCTCCTCCATTACCTTTGGGTCGAGTATTTCTGATATCTCAATCTTTACTATATCTATTAATCTTTCCTTTAAAGAGTCCAAGACAGCCTGGGTGGCAGGCTCGATTGTTGGGAATTTTGCATCATAAACAGGCGTATACTCCTCTGGTCTTTTAATTATTTCAATTTTTGCAGGAACATTATCAGCAATTATAGTGTAGCTTCCTAAAATTTCCATTGATTCACCTTTTTAGCCAGCCCCATTTTTTGTTTTTAACATTCTCTTTCTTCTTGCTTACCATGCTTTTCATTTTTAATGCCTTTTCATGCATCTCTTTTCTTTTTTTGCTGATTTCTTCTGTCCTTTCTTTATGCTTTGCAAAAATATTTTTTAAACCCATCATAGGAACTGATACTGGCTTGTTGACAAGTAGTTTTATTAGTTTCATTTCATTTTCTAAACCCGTTATTTCATTTTCTATGACCTTTTTGCTTTCATCCAAGTTTTTAATATCCTTTTCATGTTCTTCCATAGTTTTAATGTGCTCGTTTATTTTGTTTTCCATTTGAGTTATGTCTGACTTTATATCTTCTACTCCCTTACTTATAGAGTCTGCTACACTTTTTATTTCATTTGCTTTTTTATCTAATTCTTCCTTCTTACCTTCAAGAGATTCTATATTTTTCAGATTTTTATCCAGCTCCTTTAATTTGTCTTTTAGTTCATTGTCTAATTTAGAGAATTCTTTGCTACTTAACTCAATCTTTTCCTCAACAATATCAACCTTTTTTTCAAACTCTTTGGTTTTTTCCTCAACCTTTTCCTTTCTAGTTTCAAACTCTTTCTTCTTTTTCAAGAGGTCTTTCTTCTCTATGCTCTTAAGAATTATCTGCGGCTCACCGAAGGCAGGATAAATCAATTCTACAAAGCCATGTTCTTCAAGAATTCTTACCCATTCCTCTATTTGCGTTTCGTTTGTCTTTAATAGCCTAGCGGCCTCGCATATTGTTATTTTTTTCTTTTCAGCCACTATTCTAGCAAGCTCGTCTACTGGTGTTTCTATCAGCATGTCTGCCATAATTTTCCCTAATCAAATTAGTTCTTTTATTCCATATAAAATTAAGGTTTGCTTGAATGTTAGATTAATATTTAATAGTAAAACAAATTATCTTTATGAGAAAAAGATATTTAGCTTTGATAATTGCAATAATTCTAATTTTTATAACTGTTACTGCTGTTTACTATTTATCTTTGCCAACGTCCATCCCAAATATTTTAAACGAGCCTAAAAATCAGGGAAATGAATCTCAAGGAAATGTAAACCCTTTCAGTCTTCCTACTAATCAAACAACCACAAATAAAAGTTCAGGAGGTGGCGGTGGTGGAGGTGGTGGTGAAGCGGGGGGTGGTGGAACTGGTGCAGGAGGTTCAACAGGTCAACCAAATATCCCGAAAGTTTACTATGCATTGAATATAGATTCTGGCTTTGGCAGTACTGATATAGTTACATTTTATTATGAAAATGATACACTTGTTAATACAACAAGAAAAACACCATACTCTATAGACATAGAAGCTAACACAGAAGCGTGTGTAGCTGCTGCTAGTGCTTATACTGGCTATTTCTGGACGATTGATCAAAATAATTGTGATATGACAAATTGCGGTGATTACCCAAGTGGTTGTAATATAACCGTGGATGGACCGCATAACATTACAATTCATCAGAATAGTTAACCAATCAAGATGCTTATTCCATAATCATATGCACTACCAAAATCTATTCTAAATTGGTTAAGACCGTTAAAAACCGGGTCATAATTGCCGTTTCTTATCGGACTTCCAAGAGTATTGTTCCAGTATTTGTAATCCAAAAAGCTGTTTGTATTGATAAATGGAACATCAGATGGCCAATCTGATGGATTAACAAAAGTTTCCAAGCCGTACTTATATTTGGCAGAAAGATTAGTTCTACCTTCCAATCTATCTAGAAAGCTTGCACCTGCACTAGAATTATGGTAATAATGATAATAATTTTTATCTACATTTTTTATATCTGAGGTTAGATTGCTTAAATCCCAAATCTGCATTGTAGTTTTATCCAAATATATCTTTGTTTCATTTTTAATTAAGTTCATTGCACCAGTTGCACCGGTTATAGATTTTCCTATTAAAACAGTTGGTATAATTATATCATTTTCAGAGACAACGCCAGCAAATCCAGCTGCAATGCTAGCCTTACCTGTTCCTGTTAAATCGTTTGTAACAACTATTCTGCTGCTGTTAGCATCACCAACCACTAGACTTGCTGCTGATTTTACAAATGCATAAGCAGTTATTGTGTTATCAGGCAATCCAGAAGCGTTTTGCCCTGTTACTAGAGGGACTGTGTTTTTGCTAGAATTAGAAATTCTTATAAATCTGAAAACTCTTCCATAAGTTTTTAATGGAAATATGGGGTCTTCTATATTTTCTATCGACACGTTTACTGGTGCTGTTATGTTTTTTAATATTCCCATTTGCGCTGTGCTGTCAGAAATGTTTACACAGAGCGTTGTGTTAAACAAAACATTGAAGCTGTCACTTTGCGTTATGTTGATTTCTACGTTTTTAAATTCTATACTAAAACCCAATCCAGATGCAATATCACTGATATTCTGTTCCCATGTCATTAAATTTTTTTCATTAACCAAAGGGGCGTTATTTGCAGAGCCATATAGAGTTCCATTTTCTATCATCTCAGTTAATCTTAATTGAGCATTATCCAAACCCGTTCCATTTGTTATGACATTTGAAACTGCAGCAATCAAAGCTCTTTTTCCATTTATCTGCAAAAATCTTACCAGATCACTTTCGATACTTTTTGAGAAATATTGCAATTCATTTGCTCTTATATCAGTATCAATATTTGTAGTTCCTGATTGCGAATAAAAAAATATCAATCCTAAGATTGGTATAATAATAAAAGCCATCATAACGCTATAAAACAATCCTCTCATATCCAGACCCTTACCTTTATGTTAGCCGGACCCCACATATGTGGAACATTACTCACAGTATAATTTTCTGTTTGTATATCGGCAGAAGTTGCATACTTTCCTAAAATATCAGTTAATCTATTTGTAGCATTTTGTGCAGCATCTGTTTCGTTTTCAAAAACATCCCCATATCCAACTTGAGACGGTATTAAAAATGTATACTCTACTATTGATCTTACGTTACCCATGTAAGCAGTAGGGTCAGTAATCAAGTATCTACCGCTAGAATCTTTGTCTGCAGCTCTTACTGTGTTATTCATGTTTAATCCAAAGAATTTAATCGGCAGATATGTAATTGTTCCAGGTGGCGTATCTGTATCCAAAACAATATGTGACTCATTCGCCTCGCCATAGTGCCATATCCAAACATAGTTATATCCATTATCATTGCCAGCCAAACTTTGAGTTCCTATTACTCTTGACGTAATTATTCTAGTTGAAAATGGAAATGTTAAATTAATAAAAGCATCTTTACACGTATCAGTATTTTTAGTCATACAGTTAAAATTAGGGTCTGTGAAGTTCACTATTGCGTTTATGTCTATTTTTCCATATTCTAAGCCATATTGTTCCGAGTCATGATAAACTGTTATGTTAGATTTATCAGTTATATAGCAATAATGATCATTGCCATGCCCAGTTGTATTATCATTAGCGTACATTCCTAATCTTTGCCAGTCAACATCACCATTGCCTCCAACTACTGTTGCATTTATTGGTGCTCTTATGTCAGCATATATTCCTAAAATATTTGTCATATTATTTTGAATACTGCTTAATGTAACGTTTGTATTAAACCATGTGTTTAAGATATTACCTGAAGAAGAGTTATATTCCTTTATCAAGGATCCTGTGCTGTTTAAATCTATTTCATATGTTCTGTTTTTTATATCTTCCATGCCAATTAAGTTTTTACACACTCCAGGTGAGGTTCCTATTATTCTTAAATCATCAATATAAAATATCTCTGAAGGGTCGTTTGAATATTCATGCAAACCGATCTGAGTTGCACTATCGATATAATTGGTAATATTAATTTGCCTTTCCATCCAATCCTGATCTACCTGTTGAGAAAATATGTTAACCCAACTGCTGGCTCCTTTTTTAATATCAACCTTTCCATATTCTCCTAAATCAAGACCTATTGTTTTAAACCAAAATGTCAGATATAATTTTGTATATTGAGTAGAATCAAGAGTTTTAAACAATCCCTCACTTGATGGAAAATCATCTGTATCCCAATCATATAATGCTAAAGAATAACTTCCATTATGTGCAGTAGAACTTCTTCTGATATAAGTATCTGATGTATCTAAACACGATGTCCACGTTCCAGAACCTCCTTGTGCACAGTCTCCAGAACCTGTCCATTCCATATTATCATAAAAAATTGTATAATTAGTAGGAACAGAATTCCAAGAGCATTGTACTGAATGAGCTTGACAATTTGATTGACTTGAAAATTGACTGCAATCTATGACAGGTGAATAGTTTCTATATAATAAAACATTTTGCATTGGATTTGAAACATTATATTTATAGTTTAAAGTAAGAAGTAAAAATGCATTAATGTTTTGAACATCTATATATGAAGTGATGTTTCTAATTTGAGCATTTACAAAGAATGGTATAGTTTCAATTGTCGCTGGTGCTCCTTGAATCCAAGACGCATTAAAAATTGTTACGTTAGAACCAGAGCTTACTTCTGATGTGTTATATTTAATTTTCATGTATGTACCAGGATGGAAGTGCGCCAAAGCATCTCCACTGGCAGACACAGAGCTATTAAAGCTCATTTGAAAAGTATTCAAACCTGGAACTATATAACTTGTTATATTTCTTTCGAATATCGAACTTCCTGATCCATCATAGACTGATGGGCTTTTTCCATTGATTACCACTCGCGTATATGAGTTATCAGGTGCTACTTGTAAATATGCTGAAAAAATGGTTGCATCAGAAGGTATAGTGAAATTTTTTATTAAAACTGCCGACCTGCCTCGTTCAGACGTTGGTGCATAACCATTTGCCCAATAGCTACCTGATGAAAAACCACCCCATGCTAATTCTATTGGAATTATCTGTGTTACATTCCTTCTAATTTTGGATGCCCAAGCCCTTGCAACATAGCCTGTGACAGACTTGTTAAATTCATAACCAGATGCTATTCTGTTAGATGAAATTTCTGTAGTTGCATTTTCATATGCTGGTCTTGTTGTATCAGAAGAATTATAAACATTAACCCCATTTATAAGAACTTGATATCCGATATTGTCAGGTAAAATATCATTTAAGATATCTTTTGATATGTTTGCTGCTTCTGACCTATTGGCAGCCCATAAAGCTCCTATAACATCTATTGCCTTCTTATCCAAATCACTTTGATTTAATATTTGATGAGGAGGGATTAGATAGTAATTAAGTAAAGTTTGATTTGTAACTTCCCTAAGAGTAGACTCGGACAATATTGTCAATGTATCTTCTGACAAAGAATGTAATTGTTGAGATGAAAAGAATGGTGACTCCCTCTCGATCCTAAAGAAAAGTAAAAGAGAAACTATCGTAACCATGATTAATAATGATAACACAGCATCTAAAGTTAGTGCTATACCTTTTAAATCCACAAAATAACCTCCAATGTTACTTTTGTTGAATTGCCTCCAAGATTAACTACTCCTAGTCTTTTAACCAAAACTGTTTGTTCAGCATTAACTATAGGCATTCCATAAGAATAATTATAGTTAGTGCCAGGCTTTTCTATTATATCTCCAGTTGTATTTTTTAATGATAAGAAAAAATTATAAACTCCGGTGCCGAGCATTGTTTTTGCAGTTTGATAAGATGTATCATTTTTCAAATATTCAAATTTTGTTAAATTAAATTTGCCAGAGTCATAAAGGCCTATAACTTGTACGTCAGTCGAGTTCCAATATTGAGGATACCCATTGCTTTCTGCTAATAGACTCGCTACTTTAATGGCCTTCGACATCATATCATTTCTGTTACTGTTTTCATAGACATCTGACTGCAAATTTTGATAGTAAACAGTGATTATCAGGAATGCAGCCAAAAATACAAAAATACTTATCATAAAATCCGAAGAGAACAACTCAGCTTTCATTTATTTTCACCATACCATTTTCTCTTCTAATTGTGTTTGTTCCACCAGTTATATTGCCTTGAGTGTTGTTCGTTTGTATATTAGACATAAGATTTTTTCCTTGATCCCATTCAATCTTAATCATTCTTAAATCATTGTAGATTGTGATGTTATAATCTTCTCCGTCTGCAAGTTTTTCAGGAATGTAAAATTCTCTATAATATCCTTCTATTCTAGAGGCAGTATTGATTTCACCTGTTACAGTATCTAAAATGTTTCCTGCGCTTGTGAAAACTGTTGACTCATTTATATCTCTGTTATTTACTCCTACTACACCGACGAAAAAAACAAAGAATACTAGCAAAATTCCTATAAAAACCATGAATTCAGTAGATACTTCAGCTTTGTGTGATGTTGACATAACTTCCCTCAGCCTTTACTTTTATTCTTTTTGTTCCAGAATCAGTTGAAATGCATGATTGTGCACAATTAGTGATATTACAGCAAAAGGGTGCTTTAGATGTTGCAAAAATATCGCTGCTACCAGAACTGATGTTAATTCTCATTATCATCATTTTGTTAGAAAACTCTATGGAATAAACTTTATCTGGTATATAAACTGAAAATGTCATTGCTGACCCTCCACCTTGAGTATAAACTATGTCAGATGCTTCAGTAATTTTATTTACAGCAATTACAGCATTTGACATTATGATTTCTTCTCTGTTTCTTTCAGTCATGTCCTGAGCATAATACGTTAAAAATGAAAGTATGATAAGCACTAATGAAAAAAGCAGTAAATACTCAAAAGCTGTTTGCCCTTTCATAGGTAAAATTTGTTAAACCTTTAAGAAAAAGATTACTCATAGTTAAATATATGAGTTTTGAGATGCAAAATCCTTGGTCATATTTAAAAGAAAAGATAGCAAAAGCTTTGGAAGTTGACATAAATGAGATAGAAGAATCTGAGTATGGGGACTTTGCTTATCCTTGCTTCTCTTTGGCTAAAAAGCTGAAAAAAGATCCTAATGAGATAGCAAAGGAATTATCAGAAAAACTAAAAATAGAATTTATTGATATCAAATCAATCGGCCCTTATTTAAACTTTTACGTAAAATGGAGTGAGTTTGGACAAAATATCCTAGAGGAGATAAATGAAAAATACGGATTTGGTAAAGTTAAAAAAACAGCTGTTATAGATTTATCATCTCCAAATCCTGCTCACCCTTTTCATATGGGAACTATACGATCTACAATATTGGGAGAGTCTTTGTCAAGAATTTTAGAAAGCCAAGGCTGGAATGTTAAAAGATTTTGCTATATAAATGATCTTGGAAAGCAGTTTTCCATTCTTTTGCTAGGCTATCAGATGTTTGGAAATAACAAAGAACCCGAAGGCAAGCCTGATGCTTGGCTGGGAGATATTTACTTTAAAATAAATGAAAAAATAAGTGAGGATTCTAGCTTGGAAGAAAAGGCAGGAGAATTATTGAAAAAATATGAAAAAGGAGACAAGGAAATTAAAAAACTAGCTGAAAAAATCTTGAAATGGTGCTTGGATGGGTTTAAAGAAGACTGGAAAAATCTTGGAATAAGATTCAAAGACATATTTCTAGAGTCTTCTTCTATAAAAGAAAGTCATAACATAATAGAAAATTTAAAAACTAAAGGCTTGGTTTTTGATTCAGACGGTGCAACTGTTTTAAAGCTTGAACCAGAGTTGCCAAACACAATTATTTTAAGGTCAGATGGAACTGGTTTATACTTGACAAGGGACATTGCTACAACACTCTGGAAGTTTAAGCAGTATAAACCTGATTTAAACATTTGGGTCGTTGCAGAAGATCAGAAATTACATTTTCAACAGCAATTCAAAACAATTCAGCTGCTAGGATACGAAGATTTTGCAAAAAAATGCATTCATCTAGCATATTCAATGGTTCTTTTGGAAGGAAAGAAAATGTCTGCAAGAAAGGGTCATATGATTCTTTGGGACGACATAATAGAAGAAGGATTCAAAAGAGCTTTACAAGAAGTTGAAAACAGATGGGAATTAACTGATAAGGAAAAGGAAAAAAGGGCAAAAGCCATAGCTTTAGGTTCTATAGTATATTTTATAGTAAAGTATTCTCCTGAAAAAATTGTTAATTTTTCTTGGGAAAACGCCCTTAGATTTGAGGGTGATACTGGTCCTTACTTGCAATATACTTATGCAAGGGCAAATTCTATTCTAGAAAAAGCTGGTAAAGTAAAAAGTTTTGATACGAAAAATCTAAAAGATGAAAAAGAACTGAAAATTCTAAAGCTTATGTCAAAGTATCCAGAAATTCTAGAGAAATCAGCCAAAGAATTAAGACCGCATTTCTTAGCTAATTATTTATACGATTTAGCTGATGCCTTTAATGAGTTTTACCAGTTCTTACCGGTTTTAAAATCTGAAGAAAAATTAAAAAATGCCAGGCTAAAGCTGGTTGAAGCGGTTAGAATGATTTTCAAGTCTGGTTTATACTTGCTAGGAATACCAGTTTTAGAAAAAATGTAAAAAAATCGGTATGTTCTAAGTTCGAATCCCTCTGGGCCCATCTTGATGTTCAATACCGCTTCTTCAGAGGGATGAGGGCATTTTTAAATTTCTGATGGTAAATTGATATTATGAATGAACAAATTGACATAGTTAATGAGAAGGATGAGATAATAGGACAGGCTGATATTATTGAAGCTCACAAAAAAGGACTTTTACATCGGGCAGTTCATATTTTCATAATAAATTCTAAAGGAAGATTATTCTGTAGGCAGAGAAGTTTCAAAAAGTCAGTTTATCCTGGTTATTGGTCTACCTCAGCTGCTTTACATGTCATGCACGGACAAAGTTACGACCAAACAGCAAAAAAATGCATAAAGAGCATTCTTGGTATCGAATGTGACTTAAAAGTTATTGGAAAGATAAATCTACACGATAAGATTGAAAATGAAACAGGACCGCTTTACATAGGCTATTCGGATGAGAAAATGAAATTTAACAAAGAGCAAATTGAAGGTGGAAAGTTTTTAACAATCGACGAAATCAGACAACTAGCAAAGAAAGAAAATGTTACGCCGCATTTACTTTATTCGCTGGAAGTTTATCTTAAATACAAAAATAAAGGAAGTAAGAATAATGACAAAGATTCTTGATGAAACTTCTAAAGAATTAAGTAAACTTTAGTAAGGCTTGAACTTTTTCCATTGAACTAAAAATGTTGTTTAGATTCACGCCTGTAATTGGAATTTGGAAGTTCTTTTTTTGCATTTCTCTTTCCAATTCCTCAATAAATATTCCCTTACCTGGGACATTCCTTCTTCCGTTTTGAATCTGGTGAACACCGCATGTAGAAGTTAGCTCAACACCTATGATTCCTAAAACGCTGTAATTTTTTCTTAAATATTCTTCTATTCTTTCTATTATGTTAGAAGATAACTTTTGGCATTTTGATCTGAAACTGTTTGTGTCATAAGACTCCTTGGATTTTGGCCTTCTATTTAATCCTTCATTAAATTCTAATTGCGGACAAGGCATCTGAACAATGCCTACTCCTGCTTCGGCAAATAATTCTAGCAAATCTTTTACTGCTCCAGGATATTTTTCTCCGCCTAAGGGCCTTGCATTTTGGTTTAGAAGACAGTGTGATACAAAAACAAGTTTTTTGCTTCTTTCCATATTCATTAATTTCGTGTCGCTGTTTTATAAACTTACTCACATTAAGTAGTAAATGTAAAAGAAGCAACGGCATTTAACGTTTTTTAATAAGATAAGTAAAAGCTTTTAAATTTCAAAAAGTACTCCACAATTATGAGTTAAATTGTACTAAAGTGAAAAATATGGAACAACCTGAATCTTTGTTAAGACAACTAGGCCTGACGGAGTATGAAACAAAAGCATGCATGGTTTTAATTAAACTTGGAAGGTCGAATGCAGAAAAAATATCTTCTGAAGGTAACATACCTCTTCCAAGAGTTTATGATACTATGGGAAGTTTAGCTAAAAGAGGTTTAATTTCAATTTCAAAAATAAGGCCTCAAATATTTGAAATAATTAATTTAAAAAAATTTTTTGAAATTTTAAAGGCTGATGAAAAAAGGGAAATAGAAGAGAGGATTAAAAGTATAGATGATATTTCTTCTAGATTCTTTAAAGCGATAGCATCAATACCGCCGGTAAAATACGAATCAAACGATGACAATGCATTGTTAACCTTCACTAAGAGAAGTGCTAATATTGAAGAGATGTGGAATAGGCTTCATGAAGAAACAAAAAAAGAATTCCTAGTTTTTGCTGGAGATGTTTCATGGATAAAAAGTAGAGCAAGTGAAATAAAAAAGCTTACGAGTAAAGGCATAAAGTATAGGATAATTTGGTTCAAGTGTACAAAGGAAGTTATGCCAAACATTAAAAAGGCAATAAAAGCAGGCGCTGAATTAAGATGTTATGATGATTTTTCAAATGACTTGAGGGGATTGATATCTGATGGTGATAAGGTATATTTGATACAGAAACTACCCAAGCCTGGCATGGATGTTAATGCCAAAGGAGATGTTATATGGGATAAAGAACTTGCCAATTATACGGGAACCTTAATAAGAAGTAGCATAATAGCAAAGGTTTTTAAGGAATATTTTTACTTTCTTTGGGGAAGATCGACCTCAGCTGAAGAGTTTTTTAAAAATCCAAATAGCTTTATAAATTCTTGATTTTATTAATTAGTTAGCGTGTACTCGACGCAAAAATAGCGTAAACGGGTGCATGCAGCTTGTTCTGCATGATTAATTAAAGTGATATATATGTCATTAAAAGAAAAAATGAAAAAGATTGGTAATTGCTTGTGGGAATTGCCAAAAGAAACAAAGCCAGGAATGAGAGTTCCATCTTGGCTTTTCTTATCAGAGAAGCTCTTGAAAGAACTAGAAGACGGAGCAATTGAACAGATAGCAAATGTTGCTTTCTTACCAGGAATTTACAAGCATTCAATTGCTTTGCCTGATATGCACTACGGATATGGTTTTCCAATTGGCGGAGTAGCTGCCTTGGATTTTGAAAATGGCGGTCTGTCACCTGGCGGTATCGGATTTGATATTAACTGCGGTGTAAGACTGTTAAGAACAAATTTAACAGTAGAACAGGTAAGACCGAAGTTAAAAGAGTTGCTAGAGTCTATTTTCATTAATGTTCCTTCGGGCGTAGGAGAAACTGGAAAAATAAAATTAAGTTTCTCAGAGTTAGATGAAGTTTTAAACAATGGTGCAAGGTGGGCTGCTGAAAAAGGATACGGCACTGAAAAAGACTTGGAATATTTGGAAGAAGGAGGGTGTATGAAAGGTGCTGAGCCAAGCAAAATTTCTAATGATGCTAAGAAAAGAGGTGCTCCGCAACTTGGAACTCTAGGTGCTGGAAATCATTTTCTAGAAATACAGGTTGTTGATAAAATTTTCTTACCAGAAGTAGCAAAGGTGTTTGGGATTGAAAAACCAGGGCAAGTTTGCGTTATGATTCATACAGGGTCAAGAGGATTTGGCCACCAAGTTTGTACTGACTATCTAAGAATTTTGGAATCAAAGTTTAGAGATGAAATAAAAAAACTTCCAGACCGTGAGCTCGTCTATGCACCGTCTGGAACAAGAGAATGTGAAGATTATTTTTCTTCTATGGCATGTGCTGCTAATTATGCTTGGACTAACAGGCAGATGATTATGCATTGGATTAGAGAAAGCTTTACAAAGGTTTTAAAGATGAAGCTAGAAGACATAGGACTAGAAGTCATATATGATGTTGCTCATAATATTGGAAAGATTGAAACTCATGAAATAGATGGAAAGAAAGTAAAAGTTTATATTCATAGAAAAGGTGCGACTCGAGCTTTTCCTGCAGGACATCCAGAAATACCAGCTGATCATCGCTCTGTGGGACAATGTATATTGATTCCAGGAAGCATGGGAACTGCTAGCTATGTTTTGGTTGGAGCAGAAACTGCAAAAGAAACTTTTTATAGCACGGCTCATGGGTCAGGGCGAGTATCATCAAGAACTTCTATGTTAAAAAGTGTTAGAGGTGAGGACGTAGCTAGAAAAATGTTAGAAAAAGGAATTTTATCAAAAGCTGCAAGTTGGAAAGTCATGGCAGAGGAAGCTCCTGAAGCATACAAGGATATAGACGAGGTAGCAAGGGTTACAGAAGAAGCAGGAATAAGCAAGCGTGTCTGTCGTCTCATTCCCTTAGGCGTAATAAAGGGATAATTTGTCTTTCTAAAGTTCAATCTATAAAATGTAAAAATACGAAGTTTAGAATGCGCAGCTATTAAATCAAGAGATTTCTTATAGCTAAAGGTGCGTCGGTTCAAATCCGGCCCCCTGCATTATACTTCAGGTACAGAACATCTATACCAAATTATCAAGAGCATTCTGAGTTTCTTTAGCAAAACTCTTTAATTTTTTATTTTCTATTTTTGTTATACAATTTTCACAAACATGAAAATCTGCTTTTATCATGGATTCTGGACAATCCATTTCCTTTCTGCAATAACTGCATTCAACCTTTAACATTTTCAATCCTCATTAAACTTAATAAACTCTAAAGTTTTACTAGGTATTAAAATCCTTGTTTTCTTTGTTTTTATATTCCAGTTATTAAGAAATTCTTCAAACATTTCTGAATTTTTTAGAGGTATAAGAACAACTGCATTTGTGAACTTTATTCCTTTAAGCTCTTTTATTATACCTTCTTTGTTTCTTCTACCTTCCAAAGCATAATAAAACATCATTCTTTTTGACGCATCAAATCCCCTTAAGCTATATTTAAACATTATAAAACTTTCATATCCAAAAGACTGAGAAATACTCTTATTTAACACTAAACTATAACCATCTGACAAGATGTCTTCCCTAGGCAAAAATTTTGCAGAAAGCATATTTTTATAAGTTTTTCCTATAACTTCTACTTTTAAATTAATTTTTTCAAGGCTTTTTCTTAATTCATAATTTAAGTCAATGTTTTCTCTTTCTTTAAAGAGAATTAAAATGTCTATATCTTCAGGTTTTCCCTTTCCTCTAATTACAGAGCCAAATAAAATTATATCGACTATCTCTTTCTCATGCTTTTTTAAAAATTTTCTTATTTCAAATTTGAATTTTTTGTTCTTTAATAATTCTAATGACATAATTTCTCACCAAATCACAATCATTTTTGCTTATAGAAGTTGAATAGGTATTTCTATATAAGGGATATAACTTATCCAGATTTTTATACAAAATTGGAAAATGTGTTTCTAAAGTTCTAAACCTTTCAGTATGGTCCTTAGGAGTCTCATAACCAGATGTCAAAATTATATAGTCATAAAGAGCAAATAAAACTTTGAAATAAAGAATGCAAGATGATGTATAATCATTGGTTTTATATACAAGTTCTGCTGAATCGAAAAAACTTCTTATGTTTTTTATTAGCTCTTCTTTTATACCCATGTTTATACTATTAACCAAAAGGCTTTATAAAGCTTTATTAGTTAATAGTGTTAACAGAACTATCTTTACAATCATTTTAACGTAGATGCTCTGCACTTCAAGTCTGTAGCAGTCCGTTGCATTATCTGAAACTTCCTTTCACTTTCTTAAGCTTGTGCGTGTGATATTCGCATTCATAACAAATCCATTCATTATTTATGAATTCCAAACTTTTGTTTCCGCAGTTTGGGCATTTCCTTTTCATGAAATCATCTTTTTATATTAATTATTGATTATTAAGTTTATGAATCATCCATTTAAAATAGGATTTACATTCGGCTTAACATCAGGAATAATAACAACTCTAGGTCTTATGGTAGGCTTGCATTCAGGCACTCATTCTTCTCTTGCAGTTATCGGAGGAGTTTTAACAATAGCAATAGCAGATGCATTTTCTGATGCTTTAGGTATTCATATTTCTCAAGAATCTGAAGATCATCGTACCTCAAAAGAAATATGGGAATCAACGCTATCTACATTCCTTTCAAAACTTTTATTTGCATTAACATTTTTAATCCCTATATTTTTATTTCCAAACTCCCTCACAAATGCAATTATTGTAAGCGTGCTGTGGGGCCTCTTAGCATTAGGAATTCTTAGCTTTCAAGTTGCAAAATACAAAAAAGAAAAGCCTTGGAGAGTTATTCTCGAGCACTTGATTATTGCCTTGGTTGTTATAGCAATAACGCATTATGCTGGAGATTTGATATCAATAGCATTTAATTATAGCAAGATTTAAAAAAGTCTAAAATCTAAGATATTTATGAATGGTTTCTACATTCTACCAAAATTGCCTTATGAGTACAAGGAATTAGAACCGTACATATCTGAAACACAGCTAATGATACATCATCAAAGACATCATCAAGCATACGTAAACGGTGCAAATACAATACTTGAAATGCTTGATAAATCAAGAAATGAAGGAACTGAGTTAGACATCAAATCTACTTTAAAGTCATTATCCTTCAACATAGGTGGACATATTCTACATTCATTGTTTTGGAATAGCTTAGCACCTGTTGGCAAAAGTGGAAATCCAAATAGAATTTTAACTGAAATTATAAACAACGAATTTGGAAGCTTTGAAAGATTTAAGAAAGAATTCACTCAAGCTGCGACTAGCGTGGAAGGTTCTGGATGGGCAGCTTTAGCTTTTTGCAAGCAAACGCAAAGACCAATGATAATGCAGATAGAAAAGCACAACACAAATGTTTATCCTATGTTTAGAATATTGCTAATACTAGATGTCTTTGAGCATGCTTACTATATAGATTACAAGAATGAAAGATCCAAATATATAGAAGCTTTTTGGAACATAGTTAATTGGAATGAAGTAAACAATAGATTGGAAAAAATATTAAAATGAGGGGGTGTTAAGAATGATGTCACAAATACCAGCTAATCTTAATAAGTTGAAAAAAGGAGAAATCGATAAAGAAATAGCTAGAGTAGGCATGATAGCTGAACTGGATGCAATAAATCTTTATGAACAGATGGCATCCTTAGCAGAGAATGAAGGTTTAAAGAAAATTCTTTTAGACATAGCAAAAGAAGAAAAGACACATATGGGAGAGTTCCAAGCTTTATTGCTCAGAGATGATCCTGAACAGAAGAAGGAATTAGAGACTGGCAAAAAAGAAGTAGATGAAAAAACATAAAAGAGATAACTTCCTTAGAAATTTTTAATACATACAAGGCTACCGTTCTGGCTGAGTCTGCTGCTCAGCAGGACGTTCAGCAATACAATCAAACAAATCAATTGACAAATGGAGGTTTTTGTGGAGGAAGTTGCAGTAACAGTTGCGGTTGTAGGCATAGATGATATAAAAGTGCAAAACAAATCTTTATTCAGGCGTTCTATGAAAAAACTATCAATCCCTCTATCAGGAATGCACTGTGCCTCCTGTGCACAGAACATAGGAAGATCACTTAAAAAATTAAAAGGAGTTACTACTGCTAATGTTAATTTTGCAACAGAAAGGGCAACTGTTGAATTCAATGAAAATGTTATTAATGAAAATGAAATAATCGAAGCTATAGAGAAGCTAGGCTATAAAGTCATTAAAGAAACTGAAGAGGCTGTAGACAAAGAAAAGATGGCTAGAGAAAGTGAAATCAGAAAATTGAAGATTCTTTTTTTGTTTTCATTGACATTGTCAGTTCCTGTATTTGTAATTTCTATGGTTTTGGAGTGGTTTAACATAATGATACCAGACAAAAATATCGTACTTTTCTTACTGGCAACACCGGTCCAGTTTATAGTTGGGTATGGATTTTACAAAGGAGCATTTTCAGCATTAAGATCAAAAACAGCAACCATGGATTCGCTTATATCAATAGGTACTAGTGCTGCTTATTTTTACAGCTTGTTTGTAGTGTTGTTCCCAAATATTTTAGGAGAGCATGTTTACTTTGAGACCTCTGCTGTCTTAATGACTTTTATTATTTTTGGTAAATGGCTTGAAGCAGTAACAAAAGGCAAAACATCAGAAGCAATTAAAAAACTCATAGGTTTGCAGCCAAAAACAGCAACCGTCATTAGAAATGGCAAGGAGGTGCAAGTTCAAATAAAAGATGCTATGATAGGAGATGTTATAATAGTAAAACCTGGACAAAGAATACCAGTTGACGGCTTAGTTATAGAAGGTCATTCTTCTGTTGATGAATCTATGATTACTGGAGAGAGCATTCCAATAGAAAAGAAGAGAGGCGACAAAGTCATAGGCGGAACAATGAACAAGCATGGCTCATTTAAATTTAAGGCAATAAAAATCGGCAAAGACATGGTTCTTAGTCAGATAATAAAATTAGTTGAAGATGCGCAAGGAAGTAAGGCACCGATACAAAGACTAGCAGACAAGATAAGCAGCTATTTTGTCCCAGCAGTTTTGATTATTGCTCTTTTTTCATTTTCAATGTGGTATTTCGTTTTTAACCAATCATTTGTTTTTTCTCTTAGCATTTTTATATCTGTTTTGATAATTGCTTGTCCTTGTGCTTTAGGATTGGCTACGCCAACTGCAATAATAGTTGGCACTGGAAAAGGCGCTGAAAATGGAATTCTAATCAAAGGCGCAGAAGCTCTTGAAAATGTTCATAAGATAAATACAATTGTTTTTGACAAAACCGGAACTTTAACTAAAGGAAAGCCAGAATTAACAGACATAATAGAACTAAACAAAATAAAGAAAAAAGAAATTTTAAAATATGCTGCTATTGCTGAAAAAAATTCTGAGCATCCACTAGCAGAAGCAATCATTAATAAGGCAAGAAGATTGAAGATACCAAATGCAACTTTCTTTAAAGCGATACCTGGATATGGAATTCTAGCGAGATATAGCAAAAAGACTATACTTTTTGGTAATAGAAGTTTGATGAAAAAATACAAGATAAAAACTGATGGGATTGAAGATAGAATAAATGAATTAGAAGAGGAAGGAAAGACTGTGATGATTCTTGCTTTGAATAGAAAAATTACAGGATTAATAGCAGTTGCAGATACTTTGAAGGAATTCTCTAAAGAGGCGGTTGAAAAATTACATAAAATGGGAAAGGAAGTTATTATGATTACTGGCGATAATCGAAGAACAGCTGAAGCCATAGCTAATCAATTAGGAATAGATTCTGTTCTATCTGAAGTTTTGCCAAAAGACAAAGCAAAAGAAATAGAGAAATTAGAGAAAAAAGGTAAAATTGTGGCAATGATTGGTGACGGAATCAATGATGCACCTGCTCTTGCAAAGGCTGATGTTGGAATTGCCATTGGTGCTGGAACTGATATCGCACTAGAGACTGGTCAAATAGTTTTAATAAAAAATGATCTAAGAGACGTTGTAACAGCCATTGATTTAAGCAACTATACTATAAAGAAGATAAAGCAAAATCTATTCTGGGCATTTTTCTATAATTCCATATTAATACCAATTGCAGCAGGCTTATTTTATCCTTTAACAATCAATCCAATGATTGCAGGTGCTGCAATGGCTTTTTCTAGTGTTAGCGTTGTTTCAAATTCGCTTTTAATGAAAAGATATAGAAAAAGAATTTAAGCTTAACCTATTATAGATTAGTTATGAAAAATGAAGAACTTGATAACATTGCACATAAAGAATTTCAAAATGGAGAGCTTGTAGAAGCTACTTATGTGATAAATAGCAGTTGTGGAATTTTACAGATATTCAAACCAATTGATAATAAGACAGTTAGATATTCTACCTTTTTTGATGGAGATCATAGCATAGGAGAAACAGACGGCGAAGAAAAGGAAATTAAAAAATTAAGTAGATTTGAAAAAGACTTGCTAACTTTATCAGAAAGAGCATTTAGGAGAAAGTATCCTAAAGTACAATTATATGTGAATAGAGAAAAAACAAGAAAATTACAAGAACTAGTAGAACCCTATACTGATTAAATATCAACTATAACTCTAGCTTTCCAGTAATTATCAACTTTTCTTACATCTAACTTATGATAGGTTGCAGCCTTAATAGCAGTTCTAGTTTCATGTTTTTTAGAATCAATTTTTTCACCTTTACAGATTGCATCTAAATTAAACTTTTTCTCATCGATTTTTACATCAAACTTGCTGAAAGCTAAATTCTCACCGTCTACATATATGAGCAAATTATTTAGCCAATTAAACATCAAAGAAACCAAGTCATCTCCATCTACTTTAACTTCTCTTTTTATTTTTGGCTTTACTTGGTTTGTATTTATCATTACCTCGAAAAACGCCAAGGCCGCATTTTCAAATAACTTGTTCAGGTCCTTGCCGTAAGCAACAAAGGCAACATCAGCAGTTGTTATGTCAACAAACTCGAATTTCTTCATAAATTTATAAATAGTGGAGTGTTATTAATAAAGGTGATTTTATGCCAATAAGTACTGCTCCGTATAGAAGAAGATATTCACATACAAGTACAAGGGGAAGCGAGGGAACTGTTACTTGTGCTTTCTGTAAGAGGCGAGTCCCTCGTTGGAAAGCTTTTGTAAAATACAGAGGCTTTAGGATAAACGATTCAATTTTAATGAGGCAGATACCAAGATATCAAATTCACACGTTTTCGCAAAAAATGTACGTCTGTCCAAGCTGTGCTAGAACTAGAAAAATAGTCCAGCCTGGGAAGAGCATGAGGAAGAAACACCTTAATTTTTAAAAGGTTTAGATTCTAATTAATTATGTGATTTTATGAAGGTTATTGAGACAAAGCCTGTAAGCATGGCAGAGGCAAAAGATATTTTGTCTAGCCGTGAAAAGAGAAAAGAGCTTAGCTACGAGCAGAAGCTTGCCTTAGAGCACTTGAATAAGTTTACAAAGCTCAAGGCTGAGAATGCAAAAAAACTGTTAGAGGAGCTGTCAGGCGTTTTAAGAATGTCTCAAGAGACCGTGGTTCAAATCCTAAACTTCTTGCCTAAGAATCCCGACGAACTGAGAATGATTTTTTCTAGGGAAAAATTTAGTTTAAAAGAGGATGAAATCAACAAAATACTGGAGATAATTAAAAAATACAGTTGATTCTTATGCAGTTTCTAAGAGACGAAAATGTTATAGTACTAGAATTCCTTCCTAAAGGACATTCGACTGGAAGGCAGGAACCAATAGCCCAAGTTATAGGCGACAAGTACTTCTCTCTGCTAGAGGTTGTGGTAAGAAGAGATACTGATTTGAAACCTGGGGACAAGGTTTATATTGGCGAGGCAAAAAGGGATAATATCGACCACATAAAAAGAAGGATAACTACCAATGATTTAACCTCATTTGCAAAGTCCGAGCTTCCTTTCGTTGTTGAAAAGCTTGTTAAGGAAAACGAGCCTAAGTTTGTTAATTTCTTTAATACAGCTCAGCCAATTTCAACCAGATTCCATCAGCTAGAGCTGATACCGGGCATAGGCAAAAAGCACCTGTGGGACATAATCGACGAGAGGAAGAAGAGTCCGTTTACAAGCTTTGGAGACATAAAGAAAAGGATAAAATTGATGCCTGATCCAGCAAACTCTGTTATAAAAAGAATAATGGAGGAATTAGAAAGTGATAATGTTAGATTTAGGTTGTTCGTTGCTGGACCTGTAAAAAGATTTTAGATGTTTATGAACAAAATGAAGGAAATGCAGTTGCTATTGGCAAAAATTCCCAAAGGAAAAGTTTCTACCTATGGTTTGCTCGCAAAGAAACTCAAGATTCATCCTAGATACGCTGGAAAACTTTTGAGTAAAAATACAGACGGCGTTAAGTATCCTTGCTATAAAATTATAAATTCTGACGGCAGGTTGGGTGGTTATACTTCTAAGCATGGTTTAAAGGACAAGATAAAGAAACTTAGGAAAGACGGCATAGAAATCAAAAACAACAGAATTGACCTGAAAAGATATCTTTTTAACTTCCGATAGGTTTATAAGCTTTCACTAATAAGTGATAACTTTAAATATCTTTCTATTCATATTATAATTACGTATTAGTAATAAAGGTGAATTTATGTTTCAATTTCCAAAAGGTGAATTTGTGTTTAGAAAACTAAAACCTCAAAGGCCGACTGTAATAAGAAACAGAGATATAGTTAAAATATGCTATTATTATAGAGGTACGAAGACTTGCCTAGGGCCATTGTGCTTTTGGCCTAGGGTTGGAAAGTGCTCTATATATAATAGGCTAAGGCCTAGAATTACCGCAAAGTAATTGTGGTAAAATGAAAATATTATTCGATAAAAATAGGAACATTTGGAAGATCGAATTAGAAGATAAAAGGCATTCTTTGAACACCACTGATTTTCTAGTCTTGACAGGGTTAAGGGACAGGAACGATAGGAAATTTCATCACATTTCTGAACTAATATTCACAAGCAGGTTGGCAGAACCTCATTTTAAAAAAGGATTAAACAACCTCAAGAAAACCTCATTGATTCAATCAAAAAGAAACTATTACAAAATAAGCGAAATTGGAGAAAAGGTTGTTGACATGATTAGAAGAGATGAGGTTGAAAATTTAAATTCTAAGAAAAACTTAGCTTTTAGCTTTGAGAATCTAAAGAGATTTTTAGGATTTGAAGCTGAATGATTCTATTTTAGATTTTTATGACTACAGCATTAAATAAACAAAATAATTTTAAAGAGGCACTTTTAGAATTTCATGATGGACTTTATCAAGTTATGGAATTTGAAAAACCTTACAGCTTTGAAGAATTAGTTAATAAATCTCATACTTTAATAGAAAAAAAATTAAAGCCTAGATATGGCAATGATAAACTCTTTAAAAATTTAACAGAATTTATGATAGAAGGTTTAATTTGTTCAGGTCATATAAAAATTATACAAACTCCTCAAGGTAAGTTTTTTTATAAAGATAAGTCTGATAAAGAAAAAACAGGTAAACTATTAGGTTTTTACAAACGTATTGAAGCTATTATATAAGTTCTTTATAATCGGCATCAGTCTTTATTGCCGTTGGAGAAAAATGAGTTCTAGATGCTTTAAAACCTTTTGATTTTAATTTTTTAATCAAAAATTCTATTTTCGGAGGTTCTTTCTTTAAAACCTTTGCCAAATGATGTAAATCATAATAAAAAGCAGGCATCTCAGCTTCCTCTATTATCAATTTTAAAAGTTTTTCCTCTTCCTTTCTCAAATTAAACTTTCTCTTTTTAATATCTGCTAGAACATTTTTGCAGAATTTTTTATCAGAAATATTTCCTATGAAAATCGGTCCAATTAATTTAAAATCCTTATCGCAAAAACACTTTCCCTTAATTCCTATCTCTCTATTTCCACAGGAACAGTAACTAACATACTTAAAATTCTTTAGCAAGCCAGAAATCTGGCCAGCATGCTCTATCTTTCCAAAAACTCGAAAGTAATGCTTGGAGGCAAAGGAGAGCAAAGGAATAAATGCTCTATCATATCTTGCTAACGTTAGAATAACAAAAGAAATCAGAATTCTTATTCCTAATTCGTTGTAGAATTCAGTCTTTACTGGCTTTATTCCATATTTTCTTAAGCCAGCTTCTGGATAAGTTCCAGTTAAAGCTGCTTGGTCTGTTGCTGTTACGGCTAGAAAACCTTTATGGTAAATGGAACGAGCAGCGCTATCCATATAAATGTTCGGACTTCCAAATGGATCTAAATCTATAGTAATATATACATTTTTTCTGAGCAAAAGATTAGCATCTTCCTTACTTGCGAAGCATTTTTTTCCAAGTTTGTTTTCTTTTACGTTCTTTTTAATCAGCCTTACTGCCAAAGGGTTCTTGTCATTCAAGATAACTTTTTTTATTCCAGAAACTTCCTTTGCATATCTTAATCCTCTTATCCCTGTTCCTGACAATGCATCGCAGACAGTTATTTTTTTCTTAAATTCTTTTTGAAAAACCTGTAAAGCTGATACGGAAAGGTCTCTGTTTAGTTCACCCTCTGGATTAAAGAAGACAGATGCATCATAAATTCTTCCTTCAGGAGCGAATATCCTTACCTTTCCTTCCTGGACTTTTCTAAGTTTCATAAAACTATTTTGTCATTTGAAAAATAAAAAGTGTTAATAAATCGTCGTAGCCGAATTAAACATTTATATACCTTTTATTCCAAATTAGCTAAGGTGGTTTGATGGTTGATGTCCAAAAAATGCTTGCTGAACAAGCACCCATAATCGATAAAATAATTGAGAAATGGATTCCTAAAAAATATGATGATAATACTATGAAGTTTATTTTTGGAGAGGCTAAATACAAGTACAACATAGATTGTGCAAATAAATCCTTTGCCGAGCCGATTTGGGAATTTTTAAACAGGGGTGGGAAAAGATGGAGACCTGCTTTATTCTTGATGATTGTTGAAGCCTTGGGCGGAGATAAAAACAAGGTTTTTGATTTCGTTGTGATACCAGAAATCATACACGAAGGGACACTTTTGCACGATGATATAGAAGACCGAAGCGAGTTAAGAAGGGGCAAGCCCTGCACTTACATACTTTATGGTGTAGACGTGACAATCAATACAGGAAATGAAATGTATTACTTGCCTCTATTACCATTGATTAAGCATAGAAATGAATTTGATCCTAAAGTTATTGTTAAAGTTTATGAAACCTATGCTAGGGAAATGATAAATTTAGGTTTAGGACAAGCCATGGACATAGCTTGGCATAATGGAATGTGTAATGCAAATAATCTTAGCGAAGAGGAATATTTGCAGATGTGTTCAAACAAAACTGGAACACTAGCTAGAATGTCAGCTAAAATTGCTGCTATTCTTTCCAATGCAACTGATGAGCAGATAGAAAAATTAGGGAATTATGCTGAGACAGTTGGTGTTGCTTTCCAGATACAGGATGATATCTTAAATCTTGTGGAAGGAGAATTTACAGACAAGAAAGGCTTGGGAGAAGACATAACTGAAGGAAAGAGAAGCCTTTTAGTCATTCATGCTCTTAATGAGGCAAGTCATGAAGATAGGGAAAGATTGATAGAAATTCTTAACATGCATACTAGCGATCAAGAATTAAGAGATGAAGCAATAGCCATAATTAAGAAATATGGTTCAATTGAATATTCAAAAGAAAAAGCAAGAAGCATGATTTTAGAAGCTTGGAGAGGTGTGGATAGAATTTTAAAACCATCCCCAGCAAAGGAAAAGTTAAAAGCTTTTGCTGATTACTTGGTTGAGAGAACAATATAGAGGAAGATATAAAAAGTTTCCTGTTTTACTTAGAGATAAGGAGGTTTAATATGTCTGAAGAAAAAAAATTGCCTGATAAATTATCTGACAATTTTCCTGTAATGACTAAAACACAATCTGAAATATTAGATTTAGCAAAACAATACAATGTATTACCAATTGGTGATCCTAAAAGGAAAGTAATTTATGAAAAAATTGAAGATCTTGTAGAATATGATAAAAATTGGGACTAAATTTGCACTAACTAATTAAGAGTAATATAATGAAAGACTTGATTTTAATTAAACTTGGCGGAAGTCTTATTACAGATAAGACAAAACCATTTACCCCTCGAATGGATGTTATCAAAAGATTATCAAAAGAAATTCACGAAGCCAGACAAGAAAAAGAAATAAAATTAATTATAGGACACGGCGGGGGTTCTTTCCCTCACAAACCAGCTAAAGATTACAGAACTAATGAAGGAGTAATAAATAAAGAAAGTTACAAAGGAATATCCTTAGTTCAGGATGCTGCTTCTCGTTTAAACAGAATTATAGTAAGTTCTTTAATAGAAGCTGGCGAAAATGCCATATCAGTCCAGCCTTCTGCAGGCTTTATTACAGAAAATGGAAGAATTAAAGAATGGTATTTAGGGCCAATAGAAGAAATGCTAAAACATGGGTTGTTGCCAGTTCCTTATGGAGATGTTGCACTTGATAATAAGCAAGGATGCTGTATAATATCTACAGAAGAAATACTTAACTATTTATCAAAAGAATTGGAATCTAAAAGAATTATTCTTGCTGGAATAGTGGATGGAGTTTTTACTTCAGACCCACAAAAAAATCCTAATGCTAAATTTATACCTGAAATAAACTCAAAGAATTACAACGAAGTTAAAAAATATCTTGGAGGAAGCGCAGGCATTGATGTTACTGGTGGAATGCTTCATCGAGTAGAAAGAATTTTTGAATTAACAACTCTAGGAATTGAAGCTGAGATAATAAATGGAGAAAGAGAAGGCTATCTTAAAAGAGCTTTGTTAGGTGAAAAAGGTCTAGGAACAACTATTAAAGCTTAATTTTAGCATGCTTATTCTAATTAACTTAATTTTTACCACTGATAGTGGTAAAGAATACATTTATAGTTTAAAGAAAAATTCTTTCATTACTCTAAATAAACAGTGAGTAAATGAAAGAAAACAAATTTGTAGAAAAAGCATATGGTTGGATGGAAAAAACTGCGGCCACAGACTGTTACACACCAGGTAATTTTACAATATCTCATGCACATATTTTCGGTCATGTTTTAAATTATTTAGGTAATTTGAGAGGTAATGAAAATAAAAGAGAAGTTGCTAAAGGAATAAAAAAGGTTGTAGAGTCTGTTGCATCAAAATATTTGGAAGGCTCAACAAAAACAGAAATATTAGAAGTTGAAAAAGATTTTCAAGAACTTGTGAATGATATTATGACTTAGTCCGGAAAAGTTAAAGATTGGGCCGAGCAAAGAAAACTAATTTAAATCTTTTTTTACCTTATTGATTATTATGAAAAATATTGCAGATTTAAATTTTAAAGATACTCATTTAGCGTGTCTATCTGGAAGTGACGCCTATTATATAGTAGCTGCTTTTATAGTTCAAGAATCTAGGGAAGTTAGGTCAGCTGCTAAGACACCTTCTCTTTACCTTAGAACGGAACAAAAATCATCATATTGGCGAGATAGATATGTAATAGAAGCGAAACCAAGAATTTTTGAAGGAACTTTGAATTTCAAGTATGTTGCGTCATGGCCTCACACAAAAAAAGAATTTGACGATATGCACGAAAAAGAACCTGAGTTGGCTATAGATTCTCTTCATCAATTGGGTGACCTATTAGAACTTCCAAATTTTGAGTTAAGATTTGCTAATCATGATCAATTTACGGCTGTTTTTATTGGAGATATTCATACAGCGATTCCATGGAAAGGTTTCTCAGGAAAATCTGAAGGTGCTTTAATAATTCCCACAAAAGATAGTTCATACAAAGGGTGGTTTGATGATATGTTTGAAAAAGCATCTCCCTTTACCTTAGACAAGATTAAAGAATTGAAATCACGGTGAATATTTTGAAGAAAGAATCTACTGTCATAGCATATCCTACAATCCCAATTATTTTCTTGGGCGGCATAACTGAAGACAGAAAACCATTACATGATGTTATCGGATTGGCTGTGACAGATCAAAAAGAGATTGTTAGAACAGAAACAAACGTAAAAGTTTTATCAAGTCAGTATAAAATAAATTTTTTGGTAGATGGAAAATCAATAACTGGTAAGAGAGGAAATAATGCTCTGACTTCAGTAAAAGAATTTTTAAAGAAATCTGATGTTAATGTTGGATTAGATATAGAGTCTAGAAACTATGAAATAAAAAGCGGTAGTAGCGATTCTGGTATGGCTGCACTTTTTACTGCTTTAAATGATGCTTTAGAGACTAATTATCCAATAGAAGAAATTGCAAAATACGCAATGAAAGGTTCTGAAAGTGCAATAAGAAGTGTTTATGGAGGAATGAGCAAAATAATTGTTGACCAAGATTCTGAAGTTTTTGGTATTAAACTAGCATCAGAAGAAGAACTTAATAATCATATAGGAATTTTCGCTATTCCTTTCAACTATTCATTTAGAGTATCTGCAGACGAAATTCACTCAGCTGTCGTAAAGAATCCTCATTTCAAATATAGATTAGAAAGAATTCCTGAATGGACTAAGAATATAGAGCAAGCTTTAGAAAGAAGAGACTTTATTACTGTTTTAAAAAATGCAGAAGAAAACATTAGAAATGCTCATGACCTTCTTGAAGATGTAGGTGTAAAGGTTAGAAGAAAAGAGATGATGAATTGTTGTTTGGATATTGAGGATATGAGAAGAGAAGGTATAGAAGCTTATTATCTGATAGGTGGTGGAAATATGATATCTGTAGTTTTTCCTAATGAACAAGAAGATTTAGTTTTAAGCGGACTAAAGAAAAAAGGATATAATCCTTTAAGATATAAGGTTGCATCTGGAGCAAAAGTCATTTAAATCTTTTTCTATTCTTACTATTTATTATGACAAAAGCATCTGCTCCAGGAAATTTATTTCTTGCTTCTGAACAAGCTGTTGTTTATGGAGAACCAGCATTAGTAGCTTCCATCGGTATGAGAACTCGCTCTTCTGTTAAAAGAAGAAAAGACGATAGAATAATTGTAGAATCCAAAGATTATGGAAAGATAAATGAAACAATACCAAAACTTATAGGAAGAAGATATGAAAAACCAGAAGATTATAAAGATAAAATGGACTCAGCAAGGGATTTTATAAGTTGGTATCAACGAATTTATGGTATTGACAGTGGGTTTGAGGCATTTATTGATTCTGATATACCTAAAATATGCGGTGGTTTAAGCACTTCAACAGCATTTTTATGCTCTTTTTTCAAAGCTTTGGATACAGAATTTATTAAAAAACATTATAGAAGACCGATAGACCCAAAACATTATTTTGATTATCTTCTTCCATTTCAAGTAAAAATTCATGGTGGAAAAGCTTCTGGAGCAGAAATTATATCTAGTTCTTTAGGTGGGATTCATAAGGTTAGAAAGGTTGAAAGCGGAGAGAAACCAAAAATAATATATGAGAGTCTAGGAACTCCTGAATTACCTATAGTAATAGGTAGTACTGGAGTTGAAAGAAAAACGTCTAGGACAGTTTCATATGTAAGAAATGGGTGGGAAACTGACAAAGAATCCTATGAAGAAGTTTTTGCTAAAATAGGTTCTTTAGTTTTAGAAGAAGAGAAAGCTATTAAAAGAGGTGATAAAAAAGAATTAGGTTTGCTGATGAATATAAATCATGAAATTCTTGCAAGAGATTTGGGGGTTTCCCATCCTAAACTTAATAAACTGGTGGATGCCTCCAGAAGTGCAGGAGCCTATGGAGCTAAATTAGCTGGAGGTGGCGGAGGAGGAGTTATGTTTGCTCTTACTGATGAAGAGAATCAAAAAAGAATTGCCAAAGCTATTTTAGAAGTAGGTGGAAAGCCGTTTATAACAAAAATAGGAGTTGAAGGCGTAAGATTAGAAAAATAATTTCTTGAATACAGAAATGTTTAAAAAGTTTTAATTACTACAACATAGATGGAACTAGGAAAATTATTGATTGCATTTTTTATTGTGGTGATAATTTTAGCACTGATTAGTTTATTACCTTCAGGTCAGAGTGGGCAATTTATAATCTCTTCACCTCATTTAGAATCAGCTTTTATAATTATTGCAATTTCAATAATTGTGATATTCATCATCAAAGTTCCTAAGAAATATTATAGACCAATACCTTCTAGGGCTTAAAATTTGAAAATCTCTTCTTTGTAACCATTATTTTGGATAAGATTAATGGCCTCTATCAACCATGCAGTAAAAGTTTGAGGAAACTGTGTTATCTCAAACAAAAGTTGTTTTAGGTTAATCCATCTAAATCCATAAGCAGCTTCTGGATTTACAGTTATCTTCCCATCATATTCTCCAACAATCAAAGCGCAATGCTCATTCTCGCAACGATTGTCATATGATTTGAAGTAGTTGAAGGAATCTATCTTCCTAAGTTCTATTTCTTCTATTCCCCATTCATCTCTTAAACATCTTTTTGCAGCCTCTATATAATCTTCATCTCTTCCATCTATGTGAAGAGGATGGCTTGCAGCAGCCAAGTCCCATAATTTATCAAAGAGGTGATGCCTTCTATGCTGCAAAAGAATCTGTCCGTATTTGTTATAAACAAGTATTACAAATGCTCTGTGTCTCTTTCCCTGTCCTGTATGGCACACACTTCTTGGAGCATAGCCTAAAAAATTATCCTTATCATCAACAAGTATAAGTGTCTGTTCCATAAAATCTAATCAATAATTCTTGAATATAAACTTTAAATACCTATTCGTCAATTGCAAAATTCTTCGTTAATTGTACGTTTTCAAAGAATGTCGTGGTTAAGCTTAAATCCTTACTTATAGATAAATCTTTTAAAATTTTGTGTATTTTTATGAAATCCAATGTTGCTATAGTCAGTGTTGGAAGAACGTCTTTTGCTGAGCATTATGAAAAAAATCCCGATGATCTTATAGAAGAAGCGTGGCTAAGAGCTTCAGCTGGAGTTAGTATCACTTCGAAAGATTTAGATGCAATTTTTGCTTCTAGCTGCCTTCTCATGCCAACAAACAAGACTGAAATACCAGAAGGTATTCTATCAGAGCTAACCGGTTCGCATGTTCCAATAGAAAAGGCTAGATCGTTCAGTTCTGCTTTTCAAACGGCTCGTAATGCTTTGCTTTCAAATAACTATAGAATGGTTCTTGTTGGCGGCGTAGAAAAAATGACTGATCGTTGGGATAAGATAAAAGATGACTTGATGACACTAGAGGATACTTCAAGTTATTATGCAGGCTTTACGCCAGAAACAAATCACGAATTAATGTTAAGATATTACCTGAAGGCTAATGGAATTTGCGGCGAAAACTTAGATAAGTTCAATAGAGCTCTGGCCATGATACCAGTTAAAAATCATGGCAATGCAACGAATAATAAAAATGCACAGTATCAAAGAAAAATAACTGTTGAACAAGTTTTAAATTCTAGAAAAGAAGCTAGAAAACCTTTAGGCCTTTATGATTTCGCTCCTGTTACAGATGGTGCAGCAGCTTTAATACTAGCAACTCCAGAAGTTGCAAAAAGCTATACAGACAAACCAATATACGTTAAAGGATGTGGGTGTGCTACTGATTTTCTTACATTTACTTCAAGAGCAGAAAAAACTGGCTTTATTTCAACTCAGATAGCAATTGAAAATGCTTTAAGAAAAGCACAAATAACAAGAGAAGAACTACAGATTGCTGAATTGCCTGATCAATCTTCATTAGTTGAAATGGTATCATTAGAGGATTTAGGATTATTTAAGAAAGGAGAGGGATGGAGAGGAGTTTACGATAGTCTGGGTAAAGGCGCTTCATATCAAGTTAACGGAAGAGAACTTTTTGTAAACACAAACGGCGGTCTTAAGGCTGATGGAAATCCACTAGGAGCAACAGGAGGAGCACAAATTTATGAGATTGTTAAACAGCTTAGATGCGAAGCTGAAAATCAAGTAAGTGGAGCAACGAACGGTTTGAATTTGGAATTCGAAGGGTTTGGAACAAAAGCGTATGTAAATATTTTTGGAAGGGAATAAAATGGCTAGCGAACCAATTGAAAGAAGAACTTCATACACGGCAGATAGACTTAGAGTTAGCAGATGCGGCACTTGTGGAGTAGAGTATGCAGAGCCCAAAAATTTCTGCACAACCTGTGGAAGAGAAAGCCTTGGTAAAATGGAAAGCATAGATTTATTTTATGATAAAGGAAAACTAGAAGTCGGCAGCGTGGTTTCTGAACCTACAAACAGATTTAAAAAATTAGGAACTTATGTTGTTGGAGTGATTTCTTTTCATGATGATAAAATAAGAATTCCAGGAAGACTTACTGACAGATTAATAAAAGATAGTGAAGAGATAGATTTTTCTAAATTGGAGGGAAGAGAAGTTGTGCCAAGATTCAGAGTAAGATATGCTGTAGATAGAAGTGACATAATTCCTACAACATCTCAGGCTTTTACTTTTGCTGATGAATATTATCCACACCAAAAGCATGAAGTTGTAAAACCTAAAAAGGAATATGATTTACCAGGAATAGTTGGTTATGGAGTTTATGCTTCTAGATTTAGAATTAGAGAAGGAAAAATTGAGAGATCTGTTCCATTTATAGATGAAAATTCTATAACAGCAGCAGTTGAGGCTGGAAAATTAGCTTTGATTCATTCTGGTTTAGATTCTTCTTCAGTAGGTAAGATTTACGTTGGTTCTGAATCTAATCCTTACGCTGTTAAACCAATAGCTTCTAAAGTTTCTCAAGTTTTAGGTTTAGGCGAGGCTTTAGACGAATGCGTTCAAGGAGTAGATGCAGTTGATACAGAATTTGCATGCAAGGCTGCTACAAGCATGTTTAAAGATGCAGTAGCGCTTGTTAACTATCCAAAGTCTGATATAAATCATGCTATGGTAATAGGTACTGATAATTCTCAGGCTGCTCCAAGAGATCAACCTGGTGGAGAATTGGATTATTTTGTTGGTTTTGGAGCTGCTAGTTTTTTATTTGGTAAAAATGATGTTATTGCTGAAATAGAAGGTTGGTATTCTTGTACATCAGATACACCAGACTTTTGGCGAAGAGACGGAGAGCCTTATCCAATGCATGGTGGAAGATTTACTGGAGATCCTGCATACTTCAAACATGTTAGAAAATCAGCACAAAAACTTATGGGTAAGCTTAATTTAAAACCTGAAGACATAAGATATTTTGTTTCTCATCAACCTAATATTCAATTTCCAATTAGAATTGCGAAAGAAATTGGATTTAAAGAAGAGCAATACAACACTGGATTACTAGTTTCTAAATTCGGTAACACTTATTCTGGAGCTTCACCAATTGGCTTAGCAGCTGTCTTAGATGTAGCAAAACCTGATGAAAGAATTTTGGTAGCAAGTTATGGCTCTGGCGCTGGAAGTGACGCATATTCTTTAGTAACAACTAATCAGATAGGAGAAAAGAGAAGTAGGCAGAAGTTTACTGTTCAACATCAAGCTGGAAATCCATTTTTAGAATTTGTAGATTACGATACTTATAGAAGACTTAAACTTGGTATTTGATTTCCAGCATTTCATAATAGGTAAATTTATGGAAAAATCTATAATTAATTTAACTCTGCATGATATTAAGAACAGCCTTAGAAAGGGAGAAATAAAACCATATGAATTAGAGTCAGAAATTTTTTCAAGAACAAAATCTTCTTATTCAAGTGAGGATGAAGCTTGGTTGGAAAGTTGTAATTATGCTCAAAAATTAAGATCAGATTTTTTAACATTTAAAACGGGAGTTAAACTAGAACATACAGCTGATTCTAATTTTAGTAGTGGTATAAAAAGAAAAGGAAAGTATGTAACAAGAATTGAAAATATGTATGGCCCATCAAAAATTCCACAAGGATTTGCAGGTCCGTTGGAAGTAACGGGTTTTGAAAACAATAAAGAATTATTTTTTGGAAGTTATCGTGTTCCATTAGCTACAAATGAAGCAGGTTTGATTGCAAGTATTAACAGAGGATGCAAATATGTTGGTAATGTAAAAACATTCATAACAAAAGATGGAATGACAAGAGCACCAGCTATTGAATGCCCTAACAAAGAATATGCAGACAGAGTTATAGAATGGATGCAAGATAAAGAAGATTTTCAACTCATGAAAGAAGAAGCTGAAAAAACAACGTCATATGGCAAGTTATTAGATGTAGAGGTGATAAGAGGAGATGATTATCCTAACGTTATTTATCCTAGATTTAGAATTTTTACAGGAGATGCAATGGGAATGAATATAGTAACAATAATGGCAGAAAAAGCTTGCAATGTTTTAGAAGAGCAATTTCCTGAAATAGATGTGCTGGCGCTCTCAGGAAATCTTTGTTCTGATAAAAAACAAACAAGAATAAACAAGGAGAAGGGCAGAGGACTCAGCATCAAAACTTACGCTACTATATCTAAAGAAATTTTAGAACATGGTAGAATTAATGCAAAAAGAATAGAAAAAATAAATTATCATAAGAATGTTCGTGGAAGTAATTTGGCAGGGACAATAGGTGGCTATAATGGTCACGCTGCAAACGCAATAGCAGCAACTTTTGCAGCTAATGGTCAAGACTTGGCTCAAATAGTAGAAAGTTCTACTTGCACAACTCATGCAAAAGCACTGGAAAATGGAGATTTAGAATTTGGTTGTGATTTACCTTGCATAGAAGTAGGAACAGTTGGTGGAGGAACAGATACTCCAACTGCAGCAGAAAGTTTAAAAATTCTTGGTGTTTATGGTAGTGGAAATCCTGTAGGCTCAAATAGAAAGAAACTTGGATGTATAGTTGCAGCTACAGTAACTGCAGCAGAATACAACATTCTTATGACAGAGGCAAGAAAGGAACTTGCAAAAACTCATGCCAAACTAACTGGCAGAATTTAAATATTTCTAAAGTTAACTATTCTTGATAAACATGATTAGACAGCCAATCATAGATACAAAAGAATTGATCAACAATACAAAAATTATTTCATTTTCTGGTAAAAATAAGTATCCTCTAAAATATAGAGAAATTGATGACAAATTCATAATTTGGTACGATACTGGTCCAGGTGAATTTAAGGTTAATAAAATTTCTTTATCAAAGCAAATTCAATTAAATAAAGAAACATTTTTAATTTTTGGATTACTGCAGGCAGAAGGAACAAAAAGTTTAAGATATGCTGATTTTCAATTTTCTAATTCTAATCCTTCTATTGTAAGAATGGTACTTGATTATTTCATTAGATATTGGAAAATTTCTAAACAATTTTGGTCTGTTGAAATTTATTACTGGAGAAAAGATTTTTTAGAAAAGAAAGACTATCTTAAAAAATTTTGGATGAAAAATCTAAATATAAAAAATATAAATGTTCGTGAAGGCACAAAATACAGACTTTCAAGAAAAGCAAAAAAGTATGGAGTAGCATCTTTAAGATTAAATAATAAAGCTATGGCTGGCATGATATTAAATTTTCTATATAAAATAGTACAACCTTTAGTAGAAAGAAATCCAATCTATGTTGGTTGGTATTTAATAGGGCTATTTGAAGGTGATGGAATTCTTCTCGATAAAAAACTTGGAAAAATCGGTCTTTCGTTTAATCCCTATAATAGTGAATTCGATCATTATCAAAAGATACTCAAATTAATAGGAATAGAAATTGATAAAGAAAGCATAATTAAAAAATACAAGAAATATATCCCTCTTACTAATTGGATAGATTATTGTAAAATATTAGATGCTACTAATTGTCAGCTCTTTTTGGATAAAAGAAATAACATCTTCATTCATATTTTCTTAAGCAACCAGTATATCAAACCTTTAATCAGATTGGAAGTATTGCAGCACTTGCCTATAACAGTAAAGAACTATTCAAAGGTTTTCAATTGTACAATGCGTTCTGCTTTAAAATCTTTACATAGATTAGAAAGTTTAGATTTTGTATATAATACAAATAAGAAACCTTTTGAATTTCGTATAACATATGATGGTTATGAATTTTTAGAGTTTATTAACAAACTAAAGTTGATAGGTGAATAAAGATGATACGTCAACCAGTAATTGTAGTAGTCGGGCACTCGGATCACGGAATCTGCTAGTCAGCCGTTTAGACCACTTTGCTCGACAAGATTAGAGGCACTGCTGTAACTTCAAAAGAGCCTGGACAACTAACACAAGCAATAGGAGCAACTGAAATTCCTATATATACAATCAAAAAAATATGTGGAGATTTGCTAGAAAAGTTTAAAATAAAAATCGAAATTCCAGGTTTATTATTCATAGACACACCCGGACACTCTTCATTTATGTCAATAAGAAAAAGGGGATCCTCGATAGCAGACTTGGCAATTCTAGTCATAGACATAACTGAAGGAATGCAGGAACAAACAGATGAGTCAGTAGAGATTCTAAAACATTTTAAGACTCCTTTCGTTGTTGCAGCAACCAAGATAGATAAGATAGAGGGTTGGATTCCACAAAAGACTTCCTCATTTTTAGAAAGTCTCTCGAAGCAACCAGAGTGGATAAGACAAAAACTGGATGAAAAGGTCTATAGGCTAGTTGGTCAGCTATCAGAAAGAGGATTTGAGTCAGAAAGATTTGACAGGATAAGTGATTTCAAGAAAACAGTTGCGATTGTTCCTTGTTCTGGAATAACAGGCGAAGGAATCTCAGAACTGTTAACAGTCCTAGCTGGTTTGGCTCAATCATTCCTTAAGGAACAGTTGGAAGTTTCTAGAGGAACTGGAAAAGGATCGATACTAGAGGTTAAGGAAGTCAGAGGACTTGGAACAACCATAGATGTCATTTTATATGACGGCGAAATAAAAAGAGGAGACTGGTTGATAATAGGTGGAAAAGAACCTATAGTGACAAAGATAAAGGCTTTGTTAAAGCCTCCTCCATCAAGGGAAATAAGAATAGAAAAACAATTCGAAAACGTAGAATATGTTTACGCTGCTGCTGGAATAAAAATTTCAGCTCCTGATTTGGAAAAAGCTATAGCAGGAAGTCCTATAGCCACTGTTCATGAGGGTGGAGAGATAGAAAAAATAAAGAAAGAACTCCAAGCAAGTATAGAAGAAATAGAGTTTGAAAAAGCAGGTGAAGGAATCATTCTGAAGGCTGATACATTAGGAAGCTTAGAAGCATTGATAGGAATATTCAAGGACAAGGTTTCAATTAAAAAGGCTGAGATTGGAAAAGTCATGAGAAAGGATGTAATTGAAGTCGAAACAGTAAAAGACCCATTTAAGAAAATTATTGTCGCATTTAATGTTGACATTGATGAAATAGCAGTAAAAGAGGCTAAGGACAAATCATTACCCATTCTTCAGAACAATATAATTTACAGACTAATAGAGGATTATGATAATTTTGTAAAACAACAACAAGAGAAAATTAAGCTACAGAAGCTAGAATCAATAACCTTGCCTGCGATAATCAAGCTTCTTCCAGGTCATGTCTTTCATGCTTCAAACCCAGCTATTGTTGGGGTAGAAGTTTTAGAAGGAACTATAAAATCTGGATATAAATTGCAAAAAGAAGGAAGGGAAATAGGGGAAATAAAGGCTATACAGTCTGAGAATGTTTCTTTGCCCAAGGCAAACAAAGGAGAAAGAGTTGCAGTTTCAATTAAAGGTCCGATTGTTGGTAGGCATATCAAAGAGGGAGACGAGCTAGAGACTATTATAAATGAAAATGATTTGAAAGTTCTAGAAGAATTAAACATGAGAGATGAAGTTGAGCTTGCTAGAAAAATTCTAAGAAAGACTTAAAAGCCAGAAATTCTAAGTAATTTCTATGACAACAGTATTAAGACCAAACGTTCCTAGGAGTAAAAAGAAAACAATCAGAAAATTTAAGAAAAAACGATATAGATGGCATTACGGTAAGCAAATTAGAATTCCAAACAGAAAATGAGAAGTTTAAAAACCAGAAATTCTAAATTGTAAGTATGAAGATAAAAACTTTAGCCACTTTTTTCATTCATTATAGAACTTTATATTTTAAGTTTTAAAAATTTATCAATTAAAATATTCTAAAACCTAAGATTAACAAAACCAATATTAAAACAGGTTGATGTAGCAGATAGATAGTTAATGACTTTCTTCCCAAAAAATCTAAAAACTTTACAACAGATGAATTCGAAAAATCTCTAATTTTAAAATTTCTTTTTCCATTTTTATATAGCATATTTCCAAAAAATATACCTAGCAGAGTAACACCGAACCAAGGTAAAATAGGCCAGTAATCAAAAGTATAAAAGTTTTTTGGAATAAAGCCTAGCCACAAAAGCCATGAAAAATCAAAACTAAAATTCTGTAAATAAAATCCTAAAATAATAATCAACAGCCCTAAAATAAGATTTAATCTTTTATACTTCAGGAAGAATGAACCCAAAATTATAGAAATTCCTATTAAATGAAGGATTCCAAAGATTATGAAGGCTTCTGGAAACATTAAGAAAGTAACAGCTGTTATCAAAATACCAAGGCTGAATATTTTCAGACCCCTTGAAAAGAATTTCTTATGAACTCCTTTGCCTTTCTTTTGGCTGTAGAACAAGGTTAATGACAAGCCAGATATGAAAATAAACATTCCACCGATGAATCTAGGAAATACATACCAATAGAGAAATCCTCCGTTAAATGCGTATATGTGCAGATAGTAAAGAGCAAAAGAATAGTTAAAAATTATCATTAGAATTATTGCAAATCCACGTAGAAAGTCTATTTCCCATAGCCTCTTAATCATAGAAATATTTAGTATTTTTATAATTTAAGTTTCATAAGAATTAAACTTTAAATATCTTGCATATTGACTATAATTATTAAAACACTTGGGTATGTGCTGTTTTAGCAGCAAAACTGAGGTGATAATGTGGCATTTAAAATTTGTATAAATGAACCTAAAACTAAAAAATCTTGGCAAGTAGAGAAAGATATACCTTCTTTAATTGGGCTAAAGATTGGAGATAAATTTGATGGCTCCTTAATAGGACTTTCTGGCTTTACACTACAAATAACCGGTGGAAGTGATAAAGACGGATTTCCAATGAGATATGATTTAACAGGAATTGCGAGAAAAAAGGCTTTGCTAACAAAAGGAGTTGGTTTTAGAGGAATTAAAAAAATAGGAAAAGTAAAGTATAAAGTAAATGGAATGAGAAAAAGAAAATACATAAGAGGAAATACAATATCTGCAGACATAGTACAAGTTAACTGTAAAGTAATAGAAGGTGAAGGAGACATACCAATGATTCTTGGTATTCAACCAAAAGAAAAACCCAAAGAAGCTGAAAAGAAAGAAGGTGAATAAATTCGAAAAAATCGATGAAAGATTAATACCTGAAGTAAATATTGGAACCCTCGGTCATGTTGATCATGGTAAAAGCACTTTGGTTCAAGCCTTGAGTGGTAAATGGACAGCTGTTCATTCCGAGGAATTAAAAAGAGGAGTAACCATCAAACTTGGTTATGCAGATGCGACTGTCTACAAATGTGAAAAATGTAATATGCTTTGCACCACTGAAAGTTGTCCAAAATGCTTTGAGAAATGCGAACCAATAAGAACTTTATCATTTGTAGACGCTCCAGGCCATGAGACTCTGATGGCAACTGTTTTGTCTGGGGCAAGTTTAATGGATGGTATTTTGTTTGTAATTGCTGTGAATGAGAAGTGTCCACAACCTCAAACAAGAGAGCACTTAATGGTTTTAAACATAGTTGGAATAAAAAATATCATAATCGTTCAAACCAAGATAGACTTAGTAAGCAAGGAAGAAGCTTTAGAAAATTATAAGCAAATAAAGAATTTCATTAAGGGAACGATTGCTGAGAACGCTCCGATAATACCAGTTTCTTCTGAAAAGAAAGTTAACATTGATAGTCTTTTAGAAGCAATACAAAATTACATACCTACACCACAAAGGGATATCACTAAACCGCCTAAAATGCTTGTCGTGAGGTCTTTTGATGTGAACAGGCCAGGAGCTGAAATAGAAAAATTGAAAGGAGGGGTAATAGGTGGAGCTTTGATTCAAGGCGAATTAAGACTAGGAGATGAGATTGAAATTAGGCCTGGCATAAAAATTAAGGAAGAATGGATTCCTCTAAAAACAAAAGCTGTAGGCTTGCAGAAAGCTGGTAAAAATTTAGAAACTGCTAGAGCAGGCGGATTACTTGGTGTTATGACAGAATTAGATAACTTTCTAACAAAGGCAGATTCGCTTACTGGCTCGATTGCAGGCAGAGATTTGCCTTTGATTTTGGGCGAGATAACATTGAAGATTAATATTTTTAATTTTCCAGAAGAAAAAATAGAGCTAATAAAAAATGGAGAACAGCTTATGGTTAATGCTGGGACAGCAAGAACGCTAGGCATAGTAAAAAGCATTAAAAAAGACAAGTGTGATTTAGAATTAAAGCTATCAGTCTGTGCAGACAAAGGAGACCGAGTCGTCTTGGCAAGAAGGGTTATGGAAAAATGGAAACTTATTGGCTGGGGATTTATAGAATAAAATATTTAAGCTTAAAATACGAATGATAGTTATGAAAAAACTGTTATTTTCATTTCTTATAGTATTTTCACTTCTATTTCAAATGGCATATGCAGCTGACTTTTCGATTAATGTTGATATGAAGCCAGAGTATTATGCAACCAAGACAGATTACATAACCTTGACAATTAACAATCCGTTGTATGAGGACTGGTTTACAATATCGGTAATAGGAGTTCCGCAAGAATGGGTAACTAGTGAAAAATATATACTAAGGGTTCCTGCTGGTGGAAGCGATACAACACTGATTGATGTAAAACCAAGCAGGGATGCAATACCTTTTATATATCAATATTTCCTTAAGGTTACAAGAGTTAGCTCGGGAGATGAATTGGAAAAGTCTCTGCTCGTTAATGTTGTTCAGGTAACTTCTGCTATACTAAAGGACGTTTCACTAAGTTGCAAGACTTGCTTAGACAAGGTTGATGTTTCAGGAGAGGTTATAAATGTTGGATCGAAGAATCTAGATTTAGCCTTGGTTTTGAAGTATGCAAACCAACAAAAGACAGTTTCTTTAGGAAAACTGGATGTTGGTGAAAGAAGGGAGTTTCAAACTTCTCTTGATTTAAAGGACATGGAACCAAAGGATTATGATGTTGATATAATTCTTGTAGATGCTAATGGAAATAAATTATATGAAGAATCTGCTTCATTTGCGATACCGGTTGTAGAAAATATTGTTTACGATAAAAAGGTTTCTTCTACACCTTTCGGAAGTTTAATAACAGTTACAGCTATTAACAGGGGCAATGTTATTTCAGAGGCAGATTTGATGTCTGCTTCGCCTCAAAATTGGTACTTTTTTATCTCAGGTCCGAATCCGACAGGAATGATGACTGGCTATTACGTCTGGACAAAAGCTTTAGCACCCGAAGAGAGCACGAGTTTAAGCTATTCTGAGATTTATTGGCCGACCTATGTTTTAATAATAGCTGTTGTTCTGGCCTTAGCTTTTATATATTGGCAGTCAACTGCTTTTACTTTTAGCAAGAATGTTGTAGGAAAGCCAAAGTTTAAGTTTGGAAAAGACATTTCAATTTCCCTGCATTTAAGGAGCAGGAGAAAAGGCATTGAAAAAGTTGCAATAAGAGACATAGTACCGCCAAACTTTTCAATTGTAAGCAGGTTTGAAACCGTTAAACCTTTGATAAGAAAGGTTGCTAGCGGGATAGAACTAATATGGAAGTTAGGAAATTTGAAACCAAGCGAGGAAAGGGTTTTGCATTATACCATAAAACCAAACATAGAAGCTTCAAGGAAGGTTAATCTGCCGTCTGCCTTGGCTAAGGCTAGTAGTGGTAAAGGCATCGCATTTAAGCATTCTAACAGAGTTTCGCTCTATCCTGAAAAAGAAGAGACAAAAGTTGTTACAGTAAAGGTTTCAAAATAAGTTTATAAATACTTCTAAAAATAATTTTGAATATCCCAACTTAGCTCAATAGCAGAGCGATCGGCTGTAGCTTTTTGCGTTTGCATTAAGCACTTAGCAATCGCTCGAACAGAAACCGATAGGTTGAGGGTGCGAATCCCTCAGTTGGGATTTTGTGATTTTTATGAAAATTGCGATAGGCTCTGATCATGCAGGATTTGAGCTAAAGCAGAGTATAATTCAGCATCTTAAATCAAAACATGAGATCAAAGACTTCGGAACTTTTAGTAAAGAGTCCTGTGATTTTCCAGACTATGCAAAAAAGGTATGTGAAGAAGTTTCTAAAGGTGAATATGAGAGAGGAATTCTTATCTGCACGAATGGAGGAGGAATGACAGTTGCTTCAAACAAATTCAGGAATATCATAGCAACAAACATTTATTCACCTCATGAAGAATCCTTGGATGTAATAAAGCATGACAGAGAGCATATTAATTCGAATGTTCTTTGTTTTGGAGCAAAATTCTTGGACATTGAGTTTGTTAAAAAGATCATTGACATCTGGCTGGCAACCAATTTCAAGGGCAATGAACCTGGTGGTGAGAGATTTAACAGAAGATTGAATAAAATAAAAGAAATAGAAGGATAAATTATGTGGAAAGGAGTTATAATTAAGGAAAGCTTTAAAGATGAGAAAATTCTAGATAGAATAAAGATAGTTAGAACTAGAGTAACTGGATTAGAAATGCAAGGAGGAAAATATCAATTTCTTTATTTTGAGCTAAAAGATGAAAACTTAGAAGATTTTATTGAAGAAGCAAAAAACGCAATAAAAAATAAGTGGTATACTCATATTTGTAAAGGCAATGAAATGATAGTCATTTTCTCTGGAAAGGTTTTTAGATTTAAGGAAAGCCAAACTGATAAGCTTGAAGACGCTAGAAGTTATGGCCTTTCCATTGGCGTAATTAAAGAGCAGATGCCGTTTGAAGAAATAATAAAAAATCCTTACCATTAATCTTTAAATACTTTCGAGATAGAACTAATTTTTGTCGCCGACCAAAGAGAGATGGTAAGACCCGTTCCCATTTGAACACGGTAGTGAATCGTCTCGTCGATTTCGGCTGTACTATCGAAAAGATGGGAAACCGAAGAAGTTGGCGACTCTTTTTTGCGTTCTTCCAAATTAATTTAAAGCATTTAAATATTGTTACAAATAAAAAATTAAGTATGCCCGGGTAGTACAACGGCAGTATATGAGCCTGTCGAGCTCGTGATTCGGGTTCGAATCCCGACCTGGGCGCTAGTGATTTTATGTCAGTAGTATTGAAGATTGACAAAGGGACTGCTGAAAAGCTTATACAATGGCTAGAGCTTAAGCCAGATCAGTCAAGGAACTTAACAGGAAAAGAACTTACACTGGAATTGGAAAATAGGGAAGTTTTGATAGAACCTCATAAAGAAGGCTATAAAAGAATGATAGAGATATCAGACATGAATGGAAGCTTTGGCTTGTGGATTGAATTAACAAATGAAAAAATTCAAAAGCTTAAAGATATATTAAAGGATATGGGCTCATAACTCAGGCTGGTAGAGATTTAATCGCCAAAAGTGCTTGGCTTTTATCTGTCGATAAAAGCATGTTTAACGCGAAAGCGTGATGACAGGAAGAAAAAACTCTTCAAACCAAGAAGTCGCGGGTTCGAATCCCGTTGGGCCCACCATTTTTATTTAAGATAGTTAATATCTTATTATGAAATTTCAAAGAGAATTCAACTACTGTATGATATCAGTAATGTTTATTATTTTGCTTTATGCAATTGCTTCGTTTACAAAAAATTTAATGCTACAAATTTTCTTATCAGTTCTAAGCATAGTTATTGGCTCTGCTTTAGTTGTATTTGGTTTTTGGGGTGCTGATTTTGCTTTTGCAGTAGCTTTTGGACAGCTTCATCAGGAAAAAATAAAAGGTAAGTTTAAGGGTAAAAAGGGAGAGGTTTATGTTCCCTTTATGAGAGATTATACACCTTTAGAATGGTGGAATTTAAATTGGTTTATGACTTTTCTCGGTGTAGTACTGGTCATTCTTGGCTCACTGGTTTTAGGAATAATTTTCGGAGTTTATTTATTTTAATATGGCTATTTTAAATTTAAAATCATAAATAAATTTAGTCTTGTCAGTATGGCTCAGTCTGGAAGAGCACCAGACTCATAATAATGAGTTTTGATAAAAAGATGATATAAGAAATCTGGGGGTCGCGGGTTCAAATCCCGCTACTGACATTATTTTTCAGTAACTTTCCAATAAGTCTCAGCCCTTTCCTTAAATCCAAATCTCAATCTTAAAAAATTCCTGACATAGAACCTAAATATGCTAACATGAAATTCATATTTTAAACGCCTAGAAGAAACAGGCATAAGCAATTCTTTAAAGTATCCTATCTTTCCGATTTTTCTTATCCTTCTTACTAAGTCATAGTCTTCTAGTATGTTTGTTCTAAAAGGATATTTCTTAAGAATTTCCTTTTTAACAGCCATATTTGAACCCCAAGCATACTGAAGACCTAAAAATCCATAAAATCTAGTACTATAGTTTGTCCAGAATTTATAAGCTATTTTCATTAAAGCATCTCCATCATATGGATACAAAGGACCAGAGATGCATATGCTTCCGTCCATTAATTTTGAGATATTTTCTATCCAGTCTTTTTTCGGTAAACAGTCTGCATCGCAATAAGCTATTACATCACCTTTAGCTACTTTCCAACCAACATTCCTTGCATCACCAACACCTTTTTTATTGTCCTTAACAACTTTATCAGCATATTTCTTAGCTATAGAAACCGTCCTGTCAGTTGAATGGCCATCTACTACAATTATTTCAGGTTTTAAGGTTTGACTTTTCAAACACTTCAAGCATTTTCCAATATATTTCTCTTCATTCTTAGCTATTATCACAGCGCTGATGCTCATAAGTTAATATTTTTAAAATATACACTTATATATTGAATATGCCTCGGTAACTCAGCTCGGTGGAGTGCCTCACTTGTAATGAGGATGTCGGGGGTTCAAATCCCTCCCGGGGCTCATTTTCTTAGTCCAAATCCCTTTCGGGGCTCTTCCGAAATCACAATTTATAAGTATTATTCTTTATAATTTGGTAATATGAAAATAGCATACTTTACAGATACTTACGAACCGCAAATAAATGGTGTTGTAACTTCTATAAAATTATTTGTCGAAAATCTTCGTAAGAATGGTCATGAAGTTTATATTTTTTGCCCTTCATGCTCTAAAAGAGATAAGTTTACATATGTCTTTCATTCTAAAAAATTCAAAAGCTATCCAGAATACAGAGTTGGAATGCCAAATATCAAATTATTAAAAGAAATAAAAAAGATAAATCCCGACGTAATACATGTTCATTCTCCATTTACCTTAGGTGTTGCTGGTTTAGCAATAGGGAGAATACTAAATATACCTGTGATAGCTACCTATCATACAATGTTAAAAGAATACAAAGAATATGCCGGATCAACACATTTCTTTAAAAGAGGAGCAATTGAAAATTATACAAAATGGTTTTTTAACAGAGCCTCAATTATATCATCTCCAAGCAGAGAAACAAAAAAAATGTTAAAAGAATGCGGCATAAAAAAACGGATAGAGATTTTTCCAACACCGTCAAACTTAGACATAAGAAACGTAAAAAATAAAAAACCGTTCATACTTCATGTAGGAAGACTTTGCAGAGAAAAAAGAATAGAAATTATTTTGAAAGCATTTGAAAAAATATATAGCAAAGTTAATGTCAAACTAATTATAACGTCAGATGGCCCTGATAAAAAAAGACTAATGAATTTATGCAAGGAACTTAAAATAGACAAAAAAGTTGTCTTTACTGGTTATTTAACCAAAAAAGAACTTTTAAAACTTTATTCTACAGCAAGCTTATTTGTTTCAGCATCGGACACAGAAACTCAAGGATTGGTTGTTTTAGAAGCAATGGCAAGTGGTTGTCTGGTTATAGCTAGAAATGCACAAGGATTTAAAGATGTTGTTAAAAACGGTAAAAACGGTTTGCTTTTTAACACAGAAGATGAACTAGCAGAGAAAATGCTTTTTGTATTAAAAAACAGAAAAAATAGAAGTATAATAAAAAATGCATATAAAACTGTAAAACAGTTTAGCTTGGAAAATAACAATATAGAAAAATTATATTACGAAGCCTTGAGAAACAATAAGCCATCTAAAGTCTATTATAAATTGTTGTACGCATCTTATCTTTTTTTTAGTGCCTTAGAATTCTGGTTTATAAGAAATCTGAATTTAACTATAAATTCTAGATTTTTAGATTTACACCTTTTGCTCTTTAATGAAGCATTTTTCTTTGAAAGATTACGCAAAATTTAAATTCATGAAGATGTTATATTAATTTATGAAAGTAAACTTTGTAGTGGATTATCCAAAAATTAGAGACAACGGTATTACCACTGCAGCTTTAAGACTTGCAGAAAGGCTTGAATCAAAAGGCATAGATGTTTCAATAAACGGCAAAGGCTATAATTATGACATACTTCATAGTCATGCAACTTCTCCAAAGTATATCTTTAAAATAAAAAAAGCTAAAAGATTAGGTTTAAAAACAGTTATTCACGCACATACAACTGCTGAGGATATAAGAGGAAGTTTTATTCTTACAAAAAATGATTTCACTCTAGATATCATAGGTAAATATCTTACGTATTTTTATAATAATGCTGATATTGTCATAACTCCAAGTAACTGGTCAAAAAGCACTTTAATTAAAAGAGGCGTGAATGTGCCAATTAAAGTTTTAAGCAATGGAATTGACTTGAAAGAATTTAATTTTGATGAAAGAAAATCAAGAGCGTTTAAAGATAAATATGGAATAGACTATGATGATATTTTAGTTTACACAATAGGTATAGTTTTCATAAGAAAAGGAATCGAAACTTTTAAAAAGGTAGCAGAAGAATTAAAACATCTAAAATTTCTTTGGGCAGGAAAGAGATATAAACCACTTTTTATAGATTATACAAGTGTAAATAAAATTCTTAAAAATCTACCGCCTAATTTAAATTTTTTAGGACGTATTGATAATGAAGATTTGGTTGGTATACATTGTGCAGGAGATATATTTTTATTTCCTTCTTTTGCTGAAAATCAAGCAATAGCAACATTAGAAGCAAGAGCTTGTTCTAAAGCAATAGTTCTAAGAAATTTACCTGTATATGATTGGGCAATTCATAAAGAAAATTGTCTTATTGCCCAAAATGATGAAGAATTTATAAGATATGTTAATATTCTTTCGAAAGACAAAAACTTAAGATACAAAATTGGAAGGGCAGCAAAAAAAGTAGCAAAGAAAAATGATATAAATATAACCATTAAAGAATTAATAAAAAACTATGAAGATCTTCTCAGCTCTTAAGGATTAGCATAATTACACTTGTTGTTATTAATATTATTCCTAAAAGTTCTGATAACCCAATAGTCTCACCGAGCATTAAACCTCCTAAAACAGATATAATAGTCATTGATGAAGTGTTAACCAAGGCAACATGACTACTTTTTTCTTTTGTTAGACTTTTTTGAATCATTAGAAATCCTATTCCGGCAAAGCACATTACAATTAAGAATGTTGGATTTATTAATAGAAGTAATATTTCTGTTTCTTTTATTAAAATTTTCATTAATATTGAACCAAAACCAAAAATTACACCAGCTGAAAATGATAGTAATAAATATTTCATATTCTCACCTGAATAAGTACCAAACCAAAAAAGAACAAAAGTAATGATAGAATATCATACCATTTTATCTTATTTTTTAAAAAAACAGTTTCTAATAATATCATAAATAATATAGAAACATTGATTAGTGGTTGAATTATTACTAACCGTCCTCCAAGTTTTAGCGCTAAAAGGTATATAAAAAATGATACTATTGATAGAAATGTTCCTAATAACCATTTAGGCGATAAAAATGTTTTTTTAATTTCATTTTTTATTCCAATTTTTTGTAAAAATAATGCTACTCCTGCAAAAAATGCTGATAACAATCCAAGCAATATATCAAGCATATAAATATTTATTGCCAAATTTAAATAAAATAATGATTTTATGTTTGAAAAAGGATACTTTCATGGAAAAGGTTCTTTTTACAAGCATGGTTATAAATCACTTGAAGTAATTTCTAGATGGAGACCTTTTATAAGGGAAATTACAAGATTTAAAAAAAGAGGTAAAATTCTTGATATAGGTTGTGCTTACGGTTTTTTATTAAAATATTTACCAAACACATTTAAAAAATATGGAATAGATACTTCTGGATATGCTATTAAAAAAGCTATCAAAAGTGTTCATAATGTCAAATTTTTAGTTCATAATATTGAACAACAAACTAAATTTAAAGATTCTTCTTTTGACGTTATAACAGCTTTTGAGGTTTTAGAACACCTACACAAACCTTCAGTTGCTTTAAAGGAGATATATAGAATATTAAAAGATGATGGTATATGTGTTTTTAGTTTTCCAAATACTTCTTCAATACTCAGTAATATTATTTTCAAGCTAGATACTACCCATAAAAATAAATCAAACAAATTATTAGATGAAATTTTAAATTATTTTGAAATTTTAGATAAAAAATTTGTTTTATATCTTGGAGATTCTCACGTATTTATCTTACCTAAAATAACCTATTCTTTGGGTGCAGGATTTCTCATCTTTGCAAAAAAATCTGAATAAATATTCTATAAAATCTATAAATACAACTATACGAAATTATAAGATTATTTATAAGTTTAGTGATATAATGAAGTGGATAAGTTATCAATCACCAATATTATATGAATTTTCATTGAGAATGATACATGGAAAAAAATTATGGAGAAGATATGCCTATATAGCAAAAAACATAAAAAAAGGCTCATCTGTTTTAGATATAGGCTGTGGTACTGGAATACTAGGCAGACAGTTAAACAAAAAATGTAGGTATAAAGGAATAGACTTGAATAAAAGTTTTATAAATTATGCTCTTAAAAAAGGTCTTGATGTTTCGGTTCATGATATTTTCAATTTCAAGAGTTATTTAAAAAAATTTAATGTAATAGTTGTTTGTGATGTTCTTCATCACATCTATCCTAAACACAAAATATTCTTAGAAAATATAAAAAATTATGCAGATAAAATAATACTTTGTGAACCTTATGATATTTCACAAGCATATGAAAATAAGGGATATATTAGATTTTTAGAAAAGATGAAGACATTTTTGGTAATTCTAGATAGCGACGGTTATAATCCTTTACGTTTAAAATTTAATAAAAAATGGTGGTATGATAAAAATAGTTTGAAAACTTTTTTTAAAAAATCTTTTAAAAATCGTAAAAGTCTAACTATGAAAGAGGTTGGTAGAAATATTATAGCAATCTACAATTTTATTTAGAAATAATAAAATGTTGTAAGGAATATATATGAAAAAATGTTCATTGAGTATAGTAATACCGACGAAAAATGAAGAAGAATGCATAGATAAAATTATAAAAAAGATAGAAAAAATATCATTTAAAAATTTTGAGATTTTGATTGTTGATAAATCTACTGATAAAACAAAAGAAAAAGTAAAAAAATATATGAAAAAATACAATAATCTGAGATTGGTTAACCAGTTAAATAATGGTAAAGGAAATGCAATGAAATTAGGTGTAAAAGAGGCAAAAGGCAATGTTATATGTTTTTTAGATGGAGACGGAACTTACCCACCTACTTACATATCTAAAATGTTTAAAGTATTAAAATATTGTGATGTTGTAGTTGCTTCTAGATTTATAAAAAAGAATAAATGTTCTTTGGGTAATTTTTTCGGTTACAAAATATTACCCTTTTTATTTAAAAAATATATGAAAAAATTTAAAACTTCTGAACCATTAACAGGAATGAGAATGATGAGAAAAGATACTTGGAACAAATTGAACTTGAATTCTGAAGGATTTATGATTGAGATAGAAATGGAGGTCGAAATGGCGAAAAGAGGAATGAAAGTAGCTGAAATTCCAATTCCTTATATTTTAAGAATAGGTGGTAAGAGTAAGTTTATCTGGAACTGGAAAACAATTTGGGAAATGAAGAAATATATTAACGATAATGAAAAATATCTTTCTAACTTAAACATCAAACAATATTTATAATTATTTAAAACAATAATGTCTTAATTATTAAAATAGTATCTTAAGCTATTATGGGGTCATGGTCCAACTTGGCACGATAAAAATCGTGAAACGAGGCTCCAGTCATGGAGCATTGATTCAAGGATGAAAGAAACCTCGGGATGGGAGTTCAAATCTCCCTGACCCCACTCATAGTGATAATATGATTGAAACAAAGATTGTAAAATTAGAATTCCCAAAAGATTGTAACATAATATTGGGGCACTCGCACTTCATTAAGACTGTAGAAGATTTACATGAAACTTTAGTTAACAGTGTTCCGGGAATAAAATTTGGTCTAGCCTTTTGCGAATCTTCAGGCCCTTGCCTAGTAAGGAGCAGTGGAACAGATGAAGAATTAAAGAGAATAGCAGAAAGAAATGCTTTAAACCTAGGAGCAGGCCATTCCTTTGTTATTGTTTTAGGAAAGGGATTTTATCCAATAAATGTTCTTAACAGCATAAAGAATGTTCAAGAAGTATGCAGAATATTTTGTGCAACGGCAAATCCAGTTGAAGTAATAATGGCAGAAACTTCACAAGGAAGAGGAATATTAGGAGTAATAGACGGTTCTCATACTAAAGGAATAGAAACAGAAAAAGACGTTAAAGAAAGAAAAGAATTATTGAGAAAGTTGGGATATAAATTATAACTTTTTAAACTCTTTTATAGAATTTTATTTATGCGCCGATAGTCTAGTGGTTAGGACATGATGCTTTGCGTGTAGGCCTTCCAAGCTCACGACCCGGGTTCAAATCCCGGTCGGCGCACTCATATTCATGAAATATAAAAGATTTAAGCAAATAAAGGAAAACAGGGTTAAAATAGCAGAGGAAAGGATAGAGATATTAAAGGAAATGATAAAGAAGAAACCTGAGTTTGCAGAAAGGTATAAAGAGCTTATTAAGAAAATTGCAAATAAGTATAGACTAAGGATAGATTTTTAAACCTGAAAAATATATTAGAGACAAGATGATTATGAAGGACGTATCGCCTCAAAAGTTAATAGAAAAGCTTTCTGAAGAGCTAAAGAAAAATGAAAATATAAAGCCTCCAGAATGGAGCAAGTATGTAAAGACTGGCGTATCAACAGATAGACCGCCTTTGCAAAAAGATTGGTGGTTTTTAA